>Ga0068707_1000934_pt1 | contig 20155 bp, 20 predicted proteins | sample YNPNPMetaG_FD_66600 | JGI IMG/M metagenome (GOLD analysis project Ga0068707, IMG submission 66600) | Anoxygenic and chlorotrophic microbial mat microbial communities from Yellowstone National Park, USA - YNP NP MetaG | ecosystem: Environmental > Aquatic > Thermal springs > Hot (42-90C) >...
TGTCAAGACTGCTTGTCGCAGCTTGATAAAACTCAGTCAAGTTGAGTAAATGATTATAAGCAAAAGATAGTGTGCAGAGAGCAGTTATGCACGCTCAAGTTTTAGGAGCGAATTAAAATATGCCCTTAAAAAGAAGTTGGACCATGAAAACAGACGGGAGTAAAAAACAATTGCTTTCACCTGTTGACGCGTTATCTTTGCTTCAGCGCTCAAGACCGCAGGATTATTACGACTTATGGCAAGTGTTTTTGCTGCAAACATAAGCGGCCAAATACAGAAAAGGCGTATCCTTCGTTCAAGCCTTGGAAGCAGCATAATATAGGAAAGCCCGCTGTGCAGATGACGTAGTGCTTTTTCCGCAAGCGCTGCAACCACATTCAACGCACGTGCTTTGTATGCAGGATCAAAAAGATTTTCGCGTGAAAGTCCTTCACGCGCACAAAAAGACTCAGGGACAAAAACCCAGCCCCGTTCAAAATCCTTTCTCATGCCACGGATGATATTAACGGTTTGCAGAGCGAGCCCAAACTCACGAGCACGTGGCATAAGAAAATCACGTAGTGCACGAATTGATGGGGCATACCAGGAAAAAATATCAGTCAGAAGATATCCAACGCGCCCTGCTACTTCATGCATATAATCATCCATTTCTGCTTCATTGTTTACATATGGCCCTCGGTCTTGCCATCGCGCCATACCAAGAGCAGTTTCCTTTACATGCTGCCTGAGGATGCGGGATGGTTCAACATGCAGTGCATGCATGTGTGTTAAAATTGCATCGGCGCGTAAGGCGACCGCAACCTCTGGATCTGATGCATCAAGATTTTTTAAATCATGAATAAGCACCTCAACCGCTGCATTTCCACTCAAAATATCTGCCCATAGTCGCAAGAGACGGGCTTTTTGTTCACGGGAAAGGTCTGGATGGTCTTCAATGCAATCGGCAACGCGAAACAGCAGGTATGCAATGGTTACGGTTTCACGAAGCAGGGCTGGAAGCTGTTCGATTGAGAGCGCAAAGGTTCTGCTAACACTGCGAAGCAGTGCATACATATCTAAGGTTGCTGTTTCAGGGTTTCTCATGCAGGTTGCTTTTTTTTAATAACAATAGAGGTTAGCAGCTTTTCTGATACGACTGATAACACGTTCTTTCCCAATAACCACGAGCAGTTCAAAAAGCCCAGGACCAGCACTTTGTCCCGTGACTGCGGTCCGTACGGCATTGATCAGCAGTCCAGCCTTAATACCAAGCGTTTCACTCAGTTCACGGATAGCATGTTCTGCTGTCTCCACAGTAAACGGGTCTGCTAAGGCAAGACGACTGGCAAGCTGTTCAAGATACTCTTTCATATGAGCATCCTTTTGCAGATTTTTCTGTACCGCTGCGTCGTCATAGGGGAAGTCATCCGAAAAATACGGCCTCCCCACTGTTGCAAACTCTTTGAGGGTATAAAGCCGTGTACGAATGAGCTCAACAACCGAAATAAACCAGTCTCTTTTTTCAGAAGTGTAGCATTCATCCCAGAGCCCTGCTTCTTGCAAAACCTCCTGCACATAGGGCAAAAGTTCGTGAATATCCATCATGCTCAAATACCGAGCATTCATGGAAATCGCCTTAGGGTCTGTCCAATTTTTAGGATCACCGGGAACATAATTGAATATGGCATTGCTCTTTGAGATACCTTCAATTGAAAAAGCTTGAATCAATTCCTCACGGGTAAAAAACTCCCTGCTTTCAGGATTTGACCAACCCAATAATGCAAGAAAGTTACAGAGTGCCCATGGTAAAAAACCCCGCTCTTTGTAGTATTTAACTGTTACCACTTCACCGTGTTTACGTTTTGATATTTTTGCACGTTTCGTATCAAGAGTGAGCGACATGTGTGCAAACTGGGGCAAGCTATATCCTAAGGCTTGATAGAGAAGAATTTGTTTTGGCGTATTGGCAAGCCCGTCCTGCCCCCGGAAAACATGCGTAATACGATCACGGTGATCATCCACTGCATTGCTCAGCACATATAGTGGCTTACCATCAGAACGCAATATGACAAAGTCCTCAATATCTGAATATTTTTTTTCAATCCTACCATACACCAGATCTTCAAAAACAACGCTACCATCATCCTCGGGAACTTTAAATCTAATCACATAGGGAATTCCTTGAGCCTCGCGTTGCTGGATGTCTTCAGGTGAAAGCCTGCGGCATGTTTTATCATATTTGTAATCAATTTTTTGTTTGAGTGCTTGTTCCCTTTTGTGATCAAGTTCCTGTTTTGTACAAAAACACTTATAAGCATAACCGGTGGCAAGAAGATGCTGTGCTGCTTTTTGATGTTCAGAAATAAAGGATGATTGAAAATAAGGACCCTCATCCCAAGTAATGCCAAGCCACCGAAGACCGTCAAGAATTTCATCAATGGATTCTTGTGTTGAGCGGTCGACATCCGTATCCTCGATTCTTAAAATAAAAATGCCGTTGTGTTTTTTAGCAAACAACCAGTTATAAAGGGCGGTTCTTGCACCACCGATATGGAGATAACCCGTAGGAGAAGGCGCAAATCGAACGCGTACCTGATGCATGCTTTCATTCCTTTCGAAAAATTTATCCATTTATCAAAGTGTAACAAAAAAAAATTATCCTCACAATCATAATCACGCACAAGTTGCTTTTGTTTGCGCACTGCAAAAAGGATGTGATACAATGGTTGAAAATTTGTTTTGTTTGAAGCAAAATGCTCACTATGTTCGTAACGTTACAACCAAGATAAACGCTTATACATTTTCATTTTCGTTTTTATAAGGAATCATCGCTATCCATGAAACTGGCTAAAGCGACTTTAATATTTTCGTGAAAGGAATAGCGTGGGAATTGAGGTTCTTGAAAAAAAATATCAAACCTACATTGCGTGCTGTCCTCAGCATGTGGGTCGTTTGCGAGAAATCGCACATCAAGTTGCCGTGATTCAGCAGAATATGCGCGACCTTTTCGACCAGATAACCCCTGCGCTCTGCAGTACCTGTCAGTTCCCGTGCTGTAAATCCCTGCCGGTTGAAGGATGGTTTACTGAATGCGACTATATCCTTTACCGTTTGCTCTATGATGCGCCATTTGCCCTTCTCGTAAAACAGTCTGATGGTAAGAGCTGTTCTTTTCTCGGTGCAAACGGTTGTATGTTGCCACCAAATATGCGCCCATTTCCCTGTGTCAAGGTGAATTGCAGAAAGGTTATGGAAGAATTAGAGGCTCGTGGTTTTCTAACAGATTTTCACCAGTTCTATTGTAATCTTGAGCGTCTTCAGGACGAAGTCTATCCTCTGCTTGCTGATATACTCTCATATTCAGTGTTACAGGCTCAATCCTTATGAGTCTTTTGTTCCAATATGAGCTCTTGAATCAGCCGTTTGGTGATCCTGCGCTTTATGTACGGCTGATGGGTGAAAAAAAGGCATTGCTCTTTGACTTGGGTGACCTGAGCCTGCTCCCTCCTGGTAAGATTTTCAAAATCAGTCATGTCTTTGTTACCCATACTCACATAGATCATTTCATCGGGTTTGACCATCTGCTGCGACTCAACCTTGCACGTGATAAAATCCTCCGCATTTACGGTCCGCACGGTATTATCCGCAATGTCAAGGGAAAACTCCAAGGCTACACCTGGAATCTTGTTGATACCTACCCATTTATTATCGAGGTCTTTGAAATACGTACCCGCAAAGTTGTTTCCATGCGTTTTGTCTGTAAATCAAAATTCAACGCAATTCCACTGTCAGAGCGGGTTTTTAATGGCACGCTTGATGTTAACCCCCATTATACTGTCAGGGCAATCAGGCTCGATCACAAAATACCTTGCATCGCATACAGTCTTGAGGAACGGTTTCATATCAATATCAACAAGCAACGCCTTACTGATATGGGCATCACTGTTGGAAAATGGCTGAGAGAGCTTAAAGAATATATATGGAAGGGCAGCGATGATGCCATATTTATCACTGCTCCCCGTGCTAACGGCGAGACAATAAAACTACCACTTGGGGAACTCAGACAAAAAGTAACCACTATAACTAAAGGTCAAAAAATAGTCTATGTAGCAGATTGCAAAGGTACGCCCTCAAACATTAAAAAACTTGTTGCATTTGCTGCCCAAGCTGATGTTCTGTTTTGTGAAGCTGCTTTCCTTGACAAAGACAAAATAAAAGCAGCAGATCGAGGTCACTTGACAGCATATCAGGCGGGCTTTATTGCTCGGGAATCAGGCGCGAAAAATTTGCAGGTATTCCATTTTTCCCCGCGCTACGAAACCTGCCCAGAGCTTATTTATACAGAGGCTGAACAGGCATTTTTTGAGAAGGACTCATAGAAAAGAGAGCATTTTGGTTGTGATTTCTCTTAACTCTTACCTGCCTGCAGTGGAAGCGACAATCGCTCTGTTTAGGTATTATTTTTTTCAACTCATTGATACAGGGGATTGCAATGCAGCAAAAGCACTTATATGACCTCATAGATATGGACTCGCCTCAAGCAGTTCTTGAGGAAGTTTGCATAATCGAAGAGATTATGTTCCCAAATTTTCCTCTTGCCCGGCTTAGAGATGCGTTTGAGGCAACCGCAGATCTGTATCATGGCAGATATCCGGGCTACCGTGAATGCACAACAAAATACCATGATTATAAACATAGTTACGAAACATTTCTTGCCACTGCCCGACTCGCCCATGGAGCTGCACTCAGTGGCATAACGCTTTCTACGAACACAGTGCTTCTTGGTTTGATCGCAGCCCTGCTCCATGACGCAGGATATATACAGGAATCAAACGACAACGTTGGTACCGGCGGCAAACATACTATTATTCACGTCAAGCGCAGCATGGATTTTGTGGAACGTAATGCTTCTGGATTTTGTATTGCGCAAGATGATATACGCCCCTGTCAAATTATGATTTATTGTACCGACCTTGCTGCTGATTTCAGCTCAATTGTGTATCCTTCGCAAGAAATTGAAACCATTTCAAAAATTGTTGCAACTTCTGATCTGCTTGCCCAAATGGCTGATCGGACACATCTTGAAAAACTGCTCTATTTATATCACGAATTCCGTGAAGGAATGGTGAGTGGATATAAGAGTGCTGAGGATTTGTTAAGAAAAACTTTAGGGTTTTATGATTTAGTTCAAGAACGTTTTACTAAAAAACTTGATTCGGTTGACCGTTTTATGCGTCAGCATTTTAAGTCACGTTGGGGGATCGAGGAAGATCTTTATTCTATCGCAATTGAACATGAAAAAAAATACCTGTGCGATCTTATTACCAAAGCTGATGCAGAAATGCTTGAGCACCTTAGACGTAAAGGCATTATATCTGCCACTAAAAATAGCTCATCAATGCTTCAGTGATAATCATAGTTATTACCCTTTTTTCCATTCATATCGTCTGAGCGAAAAATCTGGGTACCATTCCTTGAGAATTGCGTGCTCAGGCGTAATTTTGATAACACTGAGCGATTCAATGCCTTTTTGCAAAAACTGCTCCGCCTCTTTCCCTGAAAGACCCTTTCCGGAGAGCACGGGAGTCATAATTTTCTTAGCCACAGCATCCATACGCCATTTTCGTACCTTTTGCCAAAAAAGACGGGGATTATTACGAACAGTGATGAGTTCTGCCTTTCCAAAAAGCTGCAAGCTTCGCTGAAGTTTTGAATGGTCAAGTGGCTGTTCATACACAACTGCCGAAACCAAATGGTTGCGTCTTATATTACCAATCTTTCCTCCGGGCTCGCCAAAAATGTAGATTGTCATTTCCTCATTAAAGAATTCAAGAACCGTTGCACGCGGTTTATTGTTGGCACACGTTGCAAGGACAAGACAGTTTCTGTGACGGATGCCACAGCTCTTTTTGCTTGGATGCTGGTCAATCTGACCGGATGTAGTATTTAGAAATTCTATAATATCTTTTTTAATTTCAGATTTTGTTTTGTTTTTGGCTTTTTCCATGTTTTATTCACTTTTAGTTCTTTAATAAGGTTTTTAATAAAGCACCTTTGTATTTAAAATGTTGACATTAAAATTGTAAAAAATTGCAAATCTCAGATTTGCTATTTAAAGCAGATAAAACGAATTCTGATTTTTGTCAAGACTATAATTAATGCCTTATTTTGGTGATATATACATTAATAAATGATTTTAAAACAATATTAATTTATTTATATTACAAAAATAGGGTTATTGCCTATATATTTTTAGTACTTATTCAAAAAAAATTTGATTTTTGTGAGCTTATATTTTATAAATCTTAAGAAAATATAAACCGAGCCATGTTAATGAAGGAGGCACATATGAAACATAAAATTTTATTCAACATTTTACTTTTCTTTATGATGAGCTGTTTTTCCAACACGGTAACAGCCTTTAGTCCATTAGCTGAAAAAGGTCCTTATTTTGTTCGTGGTCTTAATATCACTATCCCATTGAGAGCTGACCTTATCTGGGGTAAAGCCTTTGGTAATTACTACTGGAACCGTAACACCATGGACAGCATGCGCTTTACCGGCAGAATATATTATCCTGCGATTGATGAGGTCAGAACAAGCGACCAGTATTCTATTTTCTTCCCGGCAGATAATTCAAGCGCGCCCTACCCTGCTGTTGTTTTCTTTAATGGCGCAAATGTCTCTTATGAACAGTACGCTTGGCTTTTTGAGCATATCGCAAGCTATGGGTATATTGTACTTGCAGTAACTGAAATCATGCCTTCAGGAGGGAATCTTGAAGGTCAGTTTAACAATCTTTTCCCTCAGGGCACGGTAACACCTACTGTCTGGCAAACCTCAATGACCGTAACCGATGTCATAACATATCTTGAAAATATTAATTTAAGTATTCCTGACCCACTGCCCCCTGCAGTTAAAATAGGTTCTCCTCCGGATCCATGGGATAGAACAAGCTATCTCAGTGTGGTCAGAAACCCTCGAGGACCAGAAGGTGATGATTTAAACCATAGCTTGTTTGAAGGCATGGTTGATACCAATAAAATAGTTTTTGCTGGGCATTCCTTCGGCGGTTTTATTGCTCTCATGTGTTCAAATACTACAATTCAAAAGCCCCCACGTCCCACTGGCGGGAGTTTCACAAACCATGTAGCAGGATGTTTTGTGTATGGTGCTCATACATTTGCGGCAAGCGGCGCAGGATATTCATCACCAATCAATGTTCCTTTACTAATGCTTGGGGGTGAAAAAGACGGTGTTGCTGCAGGTCCAATAAGCGGAGTTGAGAAAACTGGTTATGAGAGGATTAAATATACATTTTTAAATTATGTTCCTGCATCAAGTGATAATTCCCGGTATTTGCTTGGTATAAAAGGAGCAAATCATCTTTCTATCTGTAACAGGCCCGATCCGATGGTTGATCGCTCATTCCTCGATGAAAAGGATGGGATCATTAGTTCCTATATCGCACATCAAGTTATGCAAGAAAAAATAACAGCTTTCTTACAATATTATATAAAGAATGATGCTACGGCACTCCCTGTTCTCACTGGATCAGGAAGTGATCCATTTATTTTTGATTACGCGGTGAAATAGTAAAAAGGAGATTCTCTTATGAAGGTAAAAATTCTTTTTATAATTTCACTCTGCGTCATCTTCGCCTCTGCCCCTGCATTCCCTGCGACAATAACTGTTTCGCCGGGGCAAAGCATTCAAGAAGCCATTAATGCTGCACAAAACGGTGATACCATACTGGTCAATGCAGGGACGTATATTGAAAATTTAAATTTCAAGGGCAAACAGATCACTGTGCAAAGCACCGCAGGAGCATCAGCAACAATTATCGATGGCGGCGGCGTTTGCCATGTTGTAACTTTCAGCTCAGGCGAGCAGCGCGAAGCCGTGATCCAAGGTTTTACAATCCGCAACGGGGTTGGTAAAAAACTTGATGGTCTTGATTACGGTTTTGGAGGAGGAATTTTGTGCCGGGGCTCTTCTCCGATCATTAGAGGGAACATAATTGAGCAGAACAAAGCTGATAACTCAACCTCAGGTCTGTTTGGTCTTGGTGGAGGTATTTGCGTATATGAGGGATCGTATCCTGAGATAGTCGGGAACACCATTAGAAACAATACAGCTGAGTCAGGCGCAGGAATTTATATATTTACGACCAATGACCCTGAGGAAACCAGCTCTACACAGACCATTATTCAAAATAACAATATTACTTCAAATAATGCCCAGCTTGGTGGTGCAATTTTTATTTGCGGTAATTCCCACCCAAAAATTATCAACAATACTCTTTCAGGCAATACCCAGATTGCCGGCGATGCGATATACATTTGCTCTGACTCGAGTGCTGATATTTCTACACTTATAACCCTCTCAAAATTTGAGGCTAAATCTGTTTTATCATCCATTATTATTATGTGGACAACTTCATCTGAGCTCGACAACGCAGGCTTTAATCTCTATCGCGCTGTAGCAGAAAATGGAGAATATGAAAAAATCAATGATGCTCTGATCCCCGCAAAGGGTTCTGCAACGCAAGGGGCACAATATGAATTTATAGACAAAAATGTTCGACTGTGGAAGACGTATTACTATAAGCTTGAGGATGTTGATTTGCACGGGGTCTCGTCAATGCACGGGCCGTTGTCAGCGACGGTGGGGCTGCACAGGTGAGCTTTGAGCGTTAAACGGTGAAAAGGCAGAAATCAGGGGACAGTAGTCAGAAAAAGAAGCATTTTAATTTGGATTGCTGATTTTGGATTGAATCAAAACCGTGAGCCTTTATATTTTCGCTTCACATTTCACGACTCACCGCGCACTTTTCGAGAATTACAATCCACCGGCAATTCTTACAATGTAATGAATATGAGTAAAATTTTGACGGTTGTTCTTTTATTTCATTTTATTTCAATCCCGGCAAGCGCCTATCCCGTTCCCGACACTGGTCAGACAAAGTGCTATAACAACACCGCTGAAATATCCTGTCCCGCTCCCGGTCAGCCGTTTTATGGTCAGGATGCACACTATGCAACCCCATCCCACGCATTCATAAAACTTGACAGTTCCGGGAATCCCTTACCCGATAGCGCTCCTGTGTGGGCAATGGTGCTGGACGAAGCCACCGGTCTGATATGGGAAGTTAAAACTGACGACAATTCAACAATTCATGACAAGGATAATAAATACGAATCCCGTGATGCACAAAACCTAATTGATGAGCTCAACCGTCAGCATTTCGGCGGGTTTCAGGACTGGCGTCTGCCTGATATCAAGGAACTGTCCTATCTGGTGAACTTTTCCCTTTCTAACCCTGCGGTTGATGGCTCATACTTTCCCAACCTCATCCTCTATTATTGGGCGGCTAATCCCGACCCTACCGGCACGGGGGAAGAGTATTGCAATTATTACACGCAGGTTCAGACAGGCTATGTGTACAACTTCTGTCATCCCGGCAGCCCGGGCGGCGTAATGGGTGTCCGGGGTAACGTCTCCGGAGTTGTAAACAGCTTTATTGACAACGGCGATGGAACGGTTGGAGATGCGGCCAGCGGTCTGATGTGGCAGCAGGGAAGCTCGCCGCAAACCATGCTCTGGCAGCAATCCCTTGCTTACTGCGAAAATCTTGAGCTTGCCGGCCATACCGACTGGCGGTTGCCTAATGTCCATGAACTGCAGTCGCTGGTTGATACAACACGTTATATCCCTTCAATTGACATTAATTATTTTCCCTCAACTGTTCCTTCGTTTTACTTTTCTTCTACAACTATAAAGGATAATCCTTCAAAAGTCTGGACCGTCACCTTTGATTATGGGTTTGTTGATTTTTATTTTTCCTCCAATAAACAAAAAGCACTTTATTATGCACGGTGCGCTCGCGGAGGGCTCTGTGGTTTGTCCGGCGACGATGACGGGGACACAGTGTGCAATAATACAGACAACTGCCCTGCAGCCTATAATCCTGACCAGCGCGATACAGATGCCGATGGCATTGGTGATGCGTGCGAACAAACGCTCATAACACTGTCCGCATTTGATGCACATCCTGGATTTGGAAAAATAACCATCGTCTGGTCAACCTCCTCCGAGCTCAACAACGCCGGCTTCAATATCTACCGCGCTGAAGCAGAAAATGGCGAATATGTAAAAATCAATGCCGCCCTGATCCCGGCGCAGGGCAGCCCGACGCAGGGCGCGGCTTATGAGTTTATTGATAAGGACGTGCGGTTGTGGAAGACGTATTACTATAAGCTCGAAGATGTTGACATGAAAGGTGTCTCGACAATGCACGGTCCTGTGTCGGCGAGGGTCAAAATGTTCAAATAAAAATTAAAAGCGAGAGCGACCACTACCGCCTTTTAGGCGGTAGTGGCTTGTTTACCGCCACACCACTCGATACTGCCGCCTTCTTTTGAATACCAGCAGCAGCAGAATGCCCGCAACAAATCCGCCGATATGAGCCCACCATGCGACACCGCCGCCTGCAGCACCACTCTGGGATGAAAACGAAAGGGTGCCATTCAAAAACTGCAGGACAAACCAGAACAGCAGAAAGAAAAATGCGGGTATCTCGATAAACTCAATAAAGAAAAAGATGAAGACAAGGGTGACCACCCGCGAGTACGGGAACAGACAGAAATAGGCGCCCATTACGCCTGCAATGGCACCGCTTGCGCCGACCATCGGAACCCATGCATCCGGTGCTGAAAGAACCTGCACGATACTTGCAAACACGCCACAAAGTAAATAAAAAAGCAGGTACCGAAAGTGTCCTAGCCTGTCCTCAACGTTATCCCCAAAAATATAAAGATACAGCATGTTGCCGAGTAGGTGTAGCCATCCTCCGTGTAAAAAGATGGATGTTATAAACGTCATTAAAATATGAAACGGATCCCCGTGTAAAGTCTTAATTCTTAATGGCACAACACCCCAGGTATAAATAAATTTTTCCAAAGAGTACCCAAGAGAAAGCTGATACAAAAAGCAATAGATATTCACGCCGATCAATACATAATTGACAAAAGGAAAAGTACGGGACGGGATTGTGTCCTTGAGCGGTATCATGGAAGATGCTTTTGCCTGTATAAGGGTCTTAAAAAGCTGTAAAACTCTATTTCGATTAAAGAATCCTTATTTTAATCTGCACAAGGAATATCATTGCGCTGGGCTTGAGTGAATATTGCGGTGCTGCTCGTTTGTCACTTTACGCTTAGGGGGTACGTACCATTCGATAAGCTTTACCATGTCTGTTAAAATTTTATGAGCACTCAGGCGAACAAATGGTTGTGTTTGAAATAGCTTTATCAGTTCTGGGTTCACTGCTTCATACCAAAGAATAAGCTTATCCAGAAACACGCTGAAGACCCCGGGCGTAAGCCCGGAGATGAAAGCATGCCAGCCAAAGGCTGGTAAAGAGATAATGAGCTATGATATGCTTGATCAATGGAAATACGATACAGTGCCCATGGAGCATATCACCGCCAATACCATATAGTCTGGATACCCAAGTATCGTAAGGCAATATTAAAGGATGAGGTGAAGCAATACGTTGAGCAGCATCTCAAAGACATCTGTGGCTATCATCCTGAAATAGTAATAGAGAAACAGAGCGTACAAAAGGACTATGTACCTTTGGTCATAATCATACCACCAAAATTTAAAGTTTCCGAGGTAGTTGGTAAAATAAAAGCAAACACAGGCCGAGAGATACTCAAACAGTTTGCTTGGATAGAGAAAATATATTGGCGTAATGAATTTTGGTCACTGGGCTTTTTCTCATCGACAATCGGCATCAATGAAAAGGTCATAAAACGCTATGTTGAGTTCCAGGAAAAAGTCGATAAAGGTGCTGTTCAGTTAAGTTTTGGTTTTTAGGGACACGGGCGTAAGCCCGTGGGTATCTACTCTTTATAACTAATAAAAAAAATTGAAAAAAATCATAAAACAAAGAACAGCCATGCTTTACGAGTGTTGGGAGTGCATTAGTCTTGACTTAACATTATGAAGGGGATAAAAGAATAAAACACGATAGGGATATGGGTTTTGAGAGATGGAATAACATTGATTAACCGGACGGAAAAATTATTTCAGCCATAACAACGGTTATGAAACAGCACATAGAAGAACTTTTAAAAACAGTATGTTTGCAGTGCATGCACCAAGGACTGCTCCAGAGAAGGGAACTACCTGATTTTAGTGTAATAGCTCCCCGAAGCAAAGAACACGGGGATCTTGCAACCAATATTGCCATGCTTCTTGCAAAAACCGAAAAAAAACCACCGCGTGACATTGCCCAGATTCTGGTTTCCCAGCTTGAGGGAAGAAGTGATCAGGTAGAGAAGCTTGAAATCGCAGGAGCAGGGTTTATCAATTTCTTTCTCAAACATGAAGCGTGGCATGAGGTGCTGCACCAGATAGCTGAGCAGGGCGATCGCTTCGGTGCTTCTGAGGAAGGCAGAAATAGAAAAGTTATGGTGGAATTTGTGAGCGCCAACCCAACAGGTCCGCTGCATATTGGTCACGGAAGAGGTGCAGCGCTTGGGGATGCACTCGCCCGTGTTCTTTCTTTTGCCGGCTATGAAGTTGTCCGTGAATACTATATTAATGACGTGGGCAATCAAATGCAAAACTTAGGCCGCTCGTTGTACCTGCGGTATCTTCAGATATTGGGTCACGAGGTAGCGTTTCCGGATGGACTGTACCAGGGTACCTACCTGATAGATATCGCACGCGACCTGTTGCACGAGTGCGGTTCCACTATCGCCCAAATGCCCGAACATGATGCGATAGTTTTGTGCACCCAACATGCTGCAAAGGTTATTTTAGATGGGATTAAACAAGACCTTGAGCTGTTTGGCGTCTATTTTGACAACTGGTTTTCAGAGCGAACGCTTTTTGATAACAATAGTGTGCAAAAACTTCTTGAGCATTTTCGCGCCGCAGGGCTTGCCTATGAAGCAGAGGGTGCTCTGTGGTTTCGCACATCACAATTTGGAGATGAGAAAGACCGGGTGATGGTTAAAGAGGATGGCACAACAACGTATTTTGCTTCTGATATTGCCTATCACCAACATAAGTTTGAGCGGGGATTTTCCCAGATTATTGACATCTGGGGCGCTGATCATCATGGATACGTACCCCGACTTGCGGCAGCGCTCAGGGCAATGGGGCAGCCGGATTCAGCACTGCAGGTCATCTTGGTTCAGATGGTAAACTTGTTGCGTGACGGAATTCCTGTGGCAATGTCAACGCGGAGCGGTGAGTTTGTGACCTTGCGGGAGGTGATTGATGAAGTTGGAACCGATGCTGCGCGGTTTATGTTTCTGACACGGCGCTCTGACGCACAGCTTGATTTTGATCTTGAGGTTGCAAAGAAACAGAACGACGAAAATCCTGTATATTATGTCCAATACGCTCATGCGCGGATCTGCAGCATTATTGGTTTTGCGGCTGAAAAGGGCATACCCCTGCCAGAACCTTCGGCGGTGGCGATTGATCTTTTGACGGAGCCTGAAGAGCGGGATATTATAAAGAAACTCGCTGAATTCCCTGAGGTAGTAGCAGGCAGCGCCCGCGCATTTGAACCGCACCGCATTGCGGTATATCTGATGGAGCTTGTAGGGCAGTTTCACCGGTATTATAGCTTGCATCGTGTGATTAGCGACAATACGGCTTTAAGCATGGCACGGCTCTATCTCATACGCTGCATCAGTCAGGTATTGCGAAACGGGCTTGCACTCCTCGGGGTCTCTGCACCCGAAAAGATGTAGCTGCTCTCGAGATCAGCTCATGGGCATTGGAACAATTATTTTTTTTGGCGTCAAACAGGCGCTGAAAATAGTTCTCGGCATCGCTTTTACCGTTGCTGTTTTTTTCGGCGTCGGATGGCTGGTTGACTGGAATGCAACCAAAAATGCCCGCCTGCCTGATCATCCAAAATTTTTACCGTATGCTGATCGGCTCAAATCACCTGAGGCACAGATTCCAAACCGCAGCCAAGCGTCTGCACCCAAACCCAGTGACCGTGTGGTGATTGAATCCCCAGCAGAGCAAAAGCCCCTGCCACAGCAAATGCCCTCTGTGCCAACCCAGCAGGAACCTCATGTAATGATGCCTGAGCAGCAGCTTACTACCCCAAAGCCTACACAACAGCCGTCTTCTGCAAAACCTATTGACCGCAACAGTTCTGCTGCATCAAGCCCCCAGAATGTGCTGTCAGCAGGACTTACCTATACAATTCAGCTTGGCTCTTTTCAAAACGAGGCAGTTGCAAAGGCGTTTTCTGAGAGTCTTGTGGCAAAGGGGTATCCAGCATATATTCTCCAAACTGATGTTGCCGGCAAGGGGACGGTGTACCGGGTTCGTATTGGAAAATTCAAAACCATGGAAGACGCTCAGGCAATGGCGGTCGAACTTGAAAAAAAAGAGAATGTTTCTGCATTTATTACCTCTCGATAACATGGTGGATGGAGCGACACGTTTGGCTCACAGAAACTTTTGACAAAGAGGCTAACCATGACTGATTGCGGCGTTGTATTCATGACCGCATCCTCGCGCGAGGAAGCTGAGAAAATTGCACAAGCACTGATAAGCAAAAAGCTTGCTGCCTGCGTACAGATTATTCCAGAGATATATTCACGGTACTGGTGGGAAGGCAGGGTGTGCAATGACCGTGAGGTACTGCTCATTGCAAAGACCACGCAGAAGCTCTTTCCAGCACTCACTGCAGCCGTACAAGAGGTGCATTCCTATCAGGTCCCTGAAATTGTGTTTACCCCGATTTGCGATGGGTTGCCGCAGTATCTTGCATGGATTCATGACGTAACCGCTGCAGCTGAGGATCCCACCAGTAGCCCATAAAAACATAGCTTCTCTTGCATTTAGGCAGTGGCGTTTTTGCCTGCCTGCGCGCATGCGGCGCGATTTAGATTCCAGGTGAATCCAATGCACCGTACGAATCCTCTCAACGCCATTGCCTAAATGCGTGTGCAAGAGTCAACACCTGATATATTGCTCAATGCAGGTTTTGTTTATCTCGCATGGCATGTGCTCACCGGAAGGTATGCGGTGTTGAAAAGCGAATCGGGAACAAGATTGAACCATCTATAGTATTGGTAAAAATGTTTGGGTTGGTAGGTATAAAGCCCCTTTTTAAATTCCTTGACAAGGCAACGTAAGCCAGCTATAAAACTTACCTCACTGTTTTTGATGCCTAAAGGCAGTATGACAAGATGTCATTTTTTTCAACGCGCAGAAGCATATTTTGCCAAAAATGGCACACATCGCTCTCAACCCTTTGATTGGTTTTCTCGAAGCATAACGACACGTCTTTTAACCGTTTGAAATAGCTTTGCTTTAAAGGCAAAGAACCATAGCATACTTGGCACATGTTGTGCCAGTATGTAGAGTAACACAACGAATCTTATGAAAAGCTGGGTACACGTAGGAGGGTAGAACCAGCATAGGAAAGGAGAACAGTATGGCAGGTTTGACAGATTTCATGATCCCGATTGACTTTGGTTTGTCTGAAGAGCGCAAAATGATGCTTGAAATGCTCAAGAAGTTTAAGGAGAAAGAGACTCCTAAGGAAAAGATAGCTGAATGGGATGAGGCGAACCACTTCCCGGTTGACGTGTGGAAGAAACTCGGACAGGAAGGCATTTTGGGTGCTTGTTTTCCTGAACAGTACGGCGGCACCGGCGGCAATATCATTGATGAAACCCTGATCACCGAGGAAATTTCAAACGGCTTTTCCGCTATGGGACTTGCCTATCTGACCGGCGTGTGCTTTGGTGGTATGTCAATCCTGCATTACGGGACAGACAAGCAGAAAGAGTACTATCTCCCCAAGCTGATTGCTGGCGACTGGAATTTTGCTCTCTCCCTTACCGAACCCGGTGGCGGTACCGACATTTTAGGGGCGCTCAAATCACGCGCGGTTGAGCAACCTGACGGAACGTTTATCGCCAATGGTTCAAAGATTTTTACAACCGGTCTGCATGTTGCCAATACGGATGTCTTTATTGCCCGCACTGATGATGTTCCCAATAAGCCTGCACAGGGTCTTACTATTTTCCTGATTGACCGCGATAATATCGGGCAGCAGGAAGTTGACGGCGACCTTCTGAATCAGCGGTTCTGCAAAGGCATTACCTACCATAAAATCAAAAAACTCGGCAGCCATATCCTTGCATCCTTTGAGGTTTCTTTTGAAGACGTCAAACTTACCAAGGATCAGATTCTTGGCGAGCGGGGAAGAGGCTGGTATAATCTGCTTGCTACCCTGAACAACGAGCGCATTGTCTGTGCAGCGATTTGCTTGGGGCTTGCACAAGGCTGCCTTGAAGAAGCAAACCAGTACGCCAAGGAGCGCGAAGCATTCGGCAAACCGATCGGTCAGTTCCAGGCAATTCAACACCAGCTTGCCGACATGGCAACCGAGATTGAGCTTTCGCGGCTTATCACCTACAAGGCTGCGTGGCTGCAGGCAAATAATCCCAAAGATCCTTCGGTTGGCGTTATCGCCAGCATGGCGAAGATGTACACCTCTGATGCTGCATTCCGCTGCACTGACCGTGCAATGAGAATCCTTGCAGGCTACGGATTTACCATGGAATATCATATCCAGCGATACTATCGCGATATTCGCCAACTGGTTTTTGCGCCGATCACCAACGAAATGTGCAAAAACTACATCGGTCAGGTCATGCTTGGCCAGAATAAGTCCTATTAATACCCAGAGGGGTCTCTTCGTCAGTTGGGGAGACCCCATTTTTTTATTGGCAGGCAACGGGCTGATTCCCTTTCTCTAAAAAGCGCAGCTCATTGCGGTAGGTAAACACCCACAGGGGAAGTAAGCCCAGAGAACGATAACGACAGGGAGGAGGCAAGAGCATGGAACAACGATTCAATACAAGCTTAGTTACCAGTTTCGGGCCTTCACAGATGCTTCCTGATCTGAAATTCGCAGAGATGACTCCGGGATGGGACTGTGGCGGTGGCACGTATAAGATCACCAAGGAAGAGGTCGAAAAATTTTCCCAGCTCATGGGCGATTCCAATAAAGGCGATGTGAACGTGCCAGTTGGCATGATTTACATTTTTGGGCTTCGGATTTGCTGGGATCGTAAGGTGTTCATTGATGGCGCGGTAAGGGCTGGCGATAAAATTGTTTTTTATAAGCCTGCAAAGATCGGCGACACTATCACCACCAAACTTTCGATTGCAGACAAGAAGGAAGTCAGAAAAGAAAAGGACGGGAAAGTACGCATCAATAAGTTTTTGTATGTTGACATGAAGGCAACCAATCAGAACAATGAAAAAATTGTTGATATCCAGATGAGTTTTCTGCTGCCGGCGACCATGCAATAACATCCTTTTTACTACTCATCAAGGAGGAACCCATGAGCATGATAGATTTTAACAAGGTTAACGTCGGGGATGTGCTTCCCTCAAAAAGTCTCGCCGTAACACAAGAGCTCATCAATGCCTATGCCGACCTGAGTGGCGATTATAACTCGATCCATGTTGATGTCGAGGGCATGAAGAATAATCCGATGTTCGGTGGCTCGACCATTGCACACGGCACCATCAATGTTGAGCCTGTGCTGCAGGCGATTTGTGCAATTCAGGGAACGTTGTGGCCGCTTGAAGGCACCAAAATTGACTTGCAGTTTCGTGCACCGGTGAAGCCGGGCTATGTTATCTCAAGCGAGCTTACGGTGAAGGAAAAGAAGACCGAGGGATCCAAAAAGATCCTTGTGTGCGACATGAAAATTAAAAACAAAGATGGTGGCGACTGCGTTCTTGGAAGTGCTGAGATTGTGGTCACCTAACCTGCACTGCGTGGTTTGTGACTTGTGCCCCACACGCTGAGCCACAAACCACACCCCTTTGTGCTCTGAAAAGTAGGCCGCATACTCTGTCTGGTGCGGTTTTTTTATATACGCTGACAACGGAGGGCTTAATTTTAAATCGTTTCTGGAGGATGGTACATGAAGATCAGCAAGGAGACAAAAATTGATCTGTTTACTCGGATGGTGAAAATCCGCACGTTTGAAGATGAAACACATAAGATTTTTATGGCAGGCAAGGAAATGCCGGGATTTTTGCATCTGTCACAAGGTGAAGAGGCAATGGCGGTGGGAACCTGCGCCAACCTTACCTTTGACGACGCAATTTACACCACCCACCGCGGTCATGGATGCATTATCGCCAAAGGCGCGGATCTCAAGCCGATGATGGCTGAGCTGTTTGGTCGTATTGACGGATGCTGCAAGGGACGTGCGGGATCCATGCACTTTGCCGATGTCAAGACCGGCTGCATGGGCTCAAACGGTATTGTGGGCGAAGGCATGCGCATTGCCATTGGAACCGCATTTGCCCAGAAGTACAACAAGACAAAGAATGTTACGGCGGTGTTTTTCGGTGAAGGCGCAACCGGCACCGGATCATTCCATGAATCGTTCAATATGGCAGCGACCCTGAAACTGCCCGTCATTTTTGTGTGCAGCATTAACTTTTATGCCCAGATGACGCATAAGTCAGTGCACATCCCGATTGAACATGTATCAGACCGTGCGGCAGGCTATGGCGCACCGGGTGTGACGATTGACGGCAATGACGTTGAATTGGTGTACGAGGAAATTTCAAAAGCCGTGAAACACTGCCGGGCTGGCAAGGGACCGTACCTGATTGAGGGCATCACCTACCGGCACCATGGTCATTTTATCGGTGATCCGTGCAACTACCGTCCTGCGGGTGAGCTTGAAGAATGGCTAAAAAAAGACCCCATCGTCCTGTATGAGAAAAAACTGCTCAAAGAGGGTGTTCTTGATGAAAAGGGCGTGCAGGCTATTAAGGATGAATGCAAAAAGCTTGTTGACGAGGCGGTTGCCTTTGCGCGGCAGAGCCCGCAGCCTGATATTGAGGAACTGTATAAAGATATTTTAGCGTGAAATGCTGCTGTATGACAGACAGAACAAACTGAGAACAACTCGTTCGTGCGGAGGACAGATATTATGGGAAAACCAATAATGTTTCAATGGGCAATTAATCATGCAATTGCAGAGGAGATGCGGCGAGACCCAACGGTGTTTATTATCGGCGAAGATGTTGGCAAACCCGGCGGACCGTTTGGCGTGACGCGCGGGATTATTGATGAGTTTGGTCCTGAGCGCGCGGTTGATACCCCCATCAGTGAAGGTGCTATTGTCGGGTTATGCGTAGGTGCTGCCGCTGCAGGACTTCGACCGGTTGCAGAAATCATGTTCATGAATTTTATCACGCTCTGTGTTGAAGAGTTTTACAATCAGGCTTCGAAAATGCGGTGGATGTTCGGCGCGCAGGTAAAGGTGCCGATGGTGGTTCGTGCCATGACCGCAGGTGGGTATGGCGCCGGGCCGCATCACTCCTCATCGCTTGAAGCATGGTTTGCCTCCATGCCCGGCATGAAGGTAGTTATGCCGAGCACGCCGGTGAATGCCAAGGGGCTGATGAAGGCAGCTATCCGTGATGACAATCCGGTTCTGTATGTCGAGCCGCTGTCGTCGTACCGTTTGAAAGCAGAAATTCCTGAGGGTGATTACATAACGCCGATCGGGAAATGCGAAATTGTTAAGGAGGGGAGTGATATTACCATTGTCAGTGTCGGTCGTATGCTGCAGGAAGCGCTCAAGGCTGTTGACACGCTCACCAAAGATGGCATTAAGCCCGAGCTGATTGACCTTCTAACCGTTAATCCGCTTGATATGGAAACGATCTACGCATCGGTGAAAAAGACAAATCGTCTGGTTATTATTCATGAGGCAAAGCAGACCATGGGTATTGGCGCTGAAATCGCTGCGTCGGTGCAGGAAAAGATGTTTGACTGGCTGGATGCACCGGTCGAGCGTGTTGCCGCTCCGTTTACGCATATCGCGTTCCAGCCCAAGCTCGAGCAGCACTATTTGCCTGACGCGACTAAGCTTGTCACGAAGGTAAAACAAATGCTTGGCTAATGCGCGGCGCTCATCGTTTGTGAACGCGATGGCACATGGAAAGGAGTTTATATGGCACTTGAAGTCACGATGCCCAAGCTTGGGCTGACGATGGAGACGGGGAAGATAACGGAGTGGAAGAAGAAGGAAGGGGAGCAGGTTCAGAAGGGAGAGATACTGCTGGTGGTGGA
>Ga0068707_1000935_pt1 | contig 20145 bp, 10 predicted proteins | sample YNPNPMetaG_FD_66600 | JGI IMG/M metagenome (GOLD analysis project Ga0068707, IMG submission 66600) | Anoxygenic and chlorotrophic microbial mat microbial communities from Yellowstone National Park, USA - YNP NP MetaG | ecosystem: Environmental > Aquatic > Thermal springs > Hot (42-90C) >...
AGATCGGTTGGCGTCCAGAGGCCGGGTTCTTGCGGCGGCCCGACGCCCGAAGACTCGCACCACGGCGGACCGCGCGCCTCTGCCCCGAACCGGGGGATCCGCGCGCCTTGACTCCCGCGCCTTGCCCGCGGGATTCTCGGGGCTTGAGGGCACGCGCCGCGCGCCGGCACAACCGGCGGACGTGGCCTGCATGGCGCGGCGGCGGAACAGGAGGACGCCATGGGAAAGACTCGGAGGTGGGGGCGCTACACCGTCGCGACGGCATGGCTGCTGGTTCTCGGCAGCCTGGCCGGCTGCGGAAGCGGCCGCCGTCCGGGGTCCGCTTCTCCGGCCCGCGAGCAGGGAGCGGCGGCCGACGGAACCTTTGCCCCCGTCCCGCACCAGGAAGGGGCGGGATCGGCCGCGTCGGCGGACACGGGCACACCGCCCGAGGGGCCACTCCCGGCGTCGGCAAACACCGGCACACCGTCCGAGGGGCCACTGCCGGCGTCGGCACGCACCGAAGCCTCGACGGACGCGCCGCCGCCGGCGACCGCCGCGGGAACGACGCCGGCGGCCGCGGGGGAACCGGTCGATCTGCTCCAGAGCGCGCCGGTCGAGCTGGCCGTCTCCTCGGTGTACCGGGACCAGAAGGCGCAGGTGGCGCGGCTCTTCGACGGCGACCTCGAAACCGCTTGGAACTCCGCCTCCGGCGACCTGGTCGGCGCGTGGATCGAGATCCGCGTGCCGCCGTCGGCCGAAGTGACGGCGATGGCGCTGACCGCCGGCTTCACGCACCGCACCGACCGCGACGACCTGTTCCTCGGGAACCACCGGGTCGCTCGCGTCCGCGTCCTGCGCGACGGCGCGGAGCTCGGCACGTATCCGCTCGACGTCGAGTCGCGGGAGTTGCAGTCGCTGCCGGTGCAGGGTCCGGGCGGCGTCTACCGGATCGAGGTGGTCGAGACGGTGCCCGGCCGTCGCCGGGACTGGCGGGAGGTCTGCATCTCGGAACTGCAGGTGCTCGGGCGCGTGCCGGACGCCCGTCCGGGTGAGCGCTGGCCGCGCTTCGACGTCGGCCGGCTCCCGCCTCCGCGCGGCGCCGCGCCGCCGGATCGGGAGGCATTGGCCGCCGCGCACGCGCAGGAGATCCCCGCCATCGAACGGACGTGGCGCGAGTTCGAGAAGGCGGCCAGCTCGTTCGACAGCCGCACGGACGCGGTCGACCCGGAGAATCTGCAGGTGGACACGGAGGTGCTGCGCGACTGGGATCGCCTGCGCCGCGCCGCCCTGGAGCGGGCCGCGAACCTCGTCGAGCCGGTCGACGATCTGGCGGCCGACCGGCTGCGCCGGGCCGCGGCCGTTTCCTACGCCCGCCGGCCGGGCTGCGACGGTGATGCGGATAGAATTCTCCAGCGCCGCCGGGACCTCGATCGGATCGCGGAGGCGCTCCAGGCGGTCACCGATTTCGTGGGGGACGACGAGGCCCGCTGCCGCTGGGCGCTGGCGCACGCCGGCCTGCGCATTCTGGCCCTCCGGAATGCGGCGGATCATGCCTGGTACTGGATCGAGTACTCCCTCGAGTTCGGCGAGGCCGACGACGAGGCGGCGGCCGGGCGACGCCAGGCGGGGGTGGAGCGCATGCGCGACACCCTCGACTCCGTCGACCGCAACTGGGGGCGCCGCCCCGCCGGGCAGGTCGAGCGGCTGCAGCGGCTGGACCGGAGCCTGCTGCCGGAGTGGGCGCCCGAGTTCGACGCCCTCGCCGCGCAGATCGACCGGGCCCGCGCCGCCTGCGGCTGGACTTCCGCGAACGACAACGGAGGACCGGGAACGGCGCCCGACGAGCCACGGGCGAACGCGCCCTAGCCGCCGGAACGCGGCGGCTCGCAGACGCCGGCGCGCCAGCGGGTCTCCCGCCGGGGCAGGCGGGAGGCGAGCACGCGGGGAGCGGTCGGCACGCCGCCGCGCACCGGCGCGTGGTAGCCGACGACCGGACGCACCACCGGCCACTCGCGCACCGGCGCCGGGTGGCCGATGTCGAGCCGTCCGCGACGAGCCGCCTGGATGCCGGCCGGCTCGACGAACCGGTCCGCGCCCAGGCCCAGGCGGGCGGACACGTCGCGCAGCGCTTCCTCGGTCGTCTTGCCCGGGCGCCGGTCCAGCGCCGCCGCGCACGCGTGGACCGTGCCGTCGGCGCGCACGAACGTGCCGCCGGTCTCGAAGTGGGTGCTGGCGGGCAGGACGACGTCGGCGCGTAGGGCCGTGGCGGACAGGAACAGGTCCTGCACCACCAGGAAGCCGGTCCTGGCCAGCGCAGGCGCCAGGTCCTCGTTCTGGTCGGGGTCCTCGCGGACGAGCCACGCGGCCCGGAACGTGCCGGCGCGGAGCCGCTTGGCGAGCGTCTCGTCGGCGGCGGCGTCGGCCGGCAGGGCGCCGGCCAGCCGGAGTCCTTCGAGGTTCGGAATGCCGCTGGAGAGAAGCAGTCCCGAACCGGCCTGGCCGCCGCGTAGCGCCTCGACGAGCTGCGCCAGGAGCAGCAGGCCGCCGGGAGAACGCTCGGCCCGCGCGTCGAGCGCGTAGGTGGCGACCACCGGCCCCGCGGCGCCGGCGAGCAGGTCGACCACCGCGGCGGCGGCGGCGGGATCGACGCCGCATTCGCGTGCCAGCGCCGCGTCGTCGACGGCGTCGAGCGCCGCGCCGACCGCGGCCGCGTCGGCGGGGGCGGGCAGTCGCGCTGCGCCGCGGGCGAGCAGCCGGCCGAGGATCCAGGCGAGGGCGACGGAGGTCGTGCCGCGGGGCAGTTCGAGCCGGGCCGCGGCGATGGAGGCGACGCGGGTGCAGGCGGAGGTGATCGCCACGATCTTCGCGCCGCGCCGCGCCGCGCGCCGCAGCCGGGCGGCGGCCACCGGGCCGCGCTCCATCGGGTCCTCGCCGACGACCAGCACCCCGCCGGCCCGTTCGAGGTCCTCGTCGGTGGCCGTCGAGCGGGTGGTGCCGTACAGGGCGTCCAGCGCGTGCAGCTCGGCCTCGGCGGCGACGGCGGCGAGACAGCCGGCGATGCCGCCGGCGGCGCGCGCCAGATGCGCGGCCCAGGCCGCCTCCTCGGCGGCAAGGTCCCCGCCCACGCCGACGAGCACCGAGCCGCGGGCCGCCCGGAGCCCCTCGGCGGCCCGCGCCAGCGCCTCGTCCCAGGTAGCCGCCACGAGCCGCCCGCCCTTCCGGATCAAAGGCTCCGCCAGCCGCTCGGCGCCCCACATCCAGGCGTTGCCGAAGCGCCCCAGGGCGCACAGGTACTGCCGTTGCGCCCCATCCTCCGCCGGCGGCCGCACCGCCATCCCGAACTCGTTGCGCGTGACGACGACCGGACACGCCTCCCCGCAGAGCTGGCACACCGAGGCGACCTCGGACTCCGGCGCGAAGCACTGCGCCGGATCGTTGAACGTGATGGCGCCGGTGGGACAGGCATCGACGCAGTTCCCGCAGGAGATGCAGTCGGTCCGGACGAGGGGCCGCCCCATTGTCGGCTGGATCACCGTGTCGAAGCCGCGGTTGACCAGGCCGAGGGCGGAGATGCCGAGCACGTCGCCGCAGGTACGGATGCACTTGGTGCAGAGGATGCACTTGTTGGGGTCGAGCGTCAGGAAGGGGTGGGAGGTGTCGATGCGACGGCGAATGGTGGCGCCCGAGATCGAATCGGGGACGCCGTAGCGGTCGGCGAGCCGCCGCAGTTCGCAGTCGTCCTGGGCGAAGCAGCCGCACCGCAGGCAGCGCTCGGTCTCCCGCTGCACCTCATGATCGGCCAGGGTGAACTCCACCTCCTCGAAGCTTCGGATCCGCTCGTCCACGGGCCGTTCGCCCTGCCGGGCCCGCGGCACGGCGGGCATCTCGGGGAGGTCGGACCGGGCGAGCTTGCCGAAGTTCTCGCGGGCGATGGCGAACCTGCGGTGCGGACCGACGGCGCGGCCCGTTTCCAGCCACTGGCAGATCGCGAGTGCCGCGCGGCGGCCGGCCGCGATGGCATCGATCACCACGGCCGGTCCCGTGACGGCGTCGCCGCCGGCAAACACGCCGGGCAAGTTGGTCGCCAGACTCGTCTCGTCCGCTGCGATCGTGCCCCACTTGGTGGCGGCGACGGCCCCTTCCCCGACGGCGAGGCCGCCGAGGTCGACCCCCTGGCCGATCGCGGCGATCGCGTAGTCGCAGGCGACCAGGTGGTCGCTGTTCGGGACGGGCACGGGGCGGCGGCGGCCGCTCGCGTCGGGTTCGCCGAGCTGCATCTTTCGGCAGGTCAGGCCGAGGAACCTGTCCCCTTCGACCGCCACGGCCACCGGCGCGATCAGATACTCGATCCGGATCCCTTCGTGCTCCGCCGCCTCGACCTCCTCCGCGTTGGCCGGCATCTCGGCACGCGTGCGACGGTACAGGATCGTGACATGGGCGGCGCCGAGGCGCAGCGCGGTGCGCGCGGCGTCGATCGCGGTGTTGCCGCCGCCGACGACGCAGACCTGTCGGCCGGCGAAATCGTAGGTTCGGCCGTGCTTGACGCCGTCGAGGAAATCGACGCCGGAGAGAACGTGCGGGTGGTCCTCGCCCCGAATCTGGGCCGCGGAGCCCTTCTGGGCGCCGACCGCCAGGAACACGGCGTCGAACCGCCGGCGCAGGTCGGCGAGGTCGGCGGCGTCGGCGATCTTCGCGCCGAGCTTGACGTCGACGCCGAGCTTCAGAATCTGCTGGATCTCGCGGTCGAGACGGTCCTGCGGGAGGCGGTAGTCGGGGATGCCCCAGCGGAGCATGCCGCCCAGCTTCTCCTTGGCCTCGAAAATCGTCACCGCATGACCGGCCAGGCGCAGGTAGTACGCGGCCGTCAGGCCGGCGGGGCCGCCACCGACGATCGCGACGCGCTTGCCGGTGTCGTCCCCCGGACGCTCCGAATCGGGGGCGTCGAGCCACGCGTCGGCCACCGCCCGCTTCACCATGTTGATCCCCACGGGGGAGTCGAGGATCTGCCGCCGGCACACCTCCTCGCAGCGACGCACGCAGACGCGGCCGCACACCACCGGCAGCGGGTTCCGCTCGCGGATCGTGCGCACCGCGCCGATGAAATCGCCGCGGCGCGCCTGGGCCAGGTAGCGCTGCACGTCGACGCCGGCGGGGCAACCCTTGACGCAGGGGGCGACGCAATCCGCCGGGTGGTTGGAGAGGAGGAGTTCGAGCGCGGTGCGGCGGGCGTCCTCCACGCGCGGCGTCTGCGTCCGGACCACCATCCCGTCGGAGACGGGCGTGGAGCAGGCCGGCATCAGCTTGTTCATGCCCTCGACCTCGACCACGCACACGTAGCACGACGTGTACGGCGGCAGGCCCGGCTCGTGACACAACGTCGGGATGCGATCGGCCAGGCCGTTGCGCCGCGCCACGTCCAGGATCGTCTCGCCCGGCCGCGCCTCGTACGCTTCGCCGTCCAGTTGGATCTTCCAGGTTGCCACGATGTCCCTCCGTGCCCGTCAGACCTTGGCAATCGCGCCCTGGTTGCAGGTCGCGATGCACCGCCCGCACTTGATGCACTTCTCGATCCGGATCTCGTGCGGCTTCTTGCGCTCGCCCACGATCGCGCCCGACGGGCATGCCTTGGAGCACAGGGTGCAGCCGTTGCACCGGTCGGACAGGATGACGTACCGGACGAGGGCGTTGCACGAGCGGGCCGGGCAGCGCCGCTCCCGGATGTGCGCCTCGTACTCCTCGCGGAAGTACCGGATCGTCGTCAGCACCGGGTTCGGCGCGGTCTGGCCCAGGCCGCACAACGAGGACTGTTTGATCTTCTGGCCGAGGTCGAGCAGCCGATCGATGTCCTCGGGCTCGCCGTGTCCCGCCGTGATCCGTTCGAGGATCTCCAGCATCCGCTTCGTGCCGATGCGGCAGAAGGTGCACTTGCCACACGACTCGGCCTGCGTGAACGACAGGAAGTAGCGCGCCACCTCGACCATGCAGGTCGTGTCGTCCATCACGACCAGGCCGCCGGAGCCCATGATCGCCCCGGTGGCGGTGATGTTCTCGTAGTCGATCGGCAGGTCGCACATCGCCGCAGGGATGCAGCCGCCGGAGGGTCCGCCGAGCTGCACGGCCTTGAACGTGCGCCCCTCGCCGACGCCGCCGCCGATCTCCATCACGAGCTGCCGGATCGGCATCCCCATCGGCACCTCGACGAGCCCCCCGCGGCGGACCTTTCCGGCCAGCGCGAAGACCTTCGTCCCCTTGCTCCGCTCGGTGCCCATCGCCGCGAAGGCGGCGCCGCCTTCGAGCAGGATCCACCACAGGTTGGCGAACGTCTCCACGTTGTTGATGTTCGTCGGGCGCCCCCACAGACCGGAAACCGCGGGGAACGGCGGCCGGAAGCGCGGCATCCCGCGCCGGCCCTCGACGGAGGCCATCAGCGCCGTCTCCTCACCGCAGACGAACGCGCCGGCCCCCTCCTTGATGTGGATGTCGAACGAGAAGCCGCTGCCGAGGATGTTCTTGCCGAGATACCCGGCCTCCTCGGCCATCCGGATGGCGGCGCGCAGCCGCACCAGCGCCTTCGGATACTCGGCCCGGCAGTAGATCACCCCGTGGTTCGCGCCGACCGCGTAGCCGCAGATCGCCATTCCTTCGAGCACGGAGAACGGGTCGCCCTCCAGCACCGATCGATCCATGAAGGCACCGGGGTCACCCTCGTCGGCGTTGCAGATCACGTACTTCTCGCCCGGCGGCTGGGCCGCCACGAACTGCCACTTCTTCCCGGTGGGGAAGCCGCCGCCACCACGCCCGCGCAAGCCCGACCGGACCACTTCCTCGATCACCTCGGCCGGTTTCATCCCGAGCGCCTTGCGCAGGGCCTGGTAGCCGCGAGTTTCCTGGTATTGCGTCAGCGAGCCGGGGTCGATCGAGCCGCAGCGGGACAGGACGATCCGCTTCTGGTGCCGCAGCGTGCCGTCCAGGTCGTCGCCGTCGCCGATCCGCAACAGATGGGCCGCCACCGACGGGTCGGACTCCTCGCCGCGCGCCAGCTTCTCCGCCAGCTCGGGCGTCACCTCTCCATAGAGCCGCCGGGCGCCGCCGTCCCGGACCTCCACCAACGGCTCCCGGTAGCACAGCCCGAGGCAACCCGTCTCCGACACCTCGGCGTCGAGCTTCGCGTCCGCGACCACCTGCTGCAGCCGCGCCAGCACCCGGCTGGCGCCGGCCGCCACGCCGCAGGTGGCCGTGCCCACGACCAGTTGGCGACTCATGACGTCTTCGCCTCCGTCCGGATCTTCTTGAGCAGGGCCGTCACCTTGCGCGGCGTGAGCGTCCCGTGCGTCTCGTCGTTGACCATGATGACCGGCGCCAGCGAGCAGCAGCCGAGGCAGTTGACGACCTCGAGCGTGAACAGCAGGTCGCGATCGGTCTCGCCGCGCTTGATTTTCAACGCATCCTCGACCGCCACCTCGAGGTCCGGGGCGCCATTGACGTGGCAGGCCGTGCCGTCACACAGCTTGAGAACGTACCGGCCGCGCGGAGTGAGCCGGAACTGCTTGTAGAAGGTGACGATACCGTAGATCTCGGAAACCGGCACGCCGGTCACGCCCGCGATCTCCTCCATCGCCCGCTCCGGCACGTAGCCATACGCCTCCTGGGCCGCCTGGAGCAGCGGGATCACGTCCCCCTGCCGGCCCTCGGTCATCCACAGCGCCCTGGCGAAGGAACGGCCCGTCGGCTGCGTCATCCCCGACCTCCCTCCCCTCCCTCGTCGAACGGAACGACCCTCAGCTCGCGCACCCGCGCCACCCCCTCCAGCGGCCGGATCCGCTCCCCGATCCGCCCCCGCAGGTACCCGGCGTCCGGCCCCTGCAAGAGCAGCAGCAGCCGACGGCCGTCCGCCACCCCGTCGATCTCCACCACCTCGTCCTGCACGTACAGCCGGACGTAGAGGTCGGCCAGCGCCGGCGGATGGGCATCGATCAGCAAGTAGGAAGCGGAGCGACCCGCCACGCGCCGGTACTCCGGATCGCCGCCGTGCTCCCGCATGTAGCCTTCCAAGAACCCGCGCAGCTCGCCGGCGGGCTCCGGCGCGCGCGTCGCCAACAGCTCGTACGACTTGACTCCGGCCCGGCCCGCCAGCTCGCGCTTCCCCCACGCCTCGAGATCCGCCGTCGGCACACCCTGCAACCGCAACACCAACCCGACCCGCTCGTCGCGCACGGCGTCGCAGACCGCCACCCCGGGAACGCGGGCGAGCGTCGCGCGGAGTTCCGCCGGGTCGACAGAACGGTCCAGCTCGACCAGAACCCACGCGCCCGCCGCACGGGCCGCCGCCGGGCCGCCCCCGGGGGCGACGCGGGCCGGGTCCGACCCCTTCGCGCCGGCCAGGTCGCGCACCTGCGCCGCCAGCCGCTCCGGCTCCACCGGCTCCGGCACGCAGGCGTCGCCGCCCCACCGCGTCACCAGCTCGGCCGTCGGAGCCGCGATTTCCGGCGGGGCCGTCACCACCATGCGGATTCCCGGGTAGCGGCTCCTGAGCAGCGCCAGCAGCTTGACGCCGTCGATGTCGGGCAGCACCGCCCGCGCGACGACGGCGCCGAAGGGCGCGCCGGCCCGGGCCTGCCGTTCCACCGCGTACAGCGCCGCCAGTCCGTCGGCCGCCTCCCCGCCTTCGAGTCCCAGCCTGTCGAGCGCCGCGACAAGCCGGCGTCGCTCGGCCGCCTCTCGGTCCACCACCAGCACCCGCACTCCCATCTGCCTGCCTCCTTGCCGGGCGCCGGGAAACCCGGACGGCGGGGGCATCCCGTCGGCCCGGGTCTCCCCCCCTCGTTCCCTGTCCCGCGCCGTCCGACGGCGAGCCATCGTCCGACGCGGAGCGATCCCGCGTCCCTCCGTGCCCCCTTGTCGCGGAACGCCCCCCGGCGTTTCGAGTCCGGCCCGTACACCAGAACCGGCGCCGGATCAAGTGGCGTCGGAGGCCCGACCGGACGGCGTCTCGCTCGGCGCGACGACCCCGGAATCCGGCTTCGATCTACTCCTCGAACAGGTCCTCGCTCGACGGGTTCTTCTCGGTGGGCAACGTTTCCCCGTTCGGGCCGTCGCGCCGCACGCACAGGCCGCGCCAGGTCGTCACCTCCGAGGCCTCCCGCACGAAGACCCGGACGTCGTTCGAGCCGGGGCGCAGGGGGAGCGGGACCGAGAATTCGACCCGGTGGACCGGGGTCCTGCGGTAGTTCTCGTAGAACACCTTGGCCTCGCCGACGAACACCTGGAGGTCGAGAATCGGCGTGTCGTCCTCGGCCAGGCCGCGCAGCTCGCCCGTATCGCCCCGCACCGCCAGCGGCGCCTCGATCTCCACAAAGCGCGGCTGGACGTTGCCGGGCGCGGCGACGAACGTCGCCGTCCGCGACGGTTCGCCGCTCCCCGAACGCACCGCCTCCTCGCGGACCCAGCCGGCGTGCCCGTCGGCCGCGGCCACGCGCACCCAGCCCGGCAGGACGTGCGTGCGGGACAGGCGGGCGGAGGCTTCGATCCGGCCGATGACGCGACCGCTCTCGGTGGGGGTCTCGCGCAGTTCGAGCGGCACGGTGCGGGGCTGGACGGTGCCGGGACGCGCCCGGGGCTCCTCCTCCGGCGGTTCCCCCACCGGAAATGCGATCCGCTCCGCGACGAAGTCCCGCGTCTCGAAGTCGGTGATGCTGAACTCCAGCGTGAACTCGGGCTCCGCGTACGGCTCCTTCAGCTCCAGCTCGAACGCGGCGGTCGTCGACCGGCCTGGGTCGAGCGGGCCGAGCTTGGCGCGTCCCGAGCGGATGAAGACGAGCTCGCCGGACTTGTTGCGAATCGCGGCGACGGGTTCGATCGCCGGGGCGTCGCCGCGGTTTTCCACATCGATCACCAGGCGGACCGTCTCGCCGCGCTGAATCCGGCCGTCGCCGTTCCCCGAGACGTCGTCGGCCACGGAGATGCCGTAGGCGAACAGCGGGTGTCCCGCATCCGTCAACTCGATGCGGAACTCCACCGGGTCGATCGCCGGCTCCCCCTCCGCCGCGAACTCGAACTTCACCGGATCGACGCGCCGGACCGCGTGTTCCGGAACCTTCGTCTCGACGGTCCAGGTCGCCTCGGCTCCAGGCGCCAGCCGACCGAAGGGAAATTCGAGGTCGTCGAACACGGGGTCGTCGGAGTCGGTGACCGCGCGCAGCCGCGTCAACGTCGCGTCGCCGTCGTTGCGGACCCGCAACCGGAGCTGGACCGGGTCGCCCTGCCGGTAGGGTCCGAGCGGCCGGCCGTCGTTGAGCACGGCGGTCAGGCGGACGGGGGTGTCCCGGGGAGGCGGGTCGCCGCGGGACCAGTCGATCCCGAGGCCGCGCATCGCCTGTTCGAGCTTCGTGTCCTCCTCGCTCTGCACGCGTTCGAGCAGCGGGCCGATCTCCGCGACGATCCGACGGCGGCCCGGGTCGCTGGCAGTGGCCGCGATGCGGCGCGCCAGCTGCATCTCGAAATCGACCTTCCAGAGCTCGCGACTCGGCTCGAGGCGAATCCACCCTTCCGGCGCCGGAGCTCGGTCGTCCTCCGGGAGGTCCGGCTCCTCCTCGCGCGCCTGGAAGTAGCGAACGGTGAACGCCGGCCGCTGCTCGCGGACGACGCGGTCGCTCGACAGATGCGCCCGAAGATCCGCCTCGCTCCACCGCGGTTCGGACGGGTACAGATCCATCCGCTTCGGGTCGAACACCATCGGCAGCGTCTCGACGTCGGGCTGGATGCCCACGCCCTGGATCGAGATGTCGCCCGGGGTCAGGTACTGGGCGATCGTGATCTTGAGCGCCGAATCGTCCTCGAACTCGTGGATGGCCTGCACCGACCCCTTGCCGAACGTGCGGCGTCCGACGAGCACCGCGCGGCCGGTGTTCTTCAGCGCGCCGGCGACGATCTCGGAGGCGCTGGCGGAGCCGCCGTTGACGAGAACGACCAGCGGGTAGTCCGGCTCGGTACCCGCGGCATGGGCGTTCTCGACAGAGTTCTCCTTCGGGTCGTTGCCGGCCGTCGTCAGGATCGTGCCGCTGCGCAGGAACAGATCGGCCAGTTCGACGGAGCTCTCCAGCACGCCGCCCGGGTCGTCGCGCAGGTCGAGCACCAGGCGGCGCATGCCGTCGCGACGCAGCCGGTCGAGCCCCCGCGACACGTCGGCCGCGGTCGTGCGCGTGAACTGGTCGACCAGAAGGTAGCCGACGCCGTCCTCCAGCATCGCCCACTTGACCGACTCGATCGGGATGATCGCCCGGGTGATCTCGAACCGCAGCGGGCGCGCCTCCCCCTCGCGCTCCACCTCGACCACCACCTGCGTCCCCTCCGGCCCCCGCAGCTTCGACACCGCCTCGTCGATGTCCATGTTGACCGTGGACTCGCCGTCAATCGTCACGATGTGGTCGTTCGCCTTCAGGAACCGGGCGGCGGGTGTGTTGGGGATCGGACGGATCACCGTCAGGCGGTGGTCCCGCATCCCGATGTTGATGCCGATGCCGCCGAACCGCCCCTGCGTCGCCATCCGCATCTCCCGGTTGGCCTCCGGGGTGAGCAGCGAGGTGTGGGGGTCGAGGGTATGCAGCATGCCGTTCACCGCCGCGTACTCGACCTCCTGCGGTTTCTCGATCGCCGCGCGGCTGACGAACTTGCCGGACAGGAAGCGCACGATCGAGTACATCCGCGCCGCCAGACGCCAGGGCGAATCGACGTCGTCCACCACGAACCGCTCGCTCTCCGCCCCGACCCGCACCTCGACCGCCCTGTCCTCCTCCACCGGACGGACCATCACCTCGGGCACCGCCTCCTCGATCGCCTGCAGCGCCCCGAGCAGCATGCGCTTGGGATCGATCCGCCGCGGGTCGACGTACTCGTACGTCACGTAGAACAACACCCGGTTGAACAGCCGCAGCTTGGCCAGCTCGTAGGGCGGCGCCTCCGCCCCCGCCGGCGGAGCGCCGCCCAGCGTCTCGATCCGCTGGGCCAACCCGCTGCGGGGACCCTGCGCCAGGGTCAACCCGAGCACGGTGGCCGTCACCAGCAAGACGACCACCCGCTCGTGCGCCAGCCGAACCCGCCACGTTCCGTCCCGCATCCGCCGCGTCACCGTCGCGCTCCTTCCGCCGCGCTTCCCGCCTGCAGCGCGAGGGGATCATAGGGCGCCGGCGTCGAAACGCGCAAGGCACCCCGACCCTTCCTCCGCCCGCCGCTTTTTTGACGGGATCGACCGGGCCCCGATACGATCCGGGTCGAGGAACCGTCGCCGGACGCCCCCGGGGGCGGTCCGAGGAGGACGACGATGCAGCCTGGCGGCAACACCCGATCCCCCCCGGCCCTCCGGATCCTGGTGGCCGCGACCCTCCTGACCGGCGCAGGCGCCGCCTGCGCCGGCGTCGGCGCGGGCGGCGACGAGGCCACGGTCGAGCGTATCCTGCGACAGCTCGACGAGACGTCCCGCCAGAGGACGGCCGACGCCCGGCGCATCGAGGACCTCGCGCGCCGCGTTGCGGTCCTGGAGACGCGGCTGCGGGACGATGTGGACCGCGCGACCGCCGCGTTGCCGGCCGTCCCGCCGCCGGGAGCGCCCGCGGAGACGTCGGCGACGCCCGAACCGCCGCCCCCCCTCCCCGTCGTACGCCTCGCCCCTCCCGACCCCGCCGCGGCGGCCGAAGACCTCGCCCTGGCCCAGGGAACGACGGCGCGGGCCGCCCCGGACGTCGTGACGACGGCCGAGGAGCCAGCAGCCCGCGAGCTCGGCGATGAGCTGTCCGACCTTCCCTACGAGGGCGTCGGTTTCGGCAACGACGGCGGCGACGGCTACCTCCGGATCGGCCCCCTCGACGCGTCCACCGTCCGCCTCGTCGGTGCGCCCCGAAACGCCGCCACCGCCCCGGCCGCCCCGCCGGCGACGGGCGGAACCCCTTCCTCCGCGTTCGGCGCTCTTCCCCGCATCCCGCCCATGGTTCCCGCGACGCCGACCGCCGGCGCGGCGGCGATGCCGACGGCCTCCGCGACGGGTGCCTATCAGGCGGGTCTCGAGGCGTATCGCGAACGGCGATGGCAAGAGGCGATCGGCTGGTTCGAACGGGCGCGCGCCCAGGGCCTCGACGAGTCGAAGGCCGCGCTGGCGCTCTTCTTCCAGGCCGAGGCGACCTTCCAGACCCGAGCCTACGTCGAAGCGATCGGCCTTTTCGAGCGTTTTCTCGATCGCCACCCGGGCCACCCCCGGGAGGCCGAGGCGATGCTGCGAATCGGGACGGCCTCCGAACGGTTGGGGGACGTCGAGCGGGCGGTGGAGCTGTACCATCGCGTGATCGCCGAACATCCCGCCTCGACCGCGGCGGCCGCCGCCGCCGCGCGCCTCGAGGCGGCAGGGACAGAAGGACGGCAACCATGAACAGGTCCCTCGGTTGGATCGTATTCCCGGGCCTCTGGCTGCTCGCGACGCCGGCCGGCGCCCAGACCGTCACCGGGGTCGGCACGGGCCTGTGGAGCGGCGGATGGACCGGGAGCGGCGGCGGGGACACGCGGATCCGCGAGGCGGCGCGCCGCGGCGGCAGCGTCGAGATCACCGGCCAACCCGCGGCCGCTCCCGCCCGCTACGTCGTCCGCCCCGGCGACACCCTGTGGGACATCTGCCGGACCAACCTGAACAACCCCTGGTTGTGGCCCGAGGTCTGGAGCCTGAACCCGGAGATCACCAACCCGCACTGGATCTATCCGGGCCAGGTGATCCGCCTGCGGGTCGGCGAAGGCGCCGAGGCCGGACCCGGAGCGTGGGCCGAACCCACGACGCTGGGACGCCCGGCCGGCGGCACCGTCTTCTTCCGCAACGAAGGCTACGTCGACGAGAACGCTCCCGACGAGGACCTCGACGAGGACGAGATCCCGGAGGACCAGCAGCCGCCCGGCCGCGTCATCGCGTCGTGGGAGGACGAGAGGATGCTGGCCTATCCCGACCTGCTGTACGTCCGCTTCGACGAGAACTTCCCCGTCCAGGCCGGCCAGCAGCACACGATCTACCGGGTCCGCGAGACCGTCTACGACCTGGTGGACGAGGACAGCGACGAGGAACCGCGGCGGCTCGGCCGCATCGTCGAGATCCTCGGGACCGGCACCGTCCTGTCGTACGACCCCGACGCCCACCTGGCGCGCGTGCAGGTGGTGGAATCGATCAACCCCATCGAGCGCGGCGACCTGGTCGGCCCCGTCCGGCGCAACCTGATCGTTTCCGAACCCCGCGCCGCCGAGGTCGACCTCGACGGGCGCATCGTCGCCACCCTCCGCCCGCGCCTCAACAACGGCCAGGGGTTCGTGGCGTTCGTCAACCGCGGCTACGAGGACGGCGTGCGGGACGGCAATCGGTTCCAGATCATCCGCGCGAACGATCATTACCTCGAGAGCGAGCGCGGCGAGATTCCGGAGGAGCTGCCGTTCGAGTGGATCGGCGAATGCCAAGTCCTCGAGGCCCGCAAGACCGCCTCGACCTGCCTGATCACCGCCTCGACCCGCGAGATCTTCGTCGGCGAACGGGTCACCCTGTCCCGCGGCCAGTAGCCCCGCCCCTGCTGCATCGAGGCACCGATCCTCCCGCGCCGCCGGGCGGGCGGTGCGCCTGGGAACTCGGCGCCGTCCGCGACGAGGACGGCGACGGCGACCCCCGACGTCTGCGGCGGTCCGGCCGACGGCGCCGAACGAAGCCCCGACTTGACGATCGGACCCCCGCGGACCACGCTGCGGGGAGCGGGCCGCCGGCCGGGGCGGCCCCGGGAGGAGCCGATGCCCCGACGCCGGATCCTGCTCGCGACGCTGATGCTGATTCCCGCCTGCGAGGACGATGACGGAGTTCGCGACGAAGGCTCGGAGGCCGACGCCGCCGACGGCGCGGACGTCGAGCCCGACGACGGTGTACCGGAGTTCGACGTCGGGCCAGAGGGGCCGGAGGTGGAGGACGGGGCGGGCGAGGTCGAGGCGGACGCGCCGCCGAACGAGCCGGGGCCGGAGTTCGACCGCTACTGCCGCGGCGCCCGCTGGGACGCGACCCTCGAACCCGCCACCCTGTGGGATCTCGATGGACACTACACGGGCTACATCCGCGACACGCCGGCCGGGACGCTGGAGGGGGTGAAGATTGTTCCCGACCACCCGTTCCGCGTGCGGTCGATCCGGGTCGCGTTCGCGGCCGGCAGCGGCCCGGTAAGACTGCGGCTGATGCGGACGCTGGGCCACTCCTATCCCGGCGACTGGCCGCGGCTCGACAGTGGCACGGCCAACCTGATGCCGCCGCTCGAAGTGGAGGTGACGGCCGCGGACCCGGAGGTCTGGCTCGAGTACGACGTTTCCGACCGGTTCGTGTTCCTGCTGCCCCGGGAATCGTACATGATCGTTTACGAGCACCTGGCGGATGCGCCGCATCTGGCGGTGCAGGAGCTGCTTCCGGGCCAGTCGTCGTGGGGCACGTTCGTGCCGGCGGTCGGCGACGGCGGAGCTCTCGGCGACGGCAACTACCGGATGCAGGTGACCGGAGACTATTTCTGTGCCTGGCCCGCGGCGGACCGGTGGTTCGCCCGGAGCGCGGCGACGCCGGAGGTCGAGACCTCCCCGCAGCAAATCGCCGTGGCCGACCTCGACGGCGACCTCCACGAGGACCTGGTGTTGACGGTCGACGGACGCGCCCGCGCCTGGCCTGGGCGTGGCGATGGAACCTTCGCCGACGCGCCGTACGACCCGTTCCCGGAGGCGCCGAGCGCGAACCTGGTGGTCTTCGGCGACCTGGACAACGACGGGGACCGGGACGCCGTCGTCGCCACCTACGTCCACTGGGACGGCGACGGCGACGGGGTCAACGAGCAGGACGGCGACTGCAACGACGCGGCGGCCGCGATCCATCGCGGAGCGGCCGAAATCCCGGGCAACGGCATCGACGACGACTGCGACGGCGTCGCCGACGACGGAACCGACGCCTCCGACCGCGACGGCGACACCTTCCCGATCGCCGCCGGCGACTGCGACGACACCCGCGCCGCGGTCTTCCCCGGGGCGTCCGAGGCGAACGACCAGATGGACAACGACTGCGACGGCGAGGTGGACGAGGACCACGTCACCACGGTGCAGATCAACGACGGCGCCGGACACTTCACCCGCGTCGGCTCGCCCGAAATCGAGCGGCGCGATCCGACCGCCGCCGCGGCGCTGGGCGACGGCGACCGCGACGGGTTCCTGGACGTCTACCTCGGCAACTGGTGGGCGCACTATCCGACCGGTCCGGCCGTCCCCGACCACTACCTGGAAGGCCAGGGAGACGGCACGTTCCGGGACGTCACCGCGACGAGCGGGGTTGCGCGGACGGTCCCCCAGCCGTGCTACGGCGTCCGCTTCACGGACTATGACGACGACGGCTGGGCGGACCTCTGGGTCGGCAACTACGGCGGTGCCCTGAACCGGATGTTCCACAACCGGGGCGGTGGCTCCTTCCAGGAGGTCGGCGACTCCCTCGGCTACGCCCAGGACCGCCTCGGTCCCCTGGCCGGGACCACCTTCGGCGGCGACTTCGGCGACCTCGACAACGACGGAGACATCGATCTTCTCGAAGCCGACATCTCGCATCCGCGCTACGGCCCGTCCAGCGACCAGAGCCGGATCGTGCTCAACCTGGGCGCGGCCGCGGGCTGGCGCACCGAGACGCACCGCGAGGATCTCGGTTTTCACTGGGACGAGGGCGACATCAACCCGGCGCTCGCCGACTTCGACAACGACACCGTTCTCGACGTCGCCATGGCCGCGGTTTACTCGGGCCACTTCGCCCGCCTCTACCGCGGCCTGGGCGGCGGCCAGCTGGACGACGTCTCGTACGAGGCGGGGGTGGTGGTGCAGGCCACCGGCCGGGTGCTGTGGACCGACTTCGACGAGGACGGCGACCTCGACCTCCTGTTCGCCGACGGCGACGGCGAGCCGTGGCTGCACCTGTTCGAGAACCGCGTCGGCCAGGACCGGGCGTGGGTCGAGCTGTTGCTCGCGGGATCGACTTCGAACCGCGACGCCGTGGGCGCCCGCGTGTTCCTGCGGGCCGGGGGCGCGAGCCAGCAGCGCGACGTCGAAGGCGGCGGCGGACACTGGAACATCCAGGAATCCCGCCTCGTGCACTTCGGCCTGGGCGACGCCGCGACGATCGATTCCCTCTCCGTCCGCTGGCCGGACGGGACGACCGAGTCGATCGCGGGTGCTGCTCCGCGCGGCCGCTATCGCGTCGTCCAGGGTTCGGGAGCGGCGGTGCCACTGCCCTGACGACCCGGGCCGCCGCTCGCGCTTGCAACGGAACGTGGGGCGCGCGCGAGGCTTGGCATCCCACCCGGGAATCTGCTAGAAGCCGTCGAACTCGCCGGATCCGCCCGGCGGACACGGAAGAGGATGCCCGTGAACGGTCTGTGCAATCTCGGGATGCGGGTCGCGACGTTCTTGCCCCTGGGGCTCCTTGTCGGGCTCCCCGCCTGCCCTCCCCCACCCGCCGTTCCGGCCGTGGCGCCGACGCGGGAGCCGGCGGACGCCGGACTGCTCGAACGCCTGCGGACGGCCGACGGGCTGTTGACGAACGCCGGGGGGACGCCGGAGTGGCGTTCGGATCCGGTCTTCCTGACCGCCCGCCAGTCGTGGGCGCACGTCGTCACGCTCCCGCCCGGCGCCTGCTGGTACTTTCTTGCCCTGGCCGGCAACCGCATCGGCGACCTCGATCTCACGCTCTTCGACCTGGCCGGTCGACGGCTCGAGGTGGACGAAGAGCGCGATTCGCACCCCGTGATCGTGCGCTGCGTCGAGGGTTCGACGGAGGAGGAGGTGGTGGTCGCGCCGTTGGCCTACGAGGGAGCGGGCGAGGCGGTGGTGATGCTGTACCGCTTCCCGCTCGACGGGGCGCCCCGGCGGGGAGAGATCGACTACGAGGACGCGGCGCCGCCGCCGGGACCGACCTCCGAGACACCGGAGGAGGCACGCGAGCGGATGGATCGGCGGATGCGGCGGGAGGGATTCCGGCCGACGGGGGAAAGCGAGCGGCTGGAGCTGTCGGGCCGGGGCGAAATCGCGCGTCCCCGGCGCATCCCCGCCGGCACGTGCCTCGGGGTGGCGCTGGTGGGCGAGGACGACGACGCCGACCTCGACCTCCGGCTTCAGCTCGGCTCCCGCAAGGTCGCGGAGGACCGGGACCGGGCGCGCGACGCTCGCGTCGTGTACTGTTCGGAAGCCGAAGTCGACGCTCGGATCTACGCGACGTCGGCACGGGGTGCCGCCGGCGGCACGCTGGTGTTCTACGAGGCGCGACCCGAGGATCGGGTGTTCGTGACGCCGACGGAACTGCCGGACGAACCGCGGGTGGTCGAGGGGGGAGGCGAGCGGTCGTTCGACCAGGCGGTGCTGGGTCTGGACCGCGCGTTGCGGGCCGACGGATTCGCCCGCGAGGGAGCCCCGATGGAGGGAACGCTCGGGCTCGGCGAGCAGGCGGTCCAACCGCTCCAGCTCTCGCGCGGCAACTGCTACGCGATCGTCGCCCTGCCCCGCCCCGGCGGCATCCGCGACCTCGACCTGCTGCTCGACGACGGCGCCGGCAACCGCGTCGCCGAGGACCGGCTCGAAACCAACGAACCGCGAATCTCGTTCTGCCCCGACCGGACCGGTCCCTATCGGCTTGTCGTCCATGCCTACGACGGCAGCGGCGGTTATGCCGCCTGGGTCTACCGGCTGGGCGCCCCTTCCCGCGATCTTCCCGGAATCTCCGGACGGCTGGCCACGGCCTATGCCCGGCTCGCCGCGCAGCTTTACGGCAAGGGGTTCCGCCCCGTCGGCACGCCGAACCAGCAGCCGGCGGAGCCCGGCCGCCAGGACTCCCACACCGTGCGGGTGCAGCGCGGAAGTTGCTACATCGTGGCCGCCCTGGCTTCGGACGAGTCGATGGATGTCGACATCGAGGTCCGCGACGGCCTGCTGCGGGGCGTGTCGGTCGACGTCGCGGGTGACCCGGACGCGCGGGTGTATGTCTGCCCGGACCGAACGGCGGAGTTCCACGCGACGGTGACGGTCGCACGGGGCCGGGGTCAGTACATGCTGGTGTTGTTCGAGAACAAGGCGGAGGGGGCGACGGGCCGGGACGCGGGCCCGCAGCGCGGGGATTGACGAACATGCCAACGGCGGGATGGGAATGGATCGTGCCGGCGGGCCTGGCCCTGCTCGCCGGGTGTGCCACGGCGACGGTCGGGACGACGCCTGGGGCCGCGCCCCGCGAACTCGGCCCCGGTGACTGGCGTGCGGACGAGGCCCCACCCGCCCGCGCCATGGCCTCCCTCGCCCGAACCCTCGAACCCCACGGGTTCGCGCCGACCGGCGACGAGGGACGGGCGTTCCTCGTCCGCCAGCGAACTCTCACCGTGCCGATCGACGTCGAGGCGGGCCGCTGCTACGTCTTCGCCGCCACCTCGAGCGTCCATCTGATCGACCTCGACAGCTACCTGTTCCTCGCCTCCGGCGTGCCGATCGATCAGGACCGCCGGCGCGACAACCATCCGACGATCCGGTACTGCCCCGCGGAGGCGGGCCGCTTGTACCTCACCTTCGAGGTGTACGACGGCGAAGGGCTGTTCTACTGGGCGGCCTTCGCCGGCCCGGGGGGCTCGGAGATCGAGGCGGAGGACCTGTTCGCGGACGTGGAGCCGGAAGAGGGCGTCTCCGGCACGGCGGCGCAGGGGACCGAGTCGGCCGGCGACCGGGCCCGGGTCTTCGCCGAGATCATGCTGTCGCGCGGTTTTGCCCTGGCCGAGCAGGCGGCGCCGATCCACCTCGCCAGGGGCGCGGAGGATACCCGCTCGATCGATCTGTCCGCCGACCGCTGCTACACGTTCGCGGCCTACGGCGCGGCCGGTGCGACCGATGTCGACCTGGTGTTGACGGCCCCCGATGGACAGGTCGTGGCGCTCGACGAGGCGCCGGCGCTGGACGCCTACATCCAGTGGTGCCCCGTTGCTTCCGGAACGTTCTCGCTGCGGACCACGATGGCGGGCCAGGCCGGGGATGCGCTGCTGTGCCGGCTCGAGGCGCCGATCGACCGCGTGGGGGGGCTCGACGGCCTGTGGCTGGGCGAGCGGCGTCCGCCGGGTCCCACGCACC
>Ga0068707_1000936_pt1 | contig 20143 bp, 16 predicted proteins | sample YNPNPMetaG_FD_66600 | JGI IMG/M metagenome (GOLD analysis project Ga0068707, IMG submission 66600) | Anoxygenic and chlorotrophic microbial mat microbial communities from Yellowstone National Park, USA - YNP NP MetaG | ecosystem: Environmental > Aquatic > Thermal springs > Hot (42-90C) >...
GGGGGGGGGGGGGGGGGGGGGGGGGGGGGGGGGGGCGGGGGGGGGGGGGGGGGGGGGGGGGGGGGGGGGGGGGGGGGGGGGGGGGGGGGGGGGGGCGGGGGGGGGGGGGGGGGGGGGGGGGGGGGGGGGGGGCCGGCGCGGCCGCGGGGGGCGTCGACTCGGCCGCGGCCGGCCGCTGCGGGTGCGTGGAAGCCGCGGGGTCTTCCAGGCGTGCCCCGCACTTGCGGCACTGGCGTCGGCAGGCGAGGCAGGTCCGGGTGCCGCACGCGGAACACTCGCGGAGGCAGTCGTCGCACAACAGGTGCATTCGGTCGTTGCACAGGGTGGGGGCAGGGACGGGCGTCGCGCCGCACGCCTCGCAGAGGGGGACCGCGAAGGCCCGCTGGAGGCCGTCGCAGGGCAGGAGGAGCTCGCGCTCCTGCCGGTGCCGCAGGAGGCGGACGCGGGCGAAAAGGGCCGGCACGGCGACGCGGACGGCGACGGCGGCGCGGACGTCGACGCGGAGCGCCAGGCGGGTCCGTGCCTCCGCGACGCGCCGTTCGAACTCGTGCGGGATGCCGTTCATGCGGTCCAGGAGCTTCTCGAGGTCGGGCGGGGCGAGGTGGCGGCGGGCGGCGGTGCGCAGGAGCTCCGTCTGCATGGCGCGGTAGTAGGCGTGCAGGCGCAAGACGTCACGCTCCAGTCGATGGGCCACGATTTCGCGGACGGGGGCGAGCGCCTGGAGGACGCGGGGGCGAGCCAGCCGGGCGGCCGCGCGCCACGCGGCGGAAGCGACAGGGGTCGGGGCGATCGGCCGGGCATCGCGCAGGACGTGTTCGTTGGCCCAGAGGGCCTCGGGCAGTGCAGCGGCCGTCGCGGTGCCGTCCAGCGACACGGCGACCTCGACCAGGCCCTCGCGCCGCTCGTCGCCGGTCGCGGCGTAGCGGAAGCCCACGACGAGGTACTCGGCGGTTCCGGGCAGGACCTCCTGGACGCGCACGATGCCATCGGTGGGGCGCAACGCTTCGCGGAGGGCGGCGTCAAGGATCTTGGCGCGGGGCGGCGGCACGTCGGCCGCCAGTCGTGCGACGCGGCCGCTGCCGATCGCCTCGGCGACGAGGCGGGCGACGAGGTCGGAGCCGTGGGCCAGGGGGATGGCGGGGTCGGGGGGAGCTTCGCCGGTGGTTGGGTCGAGCAGGCGGGCCTCTTCGGGGAGGCCGAGGCGGGCGGCGAGGGCGGGTTCGAGGAGGGCGCGGAAGGCACCCGGCCCGTCGCGTTCCACCACGCTGCCGAGGGCGTCCAGGAGTTCGGTGGCGAAGGAGACGAGATGCACGGTTCAGACCACCTCGAAGTCGCGGCCGAAGATGGCGGCATCGACGGCCCGGGTTTCTTCGTAGCGTCGTCGGGCGGCGGCGAGGTCTTCGGCGAGGCGATCGAAGCCGCGGCGGAGACCCTCCTCTCCGTCCTCCCGCGTCCAGATGGAGTACACGCGGCCCGGGATGTCCAGGTCTCCTTCGAGGTCGCCCAGGATCATGTCGAGCTCGCCGATGACCAGCTCGAACAGGTTGAGCTTCTCGTCCAGGACGCGCAGGAGGTAATCTTCGGCGGTTCCGCGGGCGCAGAGGTTGACGACCAGGACCTCGCGTTCCTGGCCGATGCGGTGCAGGCGGCCGATGCGCTGTTCGAGGGCGAAGGGGTTCCAGGGTAGGTCGAAGTTGATCATTCTGCGACAGAACTGGAGGTTGCGGCCCTCGCCGCCGATCTCGGTCGACACCAGCACGGGCACCGTGGTGCGGAAGGTTTCGATGGCGGCCTCTTTCTCGGCGGGCGAGAGGCCGCCGTGAAAGACGGCGGTGGGGACGCCGTGGGCGGCGAGGAGTCCTTCGAGGGCCGCGAGGGTGGCGCGGTACTTGACGAAGACCACGGTCTTGTCGCCGGCGGCTTCCCGGAGCAGGTCGAGGAGCACGCGGTCCTTGGACGTCTCGCCCACCTCGGCACAGCGCACCTGGAGCTCGCGGACCTCGGCCCGCTCGGCAACATCCAGGTCGTCGCGGGCGAGGCACTGTTCGAGGGTGGAGAGCACGGCGGCGGGCGAACTGCCCGCCTCGGTCAGGAGCGACAGGAGGAGGCCGCGTTCGCGGTCGGGGTCGCGCCGCGCCCGGGCGCGCACCCACCGGGAGATCGCCGCGTAGAGCTCCCGCTCCCGTTCGGTCGGCTCGACGACCCGGGTGCGGACGAAGCGGGGCGGCAGGCGCAAGTCGACGAGCGCTCGGGTATTGCGAATCATGACTTCCTGGAGGAGGCGGCGGAGGGTCTCGCGGTCCTTGGGCTGCCGGGGATCGCCGCGGGTCACGAAACGTCGGGTGAAGGCGGCCTGGGTGCCGAGGTGGCCGGGACGGAGGAGGGTGATCAGGTTGTAGAGCTCCTCGAGCTGGTTCTGCACGGGGGTGGCGGTGAGGAGGAGGAGGAAGCGACGCTGGAGGCCGTCGACCAGGCGGAAGCCGAGGGTGGATCGATTCTTGAGGTGGTGGGCCTCGTCGACCACGACGAGGTCGAAGGGGCGGGCCCGGGCGCGTTCCGCGTGTTCCGGGCGGCGCGCGAAGGCGAGCGAGCAGAGGAGCAGGTCGCCGCTGTCGAAGAAGCGTTCGGGATTGCGTCCCGGTACCGCGAACTCCAGGCCGAACTTGGACGACATTTCGGCCTTCCACTGCTCGACCAGGGACGGCGGGCAGAGGATCAAGACCGACCGGACCAGTCCGCGGAGCAGGTACTCCTTCACGATCAGACCGGCCTCGACGGTCTTTCCCAGGCCCACCTCGTCGGCCAGGAGAGCCCGGCCGCGGAAATCGCGCAGGACGCGCCGCGCGGTTTCCACCTGATGCGGGAAGTGGCGCACGTCGTGCACGGCGCCCAGCGCCAGCAGCGTGTCGAACTGTTCGGCCGAGCGGATCGCCACGGCGCGGCGGGCGAGGAGGGCGAGGCGCAGGCCGTCGACTCGATCGGCGGCGAGGCGTCGGTCCAGGTCCGGCTCTTCCAGCGACACTTCCGGTTCGGAAGGCGTCACCACCGGCGGCTCGGCCGGCATCCACCGGACGCGTTCGCGGAACAAGGGCGGGAGGTCGGGGACGACGGGTTGCGATTCGGTCTGCGGGGCCGCCGCGGGCGGAGCGGTCGCTTCGGTCGCCCGGCGCTCCCGGTCGGCCTTGTTCCGGCGGGCGACCGCCGCCAGACGTTGGGTCATAGGGCGCGCCGTCGCGCGCCGCAGCTCGTCCGCGAACCTCTCGCGTCGGGGAAGAAATCGCCGGATGGAGGATCCGAACGAGTCCGATCCGAAAAGGACGTCCGGTCCTTTGGACCGCGGCGGCGGCCGGTCGGACCGGCGGTCGGGCTTGCCATGGAGCTGGCGGGTGAAGCCGGCCAATATGCCGCCGAGCAGGTCTGCGGTGAAGGAATCGGGCATGTCGCCCGCGCGGCCGGCGATTTCGCCTTCGAGACGGACGGTGCGGCGCCGGACCGCCTCGACGTCGCCGGCCTCGATGGCGTCGAGGATTGCGATCATCTGCACGACGGGGTGTTCGATCCCGCGGGACAACGCCTCCGCCGCCAGGGCGCTGGCGTCGTGGAACCTGCCGTCCGCGGCCGCTTCGATGAGGCGGTTCACCCACGGCCGTTCGTCGCGGCGCGGCGGGATCGACCGGCGGACGTCCAGCAAGGTTTCGACGGCGAGCTCCTCGAGGGTCACGAGCTGAAATCTTGTTCAGAAGGGTTTGCAAGTCAAGTTTCGAGTTGCGGGCGGGTGCATCCGCGATTTGTGGGGGGCAGAGCGCTTGAGCAGGTTCGTGGCGGTGCCATGGGCAGCCGGTGACGATGGCGCGGAGGAGCAGCGTGCGGTGGTGGGGGCCCGGCGATGCGACGGGAGCCCGAGATGGCGGACGGACGTCGGGCTGGGCTCGCGGTGGGCGCGGGCGGGTAGCGGCGTTCCAGCGGCGGCGCGACGGACGAGCGATTCGAGCTGGGCGAAGTCACCGTGCAGGTAGGACGTGCGCAGCGCGATCCTGCGCTGGGCGCCGCGCTCGCTTCAGCGCATGCCGGCCTGGCGCATGCGTGCGTGGTTGACCTGCTGGCGCACTTTCGGCGCCACCCGAGCCGACGCTCAAGCCGAGCCGGCGGCACCGGGGGTAGTTCCTCCGGTCCGCGTGCTGCTCGTAGTCGTCGCGAAGCGCTTGGGCCGCTTTGCGGTCCGCGGTACGCCGAAGCTTGGCGAGCAGAGCATTGAGTTCGTGGATGTCTCTCCGGCTTCGGCCTCGACGTCCGGGCACCGCTCCGGGTCGGCGCACGCGGCGTCCGTTGCTTGCGCGAACTCATGCCGGCGTTGACCGACGCGTCCCGCTCGAGGATCCGGTCCGACCCCGACTCGACGCCGAAGCGGATCTCCACGCAGCCGGTCTCCTCCATCGCCCGCAGCGTCTCGTCGCTGGTGAGGTTGATCTGGCTGAACGCGTTCCAGGAGAGGCGGAGGCCCGAGCGGCGGAGCTCGTCGCAGAAGCGCAGCACGCGCGACGGCGTGGAAACGAAGAATTCGTCCTGGAAGAGGATCAGCTTCGCCCCGCCCTGCTCCGAGAGCAGCCGCACCTCCGCGACGACCGACTCGGCGGACCGATGGTACGACTGGTGATCCCAGATGGGCGCGACCGAGCAGAACGTGCACCTGTAGGGCAGCCGCGCGAGGTGATCACCCCGAAGCCGGTGTATCGCGAGAGATCGATGTGGTGGTACGCGGGCGGCCGGATGGCGTCGAGGTCCGTGATCCGCGGCGGCCGGGGTTGTGACGCACAACCCCGCCGTCGCGCCAGCTGATGCCGGGCACGTTCTCCCGCGAGGCGCCGCTCCGGAGTGCTCCGAGCAGCAGTGGAGCGCTCGTCTCCGCTTCCCCGCGGACGATGATGTCCACCCACGGGAACGGCTCGAGGATCGCCTACTCCACTAACTTCGCGCCGACGCCGGCACGGAAGCCAGCCGCAGCAGCCACTGGATCCCGGTCGGCCCGGGCGGGAGGTCGGCCGGCGAGTCGGGCGGGCGGCCCCCGACGATCGTCGTGCGCGGGGACGGGTCCTTGCCCTCCGGCGGGTCGTCGTCGCGGAACATCCGGGAGCGGGTCATGCGCACCTCGACGCAGGTCGGATACGAGAGTACGCCTCCCCCCATGGCGCGTCAACGACGACGCATCTCCCCTCAGGGCCTCGGTCAAGGTCGTGCCCCCGCGCAACGTGTCGTGCGCCCGCCACCCGGCCGACCCCACCCGCTGCGCCTGACGTCGACTTTGGCGGGACCCTGCATCTCCCCCCGGTGCCTCCCGGACGAATCCTCTGGACGGAGACACGGGGGCTTCGCCGGAAGACGGGTCCACCTGCACGGAGGTGGCGGGTCGTCTCCGGCGAGCCGGCGGGTTTCGCGTTCCTGAAAGCCGCGGCGGACGGCGGCGGGCGGGACGGCCCGCAACCCGACGGAAGCGTGGGCATGCCCGTTTCTGTCCTCGCGGCACGAATTGCGCTGTGGTCTGGGCACCTCGGGTTTGGGCGCGACCGGCGCCCGCCGAGGAGAGAGGGATGCCCCGAAGCCGCTTCGATCAGCTCGTCGTGAACGGCCAGTCCTACGTCTTCCGCGACCGCCACTGGACGACGCCGACCGGCTACCGCGTCAGCACGTCGGACTCGCAGAAGCTCACGCAGGCCTTCTACGAGAAGCACGGCCGCATGCCGGGAGCTCCGCCGCCGCGTACCCGCCGCCGCGCGCCGCCGGCAACCCCCGCTCGCTAGCCCATTTCGGCGCTACCCGCGCCGGAGGCTCGACCACCAGCCGGTCGAATGGTGTATCCTGCGGTCGTGCCCGGCGGGGACTTCCAGCGGATCTTCGAGGCGCTCGCGGCGGAAAAGGTACGCTACCTCGTGGCCGGCGGCGTGGCCGTCGTCCTGCACGGCCACCCGCGGTTCACGGTGGACCTCGACTTGATCGTGGCCCTGGACCGGGACAACGTCCTCGCCGCTCTGCGGGCGCTTGACCGCCTCGGGTTTCGTCCCCGAGCACCCGTGGCCGCCGAGGAGTTCGCCGACGCCGAGCGGCGGCGGAAGTGGGTCCGGGAGAAAGGGCTGCGTGTCTTCAGCCTCTGGAGCGCGGCGATGCCGGGTACCGAGGTCGACCTGTTTGTGGAGGAGCCGTTCCCATACGAGGAAGGGGAGCGTCGGTCGGTGGGCGTGACGATCGGAAACGTGCGCGTGCGCGTGGTTTCCCTGGAAGATCTGATCCGCATGAAGCGGAGCGCGGGCCGGCCGAAGGACCGGATGGACGTGGAGGCGCTGCTGGCGATCCGACGGGAATCCGGTGAGGCGGGAGATGGCGAACTCGCCCGGTGACGGATGGGCCTTGCACGAGGCCGAGCGGCGACGGGCCTGGCTGGCGCTTTCCCCGGCGCGTCGGCTCGAGCTGCTGGAACAGGCGAAGGCGTTCTGCTCGCAATACCTCGGCGCCGCCCGCACCGCATCCCTCCCGGCCGCCGAGGCGCCGCCCCGGAGCGCGGACGAGGAAGCGGCGCCGGACGCCCGGCCCGGTCCCGAGGACGAGGGCCCGGCGAGTTCCGGCGGCGGCTGAGCCGGCGGGAACCGGCCGGACTCCCGTCGCGGTCGCGGGCGACGTCGTCTCCGCAGCGGCAGGAGCCCGGCACGCCGTCGGCCGGCCGGTCCGCGCCCGCGTCGGCCCCGCCTTCCGCGTCCTGTCCCGGCCGACGACCGGCGGGAATGCGTCGGGGAACGGTGACGGATGCGCCGGGGGGCGCGCCGATCCGGCCCCGCCCTGCTCCGCCCGGACGATCGAAAAGGGAGGACCCGCCGCCGGGACGCCTTCGCTTCGCTCGGGCGTCCGGCACCCCGCTGGCAGTGCCACTCCAACCTCCGACGACCCCACTTCGGAAAGGACAGGAACGGCCGACGGCCCATCGACCGCGCTCGAGAGCTCCTCCCGTAGCTCCGCCGCGACGTCGCCCTCTTCCCCACCATCCTGCTCGACCAGCTCGGTCCGCTCCCCCAGCGACTCCGTGACGTCCTCGCCATCGCCGAGCACCGCAGGGTGGTCCATGATGTCCCGGCTCATTGCCCGAGTTGCGGGTGGGTCGCGGCATCGCGGGGGAGGAGCGGCGGTCTTGTCGGCGGGGGGAGACTGGGGTAGAAGGCGGGCCGATGGAGGTCGAGGAGGCGGGCGCGCCGGGCGCGAGGGACGTGGCGGAGCGGGTCGCGGTGTTCGTGCGCGCGGCGGCGGCGAGGGTCCGGGCGTGGCGCGCCGCGGGATCGATCGCGCGGCGTCTGGAGGGTCCCGGAGCGCTGGAGGACCTTGCGACCGTGCGGCGGGTTGCCGAGGCGCTGGTGAACACGGGGTTGCCGGAGGCAGCCGCGCTGGGGGAGGAGCTCCGGGGGTTTGCGGCGCGGGAGGAGGGCGAGCGGCGGCTGCGGCGGGGGCGCGAGGTGGTGGAGGCGTTGCGGGCGGCGGGGGCGGAGCCGCGGCGGATTGGCGAGGAGCCGCCGGCGTGGGAGGCGCCGCCACTGACGGTGACCCTGGACGAGGCGCGGGGCCGGGCGGTGGTGTGCTACGCGCGGGAGGCGGTGGCCGAGGCACCGTTGGCGGCGGGGCGGATTGCCGAGGCGTGGCGCCAGGCGCGCGAGGTTCTGGAGAAGCGCGCGCGGCCCCCGGCGGAGTTTCGCGGGGTGCTGCTGGGCGCGTATCGCGCGTGGCTCGCGCGGACCGGGCAGCAGTTCGGCGAGCGGGTGGGGGTGGTGGATCTGCTGCCCGAGGTGGCCCTGGCGTTGCAGGGGGACAAGTTTCGGGCCGATCCCCGGCGCGGAACCTTCGTCGACTATCCGCGGGCGCAGTTCGCCTGGGACCTGGCGGCGCTCGTGCGGTCGGGCCTTCTGGCCGCCGGCGGTCTTCGCCTGGAGATCGGCCCGGCGACGATGGGGACGACGGCGCACAAGCGTCGGGTGCTGTGGGTGGAGGGGGGGCCGGGCGGCGGGCAGTACTGCTTGAGCCTGCGGTTCGTCGCCGACCGCGGGGAGGAGGGCCGATGATGTCGGCGGCGCCGGGCCGGGCGCTGGCGTTGCGAATCCTGCAGCGGATGGGGGAGGCGGGGCAGCCGCCGGAGCAGGGAATCCGCTTCGTGAACGTCGGCAACGAAAGCTATCTGCGCGTGATCGACGAGGAGTACCTCGGCCTGCTGCTCGGCGAGGCGCGCGGTTCGAGTTTCAAGCTGGTGCAGGGGTATTTCGGCGCCGGCAAGACGCATTTCCTGTACTGCGTTCGGGACCTGGCGTGGCGCCGAGGCTTCCTGACGGCGCTGGTGGGTCTGTCGGCTTCGGAGTGTCCGTTCGACCGGCGGCTTGCGGTGTACCAGGCGGTGGCGGCGCGGTTGTCGCTTCCGCCGGCGGACGAGGGTCAGGAGCCGGTGCGCGGCTTGCCGGCCGTGTTGCGGGCGCTGGCGGAGGAGCGGGAGGCGCAGCTAGGGCGGGAGGCGCTGGAGGGGTGGATTCGCGATTCGTACGAGCGGGCGCCGGTGGAGTGGCACCCGTTTCGGCGGGCGGTGGCGGCATTCCTGCGCGCGGCCGCGGCGGGGACCGAGGCGGACCCGGCGCTGGAGGGCTGGTTGCTGGGGGAGGCGGTACCGGCGACGGCCCTTCGCGGCTACGGGGTGTTCGACGAGCCGGCGGAGGCGAACGCGTTCAGCATGCTGCGGTCGTTGCTGCAGACGGTGGTCCACCTGGGCCAGCCGGGAACGGTGCTGCTGTTCGACGAGATGGACCGGGCGCTGTCGCTCGGGCGGCGGCGCACGCGCGAACTGGGGGACAACCTGCGCCAGCTCATCGACCTGTGTTCGCTTTCCGAACTGCCCGCCACCCTTTTCCTGTACGCGGTGCCACCGGAGTTCCTGACGCAGGTCGTGCCCGAGTACCCGGCGTTGCAGCAGCGGCTGCAGGCGCCCGTCGCGCTCTCGCGGCAGAGCCCCAAGGCGCCGCTCATCGACCTGGAGCGAATGGACCTCGACCCCGAGCCGCTGCTCGTGGAGTTGGGCGAGCGGCTGCTGGCGGTGGAGGAAGCGGCGTACGGCACGCCGCCGGTCGAGGCCGATCGGGAGAACCTGCGGCGTCTGGCCGCGGCGGTGGTGGAGAACCAGCTCGACGTGTCCCACCGGCGTTTCTTCGTCAAGGCGTTCATCGCCCACCTCGACGCCCGCCGCTCCGACCCACGGGGCCGCCTGTTGCTTTCCGCCTCCCGCATCCGCGAGATCGTCCGGAAGACGGCGGAGGCGCTTTCCGCGGACGAGACCGATGACGGCGAGTTCCGGGACGCCTGAGGCGTTTCCCGGTCCCGGCGACCGGGTCGTGCACGCGGGGCTGGGCCCGGGCCGCGTGGTGCGCGTCGAGCGCGGGGGGCGGTGGCTGTGGGTGGCCTTCGACCGGAGTCCCAGCCTGCCGTTCCGGGTGCGCGGTGCAGAGGTCACGCGGGCGGAAGGTTCGGGGGCACCCGGAGTGGCGTCCGGGGCGGAGGTGGGGGCGGTCCCGTCGGGGGACGACGCGGGTTCGGGTGAGGCGGCAGCGGTCCCGTCGGGGGGCGACGCAGGCTCGGGCGAGATCGGGGCGGTCCCGGCGCGCGGCGGCGGTTCGTCCGTCGCCGAGGTGCGGGACGAGGGGCGGCACCGGGCACTGGCGGTGCTGGAAGCCCTGCGTTTGGGCACGGTGCCGCGGGGCGGTCTGCGGGCGTACACGGTGGGGCGGGACCGGGACCGGGAGGCGGTCCTCTCGGCACTGGACCCGGTTCCCGACGCCCGGGGGCGGCTGCGGGTGGTGGTGGGGGACTACGGGACGGGCAAGACGCACCTGATGGAGTGCGTGCGTCTGGAGGCGCTGGAGCGGGGCTGGGCGGTGGGCACGGCGACGCTGGACTCGCGAGAAACGACCCCCGCGCACCCCCGGCGCGTCTACGCGTCGCTCGTGCGGAGCCTGACGCTGCCGGGGTCGGGCGCGGGCGAGCCGGGGGGACTCGGCGCGCTGTTCGACGCGGTGTCCGACCATCCCGGAGGACCGCCGGCGGCGGGAGGTTGCGGGGACCACCGGTACCTGGGCCCCGCGCTCCACTATTATGCTCGGTTGGCCGATCGGCCGGAGCTCCGGGAGCTGCTGATGGAATGGCTGGAGGGACAGCCGGGGGAGCGGAGCAACGAGCGGAACGACCTGCTGCGCCGTGCGGTGCCCGGGCCGCGGCTGCTGGCGCTGCCGGACTACCGGACGTTCGCGGCGCCGTATGCGTACCTCCTGGGAGGCATCGCCTGTCTGTGTCGCGACGCGGGGAGTCGGGGGCTGTGCCTGCTTCTCGACGAGGCGGAGTTCTACGCGGCGCTCGATGCGGAGCACCGGGCGTTCGCGGACAACCTGTTCGGGTGCCTGGCGCTGGCGACGGTGGGGGAGGAGGGGGCGCGTCGCGGCGAGGAGGCATTGGCGCGGGGGGGGCAGGAGGTGCACCGTCGCCTGCCGCTGCGACACCGGGCGGACCAGCCGCTGGCGTGCGTGTTTTTCCTCACGCCGCATCCGCAGGGCCTGCAGGCGCTGGACCAGTGGGTCGATCTCTCGCGGCATGCGGTGGAGCTGGCGCCGCTGCGGCCCGCGCACTATGCGGAGTTGTACGAGCGGGTGCACCGGGTCTATTCGGAGGCGCACCCGGGGTTTTCGTTGCCGGGCGAGGTGGTGCAGCCGATGGGCGAGTTCCTCCACGCGGCGGTTTCGACGAGGGCGATCGAGAATCCGCGCGGCGTGCTGAAGCTCCTGGTGGAGTTTCTCGATCTGTGTCGTCTCGCGCCCCACCATGTCGGCGCGGTATTGGACGACCTCGGCCGACTGTTCGCGTGAGGTGGCGGTGCGGATCGCCCGTTCCTTGGGGCGGAGCACCATCCCGTCGGGCAGGACCGAGCGGGGGGGTGTGAGGCGGTCATGAGCAGCGCCCGTTCCGTGCTGCCGCGGACGGGACATGCGTTTTTCGCGCGTTTCGGGGGCCGGCTCCGACCGATCCAGGAGGCGGCAGCGGCGGACGTGGCGGCGGGCCGCGACGCGCTGCTCGTGGCGCCGGCGGCCGCGGGCAAGACGGAGGCGGCGGCGGCGCCGCTGTTGGAGCGGCTGCTGCCCGAGCTGACCGGGCTTCGGCCCGGCCTGCTCTACGTCAGCCCCACGCGCGCGCTGGCGAATGACCTTCTGCGTCGTCTGGAAGGCCCCTGCGGGGCGCTCGGCGTCGAGGTCGCGCGTCGCACGGGGGATCATCCGTCGGCGATGCGGGCCGCGAAGCCGCCGCACGTGCTGATCACCACCCCGGAGTCGCTGGACTCGATCCTTTGCCGCCGACCCGCCGTCCTGCGAGACGTGCGGGCGGCGGTGCTGGACGAGCTGCATCTCCTCCTGGAATCGGGGCGAGGCGACCAGCTCGCCGTCCTGGTGGAAAGGCTGCGCCGGGTGGCGCGGCGGCCGCTGCAGACGGTGATCCTGTCGGCCACGCTTTCCGAGCCGGAGAGCGTGGGGCGGCGTTTCCAGCGGCAGCCGGTGCTGCACCGAGTGGGGGGCGAGCGCCCGATCGACGTGGAGTTCCTGGATCCCGGGGACGGAGATGCGGCGGGCGCGCTGGGTGCCGCCGTCCGGCGCGCGGGGCTGCGCAAGGTGCTGGGCTACGTCGACCGGCGGGACGGCGCCGAGGCGGCGGCGGCTTTGCTGGCGGGGCGCACGCCGTTCGGCGACGCCGTCTTCGTCCACCACGGCAGTCTCGCGCTGCCGGTGCGCGAGCGGACGGAGGAGGAGTTCCTGCGGCGGCCGCGGGCACTCTGCGTGGCGACGTCCACGCTGGAGGTCGGGATCGACGTGGGGGACGTGGACGCCGTGGTGCTGTTCCACCCGCCGTTGTCGGTGGCGTCGTTCCTGCAGCGCATCGGGCGGGGGAACCGCCGCACGGGTCGAGCGCGGGTGTTGGTGTGGGCTCCGAGCCCGGGGGTGCGGCGGTGGATCGAAATGCTGGTCGACCTGGCGCGGGCGGGAGACCTGCGCGCGGACCGGGTCCCGTTCCGTCCCGGGGTGCTGGCGCAACAGGCCATCTCGCTCGTCTTCCAGAACCGCGCCCGTTGGGTGTCGGCCGGCGCGCTGGCGGAGCGGCTTCCGTCGGACGTGCGGGATCGATGGACGCCGGGCGACCTCGAGGCCGTCCTGTCGGGGCTGGTCACGGGTGGGTGGCTGGCGCCGGCGGGTCGGGGCCGGTACGGGGCCGGCGAACGGGCGTGGCGCGCGTTCGAACGGGGGCGGATGCACGGGGTGATCGAGGACTCGGCGGGCGAGGCGGAGGTGATCGACGAGCTGACCGGCGCGACGGTGGGGCGCGTGGCGTCGGCGTCGACGCCGGAACGGATGGCGCTGGGGGGTCGGACCTGGCGGGTGGTGGGCGAGCGGGAGGGGGCGGTGGCCGTGCGGGGCGACGCTGCCGCGGCCGGACCGCCCGCGTTCCGCGTGCGGCCGGGACCGGTCGTGGGCCGGCGTCTCTGCGAGGCGTTCCGGGACGCGCTGGGTCTTCCTCCGGACGCGCTGCCGGTCCTGCCCGCTGCCGGAGGAGGTTGGACCGTGTACCACTTCCTGGGGACGATCGCCGGCGAGGTGATCGCGGCGGCGGTGGGGGCGGCCACGGGGCGGCGCGTCGGGCGGAGCAGAGCGTTCTGCTTCGACTGGGCGGGCGAGGATCCCGCCGATCTGCGTCCCCCTTCGGCCGGGGCGATCGAGGCGGCGGTCGAGGCGCGGGCGACGCGCCTGGCTCGGCGGCTCGGCTCCGGTCCCTGGACGGCGCACCTTCCCCGGGAGTTGACGGCGCGCTTCGCGCGCGAGGCGATCGACCCGGCGGACCTGGCCGCCCGCGTCGCCCGGTGGCGCGTGGTGCACGAGGCGCCGCCGATCCACGACGGACCAGGGGCGTTCCCGTGGGGGAGCGGGGCGCCATCCGGCGACGACGGTCCGCCCGGGTGAGGCGGCCGCGGGACCGGCGGCGCGGCGCGAGGCGGACGGGAGCCCAGGGGCGAGGTCAGCGGGGGCAGGGGGCGGGGGAGCCGGCGGTGGCGGCGACGACGGCGTCGAGCCAGGCGGTGCCGGCGCGGGCCGCGGCAGGCGGGAGGGCCTGGACCGTTTCGAGGTAGCCGGCAGCCGGGCGGCGCGCGCGTTCCAGAGCGGCGAGGAAGGCGTCGCGGTGTTTCCCGCCGGCGCGGCGCACCGTGTCGCTGGCGAGGCGTTCGCGGAGGCGTTCCACGCGGGCGGCAAGGCGGCGGCGAAGCAGCGTTCCGGCGCGGGTGTTCGCGGGACCCGCGCGTTCGGCGAGGTCGGCGAGGCGCCGGCAGCGTTCCTCGATGGCGGAGCGAAGCACCTCGACGGCGCCCTCGTAGACGGCGGGGCCGAGCTCCTGTCCGGCGAAGAAGGGGCGCCGGACTTCCGCGTACCAGAGCGCGAGGGCGGCGAGGTTGCCGAGGTAGGTTTCGTTGCGGCGGACGATCCGTTCGAGGCGGGCGAGCGGTCGCGGGCGGCGGGGCGCACTGGCACGGCGCGGTCCGGGCTCGAAGATCAGGCGTCCTTCGGCAGGGACGTCGCGGCGCAGGACGGTTCCGGCGGCGACGACGTTGCCGAATCCGAGGCGAAGGGGGCCGACCATGCCGCCCTGGCCGCCGAGGAAGATCGGGGGGCGGTCGAGCATGACGCCGCGGGGCACGTCGCCGAGGAGGGAGGGGGTGGCCTTGTCGCCATGGGGAGTGAAGTTGAAATGAACATACGAACTGCCGACCTCGCTGTGGTTGCGGCGGCCCGTTCCGCCGGCCATGAGGCAGTCGCAAAAGTTGACGAGGCTGCCGAGGGTGACGAAGGGGAAGAGGATGGTGTGCTTGAGGCCGACGCAGTGGGCGCCGGAGGCGTGTTCCTCGAGGAGGCAGGCTTCGCGGACCTGGGCGCCGGAGCCGAGGCGGGCGCGTTCGAGGAAGACGGAGCGGGCGAAGTAGCCGCCGGCAAGCTCGACGCCGGGGCCGAGGCGGCAGTCTTCGACGGTGACGGGAGCCTCGCGCCCGAGGACGGCGCCGGCGGAGATCGCGGTGGCGGGGCCGTAGATGCGGCAGCCCGGGTAGATCACGACTCCGTGGGACGAGATGCGCTCCGGGTCGACGTCGTCGCCCACGTCCACGGTCCACGGCTGGAAGAATCGCACGCCGCGTCGAACGAGGCGTCGGATCGTGTCGGGCAGGGCGAACGGCGTTCTCACGTTTCTGCCTCCGCCGGGGTCGGCCGAACGGCGGGCGACCCGCGGTTCGACATCGGGCCGAGGAGCCCGCGCCGTCGGCGGATCGACGGGGCGCCCGGGGCCGGGCGCCGCCGCGCCGTGCGCCTGAGGGTATCTCAGCCGGGGTCCGGGGAGAAGCGGGTCGTCGGGGGAGAGGCGCCGCCGCCCCCAAGGGTGGTGGCATGCGAGACGCTACCGGAGCGGGCCCATGACTCGCGCGGGACAGAACGGCGAAGGCGCGGTCCGGGCCTCGGCGGAGGGAACGGCCGGCGTTCGGACCGACGACGAGAATCTGCGGCGAGCGCTGCGGCTCACACGCGTGATGCTGGCGCTGGCGGACGAAGGGGAGCGCGACCACCGCGACGCGAGGTGCGCGATCCTGTACGGGACGCTGCGGGACATGGCGTATCGGCTGCGTCGCATGGCGGAAGACGAGCTGGCGCGGCACGGTCGCATGGAACGTCGGCGATAGGCGGCGGGTGCCCGAGCTCGCCGGCGTGGATCCAGCGACCGAGCGTCCTGGTGGAATCGGTGCGCACGAGGTGTCATCGCGGGGGCGATGCGGCGGGTCCGGAAGCCGGCGGCGATCCGTTTCGGCGGCGGTCGGACGGTCTTGCCGTGCCGCCGGCGGAGGATCGGACGTCTCGTGTGGCTCGCCGACGGCGAGACAGCGTCCCAGACGAGGCACTCGGGGGCGCCCCCCCGCTTCGAGGGCGGGCGAAGGCGTGGCGGTGCGAGGGTCTGTCCGGCTCCGACCCGATGGCACGGATGCGGCTACACGGGACGAGGCGAGACAGCGCCCGGCGGGCGGAGAGCGGATCGAAGGATGGTGAGAACACGAAACGTGATCCGGATCGATTCGGAGAAGTGCGACGGTTGCGGGCAGTGCGTCCTGGCCTGCGCGGAGGGAGCGATCGCGATCGTCAACGGCAAGGCGCGACTGGTGTCGGAGTCGTACTGTGACGGTCTGGGAGCCTGCCTGGGGGAGTGTCCGCAGGGGGCGTTGACGATCGAGCGGCGCGAGGCGGAGGAGTTCGACGAGGAGGCGGTGCGGGAGCATCTGCGGCGGCTGGGTCCGCCACACGCCCCGCCGCCGCACCATCCGGCGCATCCGGCGGGGCGGGGTGCGGTTCCCGATGCCGGGGCGGGGGGCTGTCCCGGGGCGGCGGTACGCGAGTTCGGGGCGGAGGAGTCGCCGTGCTGCGCGCCGACGTCCACGGGGGCGCGGGCGGGCTCGGCGTTGCGCCACTGGCCGGTGCAGCTCCACCTGGTACCGCCGCAGGCGGCGTTCCTGCGCGGCGCGGACCTGGTGGTGGCCGCGGACTGCACGGCCTACGCGGTCGGAGACTTCCACGATCGGTTCCTGGCGGACCACGCGGTGCTGATCGCGTGTCCGAAGCTGGACGAAACGGGACCGTATCTGGAGAAACTGACCCGGATGTTCGTCGAGGGTGGGGTCCGATCGCTGCACGTGGTGCAGATGGAGGTTCCGTGCTGCGGGGGGCTGGAGCGGCTGGTGCGTCGGGCGCGGGCGGCATCCGGGCGTCCGCTTCCGCTGCAGGTGACGACGATCAGCATTCAGGGGCAGGTATTGCGAACGATGCGGGAGCCAGGAAAGGGCTCGTATGCGGCGGTGGAGGAATGAGGCCGGAACGGAGGTCGCGTTTGACAGGCGGGGTGGGCCGATGGTATGGCCTGCGCGTTTCGAGACGGTTTCGGAAAGCGACGGGATGTGGGATCCCGTCCTCGGAAGTTCAGAGGAGGTGGTGGCCATGAAGAGCTTGAAGGGGACTCGGACGGAGAAGAACCTGCTGACGGCGTTCGCGGGCGAGTCGCAGGCGCGCAACCGGTACACGTATGCGGCGTCCGCGGCGCGGAAGGAAGGATTCGAGCAGATCGCGGACGTGTTCCTGGAAACGGCGGACCAGGAGAAGGAGCACGCCAAGCGGCTCTTCGGATTGCTCGAGGGGGGCGCGCTGGAGATCACAGGCACGTTTCCGGCGGGCGGACTGGGGAGCACAGCGGAGAACCTGGCGCAGGCGGCGGAGGGGGAGCGCTACGAGCACAGCACGATGTATCCGGAGTTCGCGAAGGTGGCGGAGGGGGAGGGTTTCCCGGCGGTGGCGGCGGTGTTCCGGGCGATAGCGGTGGCCGAGGCGCAGCACGAGCGGCGCTATCGGGGGCTGCTCAAGAATGTCCAGGAGGGCAAGGTGTTCCGGAAGGACAAGCCGGTGGTGTGGCGGTGCCGGAATTGCGGCTACCTGCACGAGGGGACCGAGGCGCCGAAGACGTGCCCGGCCTGCAATCATCCGCAGGCATACTTCGAGGTTCTGGCCGAGAACTGGTAGGGGGAAAAGGAAGAGTTCGATGACCGAACGCAAAGGGATTGTGGCGCGGCAGGGCCAGCCGTTGACGCTGGTGGGCCCGGCGCTCCAGGTGGGGGACCGGGCGCCCGATGTGACGCTGCTGGACAACGAGCTGCAGCCGGTTTCGCTGTCGGAGTTCCGGGGTCGGAACGTGGTGTTGTCGGTGGTGCCGTCCCTGGACACGCCGACGTGCGACCGACAGACGCGGCGGTTCAACGCGGAGGCGGAGCGGCTGGGGCCGGACGTGCCGGTATTGACGATCAGCATGGACCTGCCGTTCGCGCAAAAGCGCTGGTGCGGGGCGGCGGGGGTGAAGAACGTCCGGACGTTGTCGGACCACCGGGACGCGGCGTTCGGCACGGCCTACGGCTTGCTGATCCGGGAGCTGCGGCTGCTGGCGCGCGCGGTGCTGGTCCTCGACCGGGAGGCGGTGATTCGCCACATCCAGATCGTGCCCGAACTGTCCGCGGAGCCCGACTATGCGGCCGCGCTGGCCGCCCTGGCGAAGCTCCGATAGGCCGTCCACGAGGGCGGGGTGCGCCCGGAGCGGGCCCCGCGTGCGAAAGGAGAGGAAGAGATGGCTCAGCGAAGCGAAGTGTACCGGTGCGAGGTTTGCGGGAACATCGTGGAAGTGCTTCACGGCGCCGGCGGAAAGCTCGTCTGTTGCGGACAACCGATGACGCTGCAGAATGAGAACACGGTCGACGCCGCGAAGGAGAAGCACGTGCCGGTGATCCAGCGTTCGCCGGCGGGGGTGACCGTCAAGGTGGGGAGCGTGGCCCATCCGATGGAAGAAAAGCACTGGATCCAGTGGATCGAGCTGATCGCGGGGGAGCGGGTGTATCGCCGGTATCTCCAGCCAGGCGACAAGCCGGAGGCGACGTTCCCGCCGGTGGAGGCGGGCGTGGCGCTGGTGGCGCGCGAGTATTGCAATCTCCACGGTCACTGGAAGGCGTCGTGAGCGGCGGGGGATGAGCCGGGGGGAGGCGCCGGCGCCGACACCCACGTCCACGCCCGCAAGGGAAGGGGGAAGGCGACCGACGTCCATGCCGACGAGGGAAGGGGGGAAGGGGATTCCGGCTGACAGCAGGGTGGTCGGTGCTCCGTTGGGCGGGCATCGGACGCTCCGCCCTTCTCCTCCTTCGGGGCGTCCGTGCAGGGAGCGGAGTGGATGACCCGCCGCGAGATCCAGTTTCCGGTTCTGGGGATGTCGTGCGCGAACTGCGCGCGGCGCCTGGAGCGGGTGCTGCGGACCGAGGTGCCGGGCGTCGAGGCGGCGACGGTAAGCCTGGCGGCCGAGACGGCGACGGTGGTGTACGACGCGGACCGCGCGGATCTCGGGGCGGTCGAGGCGGCGGTCGCTCGCGCGGGTTTCCGCGCCATCGTGCCGCGCAGGGAGGCGGGCGTCGAGGACGAGGAGCAGGCGGTCCGGGCAGCGGAGGCGCGTCGCGAGCGGCGAGCGTTCGCGGTGGGGCTGGCGTTCACGATCCCGCTGGCGGCGTTGGGGATGGGACGGGATCTGGGGTGGCTGGGTCCCTGGTCGAGCGCGGCGTGGTTCGGCGGGTTGCTGGGGCTGCTGGCAACTCCGGTGCAGTTCTATACCGGTCTGGGCTTCTACCGCGGGGCGTGGGCGGCGTTGCGGAGCCGTTCGGCCGACATGAACGTCCTGGTGGCGCTGGGGTCGACGACTGCCTTCGCCTTTTCCTGGGCGGTGCTGGTGGTTCCGGGGCTCGGGGATCACGTCTATTTCGAGACGTCGGCGTCGATCGTGACCTTGATCCGCCTGGGGAAGCTGCTGGAGGCTTCGGCGCGGCGGCGCGCGTCCGAGGCGATCCGGCGGCTGCTCGAGTTGACTCCCGCCGTGGCGCATCTGCGGCTTCGTGCGGGGGTGGAGCGGGACGTACCGGTGGAGGTGGTGCGGCCGGGGGACGTGGTGGTGGTGCGGCCGGGGGAGCGGATTCCGGTCGACGGGATGGTGGAGGAGGGGGAGGCGGGGGTGGACCGGAGCCTGTTGACGGGGGAATCCGTTCCGGTGCATCGGGGGCCGGGGGAGGCGGTTCCCGGCGGGAGCGTGGTGCTGGACGGTCGGCTGGTGGTCCGGGCGACGGCGACGGGCGCGGAGTCGGCGCCGGCGCGCATCGCGGCGCTCGTGCGGCGGGCGCAGGGGAGCCGGGCGCCGATCCAGCGGCTGGCCGATCGAGTTTCCGCGTGGTTCGTGCCCGCGATCGTGGCGGTGGCGGTCGGGACGTTCGCGGGGTGGTGGGTCGTCGGAGGCGCGTTCGTCCCGGCGTTGTGGCGCCTGGTGGCGGTGCTGGTGGTGGCTTGTCCCTGCGCGTTGGGACTGGCGACGCCGATGGCGATCGTGGTGGGCGCCTCGGCGGCCGCCCATCTCGGGATCCTGTTTCGCGACGGGGCGGCGATCGAGGCGTTGCGGGGGGTGACGCTGGTGTTCTTCGACAAGACGGGGACGTTGACGCGGGGTCGCCCCGTGCTGGCGGAGTGGGTTGCGGCGGACGGGGGGCCAGGCAACGGGCTGCTTCTTGCCGGGGCGGTCGAGAGCGGGTCGGAGCACCCGGTGGCCCGGGCGCTGGTGGCGGCGGCGCGGGAGCATCACGGGGCGTTGCCGGATCCGGCCGGGGTTCGCGCGGCGCCGGGGCGGGGCGTGGAGGGGACGGTGGGGGGTCGTCGGGTGCGTGTCGGTTCGTGGTCGTGGATCGAGGCGGCGGTCGGGCCGGCGCCGGCGGGTCTGGGGCGGCGGGCGATCGAGCTGGCGGAGGCGGGCCGGACGGTGGTGGGGGTGGCGGTGGAGGACCGGTGGGCCGGGCTGGCGGCGGTGGTCGACGAGCCGAAGCCCGGGGCGGCCGCGGCCGTGCGGGCGCTGCGGGCGCAGGGCTTGCGGGTGTGTCTGCTCAGCGGCGATGGGGCGGCGGCGGCGCGCGCCGCGGCGCGGGCGGTCGGAATCGAGGACGTGCGGGCCGAGGTGTTGCCGGAGGCCAAGGAGCGGGTGGTGCGCGAGGCGGGGGAGGGGGGCGAACGCACGGCGATGGTGGGAGACGGTCTCAACGACGCGCCGGCGCTGGCGGCGGCCGACGTCGGCATCGCGATCGGGGGCGGAACCGAGGTCGCGGCCGAGGCGGCGGGCGTGTCGCTGGCCGGAGACGACCCGCTGGGGGTACCGCGGGCGGTGGCGGTTTCCCGCGCCGTATGGAGCGGAATCCGGCAGAATCTGTTCTGGGCGTTCGCCTACAACGGGATGCTGATCCCGGTGGCGGCCGGCGTGCTGCACGGCGTCGCCGTCCTGCCCGGCGCGATTCGGGACTTCCATCCGGCGCTGGCGGCGGCCGCGATGGCCTTCTCGAGCCTGACGGTGGTGCTGAACAGTCTGCGGATCGGCCGGCGGGCCAAGCGGGCGGTGGCGGCGGTGTCGGCGGGCG
>Ga0068707_1000937_pt1 | contig 20143 bp, 19 predicted proteins | sample YNPNPMetaG_FD_66600 | JGI IMG/M metagenome (GOLD analysis project Ga0068707, IMG submission 66600) | Anoxygenic and chlorotrophic microbial mat microbial communities from Yellowstone National Park, USA - YNP NP MetaG | ecosystem: Environmental > Aquatic > Thermal springs > Hot (42-90C) >...
GAAGAGGTGCATGGCGTCGTGCGGCCCGGGGGAGGCCTCGGGATGGTACTGGACTGACAAGATGGGCAGTCGCCGGTGTCTCATGCCTTCCAAGGTCTGGTCGTTGAGATTCACGTGGGTCAACTCCACCTCTGTGGGGTCCAGGCTCTCCATGTCGACGCAGAAGCCGTGGTTCTGGGCCGTTATGTCGACCTTTCCGGTCCTGAGATCCTTGACGGGCTGATTGCCCCCACGGTGTCCGAACTTCAGCTTGAAGGTCCTCCCCCCCATGGCGAGGCCCAGGATCTGATGGCCGAGGCAGATTCCGAATATGGGCCTCTTCTCCAAGAGTCTCCGCACCGTCTCGATCAGATAAGGAACCCCTTCAGGGTCGCCGGGGCCGTTGGACAGGAAGATCCCCTCGGGATCCAATGCCATGATCTCATCGGCCGTGGCGTGAGCAGGCATGACCGTCACTCGACAGCCCGCAGCCCGCAGCAACCGCAGAATGTTGTATTTGATACCACCGTCCAAGGCCACGACACGATATGGCGGGACATCGGGCCTGCGCGGGGCCGCGAGCGATGCGGGTCTCCATCGTTCGTCTCCGAGATCGAGCCTGCGTTCCTCCCATTCGTAGGGCTCCCGGCAGGTGACCTCCTTTACCAGATCCCGGCCCACGAGACCTGGAGAGGCCCTGGCCTTTTCCACAAGGCTCCCGGGATCCAAATCCAGAGTGGAGACCACGGCCTTCATGGCACCAGCCTGACGGAGGTGCTTGGTGAGGGCCCGGGTGTCCACACCCTCGATCCCCACTATCCCGTGCATCTTCAGATACTCCTGGAGCGATCTCCTGGCCCGCCAGTTACTGTAAAGAGGCGAGTATTCCCTGACCACGAAGCCCTCCACGTGGGGCCTCCAGGACTCGACATCCTCATCGTTGACACCGTAATTGCCTATGAGGGGATACGTCATAGTCACGATCTGGCCCTTGTACGAGGGGTCAGTGAGGATCTCCTGGTAGCCGGACATGGAGGTATTGAACACGGCCTCTCCGTATGCCTCCCCCTCGGCGCCGAAAGAGGCCCCCTCGAAATATGTCCCGTCCTCCAAGGCGATGACCGCTGGTCTTGTCTCCATCGAATCCCCTTCAAGACGGCGAGCGTCCCTGCGCCGACCCTCGACCCGGGTGAAGATCCACCCCCGGCCTCCCGCCCTCACGCAGGTAAAGGATCAGGGCGTTGGGATGCGATCCATCCTCGTGTGTGATTCCGCCTCCCCTGAGCAAGACCTCTTCCTTCCAACCTGGGAAAAGCACGATCTCCAGGACCCACTCCCTCCAGCCTTCGTCCCACGAAGGCTCGAGTCTCACCACCGACTCCAACAGAGAATCCCCGACCGACTCCTGAAGATACGAGGCCAGGGCCCTGGCCTTGGCCAGCGTTTCTCCGATCGATCTTTCCGTCCAGACCTCCCCCCTGGCCGACCGGAGAAGCTCTCCCAGACGCTCGCAGAATATCTTCCAAGGAAGGAGCCCCCCCAGTGCCTCCCTGATCCTCCCGAGTTCCTCCACATCGACGGGGGAAAAACAAGGCAGCGTGACCTGGAGGATCCCCACGGGCTCCGGCATCCCTTTCTCGGCTGCGGCCATCGCCCTCTCCAGCAACTCCTCCATGGCGCACCGGTTCTCCGTCAGTAGAAAAGGACGTGGAGCCTCGCTCAGTGCCCCGAGCATCTCTCCCCACGCACCGAGTCTCTGCGGTATCAGAAACTCGTCCTCCTCAGGGTTGGGCAGGGGCTCCATCTCCCATTCCATGTCCCCGGCATCCTCCTGCCCCAATCCCAGTCCCACAAGAAGGGACTTCTCCCGTTCGCTCACTTCCTCCAGCGCCTCCTGGATCTCCCGCCTCTGGCGGTCCAGCTCCTGGGCCAGCTGGAGCAGCAACTGCCCACGCAGCGGCTCCAGTTCGTCAGGAGGCGAGGGGCATTGTCCGTAATGCCTGATCTCCCGAAGGATGGCGCTCCCGCGTGCTTCCTCCAGCCACTGTCCACCCCCATGCTTGAGGTAAGAGAGATAGCCGGAATCTTGATGTAGGGCGGCGAGCCGCTCGAACTCCCGGATCAGCCTTCGCGCCCCCGCCGCGTCGAGATCGAGCCGAAGCGGCTTGTGGATCCCGACCCAACCCGCTGCCTCGCATCGCTCGGTGAAGAAGCCCGAAACCGAGAATGTGGGCTGGAGAAGGTGGACGCCTTGGAAGAGGCACAAGAGCCCTTTGAGAACCCGGGGATCCAGGTCCACGTAAGGAAAGCAAAGGACAGGAGGCAATCCGGCCGAAGCCTTCATTTCGCAGTGGCCCTTCCCTTCGTTGTACACCCTGAAGCCCGGCGGAGCCGAGATCTCCGTGGCAGACGCTCCTTGCTCCCCGGGCAGCTCGGATAAGCCATTTTGACATTTTATCACGATTCGAGAGGGCATGGTGAGAGCTCGGTCCGGGCTTCGTGCCTTTTAGAGGATGGGTGTTGAGCTCCTCCCGTGCGGGCGGGTTCCAAAGCTGCCGGCACATGCCGGAGCGACCGGGGACCCATCGCCGCTGAACCTTACCCGGGCTTCGACTGCTGCCGACATCGAGAGAAATGGAGGACGATACTGGAGATCGCTTCCCAGGGGCCGGCTCATGTGCTAGAGTTACGTCATGTCTCTCAGGGATCTCTTCCAAGGGGCATCGGACCGCAAGCCCGGCCGTGGTGAGGATCTGTCCGGTCTCGAGATCTTGGACGACCCCATGATCCTGGCGTTGATCTTTTACCCCAGGAAGGATCACGGCCCTCCGCCCCGAGACCCGGCTGTCCAGGAGCATCTGCTCCAGGTGGAGGAAGGGGTTTCCATCGGGTCCAGACTCTACGTGCACGATGTTCGGGCACCGGTCCTCATATACTTCCACGGGAACGGGGAGATCGCTGCCGACTACGACGACCTGGCTCCTTTTTATACAGAGAGAGGCATGAACCTCCTCGTGGTGGATTATCGCGGTTATGGCCGCAGCACTGGGAGCCCCACCATTTCGTCCATGATGAGGGATGCGTCCGGGGTGTTCGTCGCAGCGCGGGACTTGCTCGCTAGGAGCGGTTTCAGGGGAGACCTATGGGTGATGGGGCGCTCATTGGGCAGCGGATCCGCACTGGAAGTGGCAAGGAGATTCGGCCCCGTACTCAAGGGGGTGATCATCGAGAGTGGTTTTGCGGATGTGATGGGGCTCATGAGCAGGATCGGGATACCGGTCCATAGGCTCGAGGTCCCCAAAGAGATATCCGGATTCAATCTCTCGGCCATCCGAGAGATCGAGCTCCCCACCTTGATCATCCACGGGGAGTGGGATCAGATCATCCCCTTGTCGGAGGGCAAGGCCCTTTACGAGGCCTCCGGGGCCACCAAGAAGGAACTGATCATCATCCGAGGGGCCGGCCACAACGACCTCTTCTGGATCGGGATGGAGACCTACATGGAGGCGGTATCCCGGTTCGTGTTCGGGCGGTCCGAGAGGGAAGGCAATGGATGAATCACGGCGGTTGAGTCGGATCAGGAAAAGACGTTGAGGAGGGGGCGATGGGGACGTGGATCATATTGATTCTCCTGTCGGGTTTCGCACTCTACCTGGCCATAACCATCCACAGGCCGATCCTCATCGCGGCCACCGCCTTTGCCACCGCCCTCGGCGTCTTCATGCTGATCATGAGGCTCTTGCTTTCCAAACGGATCAAGAAGGAGACCCTTCGGCGCTGAGGGGCGGCCTCCGGCGGCCATCGTTCCACCATCCATGTCCCCTCTCAGCGCTCTTGGCGCCTCTCCAGGAAACGCTTCAGTCTCTCCTTGAGCTCCGCTGGGATTTCCTCCGGGCTCAGAGATCTGCATATCTCGGTGGTCTTTCGGTAGGTCTTCAGGAAGGAGAGGCAAGGAGGGCAGTCCGCCATGTGGCTGTCCAGCTCCCTTTCTTCCTCCGGAGGGAGTTCCCCTTCTATGTAGTCGCAAAGGACCTCCACTATGGCCCGGCAACTCTTGCCAGGGGGTCTTTCACCGCGATCCTTCATTTCCCTTCGACCCCGCTTCCTCCTGAAAATACGAGGACAACGCCCCGCGCAATACCAGTCTGGCGCGGTGGAGCCTCGATTTCACGGCTGGCAGACTCAATTCCAGGATATCGCATATCTCCTTCAAGGGAAACCCCTCGACGTCTTTCATGACCAGAACCACCCTCAGGTCCTCGTGCAATCCCTCAAGGGCCTCCTGGATCTTCTTTCTGGCCTCCCGGTTCAAGAGCCGATCCAACGGTGCCTCGGACCAGTCCACTATCTCCTGGGCGTGTCTCCCCTCCGGGGTGAAAGAAGGGAGATACGCCTCGATGGGCACGCTTTCCCTTCTCCTTTGGCGGGACCGGACCCGGTCCAAGCTCGCGTTGACCGTGATCCTGTAGATCCATGTAAGCAGGGAAGACTTGCCGTGGAACTCCCCCACCTTCTTGAATACCGAGAGGAAGACTTCCTGGGTGACATCCTGCGCCTCCATGGGATCCTGTGTGATGCCATGGGCCAGTCTGTAAACCTGAGGCAGGTATCGCTCAAGCAGCTCCTCGTAGGCCTGGTCTTCTCCCAGCCGAAGCCGTCCGATCAACTCCGCCTCATCCATCGTCTGGGCTCCGCCCTCCTTTCATAGCCACATGCTAACCTCTTTCCGCCGCGGCATCAACCGGTCCTCGGATGCCTCGCGCATCAAACCCTCTGGGGACACCGGGGAAGGCCGCGCGCCGGGGCTATCCCTGTCCCTCGCCCGAAGAGAACAAATATCGATGGTGATGCCACCTTCTATAGAAGATGTAGAAGTTGGCCCGGCTCCTCCTGAAGCGCTCGTATTCGTCCATCTCCTCCCAGAGTCGGTGTGGGTGGAGGATGACCGGGAGCCCGGGCGTCACCACCGCCCGGTAGCCATGGCTGCGGATCCTGAAAGAGAAATCCAGGTCCAGATGCCTGTAGAAACGGAAACGTTCGTCCATCCACCCCACATCCCTGAGGATCCTGCGCGGAAACGCTAGACAATAGAGGGCCACCGCATGGACCTCCGGACCTTCGGCCTCCTCGAACTCCTGGCAGTTGGATGTAACCAGGCCTTTGAGCCCGGTCAGTCCCACGTCCCGACCACTCAGGGTCGCCGTCAACGGGGTCAAGGCATCCCCGGCGAATTCAACGCTAGTGTCCAGGATCAGGATCACGGTGCCCAGTGCCTGCCGAAGTGCTACGTTTCGAAACGCCCCCTCCCCCAGGGAGTGGTCGGCGTACCATACCACGGCGTCAGGATCCCCCGCGATCATCTGGCCCACACCGCTGCGCGTCTCGTCTCTGGATCCACCTTCAACCAATATGATCTGGACGCGGTGCCCGCCGCAGTGGGCCTTGACCGAGGAGTAGCATCTCCGGAGATCCGGAAGGTTGTTGTGCGCCACGAGGGACACAGTCACGTCATATCTGTCCGGTTCGTGCAGCAAAGAGGGGACCTCCCTCGAGGAGGAGATCTCCTTGAGGTTCCCCTTCCATTCGGCCTTCGACCGGCGCAGGATCATCGGGCCCTTGGGCAGGTCACGCACCTCGAACCCCTCGGCTTCCAAGCGATCCCTCGCCGAGTCGGCCTCGGCTAGGCGCCCCTCCCGTCGCAGCCTCTCGCGGCGTTGGAGCTCCTCCATGACCGGGGTGGGAATGTCTGCGGCCTGCTCCGGCCACCGGTCAAGCCCGAGCCCCAGGACCGCGTCGAACTCCATCAGGAGTCTGACCCTCTCGATGGGAGAAAGGCAGCGGTCTTGCAGGAGGTCCCACGTCACAGCCAGGGCCGTAGGCATGGAGAGGTCCGAACAGATGGCATCCAGGAAGCGTCCCCTCCATTTCGCGGCGGCCTCGTGCCTCGGTGACGGTGCGTCTCTCCAAGAAGGGTCTTCCACGTGTCTCCTGAGATGGGAGAGCCCCCTTTGCGCCGCCCGAAGGGCATTGAAGGTGAAGTTGAGTCGCGAACGATAATGGGCCGTGAGGCACAGGTAGCGAAAGGCCAAAGGATCGAACCCCCTGGCCTCCAGGTCACGGATCGTGTAGTCGTTTCCCGTGGACTTGGCCATCTTCAGGCCGTCCGCCAAGAGGTGTTGGCCGTGCACCCAGTGCCGAACGACCCGGTGCCCCACGACGGATTCAGACTGGGCTATCTCGTCCTCGTGATGCGGGAAGATGTTGTCCACCCCCCCCGTATGGATGTCGAAGGCCTCGCCCAGGTAATGGAGGGACATGGCCGAGCATTCGATGTGCCAGCCGGGGAAGCCTTCGCCCCAGGGGCTGTCCCATTTCATCTCGCGGCCCGGTTCCGCCGCCTTCCACAAGGCGAAATCCTCGGGACGGCGTTTCAAGGGGTCCACATCGACCCTCACGCCCTTCAGCAGGGCCTCTGGCGGGTTCCCGGAGAGCCTTCCGTAATCGGGAAAGGTAGAGATGTCGAAATAGACATTGCCGCCCGCCTCGTATGCATTTCCCCTGCGTATCATCTCCTCCACGAGGGCGATGCAGTGAGGGACGTGCTCCGTAGCCCTGGGATAAACGTCGGCCGGGAGGATGTTCAACCGTGCCTCGTCGGAAAGGAAGATCTCCGTGTAATGTTGGGCGATCTCCCGCGAGGTCTTGCCCAAGGCCCGGGCCGCCGCTATCACCTTGTCCTCTCCTCGATCCAAAAGTTCCATCCGCATGTGGCCTACGTCCGTGATGTTCTTGACGTGGAACACCTTGTATCCCAGGTGGAGGAGGGTCCTCTTCAGCCAGTCGGCCATGAGATACGTGCGGAGGTTGCCGAGATGGACGTCGCGGTAGACCGTCGGGCCGCACGAATAAACGGTTACGCGTCCGGGATCCAGCGGCTCGAAGGTCTCCACTCGACGGGTCAAGGTGTTGTAGAGGCGCATGCGTTTCCCTCAGGCACGGCCCAGGGCACCTGTCGGCCTCGGGCAGATACGTCCCTGCATGACCTTGGTCGGTACGCGATCAGTCACGGGGTGGTTACATTTCTCTTCGCTTCAAGTCTTCGGCGCTCGATCTTCCGATGATTCGGCCTCCAGTGGGACCCTTGCCCCCTCCCTCGGTCGGCCTCGGCTCAGCTTCGGCCGATAGGGCTTCCCCCAGGTCCAAATCCTGGAAAATCGAAGCGCCTCCGCCCTGCCTGCGCCGAGCGGGGCGCGACAGGCGGGCAAGCCGCTTCGAGAAACACCACCACCGCCTGATCACTCACGTCGGTCCCCTTCCTCTGGCCTCCTCCTGGATGCATCCATGTAAGAGCTCCAGTACCTGGCGGCCAGCTCCGGATCGATGTCCCGAAATGCCACAGCCAGGTTATGGAGCGCCAGCGGGTAATCCTCCCTCAATCTCAGGGTGTGTCTCCAAAGCTCCACTGCTTCATCGCGTTTACCCTGGAGGTAAAGGGCATTGCCCAAATTCAACATGGCCTCGGGATAGTGCGGCCGCTGTGCGAGCGCCCTCTGGAGGAAGGGCATTGCCCTTTGCGGTTCCCCTCTTTCCAGGCAGGCGTAACCAGTATTGTACCACACCTCCGGAGGGAACTCTCCTTCGGGCAGCAAAGGGAAGACCCTGTGGGATTGGGTCGAGCCCAGTATCAGCAACGCCGTGACCCAGAGCCAAGGCCTCGAGAGCTCCCGCTTCTTGGCGCCTATCACCGCGTACGATGCAAAGAGGCAGAGAAAGGGTACCGCCGGGAATCGATACCTTTCGGTGACGCTGAAGATGAGGAGGATCGTCAATTGTGTAGCCGGGACGGCCATCAGGAGCCGGGCAGGCTTGGAATCCCTGCTAAGGAGCATGCCGGCGACCCCCAACGGGATGACGAGGGCGATAGGCACGAAGAACAGGCGAAGCGAAGGGGTAAAGTTTCGTTCTTCGAAAGAGGCGAAGTAAATGTCCGAGTGTTCTTCCGCCGACAGGGCGAGGAGGAACTTGCGGGCCAGGAGCGAGGCGAATTTCCTCGGTTGTTCCCTGATGAAGGACCATACCTCTCTTCGCCAGTAGGCATCGACCTCTCCACGCGTGACCGGGTGCCCGAGACGCTCCTCCACATATCGCTGGATATCCCACCACTGTTCGTCAACATTTTGGGAGATACCAGGGATCCGAGTGGCCACACCCCTGGCCTGCGGGTTGTTGCCAGCATAAAGTATCAGGCCGCTGTTGCCGGAGACCAGGACCCACTCCCCCGCGACCAATCCGTTGCGCATCGTGACAGGGGCGATGAGCAACCCGACTCCGGCGAAGAAGGTCAGGGTGAGACCTAAAGGACGCCTGTCGCCATCTCGGCGGGCCAACAAGAGGAAGGCCAACCATGGCAACAACGCCAGCCAAAAGGAGCGGGTCAGGACAGCCATGCCGACCAAAAGGCCGGCGGCCAGGGCCTTGGCCTTGCCCTTGTCTTGGGCTGCCCACGTCAGCAGCCATAGACCCATGACGATCCAGAAAGTACCTGGCGTCTCTGCGCTGATCTTGCAGGCGAAAAAAGCGGCCATGGGATAGAAGGCCCAGAGGAAGGCCGCCAACAGCCCCACCTTCTCGCTGAAAACCCTCTTCCCCAATGCCCGAAGTGCCAAGAGGATACCCAGGTCCATGGCGATCTGAACGAGGTAAACCAAGATGAATTGCGACCCGAGAAAGGCATATATCGCCCCTAGGAGGTAAGGATAGCCGGGGGCCAGATAGAAGAGCTCCCTGCCCACCAGCTCCCCGTTGGCAATCCTCTGGGCCCATGTGTGGTAGGTAGCGGAGTCCACGACCGGCACGTCATAGAAAGGATCCGAAAGCTGTAGTTCGCGCAGATACAGCAAGCGAAGTAAGGCAGCCAGGAAAAAGATGGCGTACAAGTAAAGACGTCCTCGGAGCCTCTCCCTTTCTTCGCCCATGACAAGGAACCCCGGGGGTGCAGCCGATACCCGCAACCCTTCACAGTATAGCACCCGCGCCGCCACCCTGTGATCACTTACGGTCCTTTCCCGCACGCGGTTGACCGCGGGTTGGAGCCCGGCAAGGAGGGCGCTGCGCCCCTCGCTCACTTGGGGCGTGTCCTCTCCGGACGGCCGAGCTGCGATGGAGAGCCCAGGCCCACGCACCAGAAAAGGAGGAGGGCTCCCTTGAGGGAGGCCGCCCTGAAGGGGCGCGGGGTCTCAGGCAGAGGGCTGCATTGCGGCGATCCGCTGGATCTGCTCGGGAGTGAGGTACCACAGAAGCCGCCCCCCGCCCCGCCCCCATCGTTCCACCTCGATGCATCCGACCCCACCCATGCGAAAGGCGATGCGCCTCTGGCAGTCCATGAGATATGCGGCCACCTCGGCCAGCGAAGGCAGGTGACCAGCCAACAGAATGGAGGCGCTCTCCCCGAGGGCCTTCAAGGCCTCCACGGTCTCCTCGGGGGGCGTCAATGGCGCCAGCGCCGTCATCGTGGCTATCCTCTCCGAGGGCAGGCACAGGGCCTTGGCCACGGCCTGCGCGGTCTGATGCGCCCGCTTTTTCGGGCTGGACAGGATCCTGTCCAGTTCCACGCCGAGGCATGCCAGGGCCGCTACGGCGGCCAGCGCCTGTTGTTCACCGACCCCGCTCAACGCCCTCTGCGGGTCGGCCTCCTCAGGAAGGGCCTCGCCATGTTGCATCAGGTAAAGATCCACAGTACGCCCTCCTTCCCTCACGGCCTCTCGACCAGAACGATGTGGATGTCCATGACGTTGGTCCTTGTGGGGCCGGTGATCACCAGATCGCCCAGTTCCCTGAAGAAGGGGTATGAATCGTTTCGCCGGAGGTGGTCCTCCGCGTCCATGCCCCTGTCTTGGGCCCGGGAAATGGTGCGACCATCGGCCACTGCCCCTGCGGCATCCGTAGGTCCGTCCGTTCCGTCGGTCCCGCCGCTCAATATCGCCACGTGCTCCAGTCCCCTTATGGCCAGGGCTGCGGCCAGGACGAACTCCTGGTTTCTTCCCCCCTTGCCCGCCCCGTGCAATGTCACGGTGGTCTCCCCCCCGGAGAGGATGCATGCCGGAGGGGGCAGCGGGTTCCCAGATCTCAAGATCTCCTTGGCCACTGCCGCATGCATCCTCGCCACCTCAGCCGTATCGCCCTCCATGGCGGCGGACAGGATCAAGGTCCTGTAACCCATGGACCCCGCAGCTCGCTTGGCGGCCTCAAGGGACGCGAGATTGGTCCCGACCAGTTCCACGTGAGATCTATCGAAGAGAGGATCGCCTGGCTTGGGTGTCTCCGGGACCTCTCCCCTGAGTCCCCCCCTCGCACGACGGGCAACGGACGGGGGGAGTCTTTCCCAGATCCCGTAACGGCTGAACACCGCGGCCACGTCTCGGAACGTGCTTCTGTCCGGGACGGTTGGTCCCGATGCAATCACATCCAGGTCGTCGCCCACCACGTCCGAAAGGACCAGGGTCAGGACATGGGCCGGATGGGCGCAGCGGGTGAGGCCTCCCCCCTTCAGACGGGAGAGGTGTTTGCGAACGGCGTTGATCTCGTGGACGGTCGCCCCGCACTCCATCAGGATCTGCGTGAGCTCCTGCTTGTCGCCAAGGGTCACAGGCTCCGCCGGAGAGACGAGAAGCGAAGAACCCCCACCGGAAAGCAGGCAGATGACCAGGTCTCCCTCGCCCGCCGCCTCGGTCAGGAATCGTATGCGAGCGGTTCCCTCGACTCCCCGTTCGTCCGGGATGGGGTGGCCGGCCTCCAAGACCTGGATTCGGTCCAAGGGGAGGCCATGTCCTTGCTTCACCAGGATCGCCCCCGAGGAGATCCTCTCCCCCAGAAGGGCCTCCACCGCCTTTGCCATGGGAGCGGATGCCTTCCCCGCCCCTACGACCACGATCCGGTGGAAATCGGCCAAACGGAAAGACGCCTGCCCAGCCTGGAGGATTCCGTCGGACAGGCGCAGATGACGCCGCACACACTCCTGGGGGTCCGCGGCCTGGATGGCCTCACGAAAGAGGCGCAGCGCATCTTCCCTCATGCGCTGCACGATGGGCTTTCCGGCGGCAGCGACCATCGGTCCGCACTCTCTGGCCGAGACCCCCGCGATGTCGTTCCAACGAGGAGGAGAGAACCGCCGACCCGCCAGCGCGCACCCCGGCAAGCCTGTCCCATTTGCCAGCGGGGTCGTCAGCGGTGTATCCAGCCGAAGGCCTCACGCAAGGCCATGCAGCCCCTCGAAAGACGATGGTCTCCCAGAGGCCCAAGTCATGGGATGCAGGGCGATCGCTGATATCCGCATTCCATCTCTACTGCGACGATGCTCCAGCCAGGCAGGCCGGCAAGGCCTCACCTCTTCTTCATGGCCTTGGAACGGCTGCGGCCGTCCGGACAGCTCCTGCAGATGTCGAGACCGGCCTTGAGGGCCATTCCGAACTCGTCGTTGGGGTAGTCGGGCTGGGCCTTTTGGGCCAAGAGATATCGAAGGGCACAGGCATGCCTTGATATGCGTAACCTCCCAGGCTGTCGAGCGCAATCGATCAATTCCAGTCCAGCTTGCTCCAGCTCCGCGTGACTCTGTGAACCTGCCAACTCAATCCCCCCTCTCCTCACTCAGATCCGGGTAAAGATTTAGACAACAAATAACAAAAAAAGTTGTCCCAAACCCGCATATTCCATGTCGCAGGGCCCCGTGGCACAGACGAAAGACCCTACCCCCGGAGATCTCATTGCCCTGGACCAGCCTCGGTCCGCGTCCCATGAGGGTCGAGGCTCTTCAAGGGTCCAGACGACCGGCTGGCCTGGGAGGGGTCTGAAAGACCCAAATGTAGGCCGATCGAGATCTCACGGATCGGATGACCGGTTCTTACCCTTTTCGGTGGGTTTCCTGAAGGGCCACGTGTCATCGTTCTTATAACACAGGGGCACTCGGGCGTCAAGAAATTCTTGTGCCACTTTTGTTTCTTGACAGGGCTTCCTGAGTCTGGTACTGAACTGCAGGCCGGGTCCTCGGCCGGGCCCGTAGGGACCGGCCAAAAGCAAGGCAGGAGGGAGATATGGCGAGACTGAACTACGTGGAGCCGGAAGATGCGGATGCCTTCACGAGGAGGCTTTTCGAGAGGGTCGGTATGGTCCCGAGTCTTTATTGCGTCATGGCCAATTCCTCCACCCTTTTCGACGGGTTCCTCAAGCTGACAGCTTGCCTCGATGCCGCCAAGCTGGACAAGAGACTCCGGGAGATGGTCTACCTGTTGGCCTCCCAGATCAACGGGTGCGACTATTGTCTGGCCTCTCACACATCGACGGCGGTGGAGCACGGCGTCTTGACCTTGGAAGAGACCTTGGATGCCAGAAGAGGGAGAAGCAAGGACCCCAAGATCGACTCGCTGCTGAGATTCGCGCGCGAGGTCGTGGAGAAAAGGGGGCACGTCAGCGACGAGGCGTTTGCGGCGGTGAAGGAGGCAGGCTTTTCCGACGAGGAGATCGTGGAGGCCATAGGTACGATCGCACTGGCCACTTTGTCGAACTACATAGCCATCGTGGGACAGCCGGAACTGGATTATCTGGACGCCCCTCCCCTGGAGTAGGGGGTTCCATCGGATGGGCTGCTATGCCGAAGTCCGTTCCTGCCGGGAAAGGCACCCGCGTTGCTGCAGTTTTTGTCTGGCCGTCTGTCTTTCTGGCCCGGGCCGGGCCGCAGAGGCCCGGTTCCGGAATGTCGTCGTTCTGGTTGCGGACGGGGCGGGCTCGGCACACACTGCCTTGGCGAGGTGGTACAACTTGTTCAAAGGCGTGGGAGGCGCATCTCCAGCGGGCGACTGAGGGGTCGATGCGTCGACCGGCAAGGGGGCACGATCTGGAAAGGCGAATCCGAGGATGGGAGATTACCTGGACATCCTGATCTCCAAGGCCTTTGAGAGTTTCCCCGGAGAGGCGTACAACCGCCGCAGGGCCGAGATGTCGGGGCGAGGCGGCCCCCCCTTCCTCTTTTACGAGGTATCGTTGCTGCCACAGAGACCTTGGGCGTATCTTCGAGATCATGTTTACCCTAATTTCGTCCGGTATCTGAAGGCGAAGTCCTTGGACCCGGAAAGGGGCGCGGGTACGATCGTGGCGGTCTTTCACGAGGGCGGGTGCTATCTGCTCAAGGGGGAAGACTTCATCGCGGCGTTTTGCGAGGTTGAAGGATTGAATGCCGCGGCCTTCCACTTTCGGGTCTTGCAGTGGCTTTCTTCTTGAGAGCTCAAGAGAAGGGCCTCGGGTCCGCTAGCTGTGGGTTCCCGAGGCCCCAACGGGAGAATCGTAAGTGATCACAGGTGGCGGCGTTTCTCAGAGCGGCTTGGCGGAGGCGCTTCGATTTTCCAGGATTTGGACCTGGGGGAAGCCCTCTCGGCCGAAGCGAAGCTGAGACCGACCGAGGGAGGGCGCAAGCATCCCCCGGAGGCCAAATCCTGTTACGGAGAATCTCAGGCCGCCTTCACCTCTATCTTCTTGACCGTTTCCGCCTTCACCTTGGGCATGGAGATCTTCAGGACGCCGTTCTTGTACACGGCCTTGACCTTGTCCGGGTCGATCTCCGACGGAAGACGCACGGTCCTGCTGAAGGAGCCGTACCTCCGCTCGATCCGATGGAAGTTCTCGTCTTTTTCCTCTTTCTCCTGTTTACGCTCCCCGCGCACGGTGAGGGTGTCGCCCTTTATGGATATCTCTATGTCCTTGGGGTCCATGCCTGGCGCTTCGACCTTTGCGACCAGCTCCTTGGACGTCTCCGACACGTCCATGGCCGGGATCCACCCCTCGTCCGTCGCAGAGCGGCCAAAAGGCCACCCCTCGAAGAACCTATCGAACAACCTGTCCACCTCGCGGCGGAAGCTCACAAGATCCCTGCGCTCGCTCCATGGTATCAGATCGAACATGCTCGACACCTCCTTTCCTGCAAGGGGCCCTTGTTCTTCCTGAGGGCCCCGCTTTCTGTCGGTTTCCGCTCAAAAGATAAGGCCTTTTGGTGGATTATCAAGGGGGGAGGGGGCGATCGCCCCGCCGTCCCCTCTCTCCATCAGGTCTTTTCAGGATTTCGGTGGGTCACCGCGAGGCCTCCTTCGTTCAGGGCCACGGTCAGGGTGGCGCCGTCCATTATCTCTCCCGTGAGCAACGCCCTCCCGATCCGCGTCTCGAGCTGGTGTTGGAGGTAGCGCTTGAGGGGCCTCGCCCCATAGACCGGGTCATAGGCGGTCCTTGCGATGAACTCCTTGGCACGGTCCTCTATCTCGAGGCTGATCCTTCGATCCTTGAGCCGTCGCACGAGGTCCTCGGTGAGGAGCTCCACGATCCTCTTGACCTCATCCATGGTGAGGGGCTTGAACAGGACGATGTCGTCCACCCGGTTGAGGAATTCCGGGCGGAAGTGTCTCCTGAGGGCCCCCATGACCTGTGACCGAGCCTCTTCCCTTATCTCGCCCCTATCCGTGATCCCATCCAGGAGGAACTCCGAGCCGATGTTGCTGGTCATGATGATGACGGTGTTCTTGAAGTCCACGGTGCGCCCCTGGGCGTCGGTCAGCCTCCCATCGTCCAGTATCTGCAAGAGGACGTTGAAGACGTCATAGTGGGCCTTTTCGATCTCGTCGAAAAGCAGGACGCTGTACGGTTTGCGCCGGACCGCCTCCGTGAGCTGCCCTCCCTCCTCGTATCCCACGTACCCGGGAGGAGCGCCGATCAGACGGCTCACCGTGTGCTTCTCCATGTACTCGCTCATGTCGATGCGCACCATGTTCTCCTCCGAGTCGAAGAGGGCCTCCGCAAGGGTCTTGGCCAGTTCGGTCTTTCCCACCCCGGTGGGACCCAGAAAGATGAAGGAGCCTATGGGGCGCCGAGGGTCCTTTATCCCGGACCTGGCCCTGATGACCGCATCGGCCACCAGTCTGACCGCCTCGTCCTGTCCCACCACCCTGCGGTGTAGGATCTGGTCCAGACGAAGGAGCTTCTCACGTTCTCCCTCCATGAGGCGTGTCACCGGGATTCCTGTCCACCGAGAGACGATCTCGGCGATCTCGTCCTCGGTCACGGACTCCCTCAAGAGCCTCCCGCCATTGTGGGCCGCTAGGCGGGCTTCCTCCGTCGCCAGTTGGCGCTCCAACTCCGGGAGCCTGCCGTGGCGCAACTCCGCCGCTCGGTTGAGGTCGTAATGCCGTTCGGCCTGCTCCATCTCGCGACGGACCTGCTCTATCTCCTCCCGGAGGCTCTGCAGCCTGCGGATCGCCGCCTTTTCCGCCTCCCATTGCGCCTTTAGATCCTCGGCTTTGGTTCGCAACTCTGCCAGCTCCTTTCGGAGCCCGTCCAGTCGCTCCTGGGAGGCCTTGTCGCGCTCCTTCTTGAGGGCCGCCTCCTCGATCTCCAACTGCATCACCCTTCGGGTCACCTCGTCCAGGTCCGAAGGCATGGAGTCGAGCTCGGTCCGGATCATGGCGCAGGCCTCGTCCACCAGGTCGATGGCCTTGTCCGGCAGGAAGCGGTCGGTGATGTAGCGGTTCGAGAGGACCGCGGCCGCCACCAGGGCGTTGTCCTGGATCTTGACCCCGTGGTGGACCTCGAAGCGCTCCTTGAGCCCCCTCAGGATGGAAATGGTGTCCTCAACCGTTGGCGGGTCCACCATCACGGGCTGGAAGCGCCTCTCCAGGGCAGCGTCCTTCTCGATGTACTTGCGGTACTCGTCGAGGGTCGTGGCCCCTATGCAATGGAGTTCACCCCTGGCCAGCATGGGCTTGAGCATGTTGCCGGCGTCCATGGAGCCCTCGGCCTTGCCAGCCCCTACGATGGTATGGAGCTCGTCGATGAACATGAGGATCCTTCCGTTGGATTGCTTGATCTCCTGAAGGACCGCCTTGAGTCTTTCCTCGAACTCCCCGCGGTACTTGGCTCCGGCTACCAGGGCCCCCATGTCCAGGGCGAAGATAGTCTTGTCCTTCAGCCCTTCCGGCACATCGCCGCGCACGATACGGTGGGCCAACCCCTCCACTATGGCTGTCTTGCCCACTCCGGCCTCTCCGATGAGCACGGGATTGTTCTTGGTCTTGCGGCTGAGGATCCTGATGACGCGACGGATCTCGGAGTCGCGGCCGATGACAGGGTCCAACCTGTTGCTTCGGGCCTCAGCCACAAGATCGCGCCCGTATTTCTGCAACGCCTCGTAGGTCGTCTCAGGGGTCGCGCTGGTGACCCGCTGGTGACCCCTGACGTCGGTGAGGACCTTCAGGATGAGGTCCCTCGTCACCCCGAAATCCTTGAGGATGCGCCCGGCCGCAGTGGTTTCCCCTTCGTCTGCGAAGGCGAGCAGCAGATGCTCCACCGATACGTACTCGTCTCTGAGATGCTTGGCCTCGTCCTCGGCCTTGACCAAGAGCTTGCTCAGCCTCTGGGTGACATAGACCTTTCCAGGCTCGGCCCCGGGGCCCGTGACGCGGGCTCTGCGATCCAACTCCGCCTCCACTTTGGCCCTAAGGTGGTCCAGCGGGACCTCCATGCGCCGCAGGAGGCGCGGGACGAGCCCGTCGGGCTGCTCCAGGAGGGCCAGGAGCAGATGCTCTCCGTCCACCTCCAGGTGATTGTACCGAACGGCCTTGGTCTGGGCCGCTTGCAAGGCTTCCTGTGACTTGACCGTGAAGTGTTGAATGTCCATATCCGACCTTCCTCTATACGAGTTTGCCGACCTGTTTGTTAAGAAGATAATCACGATCTCCCGCAAATCCAGGTTGCGCCCAACGAAGGTCCTTCTTTTTCGGCCTCGGGGGTCTCCTTCTCTTTAGCCTTTCTCCGGTGAATCTGAAACACGCCCCCGGCCCGACCGTCTCGGGGGGAAGCGGAAGACGGGCCGTTAAAAAGTCTTGACAGCGGGGCCTGCCGTGTGTTATTCAGCAACCATGGCATGGAGGGAGCTCCAGATCAGCTTGTGGTGGTGGCGCGGCTCACATAGAGGGTGAGGCGCGCAAGCTGGCCTTCTGATTCTGCAAATCCCATGGAAGAGACGCGAGCCGCCTTACCCGGCTCGCGAGTTTTTTCGGCCGCGAGCTCGCACTCGCGGCTTTTTTTTAGTCCACATCGAGGAGGAAAGGAAGATGGATAGCGCAAAGAAGATCATGCTGAAAGAGGAAGAGATACCGAGGCAATGGTACAATATCCTGCCGGATCTCCCGACTCCGTTGCAGCCTCCCCTCCATCCCGGCACGGGTCAGCCGGTTGGGCCGGAGGACCTAGCCCCGATCTTTCCTATGCCCCTCATCGAGCAGGAGGTGAGTCCGCAGCGTTGGGTCGACATACCGGAGGAGGTAATCGACAAGTATCTGCTCTACAGGCCCACACCCCTGGTGAGGGCGCGGAAGCTGGAGGCGCGCCTGAAAACCCCGGCCAGGATCTACTTCAAGAACGAAGGGGTCAGCCCCCCCGGGAGCCACAAGCCCAACACCGCCATACCGCAGGCCTACTACAACAAGATCTCAGGCGTCAAGCGGTTGACGACCGAGACCGGGGCGGGGCAGTGGGGGAGCGCGCTGAGCTTCGCGTGTTGTCTTTTCGGTCTCGAATGCAAGGTCTTCATGGTGAGGGTTTCCTACGATCAGAAGCCTTATCGCCGCATCATGATGCAGAGCTGGGGTGCGAACTGCGTCCCCAGCCCCAGCAACGAGACGGAGGCGGGCCGAAAGATCCTGGACCAGGACCCCAACTCTCCAGGCAGCCTGGGGATCGCCATCAGCGAGGCCGTTGAGGCGGCGGTCAAGGGCGAGCACACCAAATACTCCCTCGGCAGCGTGCTGAACCATGTACTGCTGCACCAGACGATCATCGGCTTGGAGGCCAAGAAACAGCTTGCCCAGGTGGGCGAATACCCTGACGTGGTGATAGGTTGTGCGGGAGGGGGGAGCAACTTCTGTGGGTTGGCGCTACCCTTTGTCTCCGACAAGATCAGCGGTCGAAAGTTGGAGATCTACGCCGTGGAGCCCTCGTCGTGCCCGACAATGACCCGCGGCCCCTTTGCCTATGACTTCGGAGACACCGTGATGATGACCCCTCTGCTGGCGATGCACACCCTGGGGCACACCTTCATCCCGGCCCCAATCCACGCCGGGGGGTTACGCTACCACGGGATCGCTCCTATCCTGAGTCAGCTGGTATTGGACGGCCTGGTGACCCCGGTGGCCGTGCCCCAGTTGGAGACGTTCAGGGCTGGAGTAGAATTCGCCAGGTCCGAGGGTTTCATCAGTGCCCCGGAGACGTCCCATGCCATAGCCGTAGTCATCCGCGAGGCCCTCAAGGCGAAGGAGGAAGGAAAGGAGAAGGTCATCCTGTTCAACTGGAGCGGCCATGGACTTCTGGATCTCGGGGCGTATTTGGCTTACTTCGAGGGCAAACTGACGGATTACGACTTACCAGAAGAGGACATACAGAGGGCCCTGAAGGATATCTCCCAACTCCCCAAGCCCAAGAGGTAGATCGTGAAAAGGAAGATCCCTGAGATCCGCTGTCCCCAGCTAGGGCACCAGGTGCCGCTCGCCTACTGTTACAACATGCCGGAAGGCAGACCGTGCAGGAGACTGTTGGCCTGCTGGGAGGAGGTACTTCCTCGGCTGCGTTCGGTGGTGGCCAAGGAAATGGGGCCGGAGGAGTGGCGTCGTTGTTTCGAGGCCCCGCCTCCTTCCAAGCTGGTGACCCTGGCTGACTTGATCGAAAAGGCCAAGGCCGGATAGCCGGGTCGAGGGTCGCACCGAGGCGAGGCGACGCCGACCGGGGCGCACCTTCCCGCCGTACGACAGGCAAGGGGGGCGCGCGCCCCTAGTCTTTGTGCTCGGATCTGTCGGAAGACTTGCCCTTGAGGTATTCCACCCGATATACGGAGTTCATGGTCTTGATGAGCAGTGCGCAATGCGTCTCCTTGACGTCTTCCACCGGGCTGGTCCTCAGGACCTTGCCGTCGCCGAGATAGACGCTGTACCTCTCTCCCTTGCGAGGGGGGCCGTACTCCCATCCTATCACGGCCCCTTTCTGCTCCTTGTCGATGCTGTCGATCCTCGTGAGGGAGATCTTCTTGACGAGGATCTCGTGGGTTTTGACGAGGCTCAAGGTCAAGCACCCCTGGAATCGCACACTTAGGCCTTCGCCTACCGACACGAATTTGGGAAGCAAAGAACGTGCCGACCCCCCCGAGGGCCCGACCCCGGCTCTCGCGTGCCCAGCCTCTTTCCAACCCTTGTTCAGGGCCTGCGGTCTCCCGCTTGACCCGTAAAGAAGTGCCAGAGGCGTGGGGATCTCCGAGCTGCAAAATCCTCCAGTTGTGGGGTAGTTACGAAAGAGTAACAAGTTAGACAAAAAGAGACCTCTTTCCCCCTGCCAGGGAGATCCCGGCCTCGATTCACCCTTGGGTATGCCGTCGTGAGTCCCCCGCCTTGATGATCGCTCTAAGAGACTGATTCGTCCAGATAAAAAAGCCACTTGCAGGCGATCTCGTCGGGCGATTTCCTCGGGGGTAACTTCAGGGCCCGGACCTTCACCCTCGGGTCCACGGCAGCGGCAAAATTTTCCATATAAGGAAGCTCCACCGCTTCGCAGGTGAGCCTCTCCCTACCCATCCTCTCCATGGCCTCGAGGGAAGGGCAGTTTCTGACCTGGAATACCAAACGGTCGGGCCCATCCTCCACGGTCTCGAATCCTATGGTGAACCAGAACGGGTCGTACCCGATGAATTCCTTGACGGCCTCCAGGCCTGTGGATCGGACGTCGAAGTACCTGCGGATCCGTTTCACAGAAAGGGAGGCATATCTCTTCCACACCTTGACGTCCAATTCCAGGGCCTTGTCGTATCCTTCTGCCTCCTCGGCGGCCAAGAACCAGAGTCCGTCGAGAGCAATTGCCAGCTCGGACAGCAGTCTGATCCTTTTTCCCAACTCCTCCCTCGGCAATTCGTCCATTGCGGTCACGTCCATCGAACCACCTCCTGCCCCATCCTGAAGCCTCAAGGAAACACCTGTAACTGCTCACGGGGGGTGGCGGCATTTCTCTCCGCTTCAAGTCTTCGGCGCTCGATTTTCCGAAGGATTTGGCCTCCGGGGGATGCTTGCCCCCTCCCTCGGTCGGCCTCAGCTTCGCT
>Ga0068707_1000940_pt1 | contig 20050 bp, 16 predicted proteins | sample YNPNPMetaG_FD_66600 | JGI IMG/M metagenome (GOLD analysis project Ga0068707, IMG submission 66600) | Anoxygenic and chlorotrophic microbial mat microbial communities from Yellowstone National Park, USA - YNP NP MetaG | ecosystem: Environmental > Aquatic > Thermal springs > Hot (42-90C) >...
GTTTCTGGCACTTGTTCACCAAGCGCGACTCCGACCGCCGGTCGATGCTAAGCGCGATAATGCCATATTGGGACGGTAACGAGGTATGGCTGTTGACTGGCGGAGGGGCGGTATTCGCAGCTTTTCCGGCAGTGTATGCAACGGTGTTCAGCGGCTTTTATCTCGCAATAATGCTGTTGCTGTTTGGCTTAATCTTTAGAGCGGTAGCGATTGAGTTTCGCAACCAGTCCGAATCGCCTAGGTGGAGATCTGCTTGGGACATGGCGTTCGGTTTCGGCAGCGTGATACCAGGTTTGTTGTTCGGAGTGGCAGCAGGCAACATAGTGTGCGGGCTACCGCTAGATGCGGATGGCAACTACGTTGGAACTTTCTTCGACCTATTGAACCCGTATTCTCTGCTCGTTGGAATAACAGGGCTAGCGATGTTTGCGCTTCACGGCGCGATATTTGCAACGATGAAGACCCAAGGTGAGCTCTCGGCCCGGGCAGCCTTGTGGGCGCGCAGCACGGTTTGGGTCTACCTGGCGCTTCTATTGGCTTCAATCGTGGTTACGGCGATTACACAGAAGGGCTTTATGGCTAACTATTTCGCGATGCCTGTGCTGTGGGTACTGCCAGCGGTAGCGGTAGTGGCGACCGCTCTGATTGGGATTCTTAGTATGACAGGCGCGATTTGGAGGGCGTTCCTGGCATCGAGCGTCGGAATACTAGCAGTGATGGCGTCGCTGGGCGCGGGGCTTTTTCCGAATATGGTTCCAGCGATTAACAACCCGGCTTACAGCCTGACTCTGGCCAATGCGTCTTCTTCGCCTCTCACGCTTAAGACGATGCTCATTCTGGCGCTCGTAGGCGTGCCGATTGTGATTGCTTACACCGCGTGGGTGCATACGACCTTCAGGGGCAAGGTAAGTGATGAGGCGTATTAGAGGGTGTTATCCTCTCCCACGGAATCACCGCCATTCAGCACAACATCACCTTCTCGGGGCCAATGAGTGTTGCTATATACATAACAGCATCAGCGATGGATTGTTCGCTCGGAACGAGGTCGAACGGGACCGAGCAAGTGAGACCTAGTTTCTCGAACTTTGACGCTCCCAAAGGGTGAAAAGGCAGAAGTTCGACGCCAACACAGTTGGAAAGCTCACTACTAATTCTAGCTATTCCATCAAGGTGCTGGTCATTAAGGTTTAGTCCTTGCAGCAAGATGCAGCGCAACACGATCTTTCCGCCGGCTTTGTCAACAGAGTTGAGGTTATCAATTATCGGCTCGATCGGCGCTCCGGTGTCGGCAATATGTCGGAAATGGTCGGTGTCTTTTATGTCCCATAAGAATAGATCGACGTAGGGCAACATTCTGATGAACAGCTCAGTCGCGCCGAAACCACAGGTTTCTACGCAGGTCGACAAGCCAAGGTCTTTAGCTCGAGAGAGTATTTCGAGTGAAAATTCGGCTTGAAACGTCGGCTCGCCGCCGGAGAGCGTAAGTCCACCGCCTGATTCCTCGTAGAACTCGCGGTCTTTGACGACCTCGGCCATCACGTCATCAACGCTCATTTCCCGCGCCACTGGCTTTAGAGCATTGCTGTTGCATTCGCGCGCGCACAACATACACGAGCGACACCGAGAACGATCGAAAGAGTGTAAGCCCTCACGAAACGAATGCGCCCCTTCGGGGCACTCCACCGCACAACGACCGCAGCTTATACACAAACTCGGCGTGTAAAAGAGTTCGTTGGAAGAGCTTTTGGACTCGGGGTTGTGACACCAAAAGCAGTTAAGTGGGCAGCCTTTTAAGAAGACAGTCGTCCTAACGCCCGGCCCATCGTGAGTACAGAAGCGCTGAATGTCGAAGACCAGCCCTGAAGTCAATTAAACTACCTGTTGAGTCCTCCCAATAATCATATCCTGCCAATCTTTGTTAAGAGTAGCAAATCTTGCGGACCAACCCGCTATCCGAACGGACAAGTTGGGATACTTCTCGGGATGGCGCTGGGCATCAAGCAACATAGCAGTATCGACGACGTCTATGTGCATAAAGCACCCTCCGAGCCTTACGAACGTCTTCATCATCGCCATCAAAGCTTTGATGCCTGTCTCGCCTTTCACGCCATGGGGTAGAATCTTAAGCTCGACCGTGCCTATGTTGGGCAATTTGGAATAGTCCATCTTGCAATAGGACTTGAGAACTGCGGTCGGACCCTTGGTATCAGTGCCGGGGCTGGGCGAGAAATTGGTCGCAAGAATCTCTCCTTCCAATGCACCAGATGTAGTAGCTTTGCGATGTTCTCTCCAAACAATTTCTCGGCCAAATGTGCTGATTCCCGCTGGCCTGAGCACACCATTGCGTTCCCTAACCTTGGCAACGTAGTCGGTGAAGTCGTCGTAGATGCGCTTAACCATAGCATCTGCTTCGGGATCATCATTGCCATATTTAGGCATGCGATTCTGCACAAGCTTACGGAGATTTGCCTGACCTTGCCAGTTGCTTTTCACAACTTCCATCAACTCACGCAGGGTCAGAAGCCTCTCATCGTAGACGAGCTTCTTGATGACGAGTAGACTGTTGGCAACGTCAGCAATACCACCAATATGCGGGGCAAGAACGGTGTAACGCGCTCCTCGATCGTGATACCCACGGCCTCGCTCGATGCAATCATGGACAAATAGCGATACAAGCGGTGCTGGATATGCGTCGGTGGCGTATTTATCTGCCATGGCGTTGTGTTCGTCTACAACCTTGCGCAGGCTCGCCCTGAACGCCGAGTAGAGGCTTTCGAAGTCGGGGTAATCTGGCGTCTGGGAGTCGTAGCCCAGTGCTCGCTGTAGACAAAGCAGAGCGTCATAGGGAACATATGCGAAATTCGTCTTGCCGGGAATCAGCGCTTCCCAACATCCGTCGTTGGCGAACTTACGTGCCTCTGCAAGCGGATAGCCAAAATCGGTAAGGGCCTTAATAACCACCTCCTCATTGTAAACAGCGACGATGCCACCGCCGTGTCGCTGTACCTCGGCAATCTTACGCAATAGCCTCTCCGGGCTATTTAGGTTCAGCCTGACAGCTATAGGAAAATCACTGATGTAAAGTTCCTCGACAACTTCGAGAACAAGGTAAGTAACCTCGTTGGTGACTTCGCGGCCCTCGGAATCAACACCAGCTAATACAATGTTTTGATAGTGTTGTGCGTCACCACTGCCGCCACAATTATTGATGCCAGTCCACTCAGTACCCTTAATCCAAAAATGCGCTATGAGCTCCCGGGCTTCGTCGAGGGTTATCTTGCCTTGTTGAAGATCACGCTTCAAGTATGGACCCAACATCTCGTCGATACGACCAATTCCGGACCACTGCCCGCATAGGCGCTGAAAAGCATACATGAACCACAGCGATTGAACGGCCTCTGCAAACGACGTGGGAGGATTTTCCGGCACGTTCGCAAGGTTGCGCAGGCAAAACTCGTAGGTAGTCTTCTCTTCCCCTGATGAGTTCTCCGCGAGCTCTTCTAGACGTTTCATATAGCGCGTGTGCCATATTCTAGCTGCATCGAGGCACAAGAGCATCGCCTGAAGCAAGTCGACTCCCTTATCATCCATATCGCCTCGCGCTAAGCGGTCTTTTATTTCCTTGCGAAGGCCCTTGTAGCCGATTTTAAGAACTCGGTCAAATCCTAAAGTAGTATGGCTCACGCTGCTTACGTCGCACATTGGAACCCCGTGAAAAGCTGCCTCCCGAAATGTAGCAGAACCTACGATTCGTTCCATAGGGAGTATTCGGATCGGCGCACGCTCCGCAATGAGTTTTATACCGTGAGCCACCCGCGTGTCACGGGACATACCTTTGGTGTCGATCAAATCGTCTACCTTGACGCCGGACCAGTCTATATCCCGTCCAAGCTCTCCGCTCATACCTCGCTTTGCCAAGGAATGGGTAGCGTCAGAAAGTCTCTTCGGCGTCGGGAAGATAGGCCACGATTTGATCGTTTTCGGAAAAGCTGCACTATCTTTACTGGCAGTAGATGAGCCGGAAGTGTTGAGCAATAGCATACCTCCACCCAGCGCAGCCGCGCCGGCTTTTAAGAACTCACGCCTATTTAGGCCTTTATCGCTTTCGGGCATAGGGTTCTCCAGGTTCGCACATTGCTTATATTATTTTTAGTATACACCATTCTTGGCCGTTTGCTTCGTTTACTGAAGTACATTGCGGACACGGTCTTTCACGACCGTGACTAAGAAAATAGCGAACAGCTACAAGCTAGCAATCAACTTCGGTCGGTATACACGTGCACGTCCCAAGGCGCAAATGTGTCTCTCCAGGTCGTTCCGTCGGAGTTGACTTTTCGCTGCTCGAAAAGCACAGTTACCGTTTTGTCCGGCGATGCTTTCCAATCGCAACCGTCCGCGGATATCGATACGTCAATCAGCGAATGTTCGGATTTATTGGTTACAATCAGGTAGTTCACGCCTGCTGAGCGAAACAGAGCAGCATCAAGGCGCTTGTCTCCAAGTGTGAAGCCGGTCAGAATGCGCTGAGTGCAATAAACCTCGCGTAGCTCGCTGATCTCACGTGAAACTAGCTTAATGATCTCCCAGAACTCGCCATTCGGAGTAAGACGGCCTCTATCGTCCCGCAGCGGCACCAAGTCGCGTGTGCCCCACCACCAGATACCTTTTGCTCCGTGGACAATGCTTGAATAAGCGACGAAACGGGTTTCAATCTTGTTAGGGTTTCGCCTATGGATTTCCGGCCTATCGGCAGCCATCATATTTCGACCCTGTCCCTGCAAGACCATCATCAGCGGCTTGGTAGGAACGTCTGAATCAGGCGACGCGCTTACAATTCGCATCATCGCGTCAAGATCTTCTGCGATTACAAACAACGGAGACTCCGGGTAAGCAGGACCGCCGACGGGATAGTCGTCCTGGGAGTAGACATCGCATATCCTGCTCCACGCACGAAATTGAGCCATAGTAAGCCTGTCCTTGCACCAAAACCAGGCGACTTCGTTGCACCAAATCGGGTGAACTGGATCGACCGACTTTACGAAGTGATAGCATTTTCGGAGAGTATCAAGGCTGGGCCAGGTGTCGCGCTTGTGCATCATGCGACAGCCTAGAGGTTCGTCCATGGTCTCGTACATCAACAGCGCCGAGTGATCTTTTATCTCCATCAGTTGCTTATGAAGGGCGCTGCCAGGTCGAAATTGTTCTGGGCTACTTCCCCAGTTGTTGGGAATGTCCTCTTTAGTCCAAGGAGCAACTGAATTGAGCGCAGCTACTACTTTCAGGCCAAGTTTGTGGGCGGTGTCTAAGTCATGGATGGTAAAATCACGGGGTGGATTTGGATATGACTTTGGAACACAATTGATTGTCCAGTGCAATGCATTTATGCCGGCATCTTTCATCTCTTTTAGATGGGTTGGGTTGAGGTCATCACCGCCTGGGTAGTCATAGCAACCAATCACAAAGAACGGCTTGCCGTCGACGTGAATACAGGGTGGGTCGGTGGCCGCCCACGTCACAGTCGAAATCACTAAAAAACAACATCCAATAAGCCAAGCGGAAAACAAAGTTCTTATCTTCCCCCTAGTTAGTAGTGCGACGCGCAGCAAGGGTCACAATTTCCTTTGGCCGCGCAGTTAACACGACATCGCCGGTTTCGTCCATCGATAGCTCCGTTATCGGCCTTTCCATCATATCGCACTTGTCTATACGATTCACCGGCGATTCAAACTTTAGCCTAGCGAGAACTTCCTTGTCCCAAGGGTTGTAAAGCCGAATTATAGCCGACTGCCCGTCGTCGCCAAGTTTTACTGCCGAAACCACGATCCCCGAGGAGATTTGAAGAAAAGTACCTTGAACCTGAAGGTCACCAGAGTGAGGGAAGTCCGTTAGTGGTATCAGGCCGATCTTGTAACGCTCTAACTCCGCGGGCACTTGTAAGAGCCCGCCGTTAGAATCCCCATCAAGCGGAAGCAGAGAGTAGTGGAGAACCAGTTTGCCTAGTAACTGGCTATCCCGGGTCCAACCATCGCCGATCTGTTGCGCAAATGCTCTAAAAAGTGTGAGTGCGATTGGCCTATCGTCGCTATCCTGAGCAGCCATCTCGCATAGCCCTTTGGTCAGCACAGCGAGGCCACCACGATCGTCGATAATCGCCCCAAAGTTCTTAACTGGTGTTTCCTCGCGAGCTTGCTCCGCGAAATCGCGTGTATCGGGCAACTTGATGTTTCTTTTTACTATATCAAATGCGCTGTCGGCACACCAGCAGTCGGTACTGCGGTTAGTCGGAAAAATCGCACGTAGGCGATGGCACTCGGCTGTATTGTGAACGGTAGTTGCAAAGTCCAACCGACGGGAACCTGCCTTCAGCGTAATCCTGATCTCGATGCCCAGCTTCGTCTTGGAGCGGGCACGTGCCGAGCGGTCCGCCGTTAGCTTCGACGGCACGGACAAGTCATAGCTGATCGTCGCCACCGCCTCCAGGCGACCGAGCTGTTCGACGCTGATTCTCGCTCGGGACTTCGCCCCCGGCTGCGAGGCTCGCACAACATTGTCGTGCACCGGGTAGATATGATCCCAGCCATGGCCTGCGTCGCCGCAGTCCTCGAGGTCGTGCAGGCCGGCATAGGTCTGGCCGGTAGCCTTGTCAAAGAGCTCAATTAGCGCGTCTTCACGAACGAGCACCTTCAAATAATCGTTTTCGATGATACGCAAGATAGGATCTGCGTGAATGTATGGCACGTTGTTTGGCCAAATGTCAACTGTCGTTTCGGCAGGAACAAACTTGACGCCCCAAGTCCGATAGCCGAACGCCGGCACGGAACCGAGGGCCCGTATATGGTAGCGATAGTGCGGAAGCCAGGCGTTGGGCCGTCGGGAAAAGCGCGGGGTGCTGTCGTAAGTCTTCTTGACTTGCGGCCTTGGCCACATATCGTGTTCGACACGAGCGATCTCAAATGGAGCCACTTGTCCGAACTCGTCCACCAGCGCCGGTTTGAGTCCCTTGGCCTCCTGCTCGCGCACAGTCGCTTCCAGAATCTCGAAGAAGAACTCCAAAACCGGCCCGGCTTCTAACGCTGAAGTATTGTAGACAGTCACGGAAGCATAGCAGTCACTATATGCCGCAGTGTCGATACGATCTCCTATGGCGAGAATGCTCTCGGCGATTGAGTTGGTTGCGACCAAGCGGGCCTGGTCGAAGCGGTAATGCATGTCGCGGTGGACTTGGTCAATAGAGCAACCGACGATGGAATCGTGCGGATGGTTGGAAAGCAGATATTGCCAAGCTAGGGCAAGGAAGGCGGTCTGCGATTCCCCACCCAGCCCAAACGACCACAGGTTTAATGGCTCAGCACACCTTGGTAATAGCCACTCGAGCTCGTCGTTTGCTTGTTTCAGAGGGACACGTGAGCTTGCCGTACCGCAAAACAGTTCAGCATACATACCGGATTTCATCGGATGCCGCAACTCGCCGCGGTAGGTGACAAGCCCGGCCTCAACTGGGTCGCCTAATTCTTCCTTAAGATGGCGCAGGTAATCAGGCATAGATGAATGCACGCACAGTGTATTCGTCATAATGCTGTTGGCGCGCTGTATCATCTCCGGAGTGTCCCAGTAGGCCGGCTCATGGTCATTGCCTTCGAGAGCAAAAAGCACGCTGGTGCGGGCATACTGCTGTTTCTTTCTCTCGTAGTCGAGTATAGTTTGCTCGTCAGCGTATCGATAGGTCAGAAAATCGTTATATCCTGTATGAGGATAGGCTTTAATGACGAGCACGGTTGAACCATCAGCCCCCTCCCAAAGCATCTCGGAGGCGCCATCGGCGTTGGTCGTGCCGCGGTGAAGAAACACGCAATCGATTCCGAAATCGCGCATTATCTGTGGAAGCTGTGAGCAATGGCCGAAGATATCCGTAACGTAGCCAATCGGCATTGGCTGAGCATCGAACTTCCTACAAATGGAGTGTCCAAAAGCTAGGTTGCGGACTAGGCTCTCGCCGCTTAGGAGCAGCTCGTCGGGCATTACAAACCACGGCCCGATGAGTATTCGCCCGCTCGCAATGTGCTTGCGAAGACGTTCGAGTTCGTCGGGGCGGACTGCGAGGAAATCGAGTAGGCAAATGGTTTGGCCATCAAGGTGGAAACAGCGATAATCCTGGCGTTTATCCAGCAGGTCGAGCAACGCGCTCATCTGAAAGACCAGCCTTTGCCTGAAGCCTTGGAAGCTCTGGTACCATTCGCGGTCCCAGTGCGTATGGCTGAGCACGTGCAATATGTAGTGTTTGCCTGGCATGTGGGGTCATTCCTTTTATGAGTCAATATGGCTGTCGCCTAAGATTCGGATTATTGTCTCTCGCACAGGTTTAGTAAATACGAACCACGGATCGGCAACACGCTGTTAAGGTTTAGCCACCAACCAAATGTTATCCTTCCAGGGGTAAAGCAACGGCGCCGGCGGTATCTTCGCCGGCGCCTTGGAGGGTGAGGAAGGCGCTCGCGCTAGTGCTCTTGGCCTCGAGCACTAAGTTAGCCTTGCTTAATATGTCTAACGCTATGCTTCGAAATATCTCTTCAGCAATCCATAGAAACCTGCCGCGTGGCGAGCTTCGTCTTTACATGCCTCGTGGATAGCGTCGTGAATCGCGTCCTGATTCTCAGCTTTGCTACGAACCGCGATGCCCTTCTTGCCGCTGTTGGCTCCTGACTCGCCTGCCACCAACTTCTCTAGATTTTCCTTCGTGCTTTCGGAAATGCCGCCAAGAAGTTCACAGAAGCGGGCTGCGTGATGTGCTTCCTCCCATGCAACACGCTTCATAGCCTCGGCAATCTCGGGATAGCCTTCGCGCTCGGCCTGTCTAGCCATTGCGATATACATTCCCACCTCGGCACATTCGCCCTGGAACTGCATCATCAGATCCTCTTCGAAGCCGGAGCCTTTAGCAACACCGATTTTGTTGTAATCGATGATTTGCAGCAGGCCGAGGTCGGTGTTGAGGACGTCGAACTTCTCCTTGGGTGCTCTACAATTAGGACATTGCTCCGGGGCTTGTTCTCCGTCGTGGATGTAACCACAGACCCCACATCGCCATTTCATATTGTGCATGCTCTCCCTTCTGCCTATGACGTATATTTTATGTTGGCTCTCGCCCGTTCAGACAACCTGAGCGCATTGCGCGCACACGCCTTGGACGAGGATGTCCGTAACCTTAAATCCCTCGGGTAGATCAGTTGGCAGCTCGATGGAGCTGACATCCCAAACACGCCTACAGTTCTTACAAATAATGTGTTGGTGCTCTGAAGTATCTGGGTCGTAGTGGGCACGCGATTCGAGCCCGTCAATTCTACGAACGAACCCCATATCCTCAAGCGTCTGAAGAGTGTTGTAGACCGTAGCCGCTGAAACACAGCCCAGCCTGTTGCGCACTTCGCGCACCATCTCCTCGGCGGTAGGATGGGTTCGATTCCCATAGAGTATATCAAGCACGGCGCGGCGCTGTGCAGTCATTCTGGCTCCGCGCTCGCGCAATCTGCTAGCGGCTTCCTCGGGCACCAACATCGCCCCATAGCGTTCGGATCGCTCTGCCATGTGACTAACCGATCTCCTCTATCAACACATCGAGACAGACGTCGTCTACTACCGTCTCAGTGCTAGGGTCGACACCCACCAGCAGGGCCTTAGCCCCAACCCTATCCCCAGCTTTGATAAGCTCCTTTAGGCTTTCTGCTTCGTCCGGCATAAGATCGAACTTGTGAATGCAAGACTCGTTACTAATTACAAGGGTGCCGATCCCAGTCTCCGGACAAAGCTCGTAGCACACTTGCTTAGACATCTGCGGCTCCCCCAGCAATCAGTATGGTGCTGTTATTTAGATGCATTAATATTATAGAGTATATCTAGATATTCGTCAACAACTATTGGGGCTGTTTTTTCTTTTTTGAGCTTCTTTTGGTCCACACAAGAAATGATGAAGCTGCGTGAACCTCGTTGGAGGACGACGTCGGCCGCGTCAGGTTCGGCACGTCTTCGTCGCTAGAGGCTAACTAAACAAGACAGGTAGGGCTGTCAAGTAGCTTGATCCGGCCCGCCGCCTTAGGTTACCCGCCCCGTTACTCTCGAAACCGATATCATATTCCACAAAGGCTGGAACGAGCGACATCGAAGCTCTGGAATTATAAATCTTCGACGGCGTTTGCGTGCCAATGGCAAGCATCACCGCCTCCGGCTACAGTGTATTTCCCAGATGAATCGACGGAGTGATGATAGTAGGCTTATTGGTCTCGACTGCAAGCCAATGCGGTGCTAGGTTGTTGGTGTTAACAAACAGCATTACCAATTACACTGTGTTGAACTCTCCTCCGAAGAAGGTCACCTCTCTGTCCGAACTACTCCTCCTCTACCATCTGATCGTAGAACGCCACGTAGTCGTCCGGAGCGTCACCCGCCCGCATTTTGATAGCGGCTCGCGGATGCTGGTTCATCTGTCCCGTTATCATGTAAGGAATCTTGTAGCCCCACTCCATACTGCCATTTCGCTCCAACGGCACAAAGTGTTTGGTTATACACTCAAGCACGGGACGAAGCTGGAACTTGGGGTTCTTAAGGAAACCCAGCAAAAGTTCGAGGGGGCAGTTGCCCGCGCCGCGGCCCATACCATTAATGGTAGCGTCCAATCGATTTGCTCCCACAATTAGGGCTTCCAGTGTGTTGGCGTAGGCCAGCATCTGGTTATTATGTGCGTGGATGCCGATCTCAATGCCCTTGCCCTCGACAGCTTTAAGGAACATGACGGTGAGGTCGCGAATCTGCTCCGAATAATAGTATCCGAAGCTATCAACAATGTAGAGAGCGCATATAGGACTGTTGGACAATATCTCGAGGGCCTCGCCAAGCTCGCGCTCTTGAATGACGGAGATGGCCATAAGGTTGGCAGTGACTCGGTAGCCCTTGTCGGCGGCGTCCCTGATCATATCGATTGCCGTGGGAAGCTGGTGTATGTAAGTAGCAACTCTAACGATATCGATGACGCTCTCGGATTTAGGCAGGATGTCGGTGTGGTAATCTGTGCGTTCGGCATCCGCCATAACCGCAATCTTGAGATCAGTAGGATTATCGTCGACGATTGAGCGAAGCGCATCTTCGTCGCAGTACTTCCACTTGCCAAACTGCGACGGGGCAAATATCTTCTTGTCGGCTTTATATCCGAACTCCATTGCGTCTATGCCCGCAGCAACACAAGTGTCGTAAACGGCTTTAACGAAACCATCCTCGAACTGGTGGTCGTTAATGAGCCCGCCATCGCGAATGGTGCAGTCCATTATCTTGATCTCGGGTCTGTAGGTAAGCCACGTTCCCTTGGCAAACTGATCCCTTATATGCTCCACTGACACTCCAATACCTCCGAGCAAACACAACCTTAAGACTCATTCATTATCTCCTCGCAATCTGTGACTTGTCAATAAGCTTGTCGCAACCGAACGGTGTGACAGATTGAGCGAAAGTGTGTCGTCTGATATTATTGGCGAGAGAGGTGAGATCGGCGGCGATCGTTTGGGCTATAGTCCACACCCTGTCAGTCGACGCATCCGATACCTTTAAGCAGAGAATCAGCGATCATCGGCATTGCTCCACGATGTGAAGGGCATCCGCTGCGTTCAAACTCAAGTGGGCAAGCAAGGCTAAAGCGCTATAGGAAAATGTGCGGACCACGGATAAGGCACAGCACACACCAAGGTAACTTAAGGAACAACACTTGATGGACAAACCGCGGGTATCGGTGGTAATGCCGGTTTACTGCGCGACCGGCGATCACGAAACTTATCTTAAGGAAGCACTAGAGTCGGTTTCTGCACAAACTTTTCGGGATTTCGAGGTTGTGCTGGTGGATGACTCCTCGCCGCGCGACTTCGCGCCTCTACTGGAGGCGATAGATGCACTCCCCGCTGTCCATGTAGTACGCAACGATGCCAATGTTGGGCATGCGGAGTCGCGGAACACCGGCGTGCGCGCGGCGAGGGGAGACCTGATCGCGTTTCTGGATCACGACGACCTCTGGCTGCCGGGGAAGCTGGCGAGGCAGGTGGCTGTATTGGATGCAAACCCCGACGCAGCAATGACCTTCTGCGATATGGAGATCTTCGGACGACCCGCGTCGTGGCTCAAGATCGATCAGAGCATCATACCTGACAGACCAACATTCCTTTGGTTTGTCTCGCACGGCAACTACACGATATCGGCAAGCGCTGTGATGGCTCGGAAATCGGTATTGGAGGAGATCGGCCTGTTCGACAGCCATTACTCGACCTGCGACGATTTCGACGCATGGCTGAAGATCGCCGCGCGAGCCAGCGTAATTCATCTGCCTGAACGTCTGGCCAAATACCGACTGCACGAGCACAACGTAAACTACGGCGTCGATGCGCTCAATGACAACAAGCTCTTGACGAGACTGATATGGAGCTACTGGCAGACTGCTCCCATAGGCGAAAAAATTGCACTGCTGCCGAAACTTGCTAGGAAGTTGATTGGGAGGATATACTTCGCACTGTTTGCGCCGCGCCGTCGCACCGCAGGTGAAGGGAACACTGACCGCGCCGTATAAGTGATTTACTTAGAAAAGGACAGAAGAGTGCTCAATTTCGCCTGAAATAAGGCAAGCGTGGTAACTGGCTTGAATGCACAGGCCGACGAAAGGACCTAGACTTGGACATATCCGACATCAGAAAGCAGATCGACGAGATAGATCAACAACTGGTGAAGCTGTTAAACGAGCGCGCCAGGTGCGCGCTTGCGATCGGCGAGATGAAGGACAGGGGTTCCAAGAGCATTTTCGCCCCGGAGCGCGAACGGCAGGTAATGTCGGCAGTGCTCAAAAACAACACGGGACCCCTCTCGGACAAGGCGTTGAGCGCGATATTTGGGGAAGTGATCTCCGCGTGCCGAGCGCTGGAAAAACCGATCACCGTGGCCTACCTTGGACCAGCGGGTAGTTACAGCCATATTGCAAGCGTTCTCAAATTCGGCCAGTCATCCGGTTTCCTACCTTGTAACACGATACCTGACGTGTTCAGTTCAGTAGAACGCAAGGAGGCCAATTATGGCGTAGTGCCCGTGGAGAATTCAACGGAGGGCGTGGTAAGCCATACCCTGGATATGTTTCTGCTTTCGGACCTTAGAATCTGCGCCGAGATCTATGCGCCGATATCTCATAACCTGCTCTCTTCCGGGACCGACATCACCCAGATCAAGCGCGTCTACTCGATCGCCCAGGCGATTGCGCAGTGCCGGAACTGGCTTGCGGCGAACCTGCCTGGAGTCGAGATTCTGGAGGTTTCGAGCACCGCAAAGGGCGCGAAGATGTGCGAGGGAATTCCTACCAGCGCGGCCGTCGCCAGCAGCCTCGCAGCGCAGGAGTATGGTCTCAATATAATCGCCGAAGCAATAGAGGACAACCCGCACAACAAGACGCGGTTCCTTGTGGTCGGTTACTCGAGACCGGAGCCAAGCGGGAAGGACAAGACCTCGGTCGTGTTCTCGGTGCCGCATAAGGCGGGTTCGCTCTACCACGCTCTGACGGTCTTCGACTCCGAGAACATCAACCTCACCATGATAGAATCGCGACCCACTAAACAAATGCCTTGGGAATACATTTTCTTCGTGGATTTCCAGGGCCACGAGAAGGACGAGGCTGTGCAGCGGTGCCTCGCAAAACTGGGCGAGATGGCGCTTTTTGTGAGGGTACTTGGAAGCTATCCAGAGGCTGATTAAACAACCCCGCAACCCTTCCCTCCCGCAAGAACACAGAGTCAGCAGACTAATACATGGCAAAAAAGCCCGGGCCAGTCGGGCTTTTTTGTGCTATTCACTTTTGCGCTCTTCACTTGGGCTGACCGATGTGCGTCGCGCCCAATGAAGAATAATGAGTGAACCCGCACTCCGGGCGCCCGGCACCAACGATCAGTAATACAACTGCTGCCACAATACCCCGCACAGCGAGGTCGGCCATTAGTCGGACGAGCGGCAGACAAGATTTGTTCCACTGAGATGCGAGAAAAGAAAACGGAACGGCGGCATCCGAATCACCAATCAAGCTTCTCCGCGAGCTTCTTGAGCCCGAGAGCCAACCGCAGCCCTGGACGAACTAGAAGGTCACTGTCGATTACATACACCCGTTTGTTCCTCACGGCGTCGCATTGCCTCCAAATCGGACTTTTCAAGAAGAACTCTGCTTCAGACTTGGTTCCAACTATGATCACTTCGGGGTTGCGTGCAACTGACAGCTCTACCGAGAAAGGCACGAAGCCCGCCCTAGCATCACGTGCCACGTTCTCCGCGTGAGCCATGCGAAGCATTTCGTCGACAAAGGTCCTCGGCCCAGCCACCCATAGCGGATCACATTGCACAACGACAAGAACCCTTCTTATCGGCCTGTCCTTACGGGCGTCGCGGACTTCTGAGACTGCCTTCTCCACCTTAGAGGCAATGGCATCGGCGGTGCGCGGACGAGCGGTGACGAGTCCAAGCGTTCGAATGTCGCGTGCGATTTGGCTAATTGTATTTGGCTCGATTGCGAACACCTTGAGTCCAAGCTTCTCCAACTGAGGAATCGCTGCGTCGTTGAGGGACTTGTGGGCAACTACCAGGTCCGGCCTTTGGGCAATTACTGCCTCCGCACTAACACTCATACCGGCCACTTTGGGCTTTGACTTCGCCGCCCGGGGGTAGTCGCAGTACTTAGTGACGCCCACAATTCGATCCTTGAGGCCAAGAGCAAATAGAAGCTCGGTAGTACCCGGCGTCAGCGAGACAATCCTGAGCGGTTTGGAGGGGATTTCCACGGTCTTGCCGCGATCGTCGCGGACACGCATAGGGTAGGCAGACGAGGCTGCGACGTTTCCGGACCGAACTCTCGACGCACCCGCAACAACTACAACACCCGGAGCCGACAATGCCGCGACAGCGCAAAGAACGGAAATCAAGCACAGCGCACCCTGACGAATGCGGCTACTCCGTGCTGCGCAATGCAAGCTTGCGAAGACGAGCAATTTCTTCACCAGTAAGGTGGCGGTAATGGCCCTCAGAAACACCGGACAGGTCGAGAAAAGCCAACTTGGTACGCCTGAGTCGGATAACCCTGTGCCCCAATTTTTCGAACATCCGGCGCACCTGCCGTTTCCGCCCCTCGTGTATCGTTATTTCGACCGTGCTCATGTTATCGGTTGCGGAATAAGATATCAAGCGCGCACTCGCCGGATGGGTCTCGCCGTCTTCCAGCCTTACCCCTGATTGTAGTTGCTTGAGCACCCGCGCTCCTACCCTCCCCGTCACTGTAGCCACATACGTCTTATCGATCTCGTGCGACGGGTGCGTGAGCAGGTGGGCGAAGTCGCCGTCATTGGCAAGCAGAATGAGCCCCGAGGTATCGACATCGAGACGTCCCACCGGATAGAGAAAAGCGTCAACATCACTGACCAGCTCTATCACGGTGTGTTTGGCGTGAGGATCGTAACGCGTGCTGGTGTAGCCAACCGGCTTGTTGAGCAGAATGTAATATTTTTTGCCTCCGAGGCGAGCGCGAATCCCATCGACAGTGATAATGTCACGCTCGGCGTCGGCCTTCGTTCCCAGTTTTGTAACGACGCTACCGTTGACCGCCACTCTGCCGGAAGCGATCAAATCCTCGCAGTGTCGTCGCGACCCCAAACCGGCGTTGGCGAGGATTCTTTGCAAGCGCTGTTCCATATCTTATTCCCGCGAACAAGCAGATGAGCGCCACGCCTGCCGACCCCATCCAAGACCACACGCGACGCCCCAAGCACACACTCACGTCTTGTAAGGCAAACAAATCGGCGGTGGCAACGGCAGCGCCGTTGACAATCGCTACAACCTGCCCCACACGATCTCCCTTCTCAATCGGAGCCGTGACCGGCTGGAACTTAAACCGCGTAGTTACGTGGCGCTGCAACTTGGGCACAACCACTCTGAAATCAGCCTTTGTGCCGACGCTCACTTTCTGGTGTAATCCCCCAGCAACCTCAACGTCCGCACACGGCTCGTTAGCAGCTACCACCGTCACCGGTTCAAAATGGTTGAACCCATAATCCATCAGCGTGGCAGTGTCACGGCTTGCGTTGTCGCTTTTCAGTACAGCCGAGAGCAACCTCCAGCCACCACGAGTCGCACTCCCTACGTAGCAGTGACCGGCTTGTTTGACATACCCAGACTTCACCCCGTCCGCGCCTTCGTAATCCCTCAAGAACTTGCTGCGGTTGATTACGACCAGGTCCTTCTTGTTAATGCTGCGACTGTCGATGACGTGTTTGCGAATTGCGATCACTTCGTTAAAGATGGGATACCGAAGGGCGTACCTTGTGATAACACACAGATCATAGGCAGAGCTATAGTGCCCCTTGCTGTAGAGACCGTTGGGGGTAACGAAGTGCGTATTGCGGCAACCCAGTGCTTTGGCTTTCCGGTTCATCATTTTCGCAAACTTGCGCACACTGCCCGCCACGTGCTCGGCAATCACTACCGCGGCATCGTTAGCCGATCTAACCATCATTCCGATCAGCAGGTCTTTGGCACAGATTTGTTCGCCCGGCCTGAGATTCAACGAGGTATAGGGGGTGGAAGTCGCATCCTTCTTAACTTTGACTATAGCGTCCATCGGACACTTCTCGATGAACAGTATGGCAGTCATGATCTTGGTGGTGCTGGCATTCGGCCTGCGGACGTGCGGCTCAACAGCATAGATCACCTGCCCCGTATCGGCATCCATCAATACAGCGCTTGCGGCCTTGATGGCTGGAGCAGGACCGGCAGTAACCGCCGAAAGAGGCATTGGCGAAGTGGGAGTTGGGACGGTCTGAGCCGGCACCGTGGAAGCCTGCCGTTCCTCGATCTTGCCGTTTTCTAGCTTTAGTACGATGCTTCCACCATCGGCAGCAAGCCCGCGCAAGGCAAGAACCACGAGCGCGGCAGCAACGAGGAACACTCTAACTATCACCTTCGGCCGCCTCCTCGTTGAGTTTCCGTGTTGGAGCTTGCCCTAAATCCTCTTCCGAAAGTAATGCTTTTTGCGCCTCGAGCGCCTTCACACGTTCGATGGCCAGGGAATCTATGTCGGGCAGTTCTGAGAGGTCGTTGAGCCCGAAATGTTCAAGGAACTGTTGCGTGGTAGTGAAGAGCATCGGTCTACCAGGGGCCTGTTTGCGACCCGCTTCCTTAACAAGGCCCCTTTCGAGCAAAGTCTTCATTACACCGTCGACCGAGACACCTCTTACTGCTTCAATTTCTGGGATGGTGCACGGCTGGCGATAGGAGATGATGGCCAGGGTCTCTAGTGCGGCCTGAGAAAGCTTTCGTTTGACAGGCTGGAGGATCAAAGAGCAGTATTGGGCGTACTCCGGCCTTGTACATAGTTGGTAGCCTCCGGCCACGCGCATAAGCTGAAGGGCGTGGCCAGCGTTCAGGTCCGCTTCGAGGGCATCCACCGCAGCTTCAATGCGGTCAATCTCAACTCCAAGCGACTCAGAAAGCTGTTTCGCGCTCAGCGGTTCGGGAGCCACGAAGAGCATGCTCTCGATCACCCCCTTTAGACCGCCGTTCAGGTGAAGCGGCGTATTGCGCTCCGACTCGATCTCCGACGGCTGCGAAGCCGTCTCCTGGGCCACATCAGGGCTGTCAACGGCCACAACGACGCCCGGCACCACACCCGCTATGTCAGCGACCGATGCACCGACCGCAGGCTCCGTCGATACGACCGCCGCAACATCCATATTCTTGATTTCCCGATCCTCAGCCATCTGTCTCCTCCAATGGGATAATCTCAATAGGCGCGAAGGCTCCTCTCTGCCTTACCCGCACCTTGTGGCTTCTCAAAAGCTCAAGCAATGCCAGGAAAGTAATGACAACTTCCAACTTGGAGGCGACATCCTCGAAAAGATCCTGGAAACTGAGCTGGCCTGACGAGTGGCTGATTTTCCTCCATATCTCGCGCATTCGCATTCGGACTGTAATCGTTCGGCGTTGGATGGTCGTAACTTGCTCCTCGCCGACATCTTCGAGTATTCGCTGCAGTGTGGAGAGCAGGTCGGCAGCGGTGAGGTTCTCCAAAACAAGCACTGGACGCTGATCGAAATCAGCTTCGCATCCTCCGCGCACATAAACCCTTGCCCGCTCCAACTCTCGCGCTCGAAACAGTTCCGCAGCGCTCTTGAACCGCTCGTATTCGATCAGCCGTTCAACGAGCTCCAGTCGTGGGTCAATTGGCTCTTCTTCATCCTTATCTTCCGTCTCGTCCGGCGGCAGCAACATCTTGGACTTTATCTCCAAAAGCGTAGCCGCCATCACAAGCCACTCGCTCGCTACGTCGAGATCGAGCGTCTCCATCATTGCAAGGTAGGCCAGATACTGATCGCAAATCTGGGCGATAGGGATGTCGTGAATGTCGATCTCGTTCTCACGAATCAGGTGAAGAAGCAGGTCCAGGGGGCCTTCGAAGGTTTCCAGTGTAACCTTATACGGACTGTCCTGCGTTTCGGCCAGGTTCACCCGAAATCCCCCTCCCGAATGCGGTGCTGTTACTAGGATAACTCAACAGCGGCTCGTTCTCAAGAGGGAAAGGCGGGTGTTGGCGCGTTTTTCTTTCAGGACGCTTTCCAGTCAGGGAAAGTGGACGATGTCATCCTGGTCGCGCACCAAGATTACGGGCTTGACTTGGTCGCCTTCGCGCTCGATGGAACACACCCCCGTAACGCAAGCATAGCTCCAGCCGATACCGAGTTCGACGCCATCAGGCACGATGCACTTGATCGTGGGGCCGAAGAAGCCGCTGAGATAAAATGTATTTGCGCTGACGTAGGTGTAGTTGCCAGAAGTTCTAATTAGCAGGCCGATATTGTTTAGGCCGCAGCCGCCGGTTATTCCCTGTTGGCCGGCGCCGGTTCCCGGGTTGTAATACCAGTCGCCACCGCCAAGCCTTTCGAGAGATATATACAACTGCTCAACTTCGCCATACCCGGCGCGGTAAATACCCGTAGTTTCAACGAACCGCTCACCGTCGGAGTTAGTCTTAATGAAACCGGCAACCTCAATTCTGTCCCCTACGCTGCAGCCGTGATCGGATATGTTTGCCCGAATGCCGCTAGAGCGATCCTGCTGCTCAACGTAGACGAAGTCACCGAAAGCAGCGGTAACACACACTGGCACAGTGAACACCCGCGCGGAGTCTTCACGTCTCTTTGCCTGCGATATGGTACTCAGGTTCTGCACAGCACCGATGAAAAGGATGTCGCTCTCGCTCCGGACCAGAACCATTGGCTTGAAAGTATTGCCTTCGCGCTCGAGGCAACACACGCCGGTAACACAAACAAAGCCTGTGCCTGCCGGAATTTGCACGCCTGATGGCACAACACACTTGATTGCTGGGCCCTTCGAGCCGCTTAAGTAGAACGTGTTCGGGTCGACGTACGCATAGTTCCCGTAGGTTCTGACCAGGAGGCCGATACTGCTAAGGCCGGACCCCCCGGTTATTCCGCGCTGGCCCGCGCCAGTCTCGGCATTGTAGTGCCAGTCCCCACCACCAAGCCTTTCCGGGCCTATCCCAAGCGGCTCGACATTCTCGTAGCCAACTAGGTCGATTTCAGTAGCATCAATGAAACGCTCGCCATCCGAGTTGGTCTTAATGACACCGGCAATCTCTACTTTGTCTCCAACGCTAAGGCCGTGCGCGGAGCTGTTGACACGGATTCCGCTTGTTCGGTCCGGCTGCTCCACGTAGAAGAAGCCGTCAAAGGCAGCGGTAACACAAACGGGGACTGTGTAAACATAGCACCAGTCCTCTTTCTTCTTCACGCGAGACACTGTGCTGAGTGCTTGCACTGCGGTCACCGTCATCGCGGTGTTAACCGTTACCTGAGTCTCAGGACAAAGAGGATTGGTGACGTCACCATCCCAATGGTCAAAAACGTAGGGCCGGGCGGGAGTGCAACAAATGCTGTAGACCGTGCCCCGGGCGCATCGATATTGGCCCTCCGGCGGCGTCAATACCGCGGAA
>Ga0068707_1000942_pt1 | contig 20018 bp, 15 predicted proteins | sample YNPNPMetaG_FD_66600 | JGI IMG/M metagenome (GOLD analysis project Ga0068707, IMG submission 66600) | Anoxygenic and chlorotrophic microbial mat microbial communities from Yellowstone National Park, USA - YNP NP MetaG | ecosystem: Environmental > Aquatic > Thermal springs > Hot (42-90C) >...
ATCATCAAACGTGACGTGACGGACCCGACAAGCGGGTCCCTCGAGAGTCGGAGGGGCATGCCTGTCATGCCCGCTCGGAGGGGCACGCCTGTCGTGCCCGTTGAATCGGGATGGATTATCAAACGTGATTCACCGGACCTGACAAGCAGGTCCCTCCGAGTGTCGGAGGGGCGTACTTGTCGTGGCCGTTGAAGCCAATCAGGGGTCTCTGAACGGCCGGGGCGCTTGAAAAACTGCCTTCTGGTCATCCGGGGGTGTTGAAGTCCCGCCCAAATATGTACAAAATACGAACCAAGGTTGTGTGTCAGTCGTTTTCTGGCAGCCGAACAGCCTGTCAACTGTCCAGCATCGGTGGTCTTTTGAAATGATAAGGAGCGAATCATGGCGCGACCGGTGACAATGTTTACGGGTCAGTGGGCCGACTTACCTCTCGAAACCCTTCTCCAAAAGGTCAAAGAGTTCGGTTACGACGGGGTGGAATTGGCATGCTGGGGTGATCACTTTGAAGTGCAAAAGGCGCTGCAAGACGACGAATACTGCGCGAAGAAGCGGGCACTGCTGAAAGAATACGGGATGCAGGTCTTTGCAGTGAGTAACCACCTGGTAGGACAAGCCGTCCTGGACAATATCGATGCCCGCCATAAAGCGATCGTACCCGACTATGTCTGGGGTGATGGCGATCCCGCAGGGGTCAATCAGCGAGCTGCCGACGAACTGAAAGATACGGCCCGTGCAGCCCAAAAATTTGGCGTGAGCATTGTCAACGGTTTCACAGGCTCGAGTATCTGGCATCTCTTGTACTCGTTCCCGCCGGTGCCTCCGGACATGATTGAGGAAGGCTACCGTCTTCTTGCCGAACGGTTTATCCCGATCCTCGACGTTTTTGCTGAATGCGGTGTGAAATTCGCCCTAGAAGTGCATCCGACCGAGATTGCTTTCGATCTTTACACCGCGGAAAGGACCCTGGAGGCCCTGAAAGGGCATGAGGCGTTCGGCTTCAATTTCGATCCCAGCCATTTGATCTGGCAGGGAGTGGATCCGGCGCAGTTCATCCGGTACTTCCCCGATCGAATCTTCCACGTCCATATGAAAGATGCGATTGTTAAGCTGGACGGCAAGGCCGGAATCCTCGCCAGCCACCTCAATTTCGGTGACTATCGGCGCGGTTGGGACTTCCGTTCTCTTGGCCATGGAAGTGTGAATTTCGAGGAAATTATCCGCGCGTTGAACGACATCGGTTACAACGGCCCACTCTCGGTGGAATGGGAAGACAGCGGTATGGACCGCGAGTTTGGCGCCAAGGAAGCCTGCCAATTTGTGCGGAGAATCGACTTCGCACCGAGCCGGGTGGCATTTGATGCCGCGTTCGATAAGACGGAACAGAAAAAGGCCTGACGTTGCAAGTCTTTTCGCGTGTCTTTCGTTCTGAGAGGAGTTATTGGCAGATGAAGATCGACACGGTCGTTTGTCGGCCGTGTCGATTTTTTGCGCAAAGTGTCGTCTTGACCAGATCAACTACGGACTTCATCTAGGCAATGTTAATCTATTGCGTTCGTCACGGAGAAAGCACCTACAACGCCGAGGGACGGGTTCAAGGACAATCGGACGTTCCACTGTCCGAGTTTGGGCGGCGGCAGGGAGAAGCCACAGCAAGCGCCCTGGCCACGGTAGGAATCCAGGTCATCTACTCGAGTCCGCTTCGCCGCGCCTACGAAACGGCTGAAATTATTGCCCGACGCACAGGTTGTGAAATCCGCATCGATCCCCGACTCATGGAGATCCATGCCGGGATCTTTCAGGACCGTTTACGTCGCGAGTTGATCGAAGAATTTCCTGAAGAGTTCCGTCGTTGGACTTCGGGAGACCCGGATTTCGTCATTCCGGGAGGTGAATCCCGACGACAGCTGGCCGAGCGCGGCGCAGCAGCCTTTCGCGATATTATTCGGGCAGGTTTTGACCGAGTTGCCGTCGTATCGCACGGGCGGCTTCTTGTTGTGACTTTGAGGGCGCTTCTCGCCGACAATCACTCCAAATTGCCGCCAGCCTTGCAAAATGCCTCGATCACCCTAGTCGAAGCCGATGCGACCACGGGACACATTCGTCTAGTCGATGTTGATCGCGTAGAACACCTGTCAGATGTCGGCCTGTCGGGCAGCGGTGACCTGTGACGCCTGTTGCAGCCAGGATACCAATACGACAAAATAACTGGGGCTGATGATTAACGAAAGGCTTCGAGGAAAACCAATGACCGGGGAGGAGATGTTATGCACGCCATTCGATTTTGCAGTTCGTTGATGTGTTGTCTTGTGGTAGCGACGGCGTTTTTAGTGGGAGGATTTACCTCCGGAGAGGAATCACCGGCAACCCGCCCCAATGTGATTTTCATTCTTGCGGACGACCTGGGCTACGGCGAGCTGGGTTGCTACGGTCAGCAAGTCATCCAGACTCCCGAACTTGATCGCATGGCAGCGGAGGGAATGCGATTCACACAGTTCTACGCCGGGGCTACGGTCTGTGCGCCGTCACGTTGTGTGTTGATGGTCGGCCAGCATACCGGTCACTGCTCCGTGAGGGGAAATGCCGGAGCCAACAATCGGTCCATTCAGTCTCTCCGCGAGGACGACATCACGATCAGTCAGATTATGAAAAAACAGGGATATGCCACGGCCTTGATTGGCAAGTGGGGCCTGGGTGAGGTCGAAGAGCCGGGGCACCCCCTCCGCGTTGGCTTCGATTACTTTTTTGGGTACCTCAATCAGGGCCATGCCCACAATTACTATCCCGAGTTTTTGTGGCGGAATTGGGGGAAGATCCTGCTTCGGAACGAAGTGGTAGCCATTAAGGCCGACTACGGTTCAGATTTCAAGCCGGGATATGCCACCAAGCGGGTGGATTATTCCCACGATTTGTTTGCGGAAGATGCCCTTCGTTGGGTCGAGGAAAACCGAAATCAACCGTTCTTTCTCTATCTCGCTTTCACCATTCCGCATGCCAATAACGAGGGGACACGGGGAACAGGCGATGGTGCCGAGGTCCCCGATTACGGAATCTACGCTGATCGCGACTGGCCCAATCAGGACAAGGGTCAGGCTGCCATGATCAGCCGTATGGATCGTGATATCGGGCGTCTTCTCAATAAGCTACGTGAGCTGGGAATCGCGGAAAAAACGCTGGTGATGTTTTCTTCCGACAACGGCCCACACAATGAGGCGGGCCATCACCCCGAACGTTTTCAGCCGTCAGGACCACTTCGTGGCATGAAACGCGACCTGTACGAAGGGGGCATTCGCGTCCCCTTCATCGCCTGGTGGCCTGGAAAGATTCAGGCAGGCACCGTTAGCGACCATATCGGCTACTTTGGCGATCTGATGGCCACACTCTGCGAGTTGACAGGGACCGAACTTCCGGCAGGACGTGATTCTATCAGCTTCTTGCCGACGCTTTTGGGACGCCCCGAAGAGCAGAAACAGCATCCGTATCTCTACTGGGAGTTCTACGAACATGGGTCCGCTCAGGCCGTCCGTTTTGGAAAATGGAAGGCCGTCCGCAAGCCGATGTTGACAGGCGAGATCGAACTTTACAATCTGGAAACCGATCTGGGCGAAAAGAACAACATTGCGGCGCAGAATCCTGATGTCGTTGCACAGGCCCGACGGCTCATGGAGGAAGCCCACGTTGGGGATCCCCGTTGGCAGGTGCCCAAACCGGCTGCAAAACCAGCGCAATAGCAACGGGTCATTGAGGATTGATGCGTCTGTATCCTGTTTGTAGGCCGGTCTCCTGTTGGTGCGCGTTTTTCCTGTGGAGGGCCCGCTTGTCGCGTCCGTTCCTCGGAGGGACCCGCTTGTCAGGTCCGTCACACAACGTTGGATGATCCATTGCGCTTCATCGGGCACGATAAACGTGCCCCTCCAAGCGGGCATGACAAGCATGCCCCTCCGAGCCTACTCGTAGCCTCACACGCAAATTTGGCGCACTCACGTTTCACATGGTGACGAGGATGGCGCCGGCCATTTGGCGCTGAAAACGTTCCGCCTCTTTCTGAAGTCTCTTCACCTCCCGCACAGAGGTGTGGCCTGCCCGGCACCACAGCCAGAAGTCATCACACTGGGCAAGAATACGTAAAGATAGTGGATCATGTGTCATCGAGCAGAAGACCAACGTAAAACCGAAGGCATCACGAACGGATTGAAACAGACTATGCACGTCGGCCCAATTGGGTAAGAGATTCGCATCGTGACACTGTCGATTGGGCAGGAAGTTCAGACCGTTATCCGTGAGGGGAATCACACTGTCTTCTGGGGTTGCACGCCCAAGGATGACATCAATCAGATCAGGCCCTGACGTTATTCCGAGATTCCGAGAAAGCTGTGCCGAAGATTCTCCGTCAATCACAAGAAGGGGTTGCTCAAGCTTCTCAAGGACATCAAGAGTCACGGCCAGCGCACATTCCGCGGGCAATCCCGAATCAAAGAATTGACCGCTAATCCAACCCGGTTGCGAAGTCGCAGCAGCCTTCCATATTGCCGACATGGCCCAGGCTTCCACGAGAGCAGACGGGACCGCTCCCCGGTACTCTTCCCAAATCTGGATCAGTCGTTGTTCGAGATCCCGAGTCGCCGGTGATAGGCCCATGTCGGATTCGTGCTCGGCGAAATGGGGAGTTCCGATCACAGCACTCTCGTCGTGGCCCAGGTCAAATCGATGCACAACGTCATGTGGCAACGATTCGGGCTGGTAAGTTGAGGAAACCGCAGTTTCGGAAGTCGTGGGACTCGTTTCCGAAAGCTGCTCGATCCCTTCGGAAATCGGAATGACCGATCGATCTTCTGCCCTCTCGTTTCGTTCAAGATATTGGAGCGCTTCCAGGATCCGACTCATATTCGGTTTTGTCTCCTCAAATTGGTCCAGGCCTCCAGGCAATTCCCTCTTTAATCAGCCGCTTTTTCGCAGCCGAGTGAACAGCGATTTCATGATCGCTCGATGTTTGTTGGATTTGTCGGAATTCATACTTGCCTCATCCGCGTGCGAAGGAAAACGAAGTGTTGCCCCAAATTGTGTCTCATGGCCGTCCTTTGCGTCAGATTCGTGTTGCGGGCCTGACTCGTACTGTTCGGCGTCAAGAATAGGGTTCGCCAAATTGTAAGAAGTCTCAGGCTCCTCTTCTATCAAATCTGGCCGGACATCCCTCCGATTATGACTCGTTGGGGAGCTATCGACCATATTTGATTCGTGATCTGAAAAAGACTGCATCAATTGCCCATTTGGGGTATGTGCATCAAGTCTTAAATCTTCATTAACTTGGCATGTCAAACCCGAGTTCTGGTCCTTCCCTTCAGGTAGTGACATTGGGCAAACTCCCTGGTGATCAGGATTCCGTATCATTGGAGGCTGTTGTTCCATCCCGGCAATCTTGTCGGTACCCTCGTCTTCAAGTTCCAGAGGCTGGCCAGTTTTCTTGCCCGGTTGAACCGGAATTTCTCGCAAAAATGTCTCTTCAAAGGGATCGCCCCAGTCATAGAAGACAAGCTCCGCCTGCGGTTTCGTGGGGGGAGAATGTGCGCTTTCGTCCTGCAACGATTGAATGGCCTGTTCAATTTGATCAATTTGTTTGAGCGGATCAGCCCGATCCTCGATGGCGATTCTTTCGGCTTCACTGGCCGCCGGCGAACTGGCGCTAACTGTCGGATAGTCAGGTGCTACGCCGTCAAATTCGCCCATTCTCTCTGCTAAGCTTTGATCGTCGTCGGATGAAAAGCTCGGCTCCGCGATATGCGGTGAAATCAGCGGCTCGCTGCCCGGCTTTTCGCTGAATCCAAAGCGAGTTCCCCCTCCCGAGAACGAATCCTGTTCGAGTGTCATGTCCTTTGGGCATGACACTTCTGGTGGCTCGTTCTCCAATGATCCAATTTCAATGATGCCTTGCCGATTCGCTGGCGAACTCGGAGGGGGACCCCATGGAATGGGGATCTGTTGCAAATCGGACCAGGCCTCCTGGACAAGCTCGGCCGTGATTTCTTGAATCCCGTCGGCGTAGGCCAGCACAAGGGCATGGTCGCAAATTTGGTTGATCAATCGGGGAACACCGCCCGTGGCGTGATACACAGCCTGCAAAGCACTTTCCGGAAAGAGTTGATCGGCCTTACCGCCAGCACGTGTGATCTGATCGCGAATATATTTGAACGTATCGGCCCGATTCAAAGCGTCGAGATAGCAGCGAACGACAATCCGCTGATTCAAAGTTTGCAATCTAGGTGCCGTCAACCTTTCTTCCAACGATGGTGAACCTGCCAGAACCAGTCGTAACGCAGGCTCGGTTGTTCGCTGAACATTTGTGAGGATCCGCAACTCCTCCAAGATACGGAACTTGAGGGTGTCGGCTTCATCTGCAAACACCACCACCGGGCGATTGACCGGATCATTGAGATAATCCAAAAGGCTGATCCTCAATTCTGCCTCGTCGAGGCCTTGAAACGGTTGCTTCAGATCGTGGAGAAGAGTCTGAAGAAGGGCACGTGCGGTGGGAAATCGTCCATGAGCCAAAAAGATAACATCAAAATCTGACCGACACTGCTCTCTGAGCACCTGAAGTAACAGGGTCTTGCCTGTTCCTGGTGGCCCAATCAGCAATCCGGGGCCTTCACCCCGCAGAACTGTTCGCAGGAGCTGCTCGCGGGCGGTTTCCGCCATCTCGGTGGGGACGTAATTCCGCGTGTAAGGTGTCGCCAAAAATGGCCTTTGTTTGAAATGAAAGAATTGCTCGTACATCGACTTTCTCGTATGATCATCAAACGTTTTGATTCGGACTATTGCCCATCTCAACCCCTGCCATCGAAAAATGGGGGGAAGATATTGGATTCGCTTTATCCACGATTCTTGTCTCGCGGGAAAGGCTGATTTGGAAAACCGGCCCGTTGGTGATTGCGGATAGTTGCTCCGCACTGCCGATGTATTGTCGCTCAGCAAGACCACTAATGAGTGCCACCACCGCCCCATGGGCAAATAAACCGGTCACAAGAGCCAGGAACAGCGACCAGAGTGTCGGGTGCCTCGTGATGTCGTTCACACGCAACGACGACTCCAAATCCGGCTCGATCACACACGCATTCCCCAGTTCCCAATCAGTTAAGGCTTCGTCGAGTTGCTTGCAGACTGATGTCAAGCGCTCTTGTAGTTTTCCAATATCAACCTGAATGGCCTTAAGGCTTTCCTCGAAAGTTGTATCGTACGATTCCATCGCTGATCGCAAAGCCGTGAATCGCTGCAATAATTCCCCATCGGTTTCTCGTCGTCCTGACGATTCAGCTTTCCTCTCCGCGGCAATTGCCCCGAGGGATGACGGTGAACTTCCGATGGAGTTGACAGGTTGCAGCGGCAGCCAAGTTGTCTCATGCCCCGGAACGGAGCCGCTCTCATCTTCGCGGCTGACCGGGTACTCCCTTCTTCTGCGAGTGCGCAACTGGATCTCCTGTTCAATTTCAGCGAGGAGGGACTCCACCTGTTTGGCTTCGGGGTGCTCCGCCGTGTGGGTCATAAGCAACTGTTGCCGACGTCGCAGAAGACTCGCCCGCGTCGCCTGCAACTCCGCAAGGATCGGGTCATCTTCCCGTGTTTGCCACAATGCCCGGTTTTGCAGGGTCAGCAGCACGAAATCATACATCTGGGATCGTTTTTCCCGCCATACACCAAGCAATGACAGCAAGGTTCTGGGATACTGGTCGCCCAGTTCCCGTAACTGGTTATCAATTTCAGCCAATGTTTTCAGATGATTGGCAACGATGACTGGATGATTCTTTTTCAACGAGGAGAGAGCTGCCAGAACTCGAGAAACTCCCTGATCGGTGTGTGTCCCTTGGGGAAACACGATTTCCCAGGATAGTGCGGCACAATCGATGGCAGGTGCGGAGAATTGCTTATGATCAGCGACATCCGATTTCCAATTGATAGTGAGCGGCACGTGCCGAGCAGGTGGCCAGCGAGGTGACGAATCCCGGTTTAATGAATCTTGGCTCTCTTGTGCGACACTTGATCTACCTATCGTGGAGTCTTCCGAATTCCCGGGGCGACTACCACAGGCTGTTCCCCCTCGGTCCGAGGCTGTTCCCCCCGGTTGAATGATCACATCTGGCCCCAGGGCCGTTGCCAGCTCATCAATGAATGACTGCAATCGCTGGAGGTCTTCAGAAGGCAAACCTCTTGAGGTTGGGACATCTTGCGTTAAACTCTCACTTGGAGGGTTTGGCGCAGCCCCCAGGTGCGGTGGATAATAGACGGTTAACTTCACCCGGGCGGTTTGGGATGCGACTACTGAGGTCGTGTCTCGGCGCATGAAAATTGGGCTGTCACTCGAGGACAGGAGTTCGAGGGTGAGCCACGCCGTGAGCAAGCCGCAGCCGATGCCACTGACCGCAGTGGCGTACTTAAGAAAGGTCGTTGCGTTTGTTGAATTGTGCTTACTCAAGACACAACTCCCAGGATGAACGTTTCGGCCGCAGGGGAGACTTACAGGCTCCTTCAAGATCGCTTCTATTAAGAGAGAAGTCGTTCCCCTGATGTCGGTCGGTAATTTAAGCCCGGCCTGAATGTCATGGCAGGCTTCCTGTGTGAAAATCGACTGTGTGCAGCCTGAGCTTGAGAAGGTCTGTGTGGGCAGTAATGGTTTGGCTGATTTTTCGGGTTTAACTTAAATTACAGAATGTGAAGAAGTGCAATGTTTCGGATCAAAATTTGTGGAGTGAGATCCCGACACGATGTGGTTGCCGTTGCGGAGGCGGGGGCCGACGCAGTGGGCTTTAATTTCTTTCCGCGAAGTGTTCGCTACATTTCGCCCCGTGAGGCCAGTCAAATCTCGGCAAACATTCCGCGGGGAATCGCCAAAGTGGGGGTTTTTGTCAATTCACCCATCGGCGAGATACGGGAAATAGCCTTCCGTGTTGGGCTGCACTGGATCCAACTTCACGGGGATGAGACCCCCGACTTTCTGGTAAAGCTGCGACCGCTCAACTGCATTAAGGCGTTCCGCATCGGCCCCGGCGGCTTGGATCCCGTCCGCCAATTCCTTAACGATTGTGAGAAGCTGAATGTCATCCCCAGCGGGGTCCTATTCGACGCAGTGCAGGACGGGGAGTATGGCGGGACAGGCCAAACCTTTGATTGGAACGTCGTGACTGAGTACCGGCGCATTTCGCCCGCCGCTCCGCCACTCATCCTTTCGGGGGGACTTAACCCAGAAAATGTTGCCCAGGCTGTCCAAGCCGTTCGGCCAGCCGCTGTTGACGTCGCCAGTGGCGTGGAGGATGCTCCGGGAAAAAAATCGCCAGAAAAGATTAAACTTTTCGTTGCAGCAGCAAAGGCTGCTTGGGAGGCAATCAAAGGAGACTGACGGCATCCCGGACCGGTGGTCCCGCCCGTCTGTTGCCTGTCGCCGCAAGGTCAAGGGACTTGGCAGGGATGGGAAACGCGTCGTATGATAGTGGGGTAACCTCGGATATTCCCAACTTCTGACCCTCTCTTTTGGAGGGCATCGGCCTACCGACACCGTTCCGAAAATGTGGTGGTGTTGAGGTGTTGCCCAACCCAAGAGGGATCAGATGATGCGGGATAGTGCCAACTCTAGCGAGAAGGGCGAGGTCTGACCAGAGAGAATTTTTCGGTGTGGCAGGAGATAAAGCAATGTCTCACGGTACGGTAACGCAAGCGAAGATCCAAGGGAAACTTCCTTACAAGGTCGCCGATATTTCCCTGGCCGAGTGGGGCCGCCGGGAAATCGAGCAGGCCGAAAAGGAAATGCCAGGCTTGATGGCTTTGCGTCGCAAGTATGGTGCTTCAAAGCCGTTGCGTGGCGCAAGGATTGCCGGCTGCCTTCACATGACAATTGAAACTGCGGTCCTGATTGAAACGCTTGTCGAGTTGGGGGCCAAGGTGCAGTGGAGTAGTTGCAACAAGTTCTCAACGCAAGACCACGCAGCAGCGGCCATTGCCGCCCGTGGTATCCCCGTTTACGCTTGGAAGGGAGAAACCGACGAGGAGTACGACTGGTGCATTGAGCAGACGCTCATCTTCCCGGACGGTGAACAGCTCAACCTGATTGTGGATGACGGCGGAGACCTCACGGCAGTTGTTCACAGCCCTAAGTACGCCCACTTGCTCCCGGGGATTCGCGGCCTCTCGGAAGAGACGACGACGGGTGTGCACCGCTTGTACCAGATGCATGCTCGCGGGGAATTAAAGGTCCCGGCAATTAATGTGAACGACTCAGTCACAAAAAGCAAATTTGACAATCTCTACGGATGCCGCGAGTCTTTGATCGACGGAATCAAACGGGCAACCGATATCATGGTCGCTGGCAAGACCGCCGTCGTTTGCGGTTACGGAGATGTGGGGAAAGGTTGCGCGCAGTCGCTGCGGGCATATGGCGCCAGGGTGGTGATCACGGAGATCGATCCGATCTGTGCTCTTCAGGCCGCTATGGAAGGCTACGAGGTAACAACCCTGGAGGAGGTTGCCCCACGTGCCCAGATTTTTGTAACGGCCACCGGCTGCTGTAAGGTCATTCGACCGGAGCACATGCTGGCCATGCCGGATAACGCCATTATCTGCAACATTGGCCACTTCGATGTGGAAATCGATGTGGATTGGCTCATGCATAAATCGGGAGCCAAGCGGACCACGATCAAGCCGCTCGTCGATAAGTTCACGTTCCCGAACGGCAAGTCGATCATTTTGCTTGCTGAAGGCCGCTTGGTGAATTTGGGCTGTGCCACGGGACATCCCTCGTTTGTGATGTCGAACTCGTTTACCAATCAAGTACTCGCCCAAATTGCCCTTTGGACAGAGCCGGAAAAGTATCCGGTTGGCGTCCATTGCCTGCCCAAGAAACTCGATGAGGAAGTTGCTCGACTGCATTTGGAACAAATCGGTGTCAAGTTGACGCAGTTGACACCAGAACAAGCAGCATATTTGGGCGTACCCGTGGAGGGACCTTTCAAGCCCGACTATTACCGTTACTGATGAAAAAGCGGTTGGAGTGGTCGGGGTTCTTGGCCAGTTGTGTGCGTGCTAGCGGACCAGTGGAATGATGGAGGACAAGCGGTCCCCGTTGTGATAATTGGGGACCGGTTTTTTTGAGAATTGCTTGGCAAATTCGTTCGGAGAGACCGGAGTCCGATGCCAGAGATTCAAGCGTTTCGGGGAATTCGTTACGACCTTGGTCACGTCGGTTCTTTAAGTGACGTGATTGCACCGCCATATGATGTCATATCGCCCGAGTTACAAACGGCCCTGTACAAGAAACATCCGTGTAATGTCATCCGACTGATTTTGAATCGCATCGAGCCGGGCGACGACGAGGTTAACAACCGATATTCGCGGGCAAAACGATTTTACCAAAGCTGGCTAGCAGAGGGTGTTCTGTTTCGTGAGGCCGACCCGGCTGTCTATGTTTATTACCAGGAATTTGAAGTTGCCGGTCGTCGCTACCTCCGGCGCGGATTTATGGCTCGCGTCAGGCTGTCCCAATATGGCGAGGGTCAGGTCTTTCCCCATGAATACACACTCCGTGGCCCACGCATGGATCAGCTCATGTTAATGACCATGTGCAAGGCCAACATGAGCCAGGTCTTTGGGATGTATCCTGATCCCGAGCAGCAAACGATCGCCGTGCTTGATGAGGCGGTTCAAACGCTGACGCCTGTCGAAGCCGTTGATCACCTGGGCGTGGTCCACCGGATGTGGGCAGTGACTGATCCTCAGCTCGTTACCCAACTTTCGGCGATTGTCGGACCAGTACCGATATTCATTGCCGACGGTCATCACCGATACGAAACCGCCTTGGAGTACCGCGAACAACTGCGCGACATGGGATATTTACGTCCGGATCATCCAGCCCATTATGTCTTGATGCACTGCGTTCCCATGGAGGATCCGGGCTTAATCGTCCTCCCGACATATCGTCTTTTCCGCACGCTTCCCGACTTGACCGCTTCCGAATTGGCATCGCGTTTTGGGGACCTGTTCTCCATTCAGAACATTGCCCAGGGACCGAAAGCTGCTCACGATGTGTGGGATTTGATTGAGAAATCGCCTGATCCCACAATTCTGGCGGTTTTTACTCGGCGCGACCAACAATGGTCCATCCTGGAGCTGACGCCGACCGGACGGGAGAAGATGGATGACGTGGCCACCGATCATACGCCCGAGTGGCGAAATCTGGGCGTGGCCGTGCTTCATCGGTTGATTATCGAGCACCTGCTCAAGGTCGAGCCTCCGGTGGAAGCCGATTATGTCCACACGGTTGACGAGGTGGTCCACGGTCTGGAGACTGGCACATATCCGATGGCCGTCCTGGTCAAGCCGGCCACCGTCCAGGACATTCGGGATGTGAGTTTGCAGGGCGACCGGATGCCCGCCAAGAGCACTTACTTTTATCCCAAGCTCTGCTCCGGACTGGTGATTAACCCGCTCGAGTGAGCCACAGAGATTTCGGACGGGCGAAAAAACGCGTCGCTTTTCGGAGGGACCCGCTTGTCGGGTCCGCTCTCGGAGGGACCCGCTCGTCGGGTCCGCTGCATTACTTTTGATAATCCAATCCGCTTCCGCGGGCATGACAGGCACGCCCCTCCGAACGGACACAATAAACGTGCCCCTCCAAGCGGGCATGACAAGCATGCCCCTCCGATTTCTAACCTACAAATCTGGCACACGCAACAACGCAGGACATGCCTCCGGTTTCACGTGGAACCCGGCTTCCTCTAAGCTCGTCCGCTCGGCCGCGATTGCCGTTTTCTTTTTTTGGGGGGATTGCTAGAATGTGCCCTATCTGAGGTCACTGCGTTCCACGTGAAACAGGCAGTCTAGGAGACTTACGGCAAAAGAATCGGTTCTTTGGCGACGGAAAGGAATGCCCGTCGATCGGGTCGGCAAGGAGGCGCGGGGATGCCGCGGGTCATTTGTATCGCCAACCAGAAAGGAGGCGTCGGAAAAACGACGACGGCGATCAATTTGGCGGCCTGTCTCGCAAAGACAGGGCGGCGGACCTTGCTTATCGATCTCGATCCGCAGTGCAACGCCACGTCGGGTCTGGGGTGTCAACCACTTCCTCACCATCCCCTGGTGGCCGGTACACCACTGAGCCAGGCTGTCCTTATAACAAGTGTCCCAAATCTGGAGATTCTCCCGGGCAGCCGATGCTTTCGCGACATCGAATCTCTGGCTCGTGACCACGGGACATATGCCTCGATGCTCCGCACTCACCTGCAAACAGGCATGGCCGGTTATGATTACGTGCTTATCGACTGTCCGCCATCGGTGGGGCAATTGACGCGGACTGCCCTTGCGGCTTCCAACGAAGTTTTGATGCCGATCCAGTGCGAGTACTTCGCCATGGAGGGTCTGGCGCAGATGATCGAAGTGATCCGCCAGGTGATGGTTGAGCGGGATCGCCAGCTTCAATTTGGGGGCATCCTATTAACAATGTATGACCCTCGTCTCGAGCTGACCCTGGAGGTTGAAAACGAGGTACGCGAATTCTTCGGGGACATTGTCTTCTTTACGGTGATTCCACGCGATGTCGTGTGCGCGGAAGCACCGAGTCATGGTCTATCCGTCATTGATTACGCACCGAGGGCACGGAGTGCCCGTGCCTATGTCGAGCTTTGCATGGAGGTTCTTGACAGTGAGTAAAGAAAAACGACTTGGTCGTGGCTTGGAAGCCCTATTAGGTAAGTTGGACAGCGCTGGTCAATCAGCCCCTGGGACCGGAAGTTCAGGTCCCATAGGTGTTGAGTTTTCTCAGATGGCTTCAGGGAACCCGGGGACTGTCGGCATCGTATCTGGGACCATTTCGGCTGCAGATCCCACTGAGAATACTGGTGTGGTTGACATACCGATCGATGACATCGAACCGAATCCGTTTCAACCCCGAAAAGAGGTCGATACGAGCGAGATCGCCCAACTCGCGGATAGCCTGAACAGCCACGGACTCCTTCAACCAATCGTTGTTCGGCGGTATCACGGACGTTACCAGTTGATTGCCGGCGAGCGGCGTTTCCGCGCGGCCAAGTTGGCGGGGTGGGACAAGGTCCCATCGCGAGTCGTCGAAGCCGATGACCGACAATTGGCCGAGCTTGCGATCGTGGAAAACCTGCAACGAAAAGACCTGAATCCCCTGGAAAAGGCCCACTGCTTCCGACGCTATTTGGAAGAATACGGCGTGACGCAGGAGGAGCTCGCCAGTCGATTGAGCCTGGATCGGTCCACGATCTCCAATTTCATCCGCCTCTTGGACCTTCCCGATCCGGTGCAACAAGCCCTTCGGGATGGCAGGATCACTCAGGGACATGCTCGGGCATTACTTTCCCTGGATTCCGAGGAGGAGCAAATTGCTCTCTGCCAACAGATTTATCAAGAGGGGCTAAGCGTGCGGCGAGTTGAGCAAATTGTACAAGAAAGGCAGCAACAGAAGGAGCCGAACCTGACTCTGGTTCGCTCGCCGTCTGGAAATAGCGGAAGCAGATCGACCGAGCATTTGGCCGTCCTTGAGCAAGAGTTCCGCGCCGCACTCGGACTGCGAGTGTCATTGACACACAACGGACGTGGCAAGGGAAAGCTGGTCGTTTATTTCCAATCCCACGAGGAGTTCGCGCGACTCCGGGAACGCATTTGCGGCGAGGAGAATCAACGAATGGCGGGCTGATCGTGTCAGTGACGTCGGTTGCATATAACTTTTTTTCCTATTGCCATGGGAACGATTGAGCACCAATCACCTTTGTGAGGGATGGTGAAAAGAACGTGGCGCCCCGGGTACGCCCAGGGCCGCCTTAACAATTGCAACCGACGATGATAAGATAAGGTGAAACGTTGAATTCTGCCTTTAAGACGCGGGGCGTAGCGCAGCCTGGCTAGCGCATCTGCTTTGGGAGCAGAGGGTCGCCGGTTCGAATCCGGCCGCCCCGATTTTTTCGTCTGAGATTTGTCTGCAGCGCATTTGGCGGTATTCTGGCGCACCCCGAAGGGGGTGTTCTGCTGGAGGGGCGCGCTCGTCCTGCCCGTCGAAGTGGAATGGATAATCCAGCGTAGCGCTGCGGACGCGACAAGCGCGTCCCTCCGAGATTTCGCGTGCACCACAAGAGGGCAAGGCAGTTAAAAGGCCGGACGCAGCGCTGCGAAAAACACTTGCATACCGGCCTTCATATCACCAGCGGAACATTGGGCTGCCGATCATGCCGGGGGTAACAGGAGCGGGTTGGTCCAGGCGTGATTGTCCTGCTCATCAATCACTTCAACCCGAATCCAGCGATACTTTCGACGGGATGTGCCGAAGGTCCATTCTGCCGATGTGATCGTCTCGCCGGGTTTGGCACGAGCAACGTGTCCGCCACCGGCTCCATCCACGACGAACTTGATCTCTCGTACCGGTCCCGTTGTGACGCGAATCACTCCTTCCTCGATACGGCAGTCGAGAATCTCAGGACCCGCGGAGGCGTAATAAGAACCCTCCCGAACGGCCTTCATAATGGAGGCCACATCAAGGCTGGGCGCCTTGATCATTGTCCATCCACGATTCAACTCGATCTCGCCATGCACGTCGTCGGTCGCCAATCCGCCGACGATCCGCCCTTTGTTCAATAATTGATCCCAGTGCACCGAACTGTGACCGCGACCACATTCGAGTTCACATCCCGCGTTGAACACTTCCACGCCAGAGTACCCCGTAACCTCCAGCATTTCCGGGATGCTGTGGGCAGTCCAATAGGGATGGGCATAAATGACCACGGCACCGGTTGCGAGAACCGCATCGACCATTTGCTGAGCCGGTAGATTGCGATCCAACTCGAAAGGGTGTGGCAGATTGAGCGCCACGAAATGGTGCGACGGGGCGCCCGTTCCCGTTCGCGGATGAAACTCCATGCCCACAATCGGGAGGAAATTCTCCTCGGCGTATTGGCTGAGATCGTTGGTCTTCCAATGATCGGTAATGGCCACAACCTGGTATCCCCGTTCGCGATACTGGGCAAGCCGTGTCGGGACATCAACGTTGCCATCTGACGTGGTTGTATGAGCATGGAACGCAGCTTTGAACCAGCGTCCCTCTTGTAAAAACGGGTTAGGTAAGGATGGGGCCGAAGCGGGCGCGCTTTCGGCAAGAACTCGATGAGACGACAAAGCCAACTGGGCGGCAAGACCGCCCGCTAGCATCATGAATCCGCGGCGATCCATTGTCGATCCTTTCCTTCTCACGAAACGGAACAGGGATGCCCACCGATCACGTTGCTATCACGAAGTGCTGGTAGTTTACTTCACAGGCACAGCAGCGGCAATTCCCCTGGCCGAGTGCCGGTCACATGGTTCTGATCCTGTCCCATTTGACCCCGCGCGTGACAAACAGTGGTAAAGAGACGTGCTCGTCACGTCCGGAGTGTTGGATTTGATGATCCGTCATGATTTTGCAGGCACGGCGAGTGCACCGGTCCATTTGCTCGTGGTACCGCCTTTCCCACAAAGCTTGCGCACACCCAAAGCTTCAAGGCGCAACAATGAGGACCGGTTGATAATTCTCGGAACCATCGGGGACGAGTCGTAAGCGAACCGGACCACTGTGTTTGGAGACAACTTGATAGAACACTTTGGGAGTGGTCACCGGTTCGTTTTCCACATGGGAGATAAACGCACCAGGCCTTAGGCCGGCTTTCCACGCCGGGCTGCCTTCATCCACAGCCACGACAGCCACGGCATCGGTGGGACGGGGAAACTGCCAGAAACCTTCCGGACTCGACGAAACGGCCGACACATAGTCAACCGTCATACCCCGCCATTTTTTCGGTTCAGCCGTGACAACCTTCCGTCCCCGCACCGGATACTTGCTCAAGACCGTCTGCACCTGGAAACGGCGCTGATCACGAACAACGTCTAAGGTTACTGTAGCATCAACGGGCAATCTGCCCACGGCAAGGACAAGGTCATCGTCGTCGTACAAGGGAGCTCCGTTAACCGCCGTGATCAAGTCCTGACTCCGCAGGCCGACACGGTCTGCCGGAGTTCCAGGGACAACCCGATCCACCCGCGTCCCCTGAATCCCCTCTGCCTTTTCAGCGAAGGAAAGTCCCTCCGGTTGAACTCCCAGCAAGCCGTATTCGACCTCTTCACCCCGTTTCAAATGATTAAGGACCCGCAAGAATGTTTCGTCGACTGGGTAGGCATAACCTGCCGGAGTCTCGTGGCCGGTCGCCACGGGCAGGGTCGTCAACAGCCCTACCATCTCTCCTTTGAGATTGATTAAGGCACCGCCGTTACTCAAGAATCCCAGCTTTGCGTCCGTTTGGATTAGTGTCCCAAAATGATGGATTGTCGGCTTACCCGTCGGATCCCGATCCGTAGGCATTGGTGGCGCCTTTCGACCAAGGTTGGCCACGATTCCCCAGCTCGCACAGACCTGGCCATCTCGGGCGATGGCGTAAGGGTTCCCCAGGGCGATCACAATCTGTCCTTTTCGCAACGTGGCGGCGTTTCCTAACACGATAGGCTGGAGACCCTCGGCAGGTACGGCAAGCACGGCGAGATCGCTCCGCGGGTCAGCCGCCAAAACGCGAGCACGAAATGTGCGACGATCGCAAGTCGTCACATAGTATTCGCTTTCTTCCCCGATCAATTGAGCCACGGTCAGGATCAAACCTTTGGCGTCCACAATGACACCTGCACCGTACTCGGTGGGAATAAAATCGGGATCACCCGGCTGTGGTGGAGCGCTGCGATCAGCTAAGCCACCAAAGGGATCCAGACGCGGCTCAAGGTTAAACACCTCACCCGGTCGATTGAGACGGACGCGGGCAATCGCCACCACGGATTTCTCGCTTTGTGCGATCACATCCACGAGTGTCGATTCAAACAGATTCAAAAGGGCAGGTCCGCTCCCTTCCCAGGATTGCCGAGGCTCATTCTCTTCACCTTTCGCCACAAGGCAACAAGCCAACAAGCAAAGGCTCCCACCGATCCACAAAAGTTTCCCGGACCTGCAAACTCCCTGAATCACGGCACACCTCACCTCGCAACCGGCCGAACGGACCGCTTCAACTCGAAATCCCTCAGAGCTGACGTGACAGCCTTCATTTATCATAACCGAAATAGCGCATCATCTCATTCGACAGTGTCGCCCTCCTGAATCTCAAGACAGATCTCGATCGGAATGACCCGCAAAGGCGTTGCAGATTCTTGCATTAACGGCCCTTCTAAAAACTGCTTTTCCGGCATAAACATGACCTCCAGGACATTTTTGCCTGGCATTAAATATGTCCGGATTTGCCGTCGCAGGGGAAAGCTATCCTGATTTCCCCTCGGCTCCCTATTTTCAAATAACAAGCTTCCGTTGAGCCTCAACCACTTGAGTTCCTGGTTTCCCTCGATCACAAGCCAAACATCGGTATCCTGACTCAATCCCGTGGGACAGTGAAAGACCCGACGCCAGAGGACGCCCTCCGGCGTCTTTGAGATAACCCTCCAGGCCGATTCAAGCCGAATCCGATGGGCCAATTCATGATTCTCCGGTCAGTGGACCCCGGCCCGATTTGACGTCTGCGTCACATCGCTTTCACTCTCTTGCAGGCTACCATTGTCGGAAGATGGTCTCCGCTGGTAACCAAAGAGGGTCGGAATCAGGGAGAGGCCCAGTAACCCTCCAACAACGGCAAGAGAAAGCCAGGGGTCAATCAAGCGTCCATGATAGGCAAACCAGTGATGGGCAACATATTCTGCTACCATTTTTAGCCCAATGAATGAAAGCACGGCTGCAAGCCCGTAATGCAGAAATTGAAAACGATCGAGAACTCCCACGAGGAGAAAATACAAGGCCCGTAAGCCGAGAATTGCCCAGATGTTCGAAGAGAAAACAATAAACGGGTCGCGTGTGATTCCAATGACTGCCGGAATACTATCGACAGCGAAAAGGACATCGGTACTTTCTACGACGAGGAGAACGAGCAGTGCAGGCGTCGCGCACAACCGTCCCTCCTCGCGGATGAAAAAGCGGTTGAAGATGGTTGCCTTGCAAATGGGGAGGTATCTTCTCCCAAAATGGAGCACCAGGTTCTTCTCCGGATGGACGTTTTCAGAGCTTGAAAATGCAAGATGAATACCGGTGTAAATAAGAAACCCACCAAAGACCAGGAGAATCCACTCAAAAAGCTGGATCAGCCCAACCCCGGCGACGATGAAGACACCACGCATGATGATTGCCCCGAGGATCCCCCAAAACAGGATGCGATGCTGGTAGCGGATGTCCACCCCAAAGAATCGAAAGATCACGGCAAATACGAAGAGATTATCAACGGAAAGCGATTTTTCAACGACGAATCCTGTCAGGAATTTTACCCCCGCTTCTGAATCCCCATGAAGTTGCCAGCCCCACCACCAGACGAAACCATTGAACAGCAATGCCAGCCCGATCCAAAATACAGAAAGGATCGCCGATTCTCGCAGAGTTGGTTTGTGCTCCCGGCGGTGGAATACGACCAGATCGAGAATTAGCAGGATTACAACCAGCGCAAAAAAGACCGCCCAATGCCATGGATGGACTTCAAGCAGATTCTCAGCCACGAGACACTCCTTTATTCCGCTACGATGATCCTCACCCTACATTTAGTAAAGTCTGTCTGATTGTCATCTGCCTCTGCTGAAGAATTGACAAAGAATTGCCGCCTGAATTTCAAGTGATCGAGACATTCTTCTCCGCCAATACGTGAACAACCTCGCGGACAAGACGTTCAACTTCTTCGCGGGCGTTTCCATCCCACGGCGTTGTCATCCGTGAAGCCGAAGCCGTCGTGAGTTGTGTCTCAAACCGGGTCATGACGTCTGAGCCACCCGGCGCTGTGTCCAGACGATCTTCCGACAGGAGTTCTTCCAGTTGTCCTCGCCACTGGGAGAGACGCTCTCGACTCTCTGGGGACAGCGGTTGACGTCCGAGGCCCATCCGAAAGCCGCGCGCTTCCACACCAATGCGAAATCCTTCGGGAAAATCACCTGCCCCA
>Ga0068707_1000947_pt1 | contig 19980 bp, 15 predicted proteins | sample YNPNPMetaG_FD_66600 | JGI IMG/M metagenome (GOLD analysis project Ga0068707, IMG submission 66600) | Anoxygenic and chlorotrophic microbial mat microbial communities from Yellowstone National Park, USA - YNP NP MetaG | ecosystem: Environmental > Aquatic > Thermal springs > Hot (42-90C) >...
TCACCACGCTATCGGCGGGCTCTCTGAGCACCCTGTCAGCCCGCGGCTGCCTGGCCTTGCTGGCGGTGGCTGTGGGCGATGGTGAACGGGCAGCAAGCTACTATCCCGACCTGCTGGCCTGCCAGGGACAGCATCACTGGTTTCTGGTAGACCGCATCCTCGCCGCGATCGCCGCCCTGCGCGGCGAGTGGCCGGCCGCGGACACTCACCTGGCCGCCGCCGAGGCCATCGCACAACGCGAGGGTCTGCGGCCCGAAATGGGACGCATCCTGGTGGCGCAGGCCGACCTGGCCCTGGCGCAGGGAGGGTCGGGGAGCGCGGCCCGTGCCCGGAGCCTGCTTGGTCGGGCACTGTCGCTTTTCCAGGAGCTCAACCTGGCCGGTGAGGTGAGCCACGTCCGCCAACGGTTGCGCAGCCTGCCGCGCCAGCCAGGCGCCCCTACGCGCCCGCCTCTCCCGGCCGGCCTCAGCCCGCGTGAGGCCGAAGTACTGCGCCTGGTGGCCGCTGGCAAGAGCAACCGTCAGATCGCCCAAGAACTGGCGCTCAGCGAAAACACCGTCGCCAAACACCTGACCTCCATCTTCAACAAGACCGTTACCGACAATCGGGCGACGGCCACCGCCTTTGCCATCCGCCACGGCCTGGCCTAAAGCGAGACAGGAGACAGGACAAGGGATTCTTTCAGCCTGCATCCTGCACCCCGCATCTTTCATTCCCCATAATAGCAATTTCTTGCTACTGGTAAACACGCTTCCCCCATTCGAGTTCTCTGATTTTGGCAAAATCTGACGATGTGCTCAACGCTCGCCCATGCTATACTTTGATCAGGCGTCAGGCACTTTGGCCTGCAAGTGCCTGGCACCGTATCAATTTGCTGGAGGTCGGCTATGTTCATCACCGTCTGCATCTATCGGGCCAGGGCGGGTGAGGAGGATGCCATTATCGCCCTGCACGAGGACTGGCAGCGTAGCCAGCGCTCCAAAACCAGGGGCTACCTGTCGGGCGAGTTGCTCCACAATATCCAGGACCCCCGGATGTTTATCGCCATCGCCCGCTATGAGAGTGAGGCGGCGGCACGGGCGGCGGTTGAAAACCCTGAGCAAGTTGCCTGGTACCGTCGCCTGGCGAGCCTGACTGAGATGGAGCCGATCTACGCCGAATACCAAAGTGCCTGGCAGGCGGGCTGACAGGGGCGTATACAAGCGTTGGGGGAGCGAGCGCTGGTTGAGTAATGAAGTGTATCGAAACCAAGCGAGCGGCTTTAAAAACGACCCCACTTGGTCTCGATACGTCGCTGCGCTCCTACTCGACCGGCGCTGGCCTTGTCCTCTTCCCAATGCTCCCCCAACTCCTATATGCGCCCGGCTGGCAGGTATCTCACCTGTGACGGCTTCAGGCACTGCACACTGAGGACATACTTTTATCGCAATACCGCAAAAGTCACTTTTGATGGGCGGAAAAACCTCACCCCCGGCCCCTCTCCTGACGACGAAAAGCAAGGGCGTCATCAGGAGAGGGGAGAAAAGCCATGATTTTTCAGTACGGCTCTTCCGGCGGCGCCGACCAAATCGGTCTCACCCAGACCAAAACCAATGTTAATGTGACCGGTGGCCTCTTCACCATCCCCGACCTGGACTTTGGCAGCGGCGCTTTCACCGGTGACGCACGCTGGCTGCAGATTGCGGTCAAGTGTGCCGGAGATGCCGACTACACCACCCTTGCCCCGCGCCAGGCGCTGACTCCGGCACCGTATGCCCTCTACAGCAAAGCCGCCCCGTGGAGCGGCCTGAGCGGGGTGCCTGCCGGCTTTGCCGACAACGTGGACGACGACACCACCTACACCGCCGGAAGAGGATTAACTTTGAGCGGTGGTGCGTTCAGCATTAGCACCACCTACCGTCTGCCGCAGACCTGCCCGACGCCAGTCCCGGTGATGGCATCTGTGCCACGTCCACAAGTGTATGCACACTACGCGCTGCCATCGCTGAGGCCAACAGCGATGGCACACCCACTTCTGAAGTGCGTCGCACCGGCAAAGGTTCCCAGCCTTCGCCAGGCTGTCATCCTGGCGACTCTCGCCGCGCTGCTCTTGTCCAGTACCTGCCGCTGGTGCTAAAGAACCACTGACGCCGACATGACTCGATTCGCACAACCGAAAATACACCCACGTGTGTTTTTATGCGCCAAATCAAGAGTTTGGCGAAAGGCTGCCTTAAATAAAACAAAGATAAGGAGGAGTACGATGGTAAAAGTCAAGGAGATGCCATACAGTGAGAAGTACGCTGGTACGCTGGACTACATGAAGCTGCTTGACACGTTTGTCTCGCCTCTGGTACAGAAACACTTGGGTGACGAAGGAGTAGCCGAGCTCCAAAGGGCTTGGCAGGAAGGGTTAAGATCCATTCCTGAGGACGCTTCATTTGAAGAGAAGTATGAGATAGCTTACGGTAACTGGATGCGCAAGTAGTCAAGCGCCTTCAACTTGCTTCGCACACATCTTGGTGAGGGCGGCGTTGAGGAGTTCAAACGCGCGGACGTTGAGGCATTGAAGAGGAAAGGCTCTGGCCCAGCTTTGTTTCTACTGAAAATGGTAAGAGCCCTTTCACCAAGCTCTGCCTTCTCGATGATAGCTAAGCAGATGGCATATCAATTACAGGTTTTTACCCCTTTCTCTGTATCTGAACTGACTGGGCAGAGAGCAGTGTTCAACGTACCCCGATGCAAAGTACTAGATTTCCCAAGTGGGGAGGACGTTTGCCTCGTCGGTTGCCAGAGCGTTTATCCGATGTGGCTGGCCGAGCAGCTTATGGTAAGGATGAAGACAGAGCGTCAGGGGAACAGTTGCACAGTCACCTTAATTCCCCTCGGATAGCGCTCGTTGAGGAGGCGGCTCATTGCCTAACACAGCAGATACGCTACGGGCTTACGCCCTTGCCTTTTGGGACATTGCCTTCGGCAACGTCGTATATGCTGGAACCGTTTGGCGCTAAGAGAGTGTTCGGTAATTGCTCTGACCATTATTCCGGTAACCATGCATGGGGTTGCCTTGCGACACGGCAGCCCGGCACGCTGTCGGCGGAGTAGCGAAACTTGTTTCGCGTCCCACCAACAACGGCGGTGAGACCTGGAGGCAAGTCTTGTCTACCGGATGAGACGCCGTGACCTCGGTCGAGTTTGCGTCCTCGAACCCGGACATCGCCTGCGCTGGCGGCGACGGTGCTGTCCATCGCAGCGAGGACGGTGGCCACACCTGGCAGCGCATGACCAGCGGTGCCTGGGGGCCGCCCGGCGCGCGCGTCGGCTTCCCGATTGATTTCCAGGTTGACCCCCGCGATCCGAACCGTCTCTTTGCCAATGCCTACGGCGGCGGCAACTTTGTCTCGACCGACGGCGGCCGAACGTGGCAGGTGGCCAGCCAGGGCTACACCGGCGCAGAGATGAACTCGATCGCCGTTGATCTTGCCAGCCCGGCAACGGTATATGCCGGTGCCCGCAGCGGTTTCTTCAAGTCAACCGCCGGTGGCGCAGACTGGCAGCCCATCAACTTTGCACCGGCCCAGGTCCGCGAAGGCGCGGCGGCGGCGATTGACCCGTCCAACCCGCAGCATGTCCTCATCTCGGACCAGCAAGATGGTCACGTCTGGGCCAGTGACGACGGCGGAAGACATTGGCAGACGGTCTTGGACAGCAACTCCCCAGATCGCTGCCTTTCTTCCCAAACCCACTTCTGAGCCGCAGGCTAGAGGTGGCATCCAGGATAGGGGTATCTGCCCCGGCACGGCGGCCTTGCCGCTGGCACTTGCGGGCCTGGTTGGGATCCGCTGCCGCAGGAGGTAAACCGTGAACATCCGATGTCTTTTGGTGATCTTCTTGTTGACCTCGGTGGTTGGGACCGGGTGTGCAGCTCCAACCACCTCTCCGACCGTACCGCTGACGGCACCGCCGTCCATATCACCGACTGCGCCGCCGACAGCACTGCCTGTGCCATCTCCTACCCCCCTGCTGCCAGACGCGGTGTTCGGTGTGGTGCGCGACGAGAGCAGCCCGGTAGTTGGGGCTACCGTCCGCGTGCGGGCCACCGACAACAAAACGGTGACGGCTGCCGATGGCTCTTTCACCCTGAGCGGCCTCACCGCCAGCGTGCCAGTAAGCATCACCGCCTGGGCCGAGGGCTACTTCGTCGGTTGGGCCAGTGTGGTCCCCGGCCCAGAGCCGGTCACCGTCACCCTCAAGCCCTATTACATCACCGACAACCCCGACTACAACTGGTTCTCGCACGAGGGCGCGGCGGGCTCGCTCAGTTGCTCACACTGTATGCCAGCCTATCCCGAATGGCTGGCCGACGCCCACTCCCAGTCCGCCATCAACCCCCGTTTCCTGACCATGTACAACGGCACCGACGTGCACAGCAACCAGAGCCCACCCACCCGCTATGGGTACAGCCGCGATTACGGCCGTTTCCCCCTGCGACCCGACCCCAACCAGTCCTACTACGGCTCCGGCTACAAGCTGGACTTTCCCAACACGGCCGGCAACTGTGCTGCCTGTCACGTGCCTGGCGCGGCAGCCTACCCCGGCCTGGCCTACGCCGCCGACCCGAATCAGGCCACAGGCATTGAAAAAGAGGGCGTGTTTTGCGAGTTCTGCCACAAGATTGGGGATGTGACACTGAATCCGGATACCGGCCTGCCCTACCCCAACATGCCGGGCGTGCTTTCCATGCGCCTGTACCGCCCCGAAGAGGGCCAGCAACTTTTCTTTGGCAACTTTGACGACGTCACCCGCCGGGTGAGCTACCTGCCGCTGATCGAGGAGAGCGCCTACTGCGCACCGTGTCATTTCGGTGTCTTCTGGGACACCGTGGTCTACAACTCCTTCGGCGAGTGGCTGGAGAGCCCCTACAGCGACCCTGAGACCGGCAAGACTTGCCAGAACTGCCACATGCCACCGGTGGATTACGAGTACTTCGTCTATCCCGAAAAGGGAGGATTGCACCGCGATTCCAACCGCATCTTCAGCCACCGCATGCCCGGTGCGATGGATGAGGAGTTCTTGCAAAATGCCGTCACCATGACCGCCACCGCCCGGCTGGAAGGGGACACGGTCGTTGTGCAGGTGGACATCATCAACGACAAAACGGGCCACCACGTCCCCACTGACTCGCCCCTGCGCCATCTGATCTTGCTCGTGTGTGCTACTGACGCGCAGGGGAACACACTGCGGCAACTGGACGGGCCGACGGTACCCGAGTGGGGCGGTGTAGGCGATTATGCGCAGGGATACTACGCCGGACTGCCCGGCAAGGGCTTTGCCAAAATCCTGGAGGAACTGTGGGCCGAGGTCTCGCCCACCGGAGCCTACTGGAACCCCACCCGCGTGCTCAGCGACAATCGGCTGGCCGCCTTTGCCACCGATACCTCGACCTACACCTTCACCGCCCCGACCGAGGGCGAGGTTACCGTAGACGTCACCTTGCTCTTCCGCCGCGCCTTCAAGGAACTGATGGACCAGAAGGGTTGGGACGTGCCGGACATTCTGATGGAGCAAGAGGTTATCCCTCTGTCGGCCACCCAATTAGCATCCAATCAAGATTGACGAACACCATCCTCCTCATCTTGCAAACACAAGAGGGGGGAAGAGTCGGTGGAACAGCTCCTGCAAACCTGACCCTTCGACAACCCTTCGACTCTGCTCAGGCCGACGGCATTGCTGTCGGCCACCCGTCGGCCTTCGCCGACCAACTACCGCGTGCGGCTGCAGATCACTTCCGGCTCTGACTGGACGGACGTGAAGATCTGGGATCCGGTGTCCACGACGTATCTGAATGCGAACGCCGAGACGATGTGCGGAGGTATCTATCGTTGGCGATTGTTTGCGCGGGACGGCGCCGGCAACCAGGGTCAGGTGTCCGACTGGGCCTACTTTCAGATCAATTTAGAGTGAGAGACGGCGGCTTGCATGAGCAGGGCGTGCTGGCCCAAACTGGACAGGTATGTGCAATCGCTTTAGGCTAAGAAAGGATTGAAACAGTCTGGATGCATATCCGCGCCTGACTCGGGCAGACATCCAGGCCGCGCTGGCTTATGCCGCTGACTCGCTAGCCCACGAGACCATCCTGTTACAAACAGCCCGATGAGTGCTTTTGCTTTGCGCTTTCTGGCTTACGAAACATGATCTGACTCCCCAAATCTGAGGGCTTGCCCCGCATCCTACCCTTATCGTTGCCTCTACATTGCCTCAGCGCTCTCCCCTGCACTCCACAGAATTACCGTTGGAACTCCTACAACTTGGTGGAGTAGCAGGAAAAAGATCCTACACTCCCGGCGGCACCCACGCCGAGGTGGGCACGGAAAGAGAGATCACCGTAACGCAGCCACTCTCCAACACAACCCAATACTTCGTCGAACTGACCGGAGAAGGAACAGTGACCTATACCTTCATATCGAGACACTGCAAGACTCTTCTGTGACCGATTCCCAGGTCTTCACCCAGGCTATCGCGGCCGGGGATACGCATGGCAGCGTAATAACGTTGAGCGCGCCCGGCGGCACCATCGAATTCGCAGCCACATCGTCCGGTCCTTCTCCAAAGACTGACGTTCCCGATTCTCTGGAATTAGCCGGGCTGGTCGGCACATCTACTCAGGCGACGTTCACTATTGCTGAAGCAAGTGGGCAGCAGCCGCTCGACAACGTTGCTATTTCCGCTACTGACCTGCTGGATCAGTTGGGTGGGACCGTATCAGGCTCTCTACTTACCATTACACCCGACAGCTTCACCGTGCCCGCTGATGGAAGCCAGGATGTGAATGTCCAGGCCAGTTTGGCCGGCGTCTCGCCAGGTGTGTACCAGGGCGGTCTCGTCATCACGTCTGATAGCGGTGGCACACATATGATGCAACTCACGCTGGAGGTTCAGTTTCACCAAGTGTATCTGCCCATCACGCTCAAAAACCGTTGATTCAGGCGTACCGACTCCCGAGAGCTTTACATCTCTGGTGACCTGTTGAGTGGACTGGCATAGCCGGGGGTGAGCAGCGGGAAGCAAAGGCTGTCGCTCTGGCCAGTTCCAACACGAAAAGCCTTCTGGTTCGGTTCCAGAGGGCTTTGTCTTGTCCAAAGGTTTGAGGCGTGGTATAATGCCATTGCCAGGAAACAGACCATGGGTCAGACAGGGATTGAGTACGAAGGAGGCGGCGATGCTCATCGAACAAGTAGCTCAAAAGTTGAAAACCGAGCCTGAAGCCCTGGAGTGTGAGAGTGTGACGAAGCCTTTGAGGACTATTTCGAGTTCGACAATTTGGAGAGTGAAAGAGACAAACTGGTAAGCGTTCTGGAGAGCCTGTAAGTGGCTGCTTTCAGCAGGGCGTAGTGCTCGCCAACCAGCCAGCGGCGGTTTGACCGGAGCCTCGCGCTAAACAATTGTGACAGCACGGCCAAGAGTGTGCGCCGGATGAGGTGGGCGGAGGAGGCGACGGTCGAGGCGAGGCGAGTTGGTTTATAGGAGCCTACAGGTTAGAAACCTGTAGTTGCTCGCATGCAGCTCTAGCGAGGGAGCTCGATGCAAACTACACCTTTTCAAGGTGTAGTGTTCGCTAACTACAGCTTTCCGTTAATTCGTTTCGGGTTTTGCGCCGACTGAAGTCGCCCTTTTTGGGCCTTTGGCCAGAGGTCGGCCTTCGCCGACCTCTGAAAAAGGCGTCGGCGCAGGGCCACGGCCCGCCACGCGGCGAGCCGCTCGCGGCGTGGCCGAGGGGCCTCGCCCCGAGGGCCGACGCCCGGCGCAAAAGCGCCCAAGAGGGCCGATTTCTAATCGGCGCAGGGACTGGGGTGTACTAACCATAACCGCTGGCGGTTTAACCAGTACCCAGCGCTTACCGAACCGAAGGAGAAGGGCGTGAACGAACAACTGGACTTCCACCAACTCTTCAAATACCGTCCTAACGCCTATCACCACGTCACCTTCCCCACCAAGCGCCGTCGCCCGGTGCTGGCCGGTGAGGTGCGACAACGAGTGCACTACTGGTTCGGCGAGATTGCCCGCCAGCACGACTTCCAACTGCTGGAGTGCAACACCTGGCTGGACCACACGCACTTGCTGATCTTTGTACGCATCGGAGAAGACCTGAGTGCTGTAATGCACCAACTGAAGGGCGAGTCGGCGCGGCGCATCTTTCTGGAGTTTGATGAGCTCAAGCAGCAGACTGGCCTCAACAACCTGTGGGGCCGCCGTTTCCACGCCGACGAGATACCGCCCGAAGCTGTGGAGCGGGTGCGGCAATACATCCGTGACCAGGAAGCCATCCACACCCGTCGTGCTGGCTATTTGCCGCTGGCGCGATTGGAGCGCTGGAGAGACCTGGAACTGTGATTTTGTCTGGGGGTGGGTTTGAGAAGAAGCTTCACTAGAAGAAACGCTCGAAGCGCTCCCTGTAGCCTTCCCCGGCCAGGGTGACCATCGCCCGCAGGCCGTCGTCAATGCCGCGCAGGGGCGTCTTGAGGAGGCGGGCGGCCTTGCTGGTGTCGAGGCGCAATCGTTTGGGGGTGAAGGCCGCCTGGGGGGTGCTGTCGAAAGAGATGGAGCGGATGCCTGCCTCCGGCAGGCCAAAGGTTCGCGCCAGCCTTTGGGCGAACTCGTACCGGCTGAGCAGCTCAGGCCCGGCCACAAGGATGGTTTCATTCAAGGGAGTCTCCATCTGGATCAGCTCAAAGATGGCCGCCACCAGGTCATTGATGAGGATGAACTGGCGGTATTGGTCGTGGTACATGTTCAGTTCGTGATCCCCTTGCAGCCCGCGCAGAATCCATTCGGCCATGCTTTCGGTGTAGCGGGAGCTCCAGCCGTACATTACCGTGGTGCGGACGATGGCAAAATCGTTGCTTCCAGCCCGGACCAGCTCTTCCCCTTCGACTTTGGTGTGGCCGTAGACAGACAGGGGATGGGTGGGGCTGTCCTCGTCGTAGCGTTCGGCGCTCCCATCGAAGACAAGGTCCGAGGAGAGGAAGATGAAGCGAGCGCCAACGCCTCTGGCCGCCTCGACTAAGTGGGCCGTGCCCTCTACGTTGACCCGGCGGGCCAGGGCGGGCTCCTTCTCGCAATCGGTTGGTTTGGTCATCCCGCCGGCGTGGACGATGGCATCCGGCCGGATGGCCTCCACTCGTTTCAGCACGCCGTCCCGGTCGGTAATGTCCAGTGGCAACGCCCTGGGATGGGCGATGGGGTTCCTCAGATAGGTCGGATACAGCTCAAAACCTGGGTTTGAGACCACGATGTTAGAACCCAGCATCCCGCTCCCACCGACCAGCAGCACTCTTCTCACGTTGTAGTCTCTCCAACAAGGTGCGACGCACCTGCCAGGTGCGTCGCACCTGCGTTACCGCCCCTGCCACCAGTCTTTGCGCGAGCGCGGATCCATGAAGGCGCCATTGTCCCGGATGACGACGCCGATTTCATCGCCACGGGCGCGACCCAGAGCCTGGCCGGCCCGCAGGGCTGGCAGTTGGCTGCGCCCGGCGTCATTCAGCAACTGGTAAAGGGCCAGCAGGTTGGGTTCCACGCAGATGTTCTCCAGGTGGATGGTGTATCCCCATATCACGTGGTCATCTGGGGTGTACTTGAGGGTGATGCGTTCAGGGGTGGCGTAAAGCACCAGCACCTCATAGCCGCCGCCGATGGTGTAGCCGGAGCCAGGCACATGGATGGTCTCGCCGGGGGTCGTGGCCAGTCCGGCCAGGGTGACGGGCCAGTCGGTGATCGGGCCGCCCCGGCAGTTGCAGCTCCAATCCCAGTCGTAGACCCGGTAGACGTTGCTGAAGGTGGCGGTGCGGTTGTCGGCAAAGAGGCCGGGTAATTGGGGCGCGTTGGGGTCGGCTTCGCCGTTATAGTTTACCAGCCCTTTGTAGGCATTGGTGAGCGTGTAACCACGTAAGGCCAGGTTCAGGTCGGGGTGCTCTTCGGCCGGGGGATTGGTCGGGCCATTGTACGCCGTGAAAGAGCCATAGCTCTCGCCCGGGATGGGCTGGCAGACCTCAGCCCTGGCGATGAGGGGCAGGTAGATGTAGGTGGTTAAAACGTCCGAAGAGCGGATGGCCGCACTGCCCTGGCCGCTCACCTGGACGTGGGGCAGGATGCTCCCTTGCCTCCTGTTCTCGACGAGGGTGGTCGTTGTGGCGTGAACAGGCGTGGGGACAATGGCCAGGCCGGCCACCAGCGTCAGGCCTCCCACGAAAAGCAAAGCAAGCAGGGTGAGGCTGGGTTGCAGCGTGAGAGGATTGGTTTTCTTCCCCACGTTATTCAACCTGGCGCTTTCCTCGAATCTGCCCGTTGTCAGGAGCCGGCGCATAGCCAGGGGGTGCCTCTACCTTCTCCCAGGTCCACCCGCCCGGGCCGATAGCTCTGGTCCCTCCGGGCAATCCACCACAGTAGGTCCAGAAGGTGACATCGTCTACAAAGAAGTTGGTGATAAGATCACTGTCGGTTTCCCCCTGGAAGAAAAGGCGACGCGTCTGGCCGGCGTGGGCGCTGAAATCGCTCCACTCCATGGTGCCCTTCCACCAGTAACTGCTGCTCATGGTGTTATCCGCCCAGAGAAAGCTCTCCAGGGTCCCGCCTGAGGCATTTTGCAACTCCACGTGGAAATAGTCGTATGGGGTGTCAGGATCATCGTCTGATTCTACGTAGAGATAGAAGACCAGTCGGGCAGAGGAAACGCCGGCCGGGATGTTGATCGTCTGATAGAGCCGGTCATCGGCATCATCGTATCCGCCAAACCAGGCGCTCCAGGAGCCGCTGTGAGGATAATAGCCCTGCGCGCTGGGCCCAATGATGTCGTACAGACCACTCGATTGCACCCAGATGGTGTTGCCGCTCTCGAATCCGCCGTTCTGCACCACCTGGGTATCGTTACAGGTGCTGGCTTTCATAATGAGGGGCAGGAAGATTTCCGCGATCTTACCGCTATTGCTGGTGATGGCCAGATCATAGCCGTATCCTGTGCACCCACCCTGGGCAGTGGAATGGCTCACTGAGATGTAATAGGTGCCGGTAATGGGAGCGGACCAGTTGTTGATGCATGAGGCCAGCCCGCTGCCCGGGCAGTTGTCGTTATGGGTGATCTCCGTCGTGCCATCGGTATCATACAGATACAGGACGGTGTCGTTGCTGGTCCCCAGGTTCGAGGTGGTGATGGTGTAGGCACTCCCGGCCGTCGCCGAGAATTTGGCCCAGTCCCTGTCACCAGCGATGTGGAAGTTGTGAGTCTGCGCTGCTCCGTTTACCGTGATCGGTTTAGCATCAGAGTGGGTGTTATCAGTTTCGTAGGCATCCTGGCAACCGTAAACGATGTAATTGGCAGAGTACCCCACGTTGGAAGTTCCGTATTTGATGCGCATGTAACCGCTTTCACCCCAACCTGTCCCCCAGGAGTTCCTTAGATGCCATATCCCCTGACTGTCATCCCAACCAACCAGGACAATGGCGTGATTCACATAGCCGCTACACGTTTCATTGGTCTGGAAGATGCCACCGCTATAGCCCTGGAAAGCGGGGCCCACACAGACAGCCGCTGAAACAGGCCCATGGTCGTAGATGGCCTGCTTGATAGCGGCCACCGAGGGCACCCCATACTCGGGTCCCACAAAGGCCCAGGAAACGATTTTCTCGTGATGGGTATGCGATGGGCCACAGGGATCATCCCTGGCCACATAAGGGAAATCGGCCTCATAGACCGCTCCCGCGTCGGGCTCGCCTGGTGGTATCTTGTTCAAATGGTAGTCGTGGGCCCACCACCCACCGCTGCAACTCCAGCCATCGGTGTTGCACGAAAGCAGATACTGCTCTGCAAGGTCTTTGGTGGCCCCATCCCGGATACGGATGTTGGATTCCAATGCGCCGACCGTGCTGAAGGCCCAGCAACTCCCACAACTGGCCTGATTCTTGACCGGAGTGCATCCTCCCAGGTCGCACCAATTGAATGATGTGGGGAGGCCGAGGGAAGGTTGGGGGTTAGAGGTTGGAGATTGGAGAGCGGAAGGTTCGACTGTGGGAGTAGGAATGGTTTTTTTGACGGGGGTAAATGGCCCCACACCTTTCACCTGAAGGGAGAAGGTTCTGATTGGTGCTACCCCTTTCTCCCAGGGGCGGCGGTAGGCCAGCCGGAGAGGGGTCTGGCCCGCGGCCACTGCCTCGAAGCGCAGAATTTGCCGGCCTGGAGCGCCGAGTAGCGGAGTGGGGCGGCCGGGTGTAGCCACCAACGATTCTGCCTCGAACTCCTTCCCCATCTGGCGCAGGATCGCCTCGTCCATTTCCTCTACCTCCCACCCGTAGCCGGTGGATGGATTGCTTTCCAGGCTGATGACCAAAACCTGGCCTTCTTTGAGTTCCACCTGCCCGCCTTCGTCCTGCGCGCTCAACCTGATTTCGCCGGGCCTGGGGCCGTCTGGCGGAGGTGCGGCAATAGCCCTGGTAAAGAGCAGCAAAGAACCGAGTAACAGGGTAACACAAATCAGCAGTGATGCCAGACGTTGGTTGACGTGAATTCCAGTGAGTTTCATCTGATGGACGCCTCCTTAGCTGTTGCGTTTCGTGCCACGGTGGGATTCTGAATCCATTATATTACGGCTCTCCTGAAGCGGGGCATGGAGATTGTATGGAGACTGCCAATCGCCTTGATGCTATGATAGCACAAGTATGCCGGGAAAGCAATAAGACATGAGTACCAGGGCCAGCGGTGAATACAGGCGATAGATTCTGGGCTAACCAGACATGTTGCTTACAACGCCAAGTGCTGGTATAATAAGGTTGCTTTGTGATAGACGCTGAATCCGGCAGTCAGGGAGGGGTTTCTGGAGAGGAGGATAACGCGGATATGTGGAGTCGCAGGGATACAGAGATTAAGATGTGGGCTGAAGAGATGGCCCAACTGTTTTTGCTCAGTGATGAGGTGGGCGGCCTGGATGGGACCATCCCCGATGATTGGATCGCCCTGGAGCCCGACGACTGGCTGCCGTTGATCAGGCAGTTGGCTATCCTGGCGGATCTGGACGAGATCCTCGAGATCGGCGAGGAACTCCTGGATCTGGTGGAGTGGGAAGCCCTGCCCACGGCTCTGCTAGAGGCTCCTCTCGACTACCTGGAGGATCTGCTGGAAGATTACCTTGGATCAGCCGGGGAGTCGGAGGACTGGCTGGATGGTTTTGGGTTGTGGAAAGGTCGCCGGAAAAGAGACCGGCACCTCCTGGAGATATCTCTGGCTCTCTTACGTCTTGGGCAGGCGCTGTCCGAGTCGGCTCGGGAGGCAGTCACAGCCTGGGCCAATCTGCAGCGTCACATCCGGCTGATGCCATCCGAAGAACCTGGCTGTGAGACCTGTCCAGCGGCGCTTTTTTGTGATGAACTGGCTGCACCTGACCTGCCGCTTGCTGTGCGCGGGTTCAGCCTGTTGGTCGGTCTGAGCCTGATGCGTTGGCCACAACGTGCTGTCGGACTCCCTCATGGCCTGGTGGCGGAGATGGAACCGGCTCTCTACGCCGAGTTGAAGGAGCGCTGGGAAGCTTTGCCCGATGATGAGGTGTCGGGCCCAGAGGCCCTTTTCGCCCAGGGGCAACTGGCCCATTTCCTCTCTCAGACAGGGACAGTGGAGGCCCTGGGCCTGGATGTGGAATTGGATGGGCAGAATGCAGCGACCCTGTACTCTCGCCTGAGCCGGGCCATGCTCCTGGTCCATAACCGATGTCGGCACTGCGAAGAGCGGACGGAACTGGCCTGTCAGGCTGTGGCCGGCTGGGAAGAGGGGCCCTGTCCGCTGTTGGACGTGGCAGCCAACCTGGTTATAACGGGCTCTCTGGCCGGATGCCCCAAGGTAGAACAGGGCGGTGACCTGGGCCTGGCCGGGGATGGCGGGAGCAGCGAGGACGGTTAACCCTTTCCTTATCAACATCCCCGCGTTTCGCAAGCCCAACAGGTTCAGCTTCAGAGGTAGAACGATGGCTCAACACTATGGGATGACTGCTGAGATGTATAAGGCTATAACTGCATTGGTGGATGAACGGGTGAGGGAGATCATGGTCACCCGCCAGGATTTCAACCGGCTGGCCGAGGAGCAGGTGCACATTGAAGATCGGTTGGATCGGGTAGAGGCTGCACTGGATCGGCTGATCGAGGCCCATATCCGCGCTGAGGAGCGGCTGACCCGCCCGCGATAAAGCCTACGCCTACTTTGGGACCCTTTTGCGCCAGTTGCGGGTTGTCTCTCTCCAGGAATTGGAAGAGGACTTATTACTCCATCTGTCTGAACAGCAGCTCGATGAGTTAAGACCTTTGGATTTGCTGGTCCGTGGGCGGCCACGCCAGAAACCGGATGCACCAGAGGTCTGGCTGGCAGTGGAGATCTCGGCGTTGGTGGATCGGTATGATGTGGAACGAGCACAGCAGCGGGCAGCAACTCTGCGATGTGCTGGCTATCGGGCGATCCCAACGGTAGCTGGCGAGCGAGTTGTGGCCGGGGTAGATGAAACGGCTCGCGACAGCAAGGTACTGTTGCTTCAAACTAGAAGAAGCCCTGGCCCTCTAATCTACCCTGGCTGCTGGCCTTTTGCACGGAGCTAATGATGGGCACCCTGAGCCCAGACATCCCTTCCGAAGAACTGACCCAGGCGTTGGAGAATGCTGCCGCTCTGATGCGCAGCATGAAGAAGCGCATCCTGACTCCTGAAACTTTGCTTCTGGCCTTCCTCCGTATGCCAGACAGTGCTGCCTGTCGCCTCCTCCAGCGCTTTGCCGAAACCAGAGGCTTCAGAATAGCCGATCTGGAAAATGAAGTGGAGATCCGCGCCCGCACTCGCATCGGCCGCGACGCCGATTTCGCCTTTGTTGACCAAAATGGGCAGCGGGTCTCCCTCTCCGATGAGATGCTGATCGTCCTCGATGAAGGGCTCACCATCGCCCAGGCCATGGACGAGGTCTGGGTAGGCACGGAACACGCTCTGGCCGCCATGAGCCAGGCTGGCGTCTCCACCGCCAGCCTTTTGCAACAGCGTGGCATCACCCCCCGCGCCCTGACTGACCTTCTGTCCGATCAGGCTCTCAGCAAACGCACAACCACCCGCGACTGGGTGGCCATGGCCTGCAAGGGAGAAGCGACCCCAGTGTATTTTCGGGAGGCTTTGCTGTGTGATCTCATCACTTTGCTTTCCCTGGCCACTAACCGTCACGTCATCCTGGTCGGCCCGCCCGGTGCAGGCAGACGTACCCTGGTCTACAGCCTGGCCCTGCTCATCGCCGAGGGCAAGGGGCCGGCGAGCTTCAAAACGGTGGTCGAAATCGCCGAGCCAGCGCTATTGGATAACCCGGCAGCAGCAGTGAGGAGCGGCTTGCGTCAGGCAAAGGGAGGCATCCTCTTCATCCCCGACATCCATCGTTTCTTCGGCGGCGTGATCCACGCTCAGTTCCCTAAAGCGGAACAACCCTTACAGAAGGCTTTCTTTGAAGAGCGAGTGGCCATCATCGGCACTACCACCGAGGCCGATTACAAAAATCGTCTGGCAGGACAGATTGGCAACTGGTCCCACGTCCTGCGGGTGCCTCCTGCCAGTGTGGATGAGACCGTGGCTATCTTGCGCACCCTCAAACCCCGTTTCGAGGCCGACTATGCCCTGACCATCGCCGATGAGAGTCTGCAGACCGCTGCGGCACTGGCCGGGCGTTACCTCTCGGGAGCGGTGCTGCCTGGTGCGGCTGTCCAGCTGATGCACCGCGCCTGCGCTCTGGTGCGTACCAGCATCCAGGAACACCTGGCCTTTCGCCCCAAGGTGACCTCGGATGCCAGAGTGGACGCCGACGACGTGAGCCTGGCCCTCAGCCTGATGACCGGCATCCCTGTCAGCAAGCTGGGCACCGACGAGCGCACCCGCTACGCCCGGATGGTCGAGCACCTCCACCAGCGTATCATCGGCCAGGATGAAGCGGTGCTGGCTGTCAGCCGGGCGGTCAAGACGGCACGGGTGGGACTCAAGGACCCCAGGCGACCCATCGGCTCGTTCCTTTTCCTTGGGCCCACCGGCGTGGGCAAAACCGAATTGGCCAGAGCCCTGGCCGAGTTCCTCTTCGGCAGCGAAGATGCTCTGATCGCCATTGACATGAGCGAATACATGGACGAAAGCGCCGTCAATCGCCTGATCGGCGCGCCGCCGGGCTACGTCGGCTTCGAGGGCGGTGGCCAGCTCACCGATCGGGTCTTGCGAACACCCTACACCGTGGTCCTTTTCGATGAGGCGGAGAAGGCCCACCCCCGGGTGATGGACCTCCTGTTGCAGATTATGGAAGAGGGCCGGCTGACCGACGGCCAGGGGCGTACGGCCTCCTTCAGCGAAGCGGTGATCATCCTGACCAGCAACCTGGGTGCTGAGCTGCTGGCTGACCCCGATCTGGGCGACCAGGCCCGTGAGCTGGCTATGGAGGCGGTCAAGAAGCACTTTCGCCCCGAGTTCCTGAACCGCCTGGATGCCATCGTCACCTTCCACCCTCTTTCGCCTGAGAACCTGCGCGCCATTCTGGATTTGCTGCTGAAGAAGGAGGCCGAATTGGTCGCGGAACGGGGATTGGCCCTGGAAGTCAGTCAGGCGGCCCGGGAGTGGCTGCTGGCCCGGAACGAGCATCCCGAATGGGGAGCGCGGCCCCTGCGGCGCATCATCCAGCGCCACCTGCGCGAACCCCTGGCCGATTACCTGCTGGCCACCGACCCCAGGCCGGGCACCACAGTGCGGGTGGACGCAAGGGGTGATAAGCTGACGCTCACGACAGGGTGAATTCAACCGCACAAAAGCCGCCCTGATCCCAGGGCGGCTTTGTTTTCACGACAGACCTGGACTCCAGCGAAAATCAGTAGTAGCACAGGATTAATCATATGCTACCTGTGCTGCGGGCCTTTTAATGAGGAAAACGATCAGCGTCTGACTTGCCTGGGCACCCGTCGCTTTTCATCTCTGTCCATCAGGACGGCCGAGAGGATCAGGCTGACAATGCTGACCACCAGTGCCCCCCAAAAGGCGGCCCAGAACCCATCCACGTAAAAGCCCACGTGAAACCAGTTGACGGCAATCTGCGAGGAGAGCCACAGCGTGAAGGCATTGATCACCAGGGTAAACAGACCCAGGGTCAGGATGATCAGCGGGCAGGTGAGCAGCTTGAGCAGGGGGCGCAGGATGGCGTTGATCAGGCCCAGAATGACGGCCATGATCGCGTACACCGTCCAGCCCCCCGCACCATCCACGGCGATGCCGGGCACCAGCCAGGCGGCGACAAACAGCGCCAGGAAGTTAATGAACCAGCGGATAATGAGTTTGGTCATTTTTGCACCTCAATTGTGATTGTACTATATGCTGCATAGAAATGCAAGCAGAAACGCTTTTGACAGAAAAGAACAGGGACCGCGTGGTGACGATTGAACTGGTAGGGCCGCGCAACGACAGGGAAATCTACGAACTGGCTCAGAGATGGGGGCTACTTTAGTTCCCCTCCGTGGGTATTCACATGAATACAGGAACCATTTCCCTCCTCCCAACGTCTACAAAGTGAACCCCACAAACGGGATCCCTTCGCCGACTCGCTGAGTCGCTGACTCGCCGACTCGCTGATTCCCAGACTCACCCAAGGAGGAACCCCATGTCCAAACAAAAGAAAATCACCCTGGCCATCGTAGCCGCAGTCGCTTTGGTTCTCCTGCTGCTCTGCGGCCTGACGGTTTACATCTCGACCCTGCCCAGGTTCATCAGCGACCAGGAGACAGTGATCCTGGGGCAGAGCCGTTTTGTGCCCGGCAGCCGGGCCGCCCTGCGGGTAGCCGTGCGCAACGTGCGTGACGCCTCGCCAGTGGCCGAGGCCGCATTAAAAGTCTCCATGCGCCCTCAAAGTGGCGGCAAGGCGATCACCCTCTTCGAGGGGACCACCGACCAGCACGGCACCGCCGATGTCAGCTTCCAGGTGCCCGAGACCGACGATCCAGCCCAGGACCTGATCATCGAGACCCGCTCGGACCTGGGCCACGACAGGCTGGAACGGCCCGTCACCGTCAGGCGCGACTACAAGGTGCTGCTGACCACCGACAAGCCCCTCTACCAGCCCGGCCAGACCATCCACATCCGTGCCCTGGCCCTGGGCGCCTTCGACCTGCACCCGGCAGAAGGCCAGACCGTCGAGTTCGTGGTGGCCGACGGCAAGGGCAACAAGGTCTTCCGCAAGAAGGTGACCACCTCCCAGTACGGCATCGCCGCCGTGGACTTTGTGCTGGCCGACGAGGTCAACACCGGCCGCTACAAGATCAGCGCCGAGTTGGAGAAAACCTCTTCAGAGCGGACGGTCACCGTCCAGCACTACGTCCTGCCCAAGTTCAAGGTTGACGTGGAAACGGACAGGAGCTTCTACCGGCCCGGCGACCGGGTGAGCGGCAGGCTCACTGCCCGCTACTTCTTCGGCAAGCCGGTGGAAGAGGGCCAGGTGACCATCGAGGGCTACACCTTTGACATCGAGCGCCAGCAGGCCATCAACATCCAGGGCAAGACCGACGCGGAGGGCGTCTTCGAGTTCGAGTTCACCCTGCCCGACTACTTTGTGGCCAGCGGGCTGGAGGGGGGCATCTCCCAGTTCATCATGGAGATCGCCGTCCAGGACCAGGCCGAGCACATCGAGCGCACTGCTCTCAGCCTGCCGGTGGCCCAGGAGAGCATCCTCATCGAGGCGGTGCCCGAAAGCGGGGAGCTCAAGCCCGGCGTGGAGAACATCCTCTACATCGCCACCGTCTACCCCGACGGCGCGCCCGCTCAATGCGCGGTGATGGTAAACGCTGACGGCCAAATCTTTAGCCTGACCACCGGCAAGTACGGTTTGGGCGAGTTGCGCTTCACTCCCAGCCAGCCCTATGTGAATCTGGTTATCACCGCCCGTGACGAGATGGGTCACACGGCCACCGTGGAGCGCTCCATACAAGGGACCTGGAGCGAGGAGTACGTCCTGCTGCGGCCCGAACGGGCCTCCTACCGCGTGGGTGAGACCATGCACCTGGAAGTGTTTAGTTCACCCCCCTCTGTCCCCCCTGGTAGGGGGGAAGAAAGGGGGGTGGGCACAGCCTACCTGGACATCGTGCGCGAAGGGCAGACCATCTCCACCCGTTCCCTGGACATCGAGAAGGGGCGGGCGGAGGCCGACGTGGACCTGACGGCTGACATGTTCGGCACCCTGGAACTGCACGCCTACAAGATCCTGACCACAGGCAACATCGCCCGCGACACCCGGCTGGTGGTGGTAGACGCGGCCAACGACCTCTCGCTGGCCATCACCGGCGACCAGGAAAGTTATCTGCCGGGCGGCACGGCGGCCATCTCCTTCCAGGTCAGCGACAGGGGTGGACGCCCCGTGCCAGCCGCTATCGGGATAAGCGTGGTGGACGAAGCCCTCTTCGCCCTGGCTGAGCAGGACCCCGGCTTTGCCAAAATCTACTTCCTGCTGGAGAAGGAACTACAGCAGCCCAGGTATCAGATCAAGGGCTTTACCTGGGGGCAGGTGATGCAGGTTCCGCCTGCAGGACAGGTTGACAACCTGTCCCTACGGGAGGCTCAGGACACCTCGGCCAAGGCGGCGCTGGCCCTGGCCGCCGAGCGGAGCTTTACCCTGAGCGGCAACTCCCACGACGAGAAAGCACAGCGCATCCAGGAGCAACAGCAAAGCTACTTCAAGGGTGTGGCCAGGGTCATCTTCCCCTTCACCCTGCTGCTTCCCCTGGGCATGGTCGCGCTGACCCTCCTCTCCATCCGCGAGGGCAAAGCCATCGGCCTCAGCCTGATGATCAGCCTGCTGCTTCTCCTGTTCTTTGCCTGTTTCCTGACCATTATCCCCGTCCCTACCTGGGTTGGTTCCAGTCCTCTCGACAGGCTGGGCTACTTGCTGGAGGAAGTGGGCGAAGGGCTGCTCTGCGTGATCCCGGTGGCCTTG
>Ga0068707_1000950_pt1 | contig 19968 bp, 16 predicted proteins | sample YNPNPMetaG_FD_66600 | JGI IMG/M metagenome (GOLD analysis project Ga0068707, IMG submission 66600) | Anoxygenic and chlorotrophic microbial mat microbial communities from Yellowstone National Park, USA - YNP NP MetaG | ecosystem: Environmental > Aquatic > Thermal springs > Hot (42-90C) >...
TTTCTCACCTTGAGCTTCATCCCGGAAACTGCCGCCACCTCGACCGTCTCACCCCGCCCGATCTCCTCGTCGCTCTCGGCATACCAGTACTCGCCGTGGACAAAGACCTTGCCTTCGCCCCCGGGCTGCACGGGGACCACTACCCTCCCCTGCATCCCGATCAGCCCCTCGCGGCCGGTGGTCGGCTTGGCAATGTGTGCCTTGAGTGCGAACGAGAGGGCAAACAGAAAGAACCCCGCGGTCGTGGCGACCGTAGGCACCAGGATATACCAGGAAACCCTAAGATACGGCTCGGGCGACTCGAACAACATGAGGGACCCGAGGGTCAAGGCGACAATGCCGCCCAAGGTCAAGACCCCATAACTCGTGACCTTCACCTCGGCGATGAACAACGCGATCCCGAGGAGAATAAGGAGCACGCCGGCGTAATTGACGGGCAGTGTCTGCAAGGCGAAAAAGGCGAGGATCAGGCAGATCGCGCCGAACACACCCGGAAAGACGACGCCGGGGTTGGAGAGCTCGAAAAACAGACCATAGAAGCCCAACATCATGAGTATGTAGGCGATATTTGGGTTGCTCAGCGTATCCAGGATCCTGTGCCGCCACCCCATCTCGATCGTGTGGCGCGGCAGCCCTTTGAGCTGCAACCTCTTGGTGCCTGCGATGGTGGTGACCTCCATGCCGTCTATCTTCTTGATCAGCTCGTCCTCGCTTTCGGCCACGAGATCGATAATACGAAGTTCGAGGGCCTTGTGTGCGGAGACCGATTCACTCTCTCTGACGGCCTTTACCGCCCACTGCACATTGCGCCCCCTCTGCTCTGCGAGGCTCTTGGCATAGGCAGCGGCGTCGTTTTCCACCTTGCGCGACATGGCCTCGTCCATCTTCCCCTCGCCAAGACCAACCGGGTGAGCAGCCCCAATATTGGTGCCCGGGGCCATGGCGGCGATATGACTCGCCAAGGTAATCATCACCCCGGCAGAGGCCGCCCGCGCGCCGCTCGGCGCCACATAGACCACGACCGGAACCGGGGCATTGAGGATCGCCTGAACGATATCACGCATCGCGGTATCCAGGCCGCCGGGCGTGTCCAGCTCGATGATGACGCATTCGGCCCCCTGTGCCGCCGCCTTCCTTATGCTCTTGGCCACAAAATCGCTCACCACAGGGTTTATGGTGCTCCGGACCGTGATGATCTGGATCGAGGAGCCTGCGGATCCGCCGTCAGAGGCCATGAATCCGCCGACCATCACGGCGAGCGCCGTAAGCCACAAGAGAGGCCCGACTCTCTGGAACCACCTGTTCATCAGTTTCCCCTTAGGTTTTCTTTACTCTCGTTCCGAGAATAACATAAAATAGACAATTAGGCACATTTTCCCGATTCCACAATAGGGGAGCACCACAGGGCCCCTCGAGGCCGGGCGCTAACGAAGGGTCCTGTATGCGCCACTCCAGGTCCAGGGGACGAGGACCGGTATGAGCCTTCTCCTTCTTGCGGCTTCGTGTTTCGGGGTCGTGCTTTTGCTCCCGGAGCGTGCCTACGCCTGGGGGCCTGCCATGCACCTTCAACTCGGGGTCGAGATCCTCAAGAACGCCTTTCTCTTGGAGAAAGGGCTCAGGGCACTCCTGCTGCAGTTCCCCTACTCCTACCTCTACGGCTGTATCGCCGCGGACATCATCTTTGCCAAAGGGCTCGCCAAGCTGCACGAGCACTCCCATTGCTGGCGCGTGGGGCTCGATATTCTCCACGGCGCCTCGACCGCATGCCAGCAGGCCTTTGCATACGGGTATCTCAGCCATCTGGCAGCAGACATCGTGGCCCACAACTACTTTGTCCCTGAGCGCATCATAGAAGCGTATCCCGCAAGGACCCTGAGACATCTCTATTGGGAAGTCCGCTTCGATACGTGCATACGAAAGGAGTTTTGGTCCCTCGCCGTGGAGGTGGCCTCCTCATCGCAACACGAACACGATGAACTCCTGGAGAAAATGGTCCGCAGGACCCTCTTCTCGTTCAAGACCGACAAAAAGATCTTCAACGGCCTTCTGGTGCTCAATCGCGCCGCGCAGTGGCAGAAAATGCTCGTCAGTTTATCGGAAAAATCCGTCTGGCACCTTTCCACCGGCCAGGTGGAGCGCTATCGGATCCTCTCCTTCGAGGCGAGTCTCGATTTCCTCACTCGCCGGGGCGGGGGATGGTCCTTCCGGCAAGATCCCACGGGAAGGGCCGCACTGTCCACAGCCAAGAAGGCGAGAAAGCTGCTCAGGAACCTGAGCAAGCAAGGAAAACTCACGCCTGGGGTGTACGCCCGGACGCTCAAAGCACCCTTCGAGAGCAGGCCCTTCGAGCGCTTCTCCTTCTCCTGTCCCCCCGCGATGTGTTCCTAGCACCCCGCGGAACCCACGGGGCTGCGTATTTTGTTCCTTGCGGAGCGACGTTGCCCTGGCTGGAAACGCCTCAGGGACGAGAGGTGTCAGGGGGATGCCGGGCTCTGGGGGTGCTTGATGGCGCGTACCCGGTCCAGGATCCGGTGAGCCACTGTGTCCTTGGGGAGTCTCGGGAGATCCTCGACGGTCCCGTCCTTGGAAATCAGGGAAACCTTGTTGAAATCCGACTGAAACCCGACCCCCTCCTGAGTGATATCGTTCGCAACGATAATGTCGAGGTGCTTTCTCGCCAGTTTTTCTCTCGCGTTCTCCACCACGCGTTCGGTCTCCGCGGCAAACCCCACGAGAACTCTCTCCCCTTTCATCCCGCCCACTTCAGCCAGTATGTCGGGGGTTCTCTCCAGTGCCAGGCTCGAGAGGCCCGCCTCCTTTTTTATCTTCTGAGACACCCTGGAGCGGGGGCGAAAATCGGAGACTGCCGCGGCCATCACCACGACGGTCGTCCCCTCGTACACATCCATGACGGCATCGCGCATCTGCTGTGCACTCCTTACGGGGAGGAGCCTTACGCCGACAGGGGCCTTGCAGTGCGTCGGACCGCTGACCAGGATCACCTCGGCGCCCCGTTGCGCTGCAGCCCTGGCAACGGCGAACCCCATCTTGCCCGAAGAGGCGTTGGTGATGAATCGGACCGGGTCGATGTCTTCCTCGGTCCTTCCCGCGGTGACCAGGACCCTCTCGCCCTCCAGATCCTTGGGGGTCACCCTGAAGACGACCTGCTCTGCAATGTCTTCCGGATCGGCCAGCCGCCCCACGCCGTGGTGCCCGCAGGCCAGCTCGCCCTCACCAGGCTCGACGAAATAGCAGCCGCGGGCCTTGAGCACCCTTATGTTCTCCTGTGTGACAGGGTTGTGGAACATGTTGACATTCATCGCAGGTGCGAACATCACCGGGAGCCGGGAGGCGACGCACAGAATCGTCGAAAGAAGATCGTCGCATATCCCGTGCGCCGCCTTGGCCAGGATATTCGCTGTGGCCGGGGCGACGAGCACGAGATCTGCCCGATCGACCAGTTCGATATGCCCGATCCGGTATTCGTGCGCCGTCTCGAAAAGTCCTGTCCAGACAGGCCGCTGTGAGAGTGTCTGGAGGGTGAGCGGGGTGATGAACTCCCGGGCGTGCGCCGTCATCACCACATCCACCTCGAAATCCCTTTTCACCAGCGCCCGCACCACGTCGGCCGATTTGTACGCGGCGATCCCGCCGGTCACTCCCAAAAGGATCCTCGTCTTCTTCGGGGGAGCCGTCTCGGGCACTTCCTCGCACCTTTCAGCGCGCGTCGCTCCAGAGCCGGGCACGGCAGGCCGTACGCCTCCGCTCAGGACCTCGCCCGCTTGTAGAGCTTGCGTCGCAACGCCTTCTCTACGATCTCCGGCACCATCTCGTGGACCGACCCGCCAAGGGAGACGATCTCCTTGATGATGGAGGAGCTGTAGTAGAGGTACTTGCTCTCGGTCATCATGAAAATCTGTTCCACGGTCGGATCGAGGGACTTGTTGGCCAGCGCCATCTGGAACTCGTAATCGAAATCGGTGACGGTCCGTATCCCCCTGAGGATGGCCTGCGCCTTTTTCTTGCGGACGTAGTCCACGAGCAACCCGCGGAAGGAATCCACGGTCACGTGGGGCTCGTGCTCGAAGATCTTGCCGATCATCTCGACCCGCTCTCTCTCAGTAAAGACGGTCCTCTTCGAGGTGTTGACCGCAACGGCAACAATGATCGTATCGAAAATCTTCAACCCGCGCTTTACGACACTGATGTGGCCGTAGGTGATCGGATCGAATGAGCCTGGGTAGATGGCGCAGTTGGTTATTTTTTCCGATGGCTTCATCTGCGGTCCCTATCCTCGGTGGAGAAGGAATGTGACGGCGACGTCTCCGTAGGCCCTCTCTGTGGCGACCACGAAAGACGCGGGGAGATCCCCGACCCCCTGCCTGCGGCCGTGCTCGATTATAATCATAGCGTCCCTTTTAAGCAACGATGCGGCCTCCAGTGCCTCCAGTATGCGCAGATCGAAGGTATCCCTGTAGGGCGGGTCGAGAAAGACGACCTCGTAGCTCTCCCCGTAGCGCCTTTTGAGCGCGGGAAGGCATGCGGGCACGGTGCCCAGCAGTACCGTCGAGCGCCCCTCGAACCCGCATGCCTTTAGGTTCTCCTGGACGGTCCTCACGCACGCTCTGCGCGAATCGACGAAGGCGGCGTGCCGCGCTCCCCTGCTCAGCGCCTCGATGCCCAGAGCACCGCTTCCGGCAAAAAGGTCGAGGACTACGCTGTCCGCTATCCTGTCCCCGAGGATGCTGAAAAGGGCCTCCCTGACCCTGTCCAGCGTCGGCCTCACCCCTGGCGCGCGCGGCACCCGGAGCCTCGTGCCCCGCGCGCAACCGGCTATCACCCTCATCGGCTCACCCCGACCGGCCGAACCCGCCGTCTTCTTCGTGCGGCAGGTAACGACTCAGACCCAGGCGATCGATCATCGCGCGAACGTGGTCTGTGTGGGACCCGCGCCAATACACCTTGCCGCATGCCCTGCAGATCGAAAACCCGGCGCACGAGAGGAAAACGAAATCAGGGACCTTGCCCTCTGCATCCGCCTTGGCGAGCGCCTCGAGGGGCGTGTTGCACAAGAGGCACCTGGTGAAAAACTTCCCCGGCCTCAGGCCGAGCCCGAGTGCCTCGAGCACCTCGACGAGCTGCCTCTGGACGTGGTCGCTCTTTACGAGGGCGGACCGGCCCGGATCGGCCCGTTGCAGCAGCCCTCGGTCCCTGGTCAGCAAGAAGCGTTCCTGCCTTTTGTGGACCTCGAGGAGGTCTTCATCGACGGCTCGGCTTGAATAGAAGACGTCGAAGCCGAGGATCCTCAACCACTTTGCGAGCCTGCCCAGCATGCAATCGACGGCGAACGCCACCTCTCCCATACGGCCCCCTCCCGCAGCTGCTCGAGGAGTCCCCTCCTGACGGGCCCGGCAGAAGGTGAAAGAAGCCACCCGCCGAACCGACCGTGGGTCCTTCCATTATATCTTCCCGCAACACAGTGAAAACCGACCTTTTGACACCGGAGAAAGCCTTGTGTTAGGTTTTGTAGCTCCCGAGGCGCGCCACAGGGTCCGTGTCGTAAAGAGGCGACAGGCGCGCCGGGCCGGAAAGCGAGAGAGGTCATGAAAGGCTCCTTTCATATCGGCATCGTTCGACTCAGTCTGCTTGTGATCGCAGTGTGGGGATGGCCGTTGGCGGCCCAGGAGCGGACAGACAAGCCCGCTGTCTCGTACCCGCCCCTCTGGTCCATCCTGAAGCACCAGTGGGGCCTCGACGAAAAGGACCTCCAGACCCTTGCGGCGCCGTACCAGGCCTCGGCCGGTTCCCCTGCGACCCCGTTGCCGCTCAGCCTCAAGGAAAGCATACATCTTGCCTTGCGGGGCAACGTGGATATCGCAGCCCAACAGTACACGCCGAAGATCGCACAGACAGGCGTTATGGGCGCCAAGGGTCCTTACGACTTCCATCTCACTGCGAATGCAGGACATACTTTCACGCGATCCCCGCTCTATTCGCAACTCCAGGGGACGGGCATCGACTTCGCCGAGATGCATACCACGGCCTTCGATATCGGCATCAACAAGATGATCCAGTCCGGCGGCGTGGTCGAAGTCAAGTTCGATGTGACGCGCTACAAGACGAATTCGACGTTTTTCATCTTGAACCCGAATTACGCGAGTCACCTCAATTTCTCGATCGCCCAGCCGCTGTTGAAGAACGCGGGCTTCGGGTTCCACCAGGCCCGCATCCGAGTGGCCAAGAACCTCCATTTGATGAGCGAGGACCGCTTCAGGGAATTCGTGGGGAACACCCTCAGCGCCGTAGAGCATGCTTACTGGGACTTGGTCTTCGCATTCCAGAACCGGCAGGTGCGAAAGGAGTCTCTGGAACTCGCCAGGGACCTGCTGAGGAAGAACGAGCTGCAAGTCCAGGTCGGCACCATGGCAGCCATCGACATACTCCAGGCCAAGACAGGGGTTGCACTCCGGGAGGAGGAGCTCATCGCCTCCGAGAATCTGCTGCAGACCTCGCAGGATCATTTCAAGGACGTGCTCCAGGTGTCAAAGGGCCCGGATTCCCCGGCCGTGCTCATCATCCCCACAGAGACCCCTCCAGACCCCCCCGAGTCCGAACAGACCAAGCTCGAAGAGGATATAAAGACCGCGTTGAAACACAGGGCCGAATACCAGGCCCTCCGCAAGGAGCTGGTCAACAAGAACCTGCAGGTAAAGATCGCAGAGAACCAATTGCTGCCCTCCTTGGATGTCACCGCCAGCATCGGGCTCAACGGATTGGGGGGATCGTCTCAAGAGGTCCCCGACTGGCTCGCTTTTTTTAATCTCGACCCTGCCTCCATGCTGTTGGCACTCCTAAACCCGAACCTCTTCCCAACGGCAAAGAGCGCCTTCGATGGCGGGCTCAAGAGAAGCCTGGAAGAACTCGGCTCGGGCGATTACTACCAGTGGACGCTGGGGATGCGCTTCGATATACCCCTGGAGAACCGGACCGCAAAGGCGAACTTCCTCAAATCCAAGTTCGAGGCATACCAGTCCCTGGTCACCCTCAAGAGCCTCGCGGACAAGATCGCCATGGAGGTCATGGATGCGTCACGAAACGTCGAGACCAGCAGGCAGCGAATCAGGACCTCGGAGATCACCAGGCAGCTGGCCAGAGAGCAGCTTGCCGCCGAGCAGAAGAAATTGGCTGTCGGATTGTCTTCCAACTACCAGGTGCTCAAAATGGAAGAAGACCTGAGGAACGCCGAGGTCAACGCCCTCAAGAGCAGGGTGGACTACTGGAAGGCAAAGGTCTTGTTGGAACGGGCGAAAGGGACCCTTCTCGAGAAGGAGGGTGTCAATATGGAGGAGGACCTCGCTCCCGGACCCGAGGAAGGATGACTCGAGGAGCGCCTACGGAGGAGGTCGGAGGGAGGGGAAAGGTGAAAACGAGAGTGCTTTTACTCGCCGGGATTCTTGTGTCGATGCCGTGCATCATGGCAATGGGGATCGTGGGAGAAAAGGCGCCGCGGACCAAAGCGCCCCCTACGGCACGACAGTTTGCAGGTATCGTCACGGATCTGGAAGGTGTCGCGACCCATGTGGACCAGCTGAGCTACGACGGCGAACTCTATGTCCCTGTCTACAGGGGCAAGGGGTTGGTGGTCATCCCCTTCGAGAAGATTCTCTCGATGGACTTCGGGGAGAAGGCAGAGGGCAAGCGCAAGGTGTCGATCACGTTCACCACCAATGACGTGGAAGCCTTCCTCATCGACGAGCATGTCCTGTTCGTGGGCACGGTCCCCTTCGGCACGTATCAGATAGAGACACGACACATGAAGCGGCTCGAATTCCTCGCCCCCTCCTCAGGACACTGAGGGGTCCCTCGCCTCTCCTATGGCCTCACCTTTGCCCCACACTGCGACAAAAGGCGGCGGCCCCGGCCGCTGGGTTCTTGCACCAGAAGGGGCTGCTCTTCTTCTGCTGGCGGGAGCCACTGTGTACGGAGCGCTACTATCGATGCGCGCGATGGGGATCGAGGCGCCGACTGCACGGCGGGGATTCGAGACGCTTGCTTCTTCGGTACTTGTCCTCGTCGCGATCTCCCTTTCGGCCTGTCTGGTGAAATGCCTGCGCGCCTCCTGGGGCACGTTCTGGAGCAGGGCACAGCACCCTCCCCAGACCACCCCCTGTCACGAACTGTGCGAGAGGCATTTCAGCGGCACCGCCCCACTTGCCGAATGGATGAAGGTGTGGGCCGGGGCGATCACAGAGGAGTTCGGCAGGACATTCACGTTCCACATGCTCGCCAACGGTCACGTAGCCTACCTGCTCTATGCGAAAAGGGGGAGACTCTTTCTCCTCTCTTCCCCGCTCATCCACGCCGGCGTTTTTTGCCTGGTTTTCAGCATGCTGCTCTCCCTTCTTGCGTCCCAGTCGCCGGGGTCTGTGCATTTCACCTTGCTTCTCGCCGCCTTTCTTCTCGCATCCCTCGGCTTTGCCGTTCGCTTCCTCGTTGCGTATCAGGAGCTTTGGGTACGATACGCAGAACTCGAAGGCAGGCGCTACGCCACGGTGAGCTTTGTGAGTACCGGCCCGTCGGCAGCGTCGAGGAGGGCCTTTACGAAAATCCTGGCCTCCCTGGAAAAGGCATCGGCCCGGGGCGCCCTGCACTGACAGCGACCCTCTTGCCGCTGACGGCCGCTTTGCCCCCGTAGGGCATGTCCTCTGGGCAGGCCCCAAGCTCAGGATGTCTCCTCTCTCAGCCAGTCGAGGTAGGCCTGGTTCCCCGCACTGATGCCGCAGGCTATTATCTCTGGCACTTCATAGCTGTGCAGTGCTCTTATGCGCTCCACCAGACGGGAGAAATGCTTCTTTACGGACTTGAGGAGCATCAACGTTTCGGGCTCGTCGCACACCTTCCCCTTCCAGCGGTAGATCGATCGCACCTTGGGGACGATGTTGGCGCACGCGATGAGCCGCTCCTCCAGCAATGACTGCGCGATCCGTGCCGCCTCCTCCTCGCTTCCTGCCGTGACGTACACAACGATCTCCTCTCCCATAACGGTCTCCTCCTCGAGAAGTACGGGCGAGCCCCTCGCTGCGTGCTCGAGAATCAGGCCCTTCGGGATCGAGGCGTCGCATCGCCAGCAGCGAAAGGGCACCTCGTCCAACAGCTCGAAGCGCTCCTTGGCAATGAAGTTTTGGGTGCCGCATCTCGGGCACAGAAAGACTGTATCCATATTCCGGCCACGTAGAGATCGTCAACCAGCCCGAATACTAAAAGAGGATCGGCGGCCGGGTCAACTGTGAGGATGCGGGACCCACTCGTTCCGCCGAGTGGCCGAGCCTGAGATCGCCCTGGTGCGAGTTTGACCCGCACTCCCTTTCCGGCTACCCTCTCCAAGGGGTTTACGTTATCGACCCATTCGTCCGGGCAAGGAGGCACGGTATGGTCGCATTCAACGGCATAAACCATCTCGCAATGGCCACTGGAGACATGGACACGACGATCCGCTTCTGGAGAGACCTCTTGGGTATGAGGCTTGTCGCAGGTTTAGGCTCGAGAGGCTACAGACACTACTTTTTCGAGATCTCCGAGCACGACCTCATCGCCTTCTTCGAATGGCCTGGCGTGGAGCCTGTTCCGGACAAGGATCACGGAAGGCCCACACGTGGTCCGTTCGTGTTCGACCATGTCTCCTTCGGCGTGGAAAAAATGGAGGATCTCTGGGAACTCAAGGACAGGCTCGAGGCGGCGGGCTTTTGGGTTTCAGAGGCAATCGATCACGGCTTCATCCATTCGATCTACGCCTTCGATCCCAACGGTATCCCCATCGAGTTCAGCTGCAACGTGCCGGGCATCGATGTAAGAAGGAGCCCCCAGATGAGGGACCCCTCGCCCTCGCCGGTCACTATGGAAGGGGCCGAGCCCCGCCGGGACAGGTGGCCTGCCGTGGAAAACCCCACACCGGCAAAGGACCGCAAGGTCTATCCGGGGGCAGGCAGTGAACTGTTCCATGGAACGACATGAAGGGCCGTGGCCGGAAGCTCGCCCTGGCCGCGGCCTACCTGCCCCACCCCTTGTTGTGTCAGTAAGGGGCACATCCGGGGGCCGGGGGCGCCGGCGCTTCCCGCCGAGAGGGACCTTTCGCGAAGAAAAGGAAAAGGGCGTGCTCGAAGGTTCTCTGTCTGAATCAAGGGGCACCCGGAGTAAGGTGGCTCACTGCAGTGTGCCGCGGGAAAATCTCCTGTTCAAGGTGAGGAAGCCCGGGTACTGCACGGTCCTGCCGCCGAGTTGCACGGATGGTTTCACTTTGACCGTCACACGGCTCGGCCGATCGCTACTGCCCGCAAGGTTCAGCGCGAAGTTGATCACCGATTCGCCCGACCGGCCAGAGAGCACTTTCAGTAGATCCGTCGAAAAACTGACCGGTATGACGGCAGTGCCGCCGTTCGGGCCGATCTCGACCCTCTGAGGCACAGCGCCCGAGGCCACCTCGATATCGTCGATAAGGAGGATCCACTCGAGGCGGTTTACCGCGGCCTTGGACGGCGTCGGGTTCCTGACCACCACATCCACGGTTGCCTCCAAAGGCACGCTCCCAAACGCCAACGAGGCGAAGAGCGCTGAGCTGTCCTCTACGGTCAGATCCCCCAGATCGGAAACCTTCGAGACGTCTACCCCAGCCACCAAGACCCTGCTGAGGCCCTCGAACCTGAATTCGCACTGAGCGAGATTTCTCATCTCGTCGGCCTGGCGCTTGATCCCGCAGGAGAGGATGGACATGGCGGTCGCACACATCACAAGACTCCACTTGCCCGCCCGCTGCGGCTTCATTACCATTACTCCGAGTCAATGGAGAACCGTTCGGAGCCTCAATCGGACCCGAGCTTCCTCCTCAACCAAAAACGACCCCATGCGATCTGGGATTTCCCCATCTCCTTGAGCACCTTGAGCGTATTGACCCGATCAGGGGGTGTGAGCCCACCGGTCTGAAACATCCGGAGTGCGTCTCCACGGCGAAACTTTCCCGAGGAGGTCCGGGGGAGAGTCCCCGGCTCGAGGATCTCTATATGATACGGCGTCAAGGAGATCCCCGAGACGATCCTCTCTCTGATTTCAGCAGCAATAGCATCGTCGGCCCTTGTGCTTCTCGCATCGCGTTCTGCAAGAATTATGAGTTGTTCTCCTTCGCCGCTTACCATCTGACTGACCGCCACTGCACATCCCGTCCTTATCCCTTGGACCCCTGCCAGAAGTTCTTCGATCTCTTGCGGCGCGTAGTTTCTGCCCCGTATGATGATCAGATCCTTGGCTCGGCCTGCGATGTAGAGATCCCCTCTATAACGAAACCCGAGGTCGCCGGTATCCAACCATCCGTTCCTTATGGTCCGGGCAGTGATCTCGGGATCGTTGAAATACCCGCGCGTGATCGATGGCCCACGGACCATGATCCTGCCCACCAAAGAGTCTTCAAGGGGTCTATCGCGCTCATCCCATATCTCCACGGTAAGCCCAGGCATTGGCCTGCCGACAGAAGGCAGAAGTCTTCCTTTGCCGGGAACGGCCATCCCATGTGCGGCAAGGGAATCCCTGTCGAACTCCGTCACGAGAGGGGTGCGGCGAGGATCGGAAAAGCTCACTGCGAGCCCTGCCTCCGCCAGTCCATAGACCGGTGTCATCGCCTCGGCTCTGAACCCCCACCTGGCGAAGCGGTCACAAAAGCGTTTCATCACCTCGGTATCGATGGGTTCGGCTCCGTTGAAGGCGATCTCCCAAGAGGAAAGGTCCACCCCTTGCATGTCCTCGTCCTTTATCTTTGCCAGGCAGAGCCCATAGGCAAAATTCGGGGCCGGCGAAGTGACTCCTCTATAACGCGACAAGGTCTGAAGCCAGATCCGTGGTCTCGCAATGAACAGTTCTGGCCCGATGTAGGTCACGGTCCCCGGATAATACAAACCAACATACATGCACCCGACGAGCCCCATATCGTGATAAAGCGGGAGCCAACAGACACCCCCTTGCCTCGCCTTGGCCTCCTGATCGGTTAGCATCCTGAAGAAATGGGCGATCATCTCGATGTTGTAGAGAAGATTGGTATGGGATATCGTGACCGCCCTGGGCTCGACAGTTGTCCCGGATGAGAACTGGAGAAACGCAGGAGAGTCGGGATCTACCTCTACCGGCGACCATGGGTCATTGCCGCAGAGCTTTCCAGCATCCAGGACCATCTCGAGCGAGGGAACACCTTCTACAGCAGGCCCAATGAGTTTTTTGATCCGCGCATCAGTGACCAAGAAGCGGGCTTGGATCTTATTGAGCATCCTTCGCGTCCTGAGGAAATATTCGGTGAGCCTTCCCAAACGAACCGGCGGATACAAGGCAGCGGGAATGCCGCCGGCCAGCTGAACGCCCAGAAACGTATGGAGAAACTCGACACACGTGGGAAGAATAATAGCCACCCGGTCCATCTTCCCGAGCTTCAACCTTTGAAAGGTACCCGCAGTCGCCCTTATCCCGGAAAAAAGATCGTGGTAGGTAACGAACGAGGCCTCCCCTGATCTATCGATAAACCTCGCTCCGCGCTTCCTGCATCCTTCCAGGGACACGAGCATTTCGATGGCTGTAGGGAACTTAGGTTGGATCTGCATAAGCGCCTCTCCTCGTCGCGCGTTCCTTGATGAACGCGACAATATCCGCCAAGGTTTCGAGCCTGTCTCGATCCTCTGGCTCGAACTCGAGGCCGTAGTATTCTTCGATCTCCGTCATGAGGACCACCTGGGTGACCGAGTCGAGTCTGAGACCTTCTACAATGGGGGTCTCGAGACCGAGGGTCTCCACCTCCTCAGGTTTCAACTCGAGTTCGTCGAGAGCGACCTTCTTGAGGTGGCAGAGGATGTCTTCCTCAGTGATGGAAATAGTACCGGTGCTCTGCCTGAACCCTGACATCGGGGCGTCCTTTTCTCTCTTGTCTCTTTCTTTCACAGCTCGACAGGGCATCTCTCCGATCACATCGACACGTCAAGGGATCCTCCAGACTCTCATGAGGATCCCTCCCAGGAAAGATGTTCGATAAGGCAGCGTGCCGTCTCTTTGGCAGCCTCGATAAAAAAGGCGTGGCCCGCTTCCGGCAGAAAAACCACTCGGGAGCCGGGGATACGATCGGCAAGGCACAGGGAATTCTCGGGAGGGACGAGCACATCCGCATCCCCGGTCAGGATCAGGGTGGGTGCGGTGATGAAGGGGAGCCTTTCATAGCAATCATGCCCCAATGCTGCCCAGAACTGATTGGAGAGGGCCTTTCTCGACGGCGGGTTCTTGGCATAGCGCAGGGTCAGTGCGTTGACATACTCTGGCTCTTCCTTCTGAAAGCGGGGGCTGAAAAGGATCGAGACGATCTGTCGGGCGATCTGCTCCAGGGACTTGCCCCGTGTGAGAGTCATGTTCTGGACGGCCTCAGCAGACGGGAGAACAAACCCTGAACCACCGCTGTGGGTACACCCAAGGACGAGTCGGTCGATACGGTCCGGGTACCGAACTGCCAGCTCCTGGGCAATCATACCCCCCATAGAGACGCCGAAGATGTGGGCACGGCCGATTCCCAACACCTCGAGGAGGCCGATCGTATCGCGGGCGAATAACGGGATGGTGTATTTTTCATCGGGCTTGTCCGTGAGGCCAGCCCCTCGATTGTCGAACGTGACGACAGTAAAGCGGTCTTCGAGCTCGGGTACGAGCCGCTCCCACCAGCTCAGATCACCGGCAAGCCCCATAATGAGAACGAGAGGAGGCCCCTTGCCCTGCACATGGTAATGGATTTGGAGATCTCCCACACGGCAAAACGGCACCACGCACTCCTTTCGAGAAAAAAGCGACCCTCCTCTCCCGGCGGGTCTCAGGGTAGGCCTGGGGCTGCCGCCACCTACCGGCTTCCTTCCTCGAGAATCAGGTACGACTTCTTCTCTCTCTCCCCGCCGAGGAATATCCAGCCCGGGCCGTCGGAACTGATTTCCAATACGAGCGTATCCCCAGGGGACGCTTCCTGGCCGCCAGGCGACGGCGAGAGGTCTGCTCCATAGGTACTTGGATACCTTGAATTGACGACAATCCGTGATTGGCCCACGGGAATCTCCCGCAGATTTCTTACCAGCAGCAGACGGATGCTCACCATTGCCTCTGTAGTAGGCTGGACAGCCATAGACACAACGGCCTGGACCCTCTGTATCCTTGTGGACTTCCCCAGCGAATCGCTCCACTTTTGTGCCTCTCGAGAGATCCCTCTGATCCATAAGCGTCCTTCAGGGTAGTCTGACTCCGATAGCGTTCTGTCAGGACCGAGATAGAGCCTCGTACCCACGAGCTCCTCTGCGTGGACGGTAATGACTCTGTTGCCGCCGTCCGATTCTACACTCAGGCCCGAGGTGGCACGGCCCGAGGGGATCTTCGTCCTATCTATGTTCACTACTACGGCAGTAGGATCCGAACCGGTATGGCCGTGCGACGGACGTGCCGCAATCCAGTTTGCCTGGGGTGCTAGACGCCATTCGAGGATACCCGTCCCTTTGTTCGAGATGTGAAATACACTCTCCTGAGCGCCGAGCCCGAAATCCAACACCTCCGCGTCGACATCGAGGAGGGGGGAGACCGCAAGTGTCACGCTCACCTCGGCGGTCCCCCCGTCCGAATCCACTGTGATGCCGCCCGCGTAGGTGCCTTTGGCCAACCCCGCCCGATCGACACGGACGCGAACCGTCTCCTGCCTTACGGTCTCTCCATTGTCGGGCACAGCAGCGATCCATGGTTGATCCCACAGCAATTTCCACCTCAGGGGTACCGGTCCCCTGTTCCCGATGGCGAGTGTGTGCTCCGTTGCATCGGCGCCAAAATCGAGGTGGTCGGCCCCCACCTCAAGGACCGGTGCGACTTCGAGAGTCACTGGTACCTCACGTGTCCCGGCATCCGATCGCACGGTAATGATCCCTGCGTAGGTTCCTCGAGCCAGACCAGTGCGATCCACCCTGACGCGAACCGCATCCTTGGTTGTCGTCTGCGCGTGGGTCGGCGTTGCCGTAATCCACGAAGACTCCCAAGAAAGACTCCAGCCGAGAACCCCTCGACCATGATTTTCGATAGAGAGCACCCCTTCCTCCTGCTCCCTGCCAAAATCGAGCGACAGAGGGGAGATATGAAGAACAGGGCCTGGTACCTCGCTGGTGTTGTCCCCGTCGCCTTGGCAAGCGCCGCATACACCGAGTAGGCACAAAAAAAACCATTTGATCCAAAAAGAACGCACTGTATGCCCCCTCTTGTGCTGCCAGCCCGGCAAACAGCACCGACAGCTGACAGGATCCCACAAGGGCCCCCCGGCCCCTTTGCCCTGGTATGCCGAGGCCAGAAATACGTTGAACACGGCAACTGCCGGGTCGCCGAAACAATTCTTCAAATAGTATAAGGGGGAAAAGGCCTTGCCTCAAGGTCCCCGCCAAACTTCTCTGCCCTTCTTCCTGACCCCATCACCAAAGCAGGGCCTATTCGAGACCGCGGCACCTGGACCAATAGAGGCAAGAAGCCCCAGGCATGCCGACGTACCCGTTCTCGAGTGGCGAGCCCCCACATGTCATTCGCAGGAGTGACAATATCGAGCTCGAGGTGACGAATTTTGACCACGAGGGCAGGGAGATTCTTGCTTTGAGCAGAAAGGGTTCGCGATCGTACGAGGCGCGTCACAACCAAACATCTGCGAAAAGCCACACAGAATCAAAATGTTAAAGGCACCGACCGCGGTGACGGCGTAAGCCCCCATACTCAGAGAGTCTGTCTGAGGAGAGCCCCTTTCGGACGGCCCTTGCGATGGAATGGTTCTTGCAGCCAGCCAAGCACAGGACCATCTCGAGGCCTTCACCTTTCAGCACTGCGAGGTAACTGCATCATGAGAAACTCTACCTCATCGTGTTTGCTTGCACCTGCTTGGATGCGTGCGGCCTTTCTCGGTGTTGTGCTCCTGGCTCTTTTCTGCCCTACCCCTTTCGGCTACGCCCAAGTGAACACCTATGAGCCCATCGGTCCCTGGGGAGGAGACCGATACCAGGTATATATCGATCCCGGTGACCCCCAAACCCTCTACGTCGTCGGCTTTGGAATCCACAAGAGCACCGATGGCGGGGAGCACTGGTATCCTCTCCAGAATACCGATACCCCCTCGGGTGGTCTGCTCGCATTTTCTCTGGCCTTCGATCCCCGGGACAGCAGTATCCTCTACCTCGGGACCATGAACGGCGTCTGGAAGAGTACAAACGGAGGCCAACTGTGGCGACTCGCCTCGCAGGGCATTGCCGATGCGGACTGCCAGATACGCTCTGTCATTGTGGACAAAAACCAGCCCGATACCCTCTATGCCGGCATTTCGAGAGTATCCGCCTACCAAAGCTTGATTGCATCCGCGGGAAGGCGCGACATCAGCGCTGCGATATACAAGAGCACCGATGCAGGGCAAACATGGGTGCCCTTTGATAGCGGGCTGCCTCGACCATTTGCTGATGTCACTGCAGTGTACCAGAATCCCCACAACGGGGAACTCTTCGCAGCGCCTTACGGGGCCGGAATATATCGCTATGATCCAGGCCAGGCCCGGTGGGTGGCCTCCAGCCAGGGGCTCTCAGAGCCGCTGGGGTTCGGGGTGACTTCTCTTGCCTTCGATCCGGTCCAGGGAAGCACCATGTTCGCCACCACGAAAAAGGACTGGCTGTACAGGAGCGAGGACGGGGGCAGAACGTGGGTTCATGTTGCCTATCCTGAGAGCCTGGAGGCACCGTACCCGCCCATGGCCCTTTTTGTCACGGTCGATCCGAACAACCCGTCCAGGGTGTGGGCAAGTGCCTTTGCCGGCATGAATCGTCCCCGCGAGACAGCCTTTTTCTGGGCCGATGAGGATCAGTCCTCAGGAGGCCTCTACCAGAGCCGTGACGGAGGCAGAAACTGGAGTCGGGTACAATGGAACGATCTTTACCCTGATTCCGGGCCCTACAGCATCACCTTCGACCCTAAAGAAACAGTTGGCACTCCGCCCAATCAGACCACCAAAACAAGCTACGTCGCCAGTGTCTCCATCGCAGGGGTGCTCAAGAGCACAGACGGCGGGGCCACCTACGAACGAAAGATCCAGGGGATCAACGGGATGGCCGCCACCAGCTTCACTCAGCATCCTCAGGACCCCAATAAGCTCTTCGCGACGACCGAAGGGGTCCTTCACTTCTCCTTTGACGGCGGAGCCACCTGGTCGCGTTTTGTCCCTGTGACCCAACAGGGGCTCACATGGCTCTGGGACACCGCAGTGGATCCCGACGATCCAGACGTTCTCTACTATGCGACCGGGGAGCCTGCATGGGCGTGGAAAGACAACAAGGGACTTTACAAGGTTCGTATCTCCTCGCTCAACCCAGCACAGGAATTGAACCAGACAGGGCCCGGCGAACGGGTTCCTGGCACCCGTGGAACAGGCATATGGAAGGTATACCCGGTAGGTGGAGGAACCCTGTATCTTGCCACGCAGGACAGCGGCGTTCTCAAGAGCGTGGATCAAGGCCAGACATGGACGCAGGTGAATACCGGCCTCGAACAATCCAGCGTCACATGCTTGGTATTCGACTCTGAGAGAGCACCCAGGTTTGCAGGAACTCGAGCATCTTCGGGGGAGGCCGGTTCGAGCCTCTGGAACCCGGGCGAGTCCGGAGGACTCTACAGATGGGATGCCGGCAGCAATGGGTGGCAGCGAATAGGGGCATCGCTGATAAACGACGCAGTCTACAAGATCGTGGTCCTTCCAGAAGATCCTCAAAAGGTCTTCGTTGCAACGCGCGAAGGCATATTTTTCTCCCCTGACGGCGGTCAATCCTGGGAGCCGAGGCAACAGGGGCTTCCCGAGTCCACTGACTTCCTGTCCTCTGACCTTGTGGCGGGCTTCTCCTCGTCGCAACGTGTGCTCGTCGCCAGCAGCTGGGTGTGGGGTGTGTACGTGAGCCCTGACCTTGGGATGCATTGGATTCCCTACCGGAACGGCCTCGCCCCGTGGATAGTCCAGCACGTCTGGCTCGATCCTCAACGTGAGGGGCTCTTGTACGCTGCAACTCTGGGGGGGAGTGTGTTCCGGTGCCGTATGGGTCATTCCCCGACAGTAGAGTCCGTGACTGCTGGTGGGATCGACCTGTCGCCTCCTTACAAGGCCCGTGTGCAGGAAAACGAGCAACTCGAGATCAGGATTCAGGCCTCCGATGCGGACAATGATCCCCTCACAGCGACCGCATACTGGAACGGTCAGGCCGTCGGCCGACCCGGGACGGAGAATCCAGCGAATCCTGTGTCCTTCGATCCGTCCACTATGACTTTTACCTGGACGCCTCCCTATGGCTCCAGCCAGTACAACCCGTACAGGGTCGATGTCGTTCTTTCCGATGGTTTGTTCTTCACCTCTGTCTCGATCCAGGTCGAGGTAGGTACGCCTCCGGCCCCTGTATTCGACACCGTTTCATGCAACGGGACCACGCTGCAGTCCCCTTATGGGTTCCATGTACCCGAGATGGTACCCATTGTGATCCGGTTCGACGCACACGATCCGCTCGGCGGTCAGTTGAACTACCAGGCGACCCTTGCCGGTCAGCCGGTTCCTCCTCCTGACCGGGTCAGCTATCCGCCGCAGGTCTTCAGTTTCGATGCCGCGACCAGAACCTTTTGCTGGATTCCTGCCTATGGGACCGCCAGGTCGGATCCCTACCACCTTGTTCTTGCGGCGACTGCAGAGGGCACATGGAATTCCATAGATATTGAAATCTTCGTCGATCATGCCCAGCCCACCTATGCGCCAGAGGTATCTCTCGGTCTCAACGGGAACGCATTCACCGCAGGCGACACCATGACCCTCACCATGGGGCTGTCGAACTTCGGCGCTCAGGTCACCGGTGATCTCTATCTGGCCATCGGCGTCCCCGAGTACCCGTACTACAAGACGTATCCGCTGGCCAAAAGTATCCGGCTTCCCTCGTTCCTCGACCTTGAGGGGATCACGCTTCTTCACGTCTCCATAGGGAGCACATGGAAGAAGGGGCCTTACCTGTGGACCCTCATCCTGACTCGACAGGGCGGCAACGTCAAGGATCAGAATGCCTGGCTTGCCTGGGACAGCGTCGATTTTACGATCAAATGATGCGGTCCAACCGCATCGGGCACAAGAGCGGGTAGAAACGCGACGGGAAAGGATGCCCCCCGCGGGCGAGGGCTCCGTTCACTTCCTGAGTTTCCTGTGCACGCGGAAAAGAACGAGCAGCCCCATAATCGGGCATGCCCAGTTCAACGAGGCCGACATGCGCGCCTCGGCCGTTCCGTACAGGGCTGCAGCCTGGGCTTCGCCCGCACCCCAGCGCGGGATATCATGAAACTTGTCGACACAGGTCGTCTCCAAACCCGAAGGATCCGGAATCCACTCGAGGGGCCTGATCGGCCGGCCGTCGCTCCACCCACCCATGAAGACCTGCTCCGCGGCCCCATTGCCAAGGGCATACTCGCACTCCGCCCCTTTGAACGCGCAATCGAGAAGAGCCGCCGAAAGCTTGAAGGTGATGTAGTAATCCCGGGCATCGACAGCAGCGGTATCGCCATAGCCGGTCGTATTGGGGAAAAAGTGATTCGCGATCTGCTCGGGCCGACCATGACGGTCTGAACGGTAAAAGAGAAAATCCTTGTTTTCGTCGGGCAGTTGGGAGGTCGCCTTCCAGATCGCCTGTCCGGTCGATTTGCAGACGATGTCGTCCTCGTCAGAGACAAGGATAACCATCTTCGTCGCAGGCTCTATCAGGGAGAAGTCCGCCTTGGGTATCACTCCAAGCCCGCCCGGCTCTATAGAGACGACGGCGTAGGGTGCTGGTATCTCGCTGCCCGGGTCGGCTGCGTGTGCTGCAAGGATAGGCCCCAGGTACCCGCCGGCAGAATGGCCAACGA
>Ga0068707_1000951_pt1 | contig 19965 bp, 19 predicted proteins | sample YNPNPMetaG_FD_66600 | JGI IMG/M metagenome (GOLD analysis project Ga0068707, IMG submission 66600) | Anoxygenic and chlorotrophic microbial mat microbial communities from Yellowstone National Park, USA - YNP NP MetaG | ecosystem: Environmental > Aquatic > Thermal springs > Hot (42-90C) >...
CTCCTTGAGATGAACGCCTCCAACATCTGGCTCAACTGCAGCGGCGCCATAATAGATGGGGTAAACGGCAGGGGCTACGGAATCTACATAAACAACAAGGAGAACGACACCATAAAGGACTGCAACGTAAGCAGGTACTATATCGGCTTCTACGACAACCGCTCTTATAATACGCTCTATCTGAACGACATTGCCTACCAGAATCCGGACTATGGCCTTTTTGTGAGTTACAGCAACTACACCCATATATACAATGTTTCGGCAAGTGGAGGAAGCTCCATAAACATCAGGTTTTATTTGTCTAATTTCTCAATCATTGAGAATTGTACTGTCCAGAGCCCGAACAATCGCAACATAGAATTTTACGACAGCCATAACAACACGGTTTATGGATGCTCCATAATAAACAGCGGAACCATTAATGGGCATGGGGTGCAATTCTTGTCCAGCACAGGAAACAGAATACTAAACAATAACATAACAACAGTTTTGCATGGCAGTGGCGTATATGTAGGTGGAAGCAACAGCAACACGATTGCGAATAACGTAATAAGTAATGCCACCGAAAGCGCAATATTTTGCGAGTGGTCTCAATCAAGCCTGATTGAGAATAATACCCTCTACAACAACAGCGTTGGGATAAACCTCACCCACCACGATTACGGGACGTTCAATAACAACACCATATACGGAAACAATCGGGGCCTCATTCTTTACCAGGCCAGCGGCAACGTGTTTAAGAATACAACAATATACGGCAATGCAAACAGCGGCCTGCGGTCCAACAGCTCTGCCGGGAACAATTTCACCGACACATTCATCTACAACAATAACTGGTACGGGATAGAGTCATACAGCTCTAACAATACTCTAAGCAACACCCTTGTCCATACCCAGTACAGCTACTTGTTTTTTGAATCCAGCTCATTCAGCAACTTCACCAACCTCACGCTCGGCTACAACGCAACCGTGGGCCTCATAAACTACCCCTCGCTGAATCTCACCTCCGGAATAGCAATACAGGAAACATATGACATATACCTCCAGCCCGACTGGGTTTCCCTGGATGCATCAACCCCGGATGCGGATGATTTGAACAAGTCCGCATACATAACTATAAACAACAGCGCCTGCGGCACAATGGGGGTGCTGCGAGAAGATGGATTCCCTGTTTCACTTGCCTCAATATTGTCCAACGGCCGGCACTACCCGGCAACAGTGAGCTGCGACGGGGACCGCGCAACCTTCCATGTTGATGGCTTCTCCGCCTATACGCTCGGGCAGGAAATCACCCGCCTGACATTTGCCATAAATGAATCCAGCGGCATAACCTACGGAACCCCCATAAACATCTCCTGCAATGCGAGCAATTCGGTGGTGCCGCTTGAAATATTCAGCAACGGCACCTCCATAGCAGGCCCGCAAACTGGATATGTGGAATACACAGGAGTTTTGGCCGCAGGCTACTACAACTTCTCCTGCAACGCCACCGGCAACGAGAACTACACGTCGGCTGAAGCATCCGAGCTGTTCCGGATAAACCGGGCAGCCCCGGCGGTCACATTCAGTGCATCCCCGGGCTGGGCCATCAGGCCAGGAGAGACCGTAAACATCTCATGCAACACGAGCAACCCGCAGATAACTATAGAGCTCTGGAACTCCACCGGCATGATTGGCTCGGGCTCTTATGTTGAGTATGTTGGGACTTTTGCGGCAGGGACTTACCAGTACACATGCAACAGTACGGAAACCGAGAACTACACCGCATTCAGCCAGACCGAAACCCTCAACGTGCGCAGGCCTTCGGAAGGAGGGGAGCCTGAGAGGTGCTCCCTGCGGATATTCGCCCCAGATTCTGCGTTTGCCAATACCCCGGTGCAGGTAGGGGTGCAGAGGATGGATGGCACCAGCGAAGGGCCGATGCTCAACAATGCGAAGCTTACCTTTACGTACATAGATGCCCCAGCCGGCTCCGCGCCGCCAACCGCAGTGCATTACACGAATATCGGCGGCTACACTGATGAGATTTATTTCACCCAGGACGGAACATGGAGAATATATGCGGAATTCGGCGACTGCGAGATGGCTGAAGATAGCATGGAGATATACAGCGCACCTGAAGCATACAGCATTGGTTTTGAGCAGAGATGCGATGGAAGCATAGTCACGCTAACGACTGAGGTTTGCGAAGTGCTTGGTGCGCCTGCGCCCGGGATGGGCGAGATGGGATGCAGGCAGGTTCCTGTCCAAGGTGTCACCGTTGAGGCGTACTTCTGCCCAGCAGGCGCAGGAGCCGATTGCACGGACAGGATAGGAACATACACCACAGATGAGGGCGGCCATGCCTCCATACTGGCGTTTGACGGCGTGGTGAAGGTGGTCGCATACCTCATGGCGGATGCTGAGCCGCGCGTGGAGTACTTTGGCCTCCCGAGCAGCGAAGACTGCCCGCCGCCAAGCGAGGAGATAAGCATCAATTTTGACCCGTCCTGCGATGGCAGCACGGTGTCTGTCACCGGCACGGTATGCACAGGAGGGACGCTCGTGTCCGACGTCTCCAGCGCCCCGTACCTGCCTTATGGCGAATGCAGGGAGGGCCCGCTTTCCGGGATGCGCGTAAGCATATACTGCTGCCCGGAGAACTGGGACAGAATGGACCTCCCAATCCGGGAAATATGCACAAGGCAGGTTGATTCCGGCACAACGGATTCCTCCGGGATGTTCGTAACGGGCGCGAGGGATTGCACCGCGCTTATATATGTGGAGGGTGGGCTTGGCACCCCCGCTGAAGGCACATACCTGGTGGAGGCCCTCCCAACAACCCAGGAATGCGCAGAATGCCTCTCCGACTCGGACTGCCCCGAGGGATACGTGTGCAGGAGCTATGAATGCGTGCCGGGTGAGATTCCGCCCGAGCAAAGGAAGTGCTCTGCGGACGGCGACTGCACGCACGGGTACAGGTGCTCCGGAGGGCAATGCACGCAGATAAGGACCTGCGCCGTCGCCGCGGACTGCGGAGCAGGCCAGGGATGCCTTAACGGGATTTGCTACACGGATGAGGAGATAGAAGCAATAACCGGCGGCGAGGGCGGGGTGGAAGGCGGAGGCCTCCAGCGCATGCTTGAAAATGTGGTTGACACGGTGGTCAAATCCGCCTGGCTCATCCTGCTGCTGTTGGTGTGCCTGCTCCTGTTCTTGCTCTTCTGGTGGAACAGGAGGAAGAAAAAGAAGAGGCTCACCACCGAGGAGATGATTGCAAAGGAGCAGGAGAGCGGGATCGGGCCGCAGCCCCCGCGCCAGCCGCGCCACAGCGCCTTTAAGAAATAAGTTTTCTTTTTCCTAGCAATTGGGGGGCGGATTAGCCTCCCTTTTTATTCTTTTCTTCCCTTATTTTATCTCTCTATTTAGAGAGCAATATGCCTTGGTAGTGTAGTGGTCCAGCATCTCGGCCTGTCGAGCCGGTGACCCGGGTTCGAATCCCGGCCAAGGCGAGAAGAAACGCGGGGGAAGCTATTCGTTCTCAGCCCCATACATCGGGGCTTCGACCGAACCCCCCATTTCTTTCTATTTTTCTGACCCCCCTCTACCTCACTTTGCAGCTCTTCGCCCGCCCAGCCACCCGCGTCCGAGCAGGTGCTCGCGGCTCCGTCCTGCTGTGCCCTGTTCTGCGCCCAGCTCTTCGGAATATGCTGGTACTGGTGGCTTCTCATAGTGATAATCATAATAGCGGGAGCCTACGCCCTCTCCAAATCCTTCGCAAAATAGCTCCCCTCTTCCTTTTAATCCATTTCTTTGATTATTGCGCATGGATTACTGGAGGATGAGGGAAGAAGAGCTTTTCTCCTCTTTAGGCTCCTCCAGGGATGGCCTCTCTTCCAGGGAGGCGAAGGAGCGCCTCCGCAAATACGGAATGAATGAGATAGAGCCCCCTGACCGGAGAACCCCCCTACGCATACTCTTTTCCCAATTCCAGAATCCCCTCATATATATACTCATAATTGCTACAATAATAGCCTTCTTCCTCGGGGAGGGGCAGGAGGCGGCGATAATAATCGCAATAGTCATTGTAAATGCAGCCCTGGGGTTTGCCCAGGAATACCGCTCCGAAAAAGCCCTTGAGGAGCTCCGCAAATACATCTCCATGACCGCCCATGTTTTAAGGGATGGGCAGGCAATAGAAATAAATACGAAGTTGCTTGTTCCCGGGGATATAATATTCATCTCAACCGGGGACATAATTCCTGCGGACGCCCGCCTCCTTGAGGCCAATGGGCTTGAGGCCAACGAATCCGTGCTCACGGGCGAATCCAACCCGGTCCCAAAAAACCCCCTCCCCTTCCGGATGGCCTCCCCCCCTGTTTCAGGGCTTTCAAATATGGTCCTTATGGGCTCCACCATCACAGCGGGCTATGGAAAGGCGGTTGTTGTTTCCACTGGGGAAAGCACATATATGGGGAAGAGCGCTGGCGGCCTGCGCGCACCGGCGCCTCAGACGAATTTTGAGCGGAGCATCCGCGCCTTCGGCGACATGCTCCTTAAGGTAATAATCGCCATGACATTTTTCATATTCGTCATAAATGCGGCGCTCGGGCACGGGCTGCTCACATCCTTCCTCTTCGCCCTCGCGATTGCTGTCGGGATAACTCCCGAACTGCTCCCCATAATAATAACAATCGGCCTCTCCCAGGGCTCAATGCGCCTGGTGCAAAAGCACGTGGCGGTAAAGCGTCTCCAGGCAATAGAAGACCTTGGGAATATTGATATCTTATGCGCAGACAAGACCGGAACCCTCACGGAAAACGAGGTTTCACTGGTCCGGTACGTGGATGCTAACGGGAAAGAGAACGACGAAATCCTTCTTTATTCCCTACTTTGCAACTCCGCTGTTGTCCAGCATGGGAAGGTGAAGGGGGGGACTATTGATTCCGCGATATGGCGGTATGCCATGCAGAAATTTCAGCTGAAAAGGCTTGATGGGTACTCCTGGATGGGACTGGTTGCCTTTGATTATGAAAGGAAGCGGATGAGCGTGGTTGCCGGGCACGCGAAGGGCAGGCTGTTCATAACGAAAGGCGCCTTTGAGAGCGTCCTTCCAATTTGCACCAAAATCCTTATCTCAGGCAGGGAAATCCCAATCCGCACATATTCTGAAAAGCTGAAGAAAATGTGTGAAGGTTTCGGGCAGGAGGGCTACCGCGTGGTTGCGGTCGCTTACAAAAGGCCTGGGAAAAAGGAGGAATACACGCCGAAAGACGAGGAAGATATGGTGTTCATGGGGCTGCTCCTCCTGCTTGACCCGCCAAAGAAAGACACCGTGCCTGCGCTTGAGCATTTCAGGCGCCTCGGAGTTGAAATATATGTCTTGACCGGGGACGGGCCCCTTATCACTGCGCACATCTGCAGGCAGGTTGGAGTGGAGGTGTGGGAAAACCGGGTGGTGACAGGAGCAGAAATAAGTGGGATGGACGATTCCAGCCTGCAGGAACATGTGAAGAAATACAATGTGTATGCCCGTCTCACCCCATCCGACAAGCTCCGCATAGTGAGGGCGCTCAAGACCAACGGCCACGTAGTTGGCTTCATCGGGGATGGGGTGAATGATGCGCCTTCGCTCAGGGCAGCGGACGTTGGCATTTCCGTGAAAAACGGCGCTGACATCGCCAAGGACGCCGCGGATGTGGTCCTTCTCCGCAAGTCCCTGAACGTAATCGCGAACGGGATTTCTGAGGGGAGGGGGACATTCAGCAACATAATGAAGTACATCCGGAACACAATAAGCGCAAACTTCGGCAACATGTGGACCCTCTCGCTTTCCTCCCTCTTCCTCCCCTTCATCCCTCTTTTGCCCTCCCAAATCCTGCTCAACAATTTCCTTTCGGACATCCCGCTCGTTTCAATCTCCGCAGACAGCGTGGACAAGGACGAGCTGAAGAAGCCAAGAAAATGGGATATAAAGGGAATAACAAGGTTCATGGTATTTTTTGGGGCAATAAGCTCGGTTTTTGACCTCATTACGATGGCCTTCATAATCCTGGTTCTCGGGGCGGGCGAGGCCCTGTTCCACACGGTATGGTTCCTGGAGTCCATCCTCTCAGAAATAATTGTGGTCTTCGCAATCCGCACGGCCAAGCCGTTCTACAAATCCATGCCCAGCCCAATCCTCCTTTCCCTCACTATCCTCATTGCGGCCGTGTCCATAGCCATAGTCGCAACCCCCATTGCCTCCACCTTCGAGTTCTCGCCCCTTGACCCCTTCAACATAGGGGTGGTTTTCGCGATAGTCTTCTCCTATTTCATAATAGTTGAAATCACAAAGAATTTCTATTATGCGAAATATGGTCATGATTAAAAAAATGCACCAAGGAAATATGCGCATGCCATCCGCAGAGATTCTTTCCAACCCCGCGCTGCAGGAAATCCTCGCAAAGCTCAGGGACAAAAACACCGGGGCCAACTGTTTCCGCATGCTTCTCCGCCGCGCAGGCTACTTATGCACTTATGAGATTCTTGCAAGGGATGCGGGCATCTCCAAATCCCGAGTAGAGACCCCGCTTGGTTCTGCGCCCTCCACCAGGATTTCCGGCCATATCCTGCAGGTTGCGGTTATGCGCGCCGGCGAGCCCTTTTGCGAGGGGGGTGCCAGCCTCCTGGATGAGTTGGGCCTCTCGCGTTCCATCGGCTTCGTGGACGCGAAAAGGCTTGAGGGAAAGGGGAATTCCGAATACTTTGAGATAGAGATCGGCTCTTTTAAGGTCCCGCCCTTTGATTCCGGCACCACCATAATAATTTATGACCCTATGCTCGCCACTGCTTCCACCGCCGTAAGGATAGTTGACAGGATTTCCAAAATGGGAAAGCCGAAGAACATGGCATTTTGCTCGGTAATTTCTTCAGAATACGGGGTGAAGCGCCTCTCCTCCGCATTCCCGCAGCTCAAAATCTACACACTCGCAACCGACCCCCGACTGAACGGGAAGGGCTATATCGTCCCTGGCCTCGGGGATGCCGGTGACCGCGCCTTTGGTTCATATTGAAAAGTGAATGTTATGCTCATACTCATCTCAGGGCTTCCGGGAACAGGAAAGACCAGGATTTCCAAGGAACTGGCATCTCGCCTAAGTGCAATACACATAAGCTCAGACTCAATCCGCAAAAAATTGCTTGAAAAGCGGACTTATTCCGAAGAAGAGAAGGCCCTGGTTTATTCAGAAATGATCTCTCAGGTTTCCAGCTTCCTTTCCCAAGGAAAGAGTGTGATCGCAGATGCCACTTTCTACAAGGAGAGCTTCCGCAAGCGGATGCAGGAAGCTGCAAACAATGCCGGGGCCGACTTTTTCATTGTTGAATGCATCCTTCCGGAAGAGAAAGTTAAGGAAAGAATCTCCTCCCGCAAAGGCGGGGACAGCGAAGCAAAGTATGCGGAGTACCTGATAGTGAAAAACGCCTTCCAGCCCTTCACAGGGCAGAGAATCACAATAGATACCTCCCTCCCTGTGGAAGATTCCATAAGCACAATCCTCCGCTCAGTCTCCGGAATTGCAACCATCCTTGAGGAACTGAAAAAGCCCTCCGCCTACCAGCATCCAATTTCCGGCCTTCAGCTAATCCAGACACACATCTCCTGGGTCTTCCTCACAGGCGAATACGCATACAAGATAAAGAAGCCGGTGAAATTCTCCTTCCTTGATTTTTCCACCCGCGAAAAGAGGAGAGCCCTATGCGAAGAGGAGGTGCGCCTAAACAGGCGCCTCTGCCCGGATGTTTACCTGGGGGTTGTCCCCATCACAATGGGCAAGCATCCCTCTTTTGGCGGCCCGGGCTTCCCCATGGACTATGCGGTGAAGATGAGGCAGCTCCCCCGCGAGAGGATGATGTCCCGCCTTCTAAACGAAGGAAAAGTCACCGGGCCCCACATCCTCTCCATCGCCAAAATGATAGCGGACTTCCATTCCAAAATAGAAGTAGTCCGCGATCCAAAATACTCTTCCCCGGAAATGTGCTGGAGCCAATTCTACGACCTTTTCTGCACCCGCGAAACTGCGGAAAATGCATGCGGAATGGGAGAAAAAGTAGATTTCATCCTTGAAAGAGCTGAAGGATTCATAAAAAAGAACCGTTCCCTTTTCCTCCAGAGGCAGGAGAAGGGCTTCATCCGCGACTGCCACGGGGATTTGCACTCCGGCAACATCTTCCTCACGGAGCCGCCCATAATCTTTGACTGCATAGAATTCAGCAGGGATTTCCGCTACAACGACACCGCTTCGGAGGCTGCTTTTATGGCGATGGACCTGGATGCGCACGGGAGGAAGGATTTTTCCAACCTGTTCATTTCTGAATACGTGCGCCTCTCCGGAGATTCCGGCCTTCACTCCATAATCAGCTATTACCTCTGCTACAGGGCTAATGTTAGGGCAAAGATAGCCGCCCTCACCTACGCCCAGCATCCTTCCGAAGAAGAGAAGAGGAAAATAGAGAAATACCTCCTTCTCGCGGAGGAGTATGCCCGCAGCCTGTAATCTTTTTATATATGCACCCACCTGAACCGCTTATGAAAATCGCATACGTTTCTTTCTTGGTGGCATTGCTTCTATTGCCTGGCTGCGCAGGCCCGAAATGGGAGACATTCACGGACGGCAATTTCAGCATGCAATACCCTGCGGGCACGGTGCAGCAAACCCGGGGAGATGAGATTTTCAAGGCCGCTTCCGAAGGATGCCAGATAAGCGCGATGAGGATAGGCGGCCAGCCCTCATTCAGCAAATTTATTACCTACATAAAGGGGACCTGGGAAGGCCTGAATGGCCTCACCATAGAGAAAGAGTACGTGGGGCAGTCTGTTGCAAATTTTGAGGTGCGGGCCAGCAATGAGACCGCCCAGTATAAAGGGTCAGTAAAGATGTTATATTGCGAGGGAAATAAAGTGTATATACTGATGGTCGGCTGCGGCAGGAATGTGTACGAAAGCAGGAAGGAAATGGTGGACCGGATCATTGATTCGGCGGGATGCGCCTAATGCCTGAAATGCCTAATGCCTGTGAAGAGCATCGCCATTCCATGTTCATCTGCTGCTTTTATGACTTCTTCATCCTTTATTGAGCCGCCCGGCTGTATAATCGCGGTAACACCCAGGGAAGCAGCATAATCTATCCCGTCCCTAAAAGGGAAGAAGGCGTCGCTCGCCATCGCAACCCCCCTCAAATCCTCCCCAAACGATTTCGCAATCATCGCAGCGAGCTTAGCCGCATCAATCCTCTTCATCTGCCCCGCGCCAATCCCAACTGCGCGCTTCCCGCGGGCATAAACAATAGCGTTGGATTTCACATATTTCGCAATCTTCCACGCATAATAAAGGGATTCCTTTTCCGCAGGGGTGGGCCCCCTCTTCGTAACAACCTTTGGCTCCCCATCAAACAATTTCACGTTCGCATCCTGCACCAGCAGCCCCCCGGCCACGGACCTGTATTCCCTATAAGGCTGCCTCTTCACATTTCCATCTTTTACTTCCATCACGCGCAAATTCTTCTTCCCTTTGAATTCCGCCAGTGCCTCTTTGGAATAGGAAGGGGCAACAACTACCTCCACAAAAGTTGAAGTAATTTCCTTTGCCAGTTTTCCATTAACTTCCGTATTTACCGCAATTATGCCCCCGAACGCAGCCTCCGGGTCCACAGATTTCGCAATCCTATATGCTTCCGCAATATCCTCATGCGAGGCAACCCCGCACGGATTATTGTGCTTCACCACCACTGCAGTTGGCTCCTCAAATTCTTTTACCAGCTCAAATGCCGCATTCGCATCCAGTATATTATTGTAAGAAAGCTGTTTTCCCTGCAATTGCTCCGCGCTTGCAATGCAGGGCTGGAAGAACTTGGGGTCCTTGTAGAACGCCGCCTTCTGGTGCGGGTTCTCCCCATACCTTAAATCCTGCAGTTTTTTGAAGGAGAGGTTCAGCACCTCCGGGAAATCCCCCCCAAGCCCAAATGCTCTCCGCAAATATCCCTCAATCACAATATCGTAATGGGAAATGTGCTCAAACGCTTCCAGGGCAAGCTCCTCCCTCATCTTCTCGCTTATTTTGCCGTCCTTCTTCATCTCTTCCATTATGCCCGCATATCTCTTTGGGCTCACCACAACTGTTACACTTTTGTAATTCTTAGCCGCCGCCCGCACAAGCGCAGGCCCGCCAATGTCAATCATCTCAATAATCTCATCATGGGGCTTCCCTTCCGCTACCACTTTCTCAAAAGGGTAAAGGTTCACCACCACCAGGTCTATGAGCCCGATCCCGAGCTTCTGCGCCTCTTCCAGGTGCTCCCTCTTCCTCCGGTCCGCCAGAATCCCCCCATGGATTTTCGGATGCAGGGTTTTCACCCTTCCCTCCATCATCTCAGGGAATCCGGTAAGGGAAGAAACCTCAACCACAGGTATGCCAGCGTCTGAGAGCGCCTTCGCGGTCCCGCCGCTGGATATGATTTCCACTCCCCTTGCATGCAGGAATTTCGCAAATTCCACAATCCCTTCCTTCTCAAACACGCTGAGCAGGGCTCGCTTTACCTGAACCATAAGAAACAGTTAATATCTCTAAAATGAATGTAATTATAAATGAAACGCACCACCCTGAGGAAAATCAGTGGACAGATGATTCTATGCGGAACTCTATCGTTTCCGTATCCGCCCCCACAGGAATCTCTATTCCATCCGAATATTATTCACGCAGCCAAGCAGGTCTCTCCTTGGGATTTTGAATTGGAAATAATGGTGGAGGATTACAAGGGCTACAATAGAATACTCCATGAGATGAGCGCACAGTTCCCCAAACTAATCCAATACACTGAATCCGCTCTCATGACGGAGGATGTGGTTTTCCCGAGCAAAATAATGTTCTTTGAATAGTATATTTAGCTTTACCATATGGTTTAAAAATATTTACTATAAGTATAAGTAAGTGAACCATATGGTAAAATTATTTGAACTATTAAAAAGGAAGAATACCGTAGAAGTCTTGAAATACTTCCTTGAACACCCGACCAAGAAAATACACGCAGGCGAGCTTGAAGAGGAAGTTCCCCTCTCGAAAGTTAGCCTTCTGCTTGGTTTGTCCACCCTCACGAACGAGGGTTTTTTATATTCCACGGAAATCGGCAGGATTAAGCAGTACTGCCTTGTGAGGGACTGGCCGCTGGTGAAGCAGCTGAAAATCCTTCTGACTATGGACAAGGTTATGCCGCTTCTGGAAAAATTGCACGGAACCGGAGTGGAAGCCTACCTATACGGCTCCGCGGCAAGGGGCGAGGATACTGAGGAGAGCGACATAGACCTCCTGCTCGTAGGAAATCTGGCCCGGGCGGAAGTAATAGGAAAATTAGGAAAAATGGAGAAAATGAAACCTCTTTACCTTAGCTTTCTGGAGTACTCTTCACTTGCCCGCAAGGACAAAGCTTTTTATGAGAGGGTGGAGAAGGACCGCATAAGGCTGATGTGATGGGCCCGGAGGAGCTCGTAAGGGCGAATTATATTCAGAAAATCCAGCCCGCACAAGACCTCGCGGAAAAGGAGTTCCACGAGGCGGATTATGACCCGGAGAGCGCGGAAACCGCCCTCCATGAAAAGGACTACAAGTGGGCAATAGTAAAGGCATATTACGCGGTTTTCCATTCCGCAAAAGGGATAATGTTCCTGATGGGCTTCAGGGAGAAAACCCATTTTGCGGTTGGCGAGTATCTGGAATTTTTATCCAAAAAAGGCAAGCTGGAAAGCCGCTATGTCTCCGATTTCAAGGCCTGCATGAGTGCAAGGCAGGCTGCGGACTACAATTACGATTATTCCAAGAAGACAGCACACGATATCCATACAATAGCAGAAGAGTTCGTAGAAAGGATGAGGAAATTACGGAAGGCGATTTGATGGAAATCCCGCAAATCCTCAGGAAATTCAAAACAGTCGCAGTTGTCGGAGTTTCCAGAGACCCTTCCAAGGACAGCAGGATGGTTTTTGAGTACCTTCTCGCCCACGGATTCGAAGCTTATGCAGTAAATCCATTTGCAGATGAAATCGGCGGCAGGAAATGCTACAAATCCCTTTCCGGGCTTCCAAAGAAGCCTGAGATAGTGGATATCTTCCGCCCCTCCGCGGAAGTAATGCCCATCGTGGATGAAGCTATAAGAATAGGAGCAAAAGTAATCTGGATGCAATTGGGCATAATCAACGAGCATGCGGCGGCAAAAGCAAGGAAAGCTGGCTTGGAAGTAATCATGGACCACTGCATGAAAATAGAGAATGAAAAGATGAAGAAATAGTTATTTAACCTTGGGCAAATGCAGGCTCCCCACAATCCTCCTTATGAGCTCCATCGTCTTCCTGTGCTTGTAAAACCCATACCCGAAGAAAACTGCCCCAAGAATAAGCGCAAAATAGCCAACGAAAGAGAAAATCCCTTCCCTGAAGTATCCCACGAAGAATATCCCGCCCATGGAGACAGTCATCCCGGTGCGAATATACGCAAGGTAGGTCCTTTCCTCCGCCAATTTGGTCCTCTCTATTGCCAGCTCATCCCGGAGTATAAGCTTATCTTTGGAAAACTTCTCATAAGCCATGCTAACCTACTCTTCCCCTGCCGCAGGAACCTCGTATCCGCTGCCCTCCAGAGGCTTGTCTGTGTCTATGCGGAAAAGGCTCCCCACATCACCGGAAGCGTTTGCCCCTCCGGTTCCACTGCCTCCGGAAGCCCCGCTGGTTTGCGTTCCGGTGCCACCCGTAGCCCCGTTTCCCGTCCCGGTCTCATTAGTGCCTCCCCTCTGCCCTCCTTTAGCACATCCTGCAATAAGCAAAGAAACGGCCAGTAACACAAAAATAATTTTCCAGTCCATTTTCACACCCCTGCCCAATATAGAGTATATAAGGCATTGAACCTCTGCATGAGGGAAAGCCCTTCCGTCCAGCATCTCATGTTCTCAGCCGCATACCCTGAATCCACATCAGGTGAGTATGCGCATTCCTCGGTGAGATCCTCCGTATCCCCCTTCAGGTCCGCCATCTCCTCCAATAATTCTTCTTTGTTCTCATTCGTACCCGCTTCTATAATTGGCTCAGCATAATCAATCACGGACATCATTTTCTCCAGCCTGAAAAGCAGAACGAGCCTGGAATGCCTTTCGTAAAGCTTCTTCACCTCCTGCACCTGGTGCGAATCATACGCCGCATCTATATCTTCATCCAGTGCCCGCGCATAGTCCAGTACTCTTTCCATTCCCAGGATGTCTGCCCTCATCGCCTCCAGCTCCGCAACCTCGCTTTCCCCCTTTTCTATGTCGTTCGCGAGGTATGCGTGCGCCGCCCTTTTTCCAGTTTCAAATGCGGAAGCCCTGCATTCCTCCAGCTCCTCTTCCAACCTGCCCACATCTTCCTGCACGCAGTTCCTGTACCCCTGGCTCTTGTTATTCAATGCGTCGCCAATCACCTCAAGCACCAGCCCGGCCATGTTCGCGTTGAGCCTGAACATCGCTGCCCCGTATTCCAGCCTGTTCCCCTGCTCCGCGCCCTCCTGCGCATCGTCCAGTGCATCTTCAATCTCCTCCATGCGGCCCGAGAAGTCAAACACGTGCGTATCATGCAGCCGCCCGCACTCCTCCCTGAGCGCCACATAATCCCTCGCGAACTGCACGTTGCACGCAGCATACTCGTACTCGGATTGCAGCATGTCCGCAGTCGCGGCGTTCTCCCACGCGAAAGAAACAGCAGCCAAAACCAGAAACAAAGCAATTTCCCTCATAAGGACCCCAAGCTTATTTGCACTCAGAAGCATTAAAAATATTCCATTGAAAGGAATGATGGGGTTTTGATGGAACTGTTCTTCTGGATTCTTGGTGTTGCGCTCCTTGACGCGCTCCTGGGCTTTGCCGGCCTCTTTTCATTTTACCTTAAGGAAGAGATGGTGAGGAAGCTTGCCTTCTACCTCACCGCGTTCGCAGGAGGGGCGCTCATAGGCGGCGCATTCTTTCACCTCCTTCCCGAGGCCTCGGAATTTTTTGAGCCTCTGCAGATGTCCATTCTTATAGTGGGCGGTTTCATTGCCTTCTTTGCCATAGAGGGCTATTTCCACTGGCACCACTGCGAGAAATGCGATATACATCCATTCACCTATACCATGTTGGTTGGGGATGCAATCCACAACACGATTGACGGCCTGGTGATGGCTGCCGCCTTCATTGCCAGCATCCCTCTCGGGGCCGCAACCGCACTGGTGATAATAGGCCACGAATTTCCGCAGCAATTGGGGATTTTCGGGGTGCTGGTCCATGGCGGGCTCACAAGGCAGAAGGCCCTAATCTGGTCCTTTCTCGCGCAGTCCACGGTCATAATAGGGGCGCTGCTCGGCTTCTCCCTTGCAGCTTCCTCAGAACAATTTGCCTCCATGCTCCTCCCAATCGCCGCAGGCGGTTTCATCTACATAGCCGGAGCTGACCTAATCCCAGAAGTCCACAAATCCAAGGGAGCCGCAAAAATCCTCACCTTCTTCATCTTCCTGGTCGGGCTCGCCTTCATGCTCTGGGTAAAGCTCACATTCGGTGGGTGAGGTGCAGGTCGCATGCCTTTTTTCCGGGGGAAAGGATTCCTGTTTTTCCCTATTCTGTGCGCTTGAACGTGCCTGGTCCCCAATTCTTGTAACAATGAAGCCCGCCCCCTACTCCCTTATGTTCCACCACCCGAATATAGAATGGACAAAACTGCAGGCAGAGGCAATGGATTTACCCCAGATATTTGTCAAACCGAAGGAAGGGCAGGAAGAGCTGGATGCTTTGGAAAATGCGCTTTCGGATTTGGACATACAGGGGATATTCACAGGGGCGATAGACAGCGACTACCAGAAGCAGAGAATAGACGAGATAGGGGAAAATCTCGGAATCCCCACATATTCCCCGCTCTGGAGGAAGAATGAGCCGATGTATTCCGAAGTTCTGCAATATTTCGAAACATACATCATTGCAGTCTCCGCGGAAGGATTGGGCCCCGAGCTTCTCGGCACAAGATTCCAAATCCAAAAAGCGAAAGGAGTCCATCCTTTTTTTGAAGGCGGGGAAGGCGAAACCTTCGTAACCGATGCGCCTTTTTTCAAGAAGCGCATAATAATAGATAAATGGGAGAAGGAATGGGACGGGGTGCGGGGAGTGGCCAAAATATCCTCCGCCCGCCTCGCCCCCAAGGGAAAGATGTGAACAAAATGCTGGAAAAACTCAGGGCGGCGGCCGAGAAGGACTGGAGCCTCCTTGCCGCCGGCCTCTTCGGCCTCGGCGCCACCGCCTGCCCGTGCCCCACCTGCATCGGCGGCACGCTCGCCTTCTTCCTCAACTGGGTGCGGGAAAAAATCCCAAAGTGTTTATAATATGTTAGGATTCCCTAACTTAACATGCATGAAGGCAGGGCAAGCGTTGAAGAATACCTGGAGGCGCTCGCCAGGATAACCGAGAAAAAGAGGGAGCCGACAGTAAAGGAGATCTCCTCCATGCTCAAAATCTCCCTCGCGAGCGTGAGCGAGATGCTGCGCAGGCTCGCCTCCTTCGGCTTTATTGAATATGAGAAATACGGCGCCATAAGGCTTACGGAAAAGGGGAGGAAGGAGGGCGCCCGCGTCCTCCGCAGGCACCGCGTGATAGAGCGCTTCCTTGAGGCAATCGGCATAAGGAAAGATAGGCTGCACGACGAGGCGTGCGTCCTTGAGCATGCGGTTTCCGACGAGGTGGAGGCGGCGCTGCGCAGGATGGCCCCCGAGGGCTCCCGGGCAAAGGTGGTGCGGCTTTCCGACCTGAAGGGCGGGGATTCGGCAACGGTCCTCCTGGTCTCCGGAGGAAGGGCCGCGCGCGGCCGCCTCATGGAGATGGGGCTCACCCCGGGCACGAAAATAACCGTGAGGCACACCTCCACCCGCCACGGCCCCATGGAAATATGCGTCCGCTCATCCTGCCTTGCGCTCGGGAGGGGCATCGCGGAAAAGATTGTCGTTGAGGTTTCCAAATGAGGAATATGCGGATTGCGCTCGCAGGCAATGCCAACGTCGGCAAAAGCACAATATTCAATGCGCTCACGGGGCTGAGCCAGCACATCGGCAACTGGCCCGGCAAGACCGTTGAAAAGGCGGAAGGCAAGCTCGCCTTCAAAGGAAGGAGCATAAGCGTGGTTGACCTCCCGGGGGTGTATTCCCTCAAGCCCTACTCCCAGGAGGAAGAGGTCGCAAGGGAATACGTGCGCGCGCAGAAGCCGGACGTGGTCATCAACGTGGTGGATGCGTCCGTCCTTGAGAGAAACCTCTTCCTGACCTTGTCCCTCATAAGGATGGGCCGCCCGGTCGTGGTCGCCCTCAACATGGTGGATGTCGCGGAAAGAAAGGGGGCGAAGGTGGATGCGAAAAAGCTTTCCCGGATGCTCGGGGTGCCGGTCGTCCCTGTGATTGCCACGAGGAGCATAGGGCTGGAGCAGCTTATTGAAAAGGCGGTTTCCGAGGCAGACAAGGGGGGGAAATGCCGCCCCCTGCGCGAAAAATCCACGGAGAAGGTCTATGCGGATGCGGAACGGATTGCGAGGGAATGCATAACGCTCACGGTAGTGCGCCCCCAGCTGGAGGAGAGGCTGGATTCCGTTCTTATGCACCGATATGCAGGATATTTTTTCCTTGTGCTTGCCGCGGCATTGATGTTCTTCACGGTTTTCAGCATAGGAGACTGGGCGTCCAGAATTCTTTCCGGCGGATTCTCATCCACAAAGGGCTGGCTCTCGGGCATCCTCGGAGAAGGTTTTGTATCCTTCGTGCTTTTGGAGGGGGTTTTTGAGGGCATCGCAGCCGCGATGTCCGTTGCGCTCCCTTACCTGATCCCGTTCGCCATAGTGCTTGCAATCCTTGAGGATTCAGGCTACCTTGCGCGCATGGCATTCCTCATGGACACTTTCATGCGCAAGATCGGCCTGCATGGGAAGGCGTTCATCCCCATGATTCTTGGATATGGATGCTCGGTCCCGGCGTGCATCTCCTGCAGGATAATGGAGACGCAGCGCGAGCGCTTCCTTTCGGCATTTTTGGTAACGCTCGTCCCATGCGCCGCCCGCTCCGTCATAATCATGGGGCTGGTCGCCGCGTTCGTGGGGCCGGAATGGGCCGCCTTCCTTTACCTGTTCAATATGCTCATAATCGCGGTTCTGGGGAGGATAGCCTTCAGGGCGCTTCCCGGAGAGCCGATGGGCCTCATAATGGAGATGCCCTCCTACAAGATACCCTCCATCGGGAACATAGTGAAAACCGCATGGCTCAAGGCGAACTCCTTCCTCTGGATAGCGCTGCCAGTGATCATCGTCTCGACCGTGCTGATAAAGCTTGTAGAGTTCGTTGGCCTCATAAGCCCCATTTCCGGGCTGCTTTCCCCCATAACCGTGGGGTGGCTCGGCCTGCCCGCGATAGCCGGCATAACCCTCATCTTCGGCGTATTAAGGAAGGAACTCGCCCTGGTGATGCTCGCGGCCCTGATGGGCACGGCGGACTTCGGCTCCGTGCTCACCCCGCTGCAAATGATGACCTTTGCGATAGTTTCCATGTATTACATACCCTGCACCGCAACTATTGCTGCGCTTGCGAAGGAGTTCGGCTGGAAGAATTCGCTTGCAATAACCGTGTTTGAGGTTGTTTTCGCGCTCCTTCTCGCCGGGGTTGCAGCATGCGTCCTGGGCGCGTTCTTCTTCTGAAACTGCTCAGGAATACTTTTCCATTCCCTTTCTCCCCTGCCTCAGGACTTCCGCATCCATCTTCCTCCAATTCTTCTTCTCGTGCGCAAGCTCCTTCAGCACTTCCTTCGGGCTTACATACCCGAATTTGTCCAGCGCCATTTTCAGTTCCTTATGGGTCTTCGCATAAACCGGAAGGGAAATCCCCTTCATAACCGCCTCCACTGCCTGCCTCATGGATGCCGCCCCTCCTCGGGTTCCAAGGGGATGCCCGTGTATGCCCCCTCCAGCCTGCACTATTACATCCTTTCCGTGCAAAGCAACCGAGGCCTCCACTTTCCCTGCATCCATCCCTCCAGAGGATACGGAAAATATGGGCTTTATGTGCGGAGCCCACTCAAAGTCCAGCATTCCAAGATACATTTTCGCCGGTCCCTTCCTCTCATCCGCAACCTGGTGCAATCTCTTAATCAGGAGCGGACCTCCCTCCATCTTCCCAACTCCGGTCCCTATGTGCAGCTGGTCCACCCCCAGCATCCTGTAATACTTCTCATAAATAATGAAATTTGCCCCGTAATTCCCCCTATGCGCAGCCGCATACCCCGCCCGGTGCGCATGCGTAAAGAGATTATACTTGTGCGCCTGCTCCAGCGCCTTCGGAAGCACGGAGAAGCCCATTAGATATACATCCATCATCACCATCGGCCATCCGTGCGCCTTCACGTAATCCATCCTGTCCATCATCCGGTCATACCTGTCCGTGATGTTGGGCGAATAGAGCACCTTCCGTCCTGTCTCCCTTTCCACTCTCTCTGCGGCCTTCACAACCTCATGGAACCTCTCCTTGAACGGGCAGAACTTCTGGTCCACCAGGTTCTCATCATCCTTCACGAAATCCAGGCCGCCAATCCAGCTCTCATACGCGACATGCGCGAACTCCTTCGGGTTCAGCCCGACCTTTGGCTTGGGAATGGTTCCGGTATGGGGCCTCCTGCTCTTGTCCGTCCCCACGTATTTCCTTATCCCCTCCATCCCGGCTTTCGGCCCAGGGAATTGTTTTTGGTATTTTAGCGGGAATTTTATGTCGCACACGTACAATTCTTCCAATTCCTTCAGCCCGAAGATATTCCCCATCACCGAAGCACAGAACTGCATCACGTTTTTTGAGTCAAAGTGTTCATACGGATAAGCAATCCATATGAAGCCCGCATTCTTTCCCAATTTATGTATTTTGAAAACCCTTGCTCTCAGGTGCTCCCATACAAATTGGTTCATGGTTTTCAATTTGGTCCAGGTGCCGACGCTGCTTTCCGAGGCAATCCCTTCCGCTATTTTCTCTATTGGTGCATTCCCCCTCGCCCAGATGAGGACTACAAAATCATCTTTCGCAGGAACATATTTCGTGTCAAAATAAGTATATCCTCCGTATGCCATGGTTGCACCTTCTCTGCTTGCTCTTATCAGGTTTAAAATAATTGCCATCACCATTCCACTTATGAGAAAACTATTCTGGGAAGACCCTTACCTCAAGGAATGCACTGCAAAAGTTGAGTCGGTTAACGGGAATGAAGTAAAGCTGGACCGCACGGTTTTCTTTGCTTTTTCAGGGGGGCAGGAATCCGATTCCGGCACGATTGGCGGAATCCCTGTAAAAGAAGCAAGGAAGGAGGCAGATGGTAATATTACATACATACTGGAAACGGCCCCTACCTTCACTCCGGGGCAGGAAGTCCGCGTTACTATTGATTGGGAAAAGCGCTATAGAATAATGAAGTTGCACACCGCCGCCCATGTGGTTTGGTTCCTTTTTGAAAAGAAAACCGGCGTAAAAAAATTGATTGGCTCAAATGTGACTAGTGAAAAATCCAGAATAGATTATGAATTCCCGGAATCCGTTTCTTCCATCCTTCCGGAACTGGAAAAGGAAGCGAATGAACTCATTTCCAAAGGGATGGAAATCAAAACTTATCCAGACCAATCCAACCCGGAAAGGCGCTGGTGGGAGATGGGAGAATGGAAGTGCCCTTGCGGAGGCACCCATCTGAGGAATTTGAAGGAAATCGGGCAACTAAAACTCAAAAGGAAGAATTTGGGAAAGGGAAAAGAGAGAATAGAGATAATGTTAGCTTGATTTGGGGTCGCCGGGATTTGAACCCAGACAACCAGCTCCCGAAGCTGGCAGCATACCAGGTTAGCTCACGACCCCTCCAAGAGGAAGGGGGAGGTCCCCCTTCTCTCTAGGGTACTCATAACCCCCCATCA
>Ga0068707_1000952_pt1 | contig 19935 bp, 18 predicted proteins | sample YNPNPMetaG_FD_66600 | JGI IMG/M metagenome (GOLD analysis project Ga0068707, IMG submission 66600) | Anoxygenic and chlorotrophic microbial mat microbial communities from Yellowstone National Park, USA - YNP NP MetaG | ecosystem: Environmental > Aquatic > Thermal springs > Hot (42-90C) >...
GATCCCAACAGACCCGGTTCCGGCCTTCCCGTCTGGAGCCCCTGGTCGAACGAACCCCGTGGGCCTAAGTGCATACTGTTCGATGTGGACGACAACCAGGATCTCGACATCGCGATGTCATCCGAAGAGCTGACCCCGGAGGCGGTCAGGGAGAGAATGGCTGCGGAAGTCCCCGAGCCGCTCTACTCTGAGGCGCGCGCATACCTCGGGTGGTAAGGAAAGTAACAGAGGACCGGGGAGACCAGATCACCTTTGGGCCGGGGCCGGGGCGAATCTGGCTTTGAGACGTCGAAGCTCGGCCCGTGCCTGGGGCTCTGCAAAAAGCTTGCGGAGCGCACAGTCGACAAGCGACCCCACCATAGGCAGGCCCGAGGCAAACTCGATGAGAAAGGTAAGCTCGGTCTCCCTCCCCACCTGCCTGAAGAGCCTCGTCTCCGTGGCGGACATCCAGGTGTCGACCCTGGTTCTGATCAGCACGGGGGCTCGCACTTCAGTGACGGTCAGGACGGGACGCATAGTGAGCGCGGCCATGCGCAGGGTCAGCTCGAAGCGGCTGCCCTGCCCTCCGGGCATATCCTGCAGAACTCGAACGCCGCGCACAGAAGGGTTGTATTCCTTCAAGGTGCGGAAATCCGCGACGTAGGCGAATACTTCTTCAGGAGGAGCGGCGATTCTCACCGTGCGTTCAATGCGAGCCACCCCAGCCTCCCTGAGGGCCTTTCCCCGCTAGGGCAGCGCAGCGCAGGGGACCCGCACGCCCGGGCAGTTGGCGGGCGCAGGATCGTACGTCGGCACCTGCTCGATTCCCTCGGGGCAAAGGATACAAAGAAGAGCACGCTCCCGCCCGATCGGCTCACGTCTGCTCGGGCCGTCTCCCACAGAGCACCTTGGTGACAAAGACGCAGCAGTCTTCGCCACGCTGGTTCTTTATCGAGTTCTTTGCCGTGTATGTGCCGCGTCGGGCGTCCTTGTAGGCGATCTCTGTGATCTCCGTCTCCAGATGGATGGTATCGCCGATCCTTACAGGGTTGGTGAACCTGACCTGTTCCATACCGTAAAAGGCGATAAAGGACCTTGGCGTGAATACGTATTGGCCGAGACGATAGCACAATGCGCTCCCTACCGTAAGCACGAGCATCCCGTGAGCGATGCGCTCGCCGAACGGAGTCGTCGCTGCGTACTCTTTGTCCGTATGGAGGGGGTGCCAATCCCCGGTGAACGCGGAAAACAGCATGAGGTCCGTTTCCGTGATCGTCCGGCCCGGGGTGACGAACCTCTCGCCTACCTCGTAATCCTCCAGATAGCTCTTTTCCACATTGCCCTCCGTTGGGAATCTACGGCAGGCCTCTCACTGTCCTGCCACGGGCCCAGGAACGAAGGTGCCTCTCGAGGCGCACCGGCCGCCCCCCTAGCCTCGGGAACCACTCTGCGCCCCCGGGGCCCTTTGAGAGTCCGGGACCTCGCCCAGATAGAAGTGTTCGAGAGGATACACGTCGGGCTTTTTCCAGTAGCGCCCCATGATGTAGTTTCGATACTGTTCATATCCTTTTCGGTTGACGGAGATACCATTTTCCTTGAGTGCGCTCTCGATGTCATCCATCGATGGAGGACACCCCTTGATGGGGATCACCTGGCCGCACCTCGGATCGGCCTTGTTTCTTTCGATCTGGCATTTCCCGAGAAGAAAGGTCTTCTTGGCCTCTCCAGAGGGCTCGTGCAGCTTGCCCGAAAGGATCTCGTAAGCGTCGAATTCTTTTTGGCTCGTGGACATAAGAAGGACCATGAGCGGGTTGAACATATAGGAACACCCTGTACAAAGTGTGTGATCGTACTTCGGGAGTCGGAGTCCCCTGATGCCCAGTTTGGCGAAGGTGTCAGGCCCTGAGTCGTCGGCGAGCCACGGCCAGTCCCATTTGAGCGGCAACCGAGCCTCCTCTGGATCGACACCCCCGCGAACCTCGAGCGAGGCGACCGAAGTAGACCGCTTGTGGTTTCTCGCGTACTCGGCAAGGTGGGCCACCTCGTCGGTCCCGTACCCCAGTAGGTATGCCCCGAGAAGGTCTGCACTGTAGACGTCGCATGAGGCGACGAGCAGGTCCCGCCGGTGAGCGAAGCCCATATGCAGGGGCCCTTGCTCGTTGGCATATATCCCGTCGATCAGCGTGAGGGAAGGCCTGAACCGCTCTGCCAGAAGGGAGATGAAATGGTCGAGCAGGTTTTCCGGGTGGTGGCAGTAACTCTTCGATCGAGCGTGCAAGAGGCCCTTGAGGTTCTTCATGCCGAGACTCACCTTTGTCCCACCGTGCGTTTTGAGTACCGGAACCGAGATGAGGGCCTCGAACTCTCTGACCGTACGCGTCACCTTCAACCTGTGTCCGGCATCGATCTCGATCTCGTCGAAGTCCCCCTCGTTGAAATCGACAAGCCCGACCCCGAAGCGCTCTACCAGCCTTTCGTAGTGGAGATACTCGAAGATCTCCCTCGTCCCGGAACCGATCTGTGCGCATTTGATCGATGCCTCGCCGATTGAAATCCTCTTGACGCCATGGTCCCTGAGAGCGGCACACAACCCCTCGAGCACCACGCTCGTTGTCAGCACGCCCCAAGGCGGGTAAGGACCCTGGTTATCCCACCCCACGAGGTTCGGCTTTACGAGGACCGACTCAGGGGGGCTGCCACCGGCGGGCCACCCGCACAGTGCGAGGGCCTCGCCCACCGACTCCACGCCTTTGTAGCGCACCAGAGACACGATGTTGCAGCCCATGAGATCCTCCGGCAAAGTCAGATACTTGGCATGACCAGCTATCGTTCAAAAGGATTGACGTGGTGACAGTGTGGCAAGACTCTACCAGAGGGGACGCCGGGGTGTCAACGGCGCCCCCCCCGCTTCTCGGCGGCGGGTGCCTTCTGTATCACCTCTGCAGCCTGCAAGGGGGCGTCGGTCAGGCCGGTCCCGGGTCCGGGACCCGTACCTCCTCGCGATCACCCGGCTGTCCTTGACTTTTTCCACATCCCTGATATGGTTAGATGCTATGTAAGTCAGACCTTCTTACCATCAGCCGAAAGGGCGCCTCGATGAGAAAAGTGGCGATCGTGGGCATCGCCCAGACGAAGTTCGAGAGGCAGAAGCCGGGCGACGCATTCGCCGATCTCGTCTTCGACGTCTCTCGCCGGGCATTGGACGACGCCGGCATTACGGCGTCCGAGCTCGAGCAGACCATCACGGCCTCGCAGGATTTCTACGACGGCAGGACCATTTCCAACTTTGCCGTCTCCGACGCGTCTGCATCGTTCATGAAGCCTGAGAGCAAGGTGGCCATGGACGGGACCATGGCTTTGTTCTATGCCGTGGCGAGGATCATGTCGGGGGCTTTCCACAATGCCCTTGTCGTCTCCCACTGCAAGATGTCCCAGGGCCAGCCCAATGCGATTTACAATGCGGTCTTCGACCCCATCTATCAGCGACACCTCGGGCTCGACGCGCACTGCGTTCATGCCTTTCAGGCGCGGGCATATATGGAGCGCTACGGCGTCACCCCGGAGCAATGTGCCGCTGTTGTGGTAAAGAGCCGCCACAACGCGCTCAAAAACCCCGTTGCACAGGAGGCCGGTCTCGTCAGCGTGGAAGAGGTACTCGCCAGTCCCCTGCTCGCCGACCCGATTCACGCTCTGGAGGCCTCCCCTGTATCCGACGGTGCCTGTGCACTGGTACTGGCAGAGGCCCGCCGTGCCGAGCAGCTCACCGACCACCCTGTGTGGATCACCGGGATCGCAAGCTTCATGGACGCGTATTATCTCGGCGAACGAGATCTCGCGGAACCGACCTCGCTCCTCAAGGCGGCCAAGAAGGCCTATGCCATGGCGGGAATCGAAGACCCCTCCCGACAGATCGATGTGGCCGAGATTTCCGAGTACTACTCCTATCAGGAGCTGCTGTGGTCCGAAGGGCTCGGGCTGTGCCCTCGGGGCGGGGCGGCACGGATGCTCGAGGAGCGAGCCACGTCGTTGACCGGACCGATGCCGATCAACCCTTCAGGAGGCGTTCTCTCCGGCAATCCTTACACAGTGGCAGGGCTCGTTCGTGTCGTGGAGGCCTATCTCCAGCTCGCCTGCCGGGCAGGGGAACATCAGGTCGAGGATGCCCGCACAGCGGTTGCCCACGGGACAACCGGCCCCTGCGGGCAGAGCCATTGTGTCGTTGTATTGAGCACCATCTCCTGAGTGAAAGGAAACGGTTGTATGAGCCGCAAGGTCGCCATTGTCGCCACGGGACAAACCCACCACAAGGCGAGGCGCGACGACGTGAACATCGTAGAGCTCGTCCACGAAGCCGTCGAGCGCTGTCTGGAGGACGCCGAGCTCTCGATAGACAGCATCGATGCCGTGCTGATAGGGAACATGGAACACTTCGAGGGGATATATCTCTCCGACATGTGGTGCGCGGATGTCTCGGGTGCGCGGGGCCGGCTCGGCATGAAGATCACCACAGGGGGGTCGACCGGGACCTCGCTGGCAATCGCCGCGTACTACTTGGTCGCCTCGGGGCTTTTCGACACGGCATTGTGCGTGGGGTGGCAGAAGCAGTCGGAAGGAGATACCACCGCAGGGCTCATCTCGGCCACAGACCCCATCTGGGAACGGGCGTCCTTTGCCGGCGCCTTTGGCACCTTTGCAGCAGCCGCGGTTCAATTCATGAAAGAGTTCAACGTGACCGAAGAACATGCGGCCAAGATAGCGGTCAAGAACCGCCAGAACGGCCGCCGCAACCCTTATGCGCATCTCAAGCTGGACATCACGGTGGAGGATGTGCTCAACTCGAGGATGCTCGCCTATCCGATCCGGATGCTCGACATGTGCCCTGCCTCCGAGGGGGCATGCGCGTTGATCTTTGCCTGTGAGGAAAAGGCAAAAAAGATAACGGACAAACCAGCCTGGGTCGCAGCCGCCGAGACGCGCCACGATTCCCCTTTTATAGGCGATGTCCCGATGTTCATGGACCTGAGGACCCTCAGGAGCGCTTCGGCTGCGGCATACAAGAAGGCCGGGATCGTCAACCCGCTCAAGGAACTCGATGTCATCGAGCTTTACGAACCTGTCTCGTGGGCCGAGATCTCGTTCCTCGATGCGCTCTGGCTCTGCGAGCGAGGGAAGATCGTGGAACTCATCGACAAGGGTGTGACGAGCATGGAGGGAGAACTCCCTGTCAACCCCTCGGGCGGGGTGCTGTGCACGAACCCTATCGGCGCCACTGCCATGTGCAGAGTCGCCGAGGCGGCAATCCAGATACGGGGGCAAGGCGGCGAGCGACAGGTGCCCGGAGTGCGGACAGCGCTTGCCACCGGCTATGGCGGAAACTGGTGGTCGGATGTCATGATCCTGAAGAGCTCACTGTGAGAACCCTGCCCCGCCGGCCGACCGGTCCGGGAGACGCAAGAGGAAGCGAAAATGAGCGGTCCAGGCGTACGGAGAATCGACTATCACGCCGTGCTGCCGTACAGGTACGCTGCGGGGAGGACGGCGAGCCGGTTTTTTACCGAACTTCGAGACCATAAGCGCTTCATGGCGACAAAGTGTACCTGCTGCGGCAAGGCCTTTGTCCCGCCTCGGCCGGTGTGCGGCGAGTGCTTCCTGCCCCTTGAGGAATGGGTCGAGGTCGGTCCCCGGGGGACTCTTGTCGGCTATACGGTGGTCTATTTCCCGTTTCTCGACCCGTTGACCGGCAAAGAGAGACCGGTACCCTACGGCTATGGATTCATTCTCCTGGACGGGGTCTCGACAAAGATCCAACACTTCATAGAGGAAACGGATATCTCGAAACTACGGTTCGGCTTGAGGGTCGAGCCTGTCTTCGAAGACGCACGGAAGGGGAGCTTCGCCGACATACGATTCTTTCGCATCGTAGAAGAGCCATGAGCCGAAGGAGACGACATGACGATCCCCGAGCACGAAGCCATCATCGTGGAAAGCAAACTCGATATCCGGTATTCGTACCACGTGGGGCCTGTGGCCGCCCGTTTCTACGAGGTGCTGGAGAGGGAGAAAAGGATTCTCGGCATCCGATGCGGAGGCTGCGGGAAGGTGTACATGCCTCCGCGCGCGCTCTGCGGCGCCTGCTTCGTGAAGATGACGGAATGGGTCGAACTCAAGGACGAGGGTATCGTGACGAACTACACCATCGTGCACTATGATGAGCCCATGCGGCCCGTCAAGGCGCCTTTCGCCTACGCACTGATCAGACTCGACGGCGCAGACACCCCCTTTATCCACATACTCGGCGAGACGGATCTTTCGAGGGTAAGGACGGGCATGCGCGTCAAGGCGGTCTTTGCGGACGAGATGCCCGGTACCATTCTCGACATACACTACTTCAAGCCCATCGATCCCGAGCCCTGACCGGCATCGACCCTCGAGAGTACATCGATCGTCTCGCCATCCGGGGAAGGCCTCGGCGATCGCGGCCGCTCGGAGGGATGCACGCTCACCGGTCAGCCTGTTCCTGTGCAGATCTCCATTCCTCCATGATCCTCTTGGGCAACTCCTGTATCCGCACCTTCCCCGGGAGGAAATCGAGCCCCCTGGTGTCCATAGGGTCGATCTGCTCCCGTATGAGCCTCACCTCTTGGGCTGTCGGGGGAGTCGTCACCGGGCAGTTGTCCGGGATCTCGATGGGAAAGCCGGTGTTCTCCCTTACTTTCTCGGCGGTGACCCCCTTGTGAAGGCTCGAGACCCTCCATGCGCCCTTCTCGCGCATCTCCATGACGCACAGATCCGTTACGATCAAAACCGGGCCGGGCCGAAGCCCTGCCCTCCGGCGCTCCGTGTCGCCGACATAGAGTCTGCTTCCTGTCACATAGTTGACCTTGTCCACGAAGACTCTCTTGGAGTGAGCGGGAAAGTAGCCAACCATCTTCCGATGCATCTTCACCACGCAGGGTGCTCCGGCCCCACCGGGCAGTCGCAGACCTCTGGGATTGCCTTTTATGTTCAGCCAGGAAATGTTTATATTGCCCTCCTTGTCGATCTCGGCGCTCGAGATCGCCTCGACATCGGCTCTGGAGGCGAGGTGCAGGGAGTTTATGCACTCGGTCATCGACCAGAGCATCGAGGCATTCTCGGTGCATCCTGCCTCCGAGGAGTGAAAGGAGAGTTGAAACGGCTGCGCGTCCACCCCACTGTAGCCTACGATGAACGCATTGGGCGCGTGGGTGAGTTTGGCAAGCACATATGCACAGTAGGCCAACGGCGTGAAGCTCCCCAGAACGATCACGTCACCGTCTTCGATCGTGCGGGCCAGACAGACGATCATCTGCATGGCCACGTCGTACTCTTCGGCCGGCGTTTCCTCGAGAACTGCGGGCGGGCTCAGGCGGCGGGACCTTTTCGCGAGGCCTTGGAGCGTGCGTATCGCAGCAGGCCCGCCTATGTGTTCCAGGTACTCTTCCTCGCTCTCGCCGATCAGCGTTCTTATGTACTCGGCAGCCCGGTCAGGGTCGCTCAGGCCCTCGAGGTCCTTGAGCGTCTGAAGAAGATGGGCGGCATAGTAGGGCACGCAGGAGGTGGGATGCGCCCCCATAGGGCACGGGATCACCAGATCGACATAGAGCCGCGCGAGTTTGGTCTGTGACTTCGTTCGTATGATCTCTTCGGTCGAGACGATCTCCTCGACCGTCACGATGGTTCGTGCAGCCGCCTTGGCCATGTCCACATCGCTTGCAGAGGTCCCGAATATCTGCACATTCCCCGACTCGTCGGCACGCTGTGCGTGGATGATGGCGACATCGGGCCGTATGGCCTGCACGGCGATGGTCTCCTTGCCTGTAAACGGGCACGCCAAGACCTTGTAGTATTCAGGGGCCTCCTTGACGATATCCGCTCCGAAGGGCCCGTTGAATGGGAAGAATGTCAGTCCTTGGCCCTGAGCCTCGAGCCCTTTGATCATGGAGCACCCCTCGATCTCGGTAAACCGGATGAGATTCCCTTCTACCGCCCTGCGGAAATTCGGCGCCAAACCGAAGGCCTCCATGGAGAGAAAACTGAACACAAGGTGCTCGAGCGCCCCGCCTGCGATCAACCACTCCATCTCCTGGCCGCCGACGATCGAAAGGGCCTTGAGACCGCCTATCTTCTGCCGCAGGATCTCCCGGATGACGGCCATGGGCTTGTTGCAACCCCACCCGCCCCCGATTGCAATGAACGAGCCGGGCTTGATGATCGTGCCGATATCGGAGAGTTTTCCAATCTTGGACCTCGCTTTTGGCCTTTCGCCCATCGGATCGCCTCCTCCCTTCATCGTGGTACAGCTCGCGCACCGCGCCCACCCTGCCCCGAGGGGGCGCAACGGGTCCGGATTCGGCTAGAGAAACGATGGCTTTCGCTTCTCCAGAAACGCCCTTATCCCTTCTCGTGCGTCGGCAGTCTCGAATATCCTTGCAAAAAGGCCCAATTCATATGCGACCCCTTCGGAGAGTCCCGTACTGTACCCTTGGACCACCGCCCGCTTGGTGGACCGAAGGGATTCTTTCGGCTTCCTGGAAATCTCGCGCGCGAGGTCGGCCACCGCGCTCTCGAGGTCCGCGTCCGCCACCACGCGATTGACCAGTCCCCACCCCCAGGCCTCCTCTGCGCTCAGGCGCCGTCCTGTCAGGAGCATTTCCATGGCCCTGCCGGCCCCGACGATCCTCCTGAGCCGTTGCGTCGCCCCGGCGCCTGTCATAATGCCGAGATCGATCTCGGGCTGGCCGAACACGGCACTTCTGGCCGCGATGCGCAGGTCGCACCCGATGGCTATCTCGCACCCCATGCCGAGGGCCGGGCCATTGACTGCGGCCAGAACAGGCGTGGGGCATTGCTCGAGCATCGTAGGCGAGAAAAACCCGGCGAGCACCTTCTCGAGGTCCGCCTTGCCGCCAGGCAGCGCGGTCCACGCCTCGAGCATCGAGATGTCCGCGCCTGCCATGAAGGCCTTGCCGGCACCCGTTAGCACAATGACCCTGACTTCGTCGTTTTCGACGCATTCGGCGACCGCTCGTATCAGTTCCTTGGACATCGCCTCGCTGAACGCATTGAGCAGATGGGGCCGGTTGAAGGTGATACGGGCCACACGGTCCCTGACCTCGAGGAGTATGCACTCGTATCCCATTGTCTCACGCCCTCCGGTCGCCGAGCGCAGAGAGGATGAACTCGGCAATGCGGTCCGTGGAACTGCCCGGGGGGAACACCTCTGCGACCCCGAGGGCCTTGAGCCGAGGCACATCGTCCGGCGGGATGATGCCCCCTACGAGGACAAGCGGCAATGGTATTCTCTTGGTTCGTATAAGACTCATGACATCCGAAAGCACAGTGAGATGCCCCCCGGTGAGGATGCTTATCCCGAGGACATCGGCGTCTTCCTGAATAAAGGCGTTAACCACTTCCTCGGGCAGCCCGAATCGCATCAAGATCACCTCCATCCCCCGGTCTCTGAGGCTTCGGGCCACGTACCGTATCCCACGATCGTGAGCATCGAAGTTGAGCTTTGCCAGCAGCACCCGTGCCGTTGCTCTCCCCATGACAGACCTTCCTCCTCGTCGAGAACGGTAGCGGCCGATCTCGGCCGTGTTTCTCGCTCCTGTCTCCCTGTCCGACCGCAGGCCGGTGGCCGAGGCATAGGGCCCCTGGGAGGGGCGCCGGGTCAAGGGACAAAACCCCACCCGTAGATCTTCTTGAGGACGTCCCACACCTCGCCCTGGGTGGCGTACACCTTCGCCGCCTCGATGATGGCCTCGGCGATGCCCTCCCCCTGTTCGGCTGCCCGACGCACCGACTCCAGCGCCCGGACGACCGCGCCCGTGTCGCGTGAGGCCTTGAGCTCCCGTATCCTTCGTATCGCCTCTTGCTCGATACCGGGATCGACGCGGAAGACCTCGGGCACTACGGTCTCCTCGACACAGTACTTGTTAAGGCCCACTTTGATTTCCTTGCCTTGGCGAATCCTCTCGTGATACCGAAACGCCTCTTCATTGAGCTGGGCCCTCAACCAGCCGTTCTCCAAGACCTTGAGAAACCCGCCCATGTCGTCGATTCTCTTGATGAGCTTCCATGTCTCCTGCTCGATCTTGTCGGTCAAGTCCTCCAGGAAATAAGAGCCCGCTAGCGGATCGGTGACCTGCGTAACCCTAGTCTCGTACATGATGATCTGCTGAGTCCTCAAGGAGAGGCGGGCGGCCTGAGCCGTCGGGATGGTGATCGTCTCGTCGTACCCGCAGGTGTGCAGCGAGTTCGTCCCGCCCAGAACCGCTGCCAGTGCCTGAATCGCGATACGCACGGTATTGTTCATCGGCTGTTGCGCAGTCAGAGAATCACCGGCCGTATGCACGTGGATCCGGGCGACTTGGCTCCTTTCGGATCGCGAGCCGAAGCGCTCCTTGAGGAGCTTGGCCCATATCCTTCTGTGCGCCCTGAGCTTCGCGATATCCTCGAAGAAATCGTCGTGCACGGACATCTGGAAGCCGAGCCTCGGTGCAAAAGAGTCCACATCCAGTCCTGCCGCAACACAGGCCTCGACGATCGCGATGCCCCACTGCATGGTGAAGGCGAGCTCCTGGACTGCATTGGCGCCGGCCTCCCGAATGAGATATCCGGAAATATTGGTCGTGTTCCAGTACGGCATCTGGGCGGTGCAGAAGCGTATGAGTTCGACCATGAGCTTCATGGCGCCCTGAGGCTTGAAATCGGGGTTGTCCACGCAGAATCCCTTGACGAGCCAGTTCATGCTGTTCCCGTGCAGGCGGTCCCTGGAAAACCCCATCTTCTCAGCCGCCACAATGTAGCACGCGAGGGCGTAGAGGCATGTATCGCCTGTAATGAGGCTCACGTTCGCCTTGTCGAGGGGCAGGTCCTTGAGGAGAATCTCCATGTCCCGGACGTTGGAAAAGCTCATGCCGCCCAGTCCCACATGCCCTCGAGCCTCGGGGTTATCCGGGTCGATACCCCCTTTGGTCGGATTATCGAAGACGATGTTGAACACAGGGAAGCCGAAGTATCCCTCCATCCCCTCCTTGACCATGAGGTCCATGCGTTCCCGCGTGTGTTCTGCAAGCCCATAGCCCAGTACCTGCTGCATCATCCACGGCTGAAATTGATAGTGGAGCGGGTAGACGCTGCGCGTGAAGGGATACATACCGGGCATGCCGATCTCTGCGATATCGAGATGCTCGATGTCGGAGGGGCCGTACGCCGGCTTTATGGGGATACCTGAAAGAGTAGAGTACGGGCCGACCTTCTTGTACCTTTTCTCCAGAAGTCTTTCCCACTCCTCCCTCATCTTTCTGTCGAGCGACAGGGTCCTCTCATCGAACATGCCGCACCTCCCGCCCTCGGGCCGCCCCCTTCGCCCCTCCAGGCCCCGGCCGGCTTCCTCGGGCTGTCTGGCCTTCCTGTCAGGTGATTTAACTACTTTATGGTCAGACCACTGCTACGGCTACCACGTCTCGCGGTCAGGTGTCAAGAGCGACCGCGGCCGGACTGCCCAGCCTCCCCCGGGACCGAGACCTGAAGCGGCGGCCGTACCATTGCAATCTTCGCAAAAATACAGTATGGATAGACGATAGCGTGTCGATAGGTCAGACCAACTAACCAGTGCCATACAAGCTCCCTGGTCTTGTCGAGAGGTGATGCCGCCCATGGAAATCCTCGAGCCCATACAGAAGAACGTCAAGATCTCTCAAAAGATCGTCGAGCAGATCAAAGACATCATTTTTTCGGGGAAGCTCCAGCCGGGGGACAGACTCCCCACCGAAAAGGAACTCGCCGAACGGCTCAACGTCAGTCGCCCCACCCTCAGAGAGGCGCTGACCGTCCTGGAGGCCATAGGTCTCATAGAGGTTCGGCCCCGCGAGGGGAGCATCATCAAGTCCGTGGTCCCCCAGAGCATCCAAGAACCCATTCACGACATGTTGGGGGTCGACCCCTCCAAGGTGCTCGAGCTGTTCGAGGTGCGAAAGAAGATCGATTCCGAGGGGGCCGCAATGGCTGCCGAGCGCGCCACGGATGCCGATCTGGAGAAGATCAGAAAATGCGCCGAGGAACTCGACCGCCAAATGGCCGACGGCGCCTCCTTGCTCGACGTACACCCGGCAAGGCTCTACCAGAAGACCTTCTTCCTCATTGCCGACGCCACGCACAACTCCATATACGCCCACTTCATGAAATCCATATGGACCCTCTTGGAAGGGGCCATGCCGTACAACCGCCGGAAGTTGATGGGCGTGCCCAATATCTCGAGCAAGCTCCTTGCCCAGTATCGCAAGATAATTGCATCCCTGCTGGAGCGTAAACCGAATCAGGCGAGAAAGGCGGTCACCGCCCACCTCGATTTCGTAGGCGACCAGCTCGCCAAGGCGATACGGTCCTCGTCCGAGGCCTGAGGAGACCTCGCCACCGTCGCTCATGGGGGTCTCGCGCAGTATGGATTTCTTCAAGACCACGGATCTTGCCGAAACCCAGGAACATCGCCTGCTCCAGGAGTCGCTCAGGCGCTTCCTTGCAAAGGAACTGGCACCCATCGCAGCCCAGATCGACAGGGAGGAGCGATTCCCTCTGGAGGTGGTCAAGCACATGGGCCGCCTCGGTTTTCTCGGGCTCATCCTTCCCGAGGAGTACGGCGGGGGTGGCCGTGACTTTACAGGGTGCGCGATAGTGGCCGAGGAGGTGAGCAAGATCTGTGCTGCAACCTATACCTCGACCACAGCTCACGTGTTCGCTGAACACTGGATCGATCTGTTCGGGACCGAAGACCAGAAACGTCGCTACCTGCCGGCGATGGCGACAGCCGACCTGCTCGGCGCGATCGCACTGACCGAGCCCGAGGCAGGCTCGGATGTGGCCTCGCTCGCAACGACGGCCGTGCGGGAGGGCGACGCATACGTGCTCAACGGGACAAAGACATTCATCAGCAACGGACCGGTCGCAGACCTCGTCGTCGCTCTCGCCCGCACCGGAGGCCCAGGTCCCAAAGGGATCAGCACCTTCATCGTGGAATCGAGCACCCCTGGATTCGAGGCAGGCAAGCCGTTCGAGAAGTGCGGCAACAGGGCTTCGCTTACCTCGGAGATTTTCCTGCGCGGTTGCAGGGTGCCTGCCCGAAATCTCCTCGGCGAAGAGAACAGAGGCTTTATCGGTTCGATGCAGTTTCTCCCGTTCGAGCGCATGATGGTGGCGGTCTGCTGTGCCGCCCTCGCTCAGGCCGCCCTGGAAGCATGCCTCCGGTACGCACACGAGCGTCGCCAGTTCGGCCAGCCCATTTCCTCCTTTCAGATGATTCAGGGCATGCTCGCCGAGATCGCAACCAACATTTACGCGACACGTTGCATCGTCAAGCACCTGATCGCCCTGCTGAAACAGGGCGTCCCGTGCAACACAGAGGCCTCGATGGGAAAACTTTTCGGCGCCGAAATGGTAATGCGCGCAACCATCGATGCGGTCCAAGTCCTCGGAGGGTACGGATACACGAGGGACTTTCCGGTCGAGCGTTACATGAGGGATGCGAAGCTGTTCGCAATCGGCGGCGGCACCAGTCAGATCCAAAAGCTCATAATCGCCCGTGCGCTCCTCGGTCAGTAGTCCGCCCGCCCCGTCCGCTGTCGGGGACAGGATACGCAACAGAATTGTTCGATACGCCATACCTCACAAGAGGAGGAGATGATGTCGTACTCGGTATTCTCGGTGGAGAGGAAAGGACACGTGGGCATTGTCACCTTCAACCGCCCGGAAAAGCTCAATGCCGCTAACCCGGCAGTGTTCAACGAGTTGACAGAGGCGATGCTCGAGCTGGACAAGGACCCTGAGATCGGATGCATCGTGCTGACGGGCCAGACCTTCCAGACCTCGAAAGGACCGAAGGCCGTCTTTTCCGCGGGCGCGGACATCGAGATGTTTTCCAAGGTAGGCGAGGTCGAACACGGCTCCGAGTTCATCAAGACCTGCCTGCGCCCCTTCAGAACAATCGAGGAGATCGAAACGCCGGTCATCGCTGCAGTCAACGGCCTCGCCTTCGGGTTCGGGTTCGAAATCACCATGGCGTGCGACTTCTGTATCGCCGCAAGGAGCGCCCGGTTCGCCCTGAAAGAGATCAACCACGGGGCCATACCCGCGGTGACGCTGACGCGAGGTCTCGGGAATTTTTCGAAGCAATGGGTGGCGTATCTTTGTCTCACCGCAAAGGAGCTTTCCGCCGATGAGGCACTGGCTATCGGCGCGTGCGTCGAAGTGGTCGACGACGACAAGCTCATGCAGAGGGCCCTGGAGTTGGCCGACCTCGTTGCGGGCAGGAGCAGGCTCGCCAAGGCGTACATAAAGAGCGCTCTCAATCGGACGGCGGCCGAGGAGTACGCCGATCCCATCCGCTTTATGCCCGTCCTCTTCTCGAGCAAGGTCATGCAAGAGGCCTTCGCCAGATTCCTCGGCAGGAAGGCGACCTAGTGACAGGCCGAGGAGCCTTCAGCCGGAGGAAGGCATACCGGCGCCGGGTGGGTGGGGTGCCCGAGGCTCCCCGGGCTGAAGGTGCGGGCATGGCAGGGGAGAAGCAGACGGCACAATCGGCGCTCGTTCCCCTGGACCAGAGCCCAGAGCGAGGGGGAAGAAGGGAGACAGGGAGCCGCTCCCCCCAGCGAGAAAGGAGAGACCTGCATGATCAAGACCAAGGACGACTACGTGAGGAGCCTGCGCGAGCTCGGCCACATCGTCTACTACAGGGGCGAGCGCGTCGAGGATATCACCTCCCACCCCGGGTTCATCCCCCATATAAACGCGGCTGCCAAGACCTACGAGATGGCACTGCAGCCCGAATTCGAGGAGCTTCTGACCGCCACATCCCACCTGACAGGCAAGAGGATCAACCGGTTCACCCACATCCACCAGTCCGTGGACGATCTGATCAAGAAGGTGCAAATGCTCAGGCTCATCGCCCACGAGACAGGCAGTTGCTTCCAGCGGTGCGTGGGATTCGACGGCATCAATGCCGTCTACATGACCACCTACGATATCGACCAACGCTGCGGGACCGACTACCACGCGCGGTTCGTGCGGTACCTCGCCTTCCTCCAGGAAGAAAACTTCATTTTGGTCGGCGGCATGACCGACCCAAAAGGGGATCGTTCGAGGCCACCGAGTGAACAAGCCGACCCGGATCTCTTCACGCGCGTGGTCCAGCGCCGCGCCGACGGCGTGGTCATCAGAGGTGCAAAGGCCCATCAGACCGGCGCGGTCAATTCCCACGAGATACTGGTGATGCCAACCCAAGCCCTTCGCGCGGGCGAGGAGGCCTATGCGATCGCCTGCGCCGTCCCCCTCAATTCGCCAGGGGTCATCCTCGTGTTCGGGCGCCAGACCAACGAGGAGCGCAAGTTCGACTCGAGGATCGATGCAGGCAATCCCGCATACGGCATGGTCGGCGGCGAGGCACTGGTCGTCTTCGATGACGTCTTCGTCCCGTGGGAGCGGGTCTTCATGTGCGGCGAGACCGAGTTTGCCGGGCTGCTGGTGGAGCGGTTCGCCACCATGCACCGCCAGAATTACGGGGGCTGCAAGGGCGGTGTGAGCGACGTGCTCATCGGGGCGTGCGCACTCGCCGCCGAGTATCAAGGGACCCTCAGGGCCTCCCATATCAAGGACAAGTTGGCAGAGATGATGCATCTTGCCGAGACGATCTACTCGGGCTCCATTGCGTGCTCGGCCATGGGATATAGGACCCCTTCGGGCGCGTACTACCCGGACCCTGTGCTCGCCAACTGCACCAAACACAACGTCTCACGACACGTCTACGAGATCGCCCGCCTCGCTCACGACATAGCCGGCGGCATTGTCGCCACCCTCCCTTACGAGCGCGACTTGCGGAGCACCGAGATAGGGCGCTTCATCGAGAAATACCTCGCAACCTCACCCGGAGTCTCCGCTGAAAACAGGATGAAGATACTCAGGCTCATCGAGACGATGACCGGAGGGACCGCACTCGTCGAATCGATGCACGGGGCAGGCTCGCCCCAGGCGCAAAAGGTCATGTACCAGCGGCTGGGAAAACTCGAGATGAAGATGAAGATGGCAAAGAAGCTTGCCGGGATCCAGGACTGAGACCGCTTGACAGCACCCGCGGGCACACCCTACCAACCAGAGCGAGGACCGCACAATGGATTTCACATGGACCGATGAGCAGCTCGCCATGCGGGAGCAGGCCTACAAGTTCGGAAAGGAGGTCGTTGCGCCCCGATCGGCAGAGATGGACGCAAAGGAAACGCTCGACTGGGACGCATGGAAGAAGGCCGCCGAGTTCGGCTTTCAGGGCATGCTCGTGCCCAGGGAGTATGGGGGGTTGGGCCTCGACGCCCTGACCGTGTGCATCACCATGGAGGGCCTCGGCCACGGCTGCCGCGATGTAGGGTTTCTCACCTCGCTGGGCGCGCACATGGTGATATGCGAGATCCCGATCGTCGAGTTCGGGACAGAGCGTCAAAAACAGCAGTACCTTCCCAGACTCGCTTCAGGCGAGTGGATCGGGGGCTACGGCCAGACCGAGCCCGGAGCAGGCAGCGACGTGGCGGCAATCGCCACCCGAGCCCAAAAGAAGGGGGACTACTGGATCCTCAACGGGACGAAAACATTCATCACCAACGGCCCGATCGGCAACCTGTTCGTCATCCTGGCCACGGTCGACCCGTCTTTGGGACACAAGGGGATCACTGCATTCCTTGTCGAGAGGACCTTCGAAGGCTTCAGTGCCGGCAGGCAACTCGAGAAGATGGGGATGCGGTCCTCGCCCACAGGGGAACTCGTCCTCGAGGACTGCAAGGTCCCGGAGACAAATATCTTGGGCCGGATCGGCGAAGGGTTCCGGGTCGCGATGAGCACCCTTGTGTGGGAACGTGCGGCGATGCTCCCGGGCCTGGTGGGCGCGGCCGAGGCCAGACTCGAAGAGGCTGTGCGGTACGCAAAAAACCGAGTCCAGTTCGGCAAGCCGATAGCGAGTTTCCAGGAGATCCAGCACAAACTGGCAAACATGAAGATGCACCTCGAGATCTCCAAGACCATGTTTTACAAAGTGGCGTGGATGAAGGCTCGAGGGATGCCGGCCGTCATGGAGGCGTCGGTGGCAAAGCTGTTTTTCAGCGAGACGAACCGTCTCGACGCACTGGATGCATTCCAGATCCACGGCGGTTACGGGTACATAAAGGAATACCCGATCGAACGCGATGTGAGGGACTGCATCGCCAACACTCTCGGCGGCGGGACCAGCGAGATCCAGAGGATGATCATCGCCCGCGAACTTCTCAAGATGTACGACTGAACTGTCTCTTCGGTGTGGCTCCCAGCAGCCGGAACGGCTCGCGGGGAGCGGACGCGGCGAAGAATACAGGAGCAACGAACGTGGACAAGCTCGTCGTCACCTGTGCCGTCACAGGCAGCCTGACACAGAGAGGCAGCGGCAAGGGCCAGACACCCTACCTGCCGGTAACACCAGAGGAGATCGCCACCGAATCGCGGCGCGCCGTCGATGCGGGGGCATCTGTTCTTCACCTCCACGCAAGGGATCCTGTTACCGGAGCACCCACGGCCGACCTGGCGATATTCCAGGCGGTAGTCGAGGCGGTCCGGGCCGCCTGCCCGGGCGCACTCATCAATTGCACGACCGGAGGCGGTATCGGCATGACCGACGAGGAACGCATCGTTATCGTGCCGCGCGTCAAACCCGACCTCGCCTCCTTCAATATGGGGAGCATGACGTACGGCGTCTATGATCCGGCCGCGAAGAAGTGGTTACTCGACTACCCCTGGATGAATTCCTTTACCTCCATGGCCTATTTCGGCAGGGTCATGAGGGAATGCGCCACAAAGCCCGAACTCGAGATCTACGACGTCGCCATGATCAACAACGCACAGCTGTTGTGCGAGGCGGGGGTGCTGGAGAGACCGCTCCACTTTCAATTCGTCATGGGGCTCCCCGGACAGATCATCCCGGCCACGGCCAAGAATCTTCTCCACCTCATCGAGACGGCACGCGCACTCGACCCGCAGTGCACCTTCTCCGCATGCGCTGCGGGGAGGTACCAGTTCCCTATTGTCACCGTGGCGGCCATTGTGGGCGCGGCCAACATTCGTACGGGTATGGAAGACAATATCTATCTCGCTCACGGCGTCCTGGCGAAAAGCAACGGGGAGCTGGTCGAGAAGACCGTACGGATCGCCAGGGACATCGGCAGGGAGATCGCCTCAGCCGAGGAGGCCCGCCGGATCCTCCACCTCCCGGAGCGAGGCGACTGACGGCACGAGCCGGACCCTAGAGCAAGAGGGCAGCACGCGAGCACCGCAACGCACCGCACAGGGTGTTCCGCATGCAAAACGGGGGTCTCTCTCCCAGGATCCTCCCTGGCGTCCGGCACGGCGGCGCCGCCTGTCCTGCCCTCGTTACACCCCCCCTCCACTCCAGGCGCCTGGGTGCCTTTCCCGGCGCTGCTCACCCCTGAGCGCCGTGGTGGGGTTGCACGATGACCTTGAGGCAGCGCTCCGGACTGCCGGCGATATCGAAGGCCTCTTGAATGCGATCCAGGCTGAAGCGGTGTGTCACCATATCCGATACGGTCACTCTCTTGTGTCGCAAAAGCTCGAGCGCCCGGAGGGCGTCCAGCGGAGCTGCTCCGTAACAGGTCCGTATGGTCACATCGTTGCGCCAGAAGGGATTGAAATCGACCGAGACCATTTCACCTGGCCGCGGCACTGCGAAGAAGACGACCGTCCCGCCTCGATCGACTGCCTCCAGCGCCTGATACGCTGCAGAGAGCGCACCGGTACAGACTATGACCTTGTCAGCCAACCGGCCGCCGCATGCCGACCGTATTGAGGCGGGCACGTCCTGACCCGCCTCGACAATTATGTCTGCGCCGTACCTGCGTGCGGCCTCGAGGCGATACCGACTCACATCCACGGCAATGATCGTACCGACGCCCAGCGCCACGGCGGCCTTGATCATGAGCAAGCCCGCGATACCCGCTCCCACGACGAGCAGACTCTCCCCTGGCTCGAGCCCGGCCACTCGGACGCATCGAAGGACTGTCCCGAGAGGCTCGATAAAGGAACCCTCCTCGTACGAAACTTCCTCCGGAAGCACGAGCGTTCCTGCCTGCACACTCCTGCCGGAAACCCTGACGTACTCGGCGAACCCCCCCGGGAAAAAGTTGTTCGTCCCATGGAAGGTCTCGCACGCGGTCTCGCTGCCCCTGAGACAATAACGACACTGGCCGCACGGGACGTGATGGGTGGCATATATCCGATCGCCCTTCTTGAGGCATTCGACGCCGGCACCTGTTTCCAGGACCTCGCCCGCGATCTCATGGCCGAGCACCAGCGGTGCCCGCTTTATCCTGTACCATTCGAGCAGGTCGCTCCCGCAAATGCCAGAGGCCATCACCTTTACCAGGATGTCGCCGGGCCGGACCTCTGGGATCGGCATGGTCTCCACCCGCACATCCGAGTTTCTGTAGTACATGGCTACCTTCATTGTACCGACCGCTCCCTCCTCAGGTGGGGGTGAGGTCACTGTAAGAAAACGGCCCCGGCGGTGTCAAGGAGGAGATTCGTTCCTTTGGCAGCCAGAGGCGCTGACCCCTCACTTCATCGCCGGGACCGGGTCCCGGGTCTGCAGCCGGGCTGAGGGGGACCTGCCGGGAAGGGACCACACCGTCTTTCCTGCGAAAGCAGGAATCCAGGACGCAGCACAACCAGTACCGCCTCTCAGCATCAGGGCAGAGTCGCGCAACTTCGCGGTCGAGATTGGATGCCTGGTCAAGCCCTGGATGACTCACAGGAGCACGAAAGGACTTAGGTACTGTCTTTCCAGAACCTGAACCGTACTCGCCAGGCCATCCCGGAGGCCTTGCCTTCAGGGCATAGCTGCCTCGTCGACGAATACGT
>Ga0068707_1000954_pt1 | contig 19933 bp, 22 predicted proteins | sample YNPNPMetaG_FD_66600 | JGI IMG/M metagenome (GOLD analysis project Ga0068707, IMG submission 66600) | Anoxygenic and chlorotrophic microbial mat microbial communities from Yellowstone National Park, USA - YNP NP MetaG | ecosystem: Environmental > Aquatic > Thermal springs > Hot (42-90C) >...
GAAGTATGTTGTGCCCGTGATAATGGGCCTTGCGGTCAGGCGCAAGGATACCCTCCATTCCATACGCTTCAATGTGAAGCTCAAAGAATCAAGCCTGGACTGGGTTTGGGTCGGGTAGGGGTGAGGCGAATTGCTGAGGCTCTGAGAGAGCCGAAGGTGTGGTTTGTCATATATCTGGCCTTATGGCTCTGCGTTAACATCCTAACCCTAACCTGGTGGCCTCAGTGGGATTCTAACGGGGACGAGTCCCTCCACGCCTCCTGCGCTATGGGCATCTGGAAATACGGAGCTGTGAGGTCCGAGATGCTTCCGGGGTCATACCTTGGCCAGTATGGCTACGGTATGCTCTCCGGTTGGATATACTACGGGATACTCGCCCTGTTTTTGAAGGTTTTCGGGGTTCAGTTGTTCTGGGCGAGGATGGTCTCGCTCCTTTCTGGGGCCTTCGCCCTTTGGTTCACATACATGACAGCCAAGGAGCTGGGTAGCGCGAGGGCCGGGTTCCTTGCCGCGCTCCTCACGGGAGGGATGGAGGTTGTGGGCTATGTCTCACGGTATACGAGGACCGATGCCACCCTCATGGGCTTCGTTGCCCTCAGCCTCCTCATATTTGTCATGGCCGTAAAGAGGGATAGGGCCTCTCTCTTCCTTATTTCCGGTTTTGTGGGAGCGATAGCCTTCCTGGTGAGGCCCCTAAACCTTTTCCTTATCCCAGCGATTTTGGCCTTGCTCCTTCTCTACAGGAGGTGGAGGGGGGCGCTCTGGTTCACGGTTGGGGTTGCCGCGGCAACTTGCATCATACTCTTCACAAATTACCTCCCCTACAGGACCTACCCCATCCTCAGGGATATTGACCAGCCGAACTCACGGGTTGTGCCTATTCTTCTCCTGCACATGAGGCTTAGGGATGTCCTCGTTGTGATAAAGGATCACCTCGTCGTCTGGGCCAGGTTCTTCGCCGTGCCGAGGCTCTGGCCGGTGATGGGGCTTTTCAACCTTTGCCTCATAGGAACGGTCCTTTGCGCTTTTCTGGAGAGAAAGAACATCCTGCCTTTGCTCTTTGCCGCTATGTTTCTGAGCAGTTTGGTGACCTGGCCCGGCATAAGATACGAATACGCCGCGCTATTTGCCCCCGTGCTGGCTTTGGGCTGTGCGTTTGCTTTTGTCAGGTGGCGGAGGCTCTTCCTTATAGCGGCCGCTGTGGGCATAGGGTTCGGAGCTTACCAGTTTTCCGAAATAGTAAGGGGGGACAGGAACGCCCGCCTCTTCAGTATCTGTAGGGACATCTCATCGGCCATTCCCCGCGGGTCCGTTGTCATCGGCAACTGGTCGTGGTTTTGGTGGCCCACCTACGGTTTAGCGAGATACATCTACCTTCACGGGATGTATGAAGGGCTCGGTCCGGGTTCCCTCTCCGATCTGGCGAGCGAGTTCGGCGCGGACTTCGTCATTATCGGCTATGTGAGGAACCCGCCGGGCTCCCCGTGGCTCAGGTGCCTTTCGCTGGAGGAGAAAGACCTGAGATACCTCTCAACCCTGGAGCGGGTGAAGGCCTACCCCGCCCGAGGGATAGTCCAGCTCGGCCAGGCTGACAGCATCGTGATATACAGGGTCAAGAGATGAAAACCATCAAGAGAATCCTGTCTTTGCCGGGCGCATGGCTTTTAATTTACATCATCCTTTGGTTAACCCTCAACCTCTTAACCCTAACCTGGTTCCCTGGCTGGGACATGAACCAGGACGAGGCCCTCCACGCCTCCTGCGCTATGGGCATCTGGAAATACGGCGCCGTGAGGTCGGATATCCTTCCGGGGTCATACCTTGGCCAGTATGGCTACGGTATGCTCTCCGGTTGGATATACTACGGGATACTCGCCCTATTTTTGAAGGTTTTCGGGGTTCAGTTGTTTTGGGGAAGGATGGTCTCGCTCCTGTCTGGGGCCATCGCCCTCGTCTGCACTTACTTCATAGGAAAAGAATTCAAAGAGCCCTGGGCTGGGCTGTGGGCCGCTGTTTTCACCGGATTTGAGACACTTTTCCTCAGGGCATCTCACTACACCAGGACAGACGCCCTGCTCGCGGCCGCGACCGCGGTCGCGGTTCTGGCCTTTTTGGTAGCAATCAGGCGAAAAAACCTCTGGCTTTTCGCGGCGGTAGGCTTCATTTCGGGGATCTCTTTCCTGGTAAGGCCCTTGGGGATATTCCTCCCGCTCGGCCTCGCGATGCTTCTGGTTTTCTTAAGGAGATGGAAGGGCCTCGCCTGGTTCACCGTGGGCGTAGTCCTGGCGGGAATCGTAATGTTGTTCACCAATTACCTGCCCTACAAAGGGTATCCCCTGCTTCGTGATATAGACGAACCGAACCAATACGCCCCCATTTTCCTCCTGATAACCCGCCGATTCCACCTCATCCCATTTGTGATTGAGACCAAAACGAGGTTCCTCCTCATGTTATTGTTGGGATGGCACGAACCTCTTTCAAGGTTTCTCATCCTGCGCGTGATTCTCCTCGGGGCGATAGCGGGCGCTTTGTTCAAGTTCAGGGATTACCCGCTTCTATACGGGATTCCGCTGGCGCTTTTGGCGAGCGCTATCCTCTCGTGGCCTTTGATGCGCGGTGGCTACCTGATATTCCTCGTTCCCCTCCTTGCCCTCGGTTTTTTCATCCCGTTTCAGAGGCTGCCCTGGGTAAGGTGGGGGATGTTGGTGTTCGGGATAGGGGTGGGGCTTATGGCCGCTTACAGAAGCACGAGCGAGTGCGGAGCGAACGCTCCTGTGCGCAGGCTTGAGTCCCAGGTCCTCACCGAGATCCCTCCTGGAAAGACCGTGATGATCAACTGGTTCTGGTTCTGGTGGCCCATGCACGATAGGAATCGGCTCGTCGCCATGGTTGATCACGATTTCACATGGGGAAACCTCAGCTTCTCCGATCTGGTCAAACGCCACAGCCCGGACTACATAGTGGTTGTTTTTTGGGACGAATTTCTGATATGGCCGAGGCGAATGAATCGCGAGGACACCCTATTCCTTTCGGGACTTCCGCAGGCGGGCAGGTTCTATTTCCAAGGCAAAGACAGGTGGCGGGGCTTTGACAGCCTGATAATCTACGGCCCAATTGAACATTGAAGGTTTTCAAGGATCTTGAGGATTACCGGGAGCACTTCTCCAGGCTAATTGCCCTTGAGCGAGCGGAGGAGATGAGGTCCCAGCAGGAGGAGATAGCGCGCCTTTCGGGCGAGGCAAGGCAGGCTTTAGGAAGGTGCGTTCTGGACATGAGGGCGGAGGACCGCGGGCCTTGGCTCGGCGGCAGGCGGCTCGTCAGGCTCACACGGAAGGAGATGCCTGAGAGCGAGATCGGGGCATCGGATACCGTGATAGTCTCCCGAATCCACCCCCTGAAGGACGGGGTTCAAGGGGTTGTGCTTGAGCGAACCGGGAACGGTTTCGTCCTCGTGCTTGACGGGCCTCTGCCTCATGAGTGGCAAAAGGTGAGGGTTGACCTTATCTCCAACGACATCACCTACCTAAGGATGCTCTCTGCCCTTAAGCGCGTGAGCGCGGGGCTTTTCCCTCCGGATTTTCTCCTGGGGAAGGAAAAACCCGCTGTCCGGGCCGAAAACCCCTGTGCCCCGGGCTACCTGAACGAGTCGCAGGCTCGGGCACTCGCTCTAGCCATGGGAACGAGGCCCATGTTCCTCATACACGGGCCTTTCGGGACCGGCAAGACAATGACCCTAGTTGAGGTAATAGAGTGCGCCGTGAGGCGCGGTGAAAGGGTTCTGGCTTGCGGGGACTCCAATGTTGCAACGGACAATCTGCTTGAGGGCCTCATCAAAAAGGGCCTGGAGCCGGTCAGGATAGGGCATCCGGCGAAGGTTTCTCCGGCGCTCGTTTCCCGTAGCCTTGACGCGCTGGTTGAGGCGGACCCCGAATACGGTGCCTGCAGGGAGCTCTGGGACAGGATAGGGTTACTAAGGGAGGAACAGGAAAAGTATCCCAAACCTACCTCTGCCTCAACGCGCGGCTACACCTACGATGAGATAGAGAGAATGGCAAGGCACTACAAGTCAGGCAGGGGGATCACGAGGCAAAAGATAAGGGAGATGGCGGAGTGGATTTCTCTGGAGAGGAGGATAAGGGAGCTGAGGGAAGAGGCGGCGAAGAGAGAGGAAAGGATAATCGGCAGGATAATCTCAGAGGCCAGGGTCATATGCTCAACCTGCTCCGGCGCTGGCTCGGAGTTCCTGGAGGGAGAGGAGTTTGACCTCGTTGTGATTGACGAGGCGACTCAAGCGACTGAGCCCTCCGCGCTCATTCCCCTCATAAAGGCAAGAAAGGCGGTCCTGGCCGGGGATCACAAGCAGTTGCCGCCTACGGTCCTTTCCCGGGAGGCTGAGGAGGGCGGACTGGGGATTAGCCTATTTGAGAGGATGATAAGCCTCCACCCGCAGGCCTCTGCCCTTTTGGACACCCAATACAGGATGCACCCTGAAATAATGGGGTTTCCGGCCAGGGTTTTCTACGGCGGAGGGCTCAGGTCTGCTGATGGTCTAGAGAAAATGAAGCTTTCTGAACTTTTGGCTTTCCCGGCCGAGAACCCAGCGCTTGATGACAGGCCCGTGGTTTTCCTGGACACCGGAGGGGGTTCCCCGGAGAGAATCAGGCGGGGCTCCCCCTCAAGGGAGAACCCCGGCGAGGCAGAGATGGTAAGAGAATTGGTGAAGGAATTGCTTGGGCTTGGGCTTGATCCCTCCCACTTAGGCGTGATAGCACCTTACGAGGACCAGGTTAAACTGCTAAGGGAAATCCTGCCGGAGGGGGTTGAGATAAGGACAGTTGACGGGTTCCAGGGGAGGGAAAAGGAGGTGATCATCCTATCACTGGTAAGGTCAAACCCGTCCGGCAGGATAGGGTTCCTGAAAGACAGGAGGCGCCTTAATGTTGCTATAACCCGCGCCAGGAGAAAGCTAATCGTGATAGGGGATTCTACGACATTGTCCAAGGATAAGGTCTACAAGGATTTCGTGGAGTGGGCAATGTCCCAGGGCTCGCCATTCGGGTAGCCTCAGGACCTCCCAGACCCTCCTCCACCTCAGGGCAATGAGCTCAGGCTCCCGCGCCCGGAACACCTTCATGGGCCACGGTCTTATGATGCCGTTCCTGTTCTCCGTCCAAAGCGGAACAGCCCAAGGGCCTTCCAGGCTTCTGCCGGAGCTATCGGCCACAAGAGCTATGTAGAGGAGAACCCCATCCCGCGGGTCGCCTTTCTCCGCCGGCATTTTCAGGCAGTAGGTCCTTTCCTGGTTTGATATGAAGTTTCCGAGGGTGTAGGCTATGACGCACCTTCTGCCGTCCTTGGCCGTGTATATCTCAACGGGCCCGAGGACATGGGGATGGTGGCCCAGGATGATATCCGCCCCCCAGTCGCAGAGCTCGTGAGCGACGGCGACCTGGCTTGGCGTTGGCTCGTTCATGTATTCGTTTCCCCAGTGCAGGGACACAACAATGAAATCAACCGAATCGCGGAGGCGAGAGATGTCATTCTTGGCCGAATCCTCTTCAAAGGTGTTGACGCGCGGCCTTGCCGGATCGCCCGAGTTTCCCGCTATATTGAGCAATGTTGTGTAAGCGAGGAAAGCGACCCTTATCCCGCGCTTTTCTAGGACAAGAGGCTTTTGCGCCTCCGCGGCCGTGCGGCCGGCGCCCACAAAGCCCACACCAATGGAATCCAAGTGAAAACAGGTCTCCGCGAGGCCGTGAGGGCCTTGGTCAAAGGCGTGGTTGTTGGCGAGGTTAAAAACATTGAACCCGGCCCTCGCCAGAGCTGAGACGGCCTCGGGCCCGGCGTTGAAGAGGAAAGGCTTTGGAGGCCTTCCTGTTTTTGGGGCAACAGGGAACTCAAGGTTCAGGAAACCCAGGTCAGCCAAACGAAGCGCCGGCGCAACCTTCTCGTAGAGGAAATCGTATCCGCTGTCGGCCGCGCACGCCTGGACAGCTTTGTGCATCAAGGCATCTCCGGTTGCCACGAGGAGGAGCCTGGCAGATAAGAGCGCAACGAGGATCAACTTCGCTCCCGCGCGTGTCTGCACGCCCGGTTTATCGGGCACTCGTCGCACCTAGGACTGCTCGGCTTGCAGAGCTCCCGGCCCAGCTCTATGAGGTTAAGGTGAAGGGAGTAGTAATCAGCCGGATCAAAAAGGCTGGAAAGGTGCTGTGAGACCCTCTCCCTCGTCCAGTTCGCCACGGCGAGCCCAAGCCTCTTCGCCACCCGGCTTATGTGGGTGTCCACTGGAAAAAACGGCATCCCACAGGAAAATAGAAGGCATACTTTTGCCGTTTTGTCGCCTATGCCTTTTACCGAAAGGAGGAAAGCGTAGGCGTCTCTGGGCTTCATCTTGCACAGGAAGGAGAGGTCGTAGCCGTGCTCGGCCGCAAGCTCAAGAAGCGCTTTTATGGCCTTTGATTTCTGATCGTGAAGCCCAGCAGGCTTTATGGCCTCGGATATCTTAGAGGGGGAAGCCCGCCGCATGTCCTCCCAGGAGCCGAACGCCTCAGTGAGCCTTTCGTAGGCCTGGTCCCTGAGCCTGTCATTTGTGTTCTGGGACAGTATCGTCCTTATGAGGCACTCCAGAATGGGCCTGGGTTTTCTCTCCGGCCTTCCGTAACGCGCCTCAAGCGCCTTCGGTATTTCTTTTATTTCCACGGTTCTGAACCAGCTTCTTCCTGCGCTCCAAAGCCCTAAGCCTTATCCTGGTTTTGGCGTTGAGCCTTTCGGCTTTGGATTGAACGGCATCCTGGGAACCCTGATGCCTCCTGTAGAAATACAGGACCTCGTGCACCCGGCAGACCTCGTATCTCTCGGATACTTTGAGGACAGCGTCGTAGTCCTCCCCATAGTTCCCGAATTCCTCGTCAAATCCCCCTATCTCAAGGAGGACCTCCTTTCGCCAGCACCGAACGGCCCCCGCGCCCTCGCACCTCAGGATGTTGTTTCGGTCATACTCAAGGTGTTTCACCACGCCGTCCGGCAAGGGATTCATGTTCTCATCCGTAAGCTGATAATAGGATATGGCGAGACCGCAATCCAGGTTCTCCTCCATGAAGCTTACCATCCTGCTGACGGTCTCAGGGGTGTAAGCGTCGTCCGAGTCCAACTGAAGGATGTATTTTCCCCTCGCGGCTCTGAGCCCGGCGTTAAGGGCGAAGGCAATGGAGCCCGGAGGGTTCTCAATGAGCCTGAGCCTCGGATCCCGAAAACCCCTCACCACATCCCTCGTCCTGTCCTCGGAGGCGTTGTCAACAACGATAACCTCGTAGTCCTCAAAATCCTGGGAGAGGGCGGATTCTATTGCCTGGGCTATGAAAGATTCCCTGTTCCTCACCGGAATCAGGACCGAGGCCATGACCTCGTTCTCGCCCTTGCCAGGAGGGAAGGTTCGCTCCGGCTCAAAATCTTCAAGGAAGGCCCCGCGCCTTCTCAACATGGCGTAGAAGGCCTCCCGGAACTCAGCGTCAGCCTCGGACTGATACCTCAGGTAGGCGAACGATTCAGCGAGATCGGGCCCTGACTGGCACTGCCTACTGTCCAGGTATTCCCTGAGATCGGGCCTGGGCAAAAGGTCCGGCGCGTGGAAGTAAAGGGGTTCTGGGATAGCCGATGGGAAAAGCCCCTGCTCCTCCAGGGCTAGCCTAGCGTGGTATTCCCAAGCGAAACGGAATCTTTCGGCCCCTGTGGGGATCAGCCTTTCGGAAAGGTAAGCCCTCAGCGGGCCGAACGGGAAACGCTCGGTTATATCTCCGTTAAAGGGCAGAGCCTCAACCGTGCCGGAATCCGTCTCGTATGAGGAGTAAGCGAGGGATACTCCTGGCTTTTGAACCTCCGAAAGGAGGCGTTCAAGCGCTCCGCGAAAGGGAAAAACTCCGCCATCCAGCGCTAGGACAAGCGGCGCGGGGTTTGCCAGGGCCTCGCTCAAGAAGGTATGATAACGGATCTCCCTTCCGGGCCGCCAGGAAGCTATCATAATTAAGCTAGGTCTCCCGACCTTGCGAAAAAGCTTGATCCTGCCCTGGCCCTATTTCAGGATGTGCTCAGCCAGATCAACAACCCTTTCCGAGTAGCCCCACTCGTTGTCATACCAGCCGAAGACCTTGACGAAAGTCCCGTCAACAACCTGGGTGAGGAAAGGATCAAAGACTACCGAACGCCTATCGCCAACGATGTCTATTGAGACCAGCTCTGCCTCCGCGATGCCCATGTATCTGGGGTTAGCTTTCGCGTATGCCGCGAAGGCCGCGTTGACCTCCTCAACACTTGTTGGCCTTTCAACCTCAACGGCGAAGTCCACCAGGGATGCGTCCTGGGTCGGAACCCTGAGCGCCACCGCGTCAAGCTTGCCTTTCAGATCCGGATATATTATGGTTATGGCCTTTGCGGCGCCGGTTGATGTGGGGATTATTGAAACGCCCGCTGACCTCGCCCTCCGCAAGTCCTTGTGCGGCGCGTCAAGGATGCGCTGGTCGTTCGTGTAGGCGTGGACGGTGGTCATGAGGCCCCTTTTTATGCCGAAATTCTCCTTTATGACGCGGACCATGTGCGCGAAAGCGTTCGTGGTGCAGGAAGCGTTGGAGACGATGTGGTGCTTGTTTGGGTCGTAATCCTTCTCATTACAGCCCATCACGAATGTGGCGTCTATCTCGCCCTTTGCCGGAGCGGTGATTATAACCTTCTTCACCGTTCCCTTCATGTGCGCGGAGGCCTTGTCCTTTGACCTGAAGGCTCCGGAGGCCTCAACCACGAGGTCCGCCTTCCACTCATCCCAAGGTATATCCTTGGGATCCTTGTGGGCAGTGACGGGATACCTCACCCCATCAACGGAGATGAAACCCTCGCCGGATTCAACCTTCTTCGTGTATCTGCCGTAGACAGAGTCGTATTTCAAGAGGTGCGCGAGGACAGAGGCATCAAAGAGGTCGTTGATGCCAGCTATATCATGCCCTCTCTCCAGGGCTATCTTAAAAACCTGACGGCCAACACGGCCGAAACCGTTTATACCTATGCGCATGGCTCTCCTTTGGGGTCATTCCAGCCCCTGTTTTATACTTCTTCCTCAGCGTCCGGTTCAAAGAGTTTTTCCCTGGCCTTATCAACCAGCTCCTTTCCCTTCTCTTTGCTTTTCTCCCACGCCTCCTCCAGGGACTCCTTGAGGCGTGCCCTCGTCTCTTCGCCGGGCGCGGGCGCAAAGAGAACCCCAAGGGCCGCGCCAACAAGAACACCTATGGCAAAGCCGGCCAGGGCCCAGCCCGTTGAGCTGCCCCTTTCGCTCATTTCTCTTTCCTCCGTTTGAATAGGTTTCTTACGAGGTCAATTACAGCGGTCAGGCCCGTCCCGAACCATCCCCCTTTCAGCTTTTCTGAGATAGAGGCAACGAGCCCGGAAACGGATGCCAGGCCGCCTATAACAGCATTAAGGTTTGCCGCGGCACGCTCGGCCTCCTCGGTTGCCTCCCTGAGGTTTCTGAGGATACCGGGGAGCTCCGCGTTTGTTATCCTGAGCGTCTCCCTGCCATCCCTGACGAAATTCCGAATCTCAACGAGAGCAAGGAAAAGCCCGATAGATACGATAATAACCGAACAGGCCACAGCCACCCACAACACATCCAGGGAAGTCATCCTGAATATTATAAGGTATGGCGGCTAGCCCTTGCCAACTCTGTAGGCATCAAGCCTCTCAAGGAGCTCCTTCATGCTGTCCCCTCCGAACTTTGACAGAAACGCGTCAAGGAGAACTAGTGCCAGGCTACACCGTGCAATCACCGCCGCGGCCGGCGCCGGGCAAACATCCCCCCTTTCGGCGAGCGCTGGGCCCGGTTCAAGATTATCTATATTGAAAGAAGGAAGAGGCTCCCGCTGGGTCGGGGCTGGCTTGACCCAGCACCTTATCAGGATGGGTTGGCCGTTAGTCATGCCGCCCTCCAGGCCCCCCGCGAGGTTCCCCGTTCTCTCAACCCTACCCTCCGCTACGGCAAACCCGTCCATTGCCTCCCACCCCTCCATCCCAGCCTGCGCGATGCCCTCGCCTATCTCCACTGCCCTCACGGCGGGGATTGACATCATCCACTTCGCTATCCTTCCGTCAAAGCGTTTTTCGGGTTCCGTATAATCGCCGAGGCCGGGGGGAACTCCAAGGGCGCCGACAACAAAGACCCCGCCCAGGGTTGTGCCACGCTCTCTTGCTGATTCAATTGCCTCAAGCATCCTAATGCTTGAAGCTGGGTCCGGACAGGATATAACCGACTCTCCGGCCAAAACGAGCCTCTCGCCCAGCTTTTCAGGGACCCTTGCGGATACCGGGCCAACCCTCTCAATGTATGAGAAGAGGGTAACCCCGAGCTCCTCAAGCGCCCTCGCGGCAACCGCGCCCAGCGCTGTCTGAGCAACCGTTGCCCTAGCAGATGCCCTTTCCCAGACATCCCTCGTGTCCACAAAGCCCCTCTTCAGAACCCCTGGCCAGTCAGCGTGGCCGGGCCTTGGATACTTCGCCGGAGGCGAATCCCACTTTTCAGTTGAGATATTCCTGACGAGAACAGCTATCGGTGTCCCGATGGTGAGCCCTTTCCTGACCCCAGAAAGTATCTCGCACCTGTCGGCCTCATCCCTCATCCTGGAACCCCTTCCGGGAGCGAGCCTCCTTTGGGCCAGGAGCGCGTTTATGTGATCCTCAGAGATGGAAAGGCCGGAGGGGATGCCGGAGATTATCCCAACTATGGCCGGGCCGTGAGATTCCCCAGCTGTCGCTATCTTTAGCCTCTCCATAACGAGAATGGGTAAAGGCCCAAAACCCTGCGTATTATCCAGACCGGGAGAGCGAGGAGAATCCCCGCTACGAAACCGCCGGCGTGGGCCAGATAAGCCACCCCAGCGCCTCCCTGGGTCGCCGTAAACCACGCGTTCAGGACCTGGAACCCGATCCAGATGAGAAGATAGACGAAGGAGGGCACCACAGCGAGGCCGCCGTAAAACATGAAGGTTATTATCCTGGCCCTGGGAAAGAAGAGGAGGTAAGCGCCGAGAACCCCTGATATCGCGCCGGAGGCGCCAACGAGGGGAATGCTTGAATCAGGGAAAAGGAGCGCGTGCGCGAACACGGCCGCCACGCCCGAAAGTAAGTAAAACAAGGGAAAGAAAACCCTGCCGAGGACATCCTCCACATTGTCCCCAAATATCCACAGGTAGAGCATGTTGCCGATTATGTGCATGAGGTTAGCGTGCATGAACATGGAGGAAAAAACAGTGGGCCAATCAAAGATCGCGAAGAACCTGATGGGGATAAAGCCCCACTTGATTACGAACCCTTCAAAGCCCTCCGGGCTAAGGAACTGGTAGGAGAATACCGCCGTGTTGATAAGGATGATAATGACGGTCCAGACCGGAAACCGGCGATGCCTCAACTCATCCCTGATGGGGAACATGATGAAATTATATCGTGTGGACTTGTGTCTTTGCATCTAGCGCTCATCGCCGAAACGGCGAGGGCTTGCTCTTCCATCACGAAGCAGTTAATAATATAGAGCTAGCTTAAGTTTGGGAGGTGAATTATGGATATAGCGATACTGCTGTTTTCAGCAGTCATAACGGTGCCGGCGGAGCCGGCAGTGCCGTCCGAGGCCAAGGAAGTGAGGCTCACCGGAAAAGACAAGACTGACATGGTCCGTGTTGCCCCGGCGGCCTACATGACCGTTTCATCGGACGCTCTGGAGATGGTTGCAAAAGCCCCCCCATACGAGGAGGCGAAGCTGGTAGCTGAGATAAAGGACGGGAACGAGCTCGGCGAATACAAACCCTTCGCCGGCGTGGGCTGGAGGTGGAACGAAATCTACAACTCATCCTACTCCTACACGGACGACGGCCCTGATTACTGGCTTTCCATCAGGGAGGACGGCCGGGGAACCCTCTGGGCTGTGTATCAAGCAGTTGACGCGAGCTACAACTATGACACGATCTATGTCTTCTGCTCAACTGATAATGGCTCAACCTGGCTTTACAGGGTCGCTATATATGTATCAAGCCCCTCAACCTCTGATCCCATATTCCCGCAGCTCTCCGTTGACAGGGTTGGGAACTGGGTCTATATCTCCAACATAGTGGCAAGGCAGGCCGGAGGAGGCCAATACTATGTGGACGGAACCCTTTGGGTGACCCGTTTCCAGCACACAGGGGGCGGCGCAATATCCAACCTGGGAACATACCTCTGCGACCCCCAGGGCTGGGGAGGCCTCTACTTCGGGGTAGCGGCCGCTCCTGACGGCTCAGGTTCCTCTTACCTCTATCTCTGCGGGATGGACTGGGTTGGCGATGGAACAGATTTCTATGTTGACTACTACAGGAGCTCTGACCGCGGCGCGACCTGGACATATGTGGTTAGTAGCGACATGGGAGACACCATAACCAACTGCATAGCAGGCACCCCGAGAAACGGCGGAACGGGCGCGCTGATAGGCTGGATTGAGTATGACGAAGCCACCAACCAGGATGGCGGATCCGGCAACGAACATGACTACGACTTCTACTGGCGAGAGCTCACCAGCTCCACCCATAACAGCTACTACTTTGATGCGGGCGGCACGGCCTTCAGGGGCCTCTTCTCCATGGCCGCCTACGGAAACAGGTGGACAGCCCCGTTTGACCAGATGACAGCCGCGAACAACTTTGACGCTTACTTCTATTACTACGATGGCTCCTCCTATTATATCTACACCTGGGACAACAGCACGACGGATGTGAGGTCCCTGGCCATGGACATGATACCCCAGAACAACGCTGTCCTCATGTCCTCATACAGGCAGTCCTCAGGACTGAACGGAAGGCCCTATTTCGCTTGGGCGACGACCGCCGATATGACCACATGGTATCTATACTCGGTTTGCGATTACGATGTCTTCAACGCTGACGCGATAACCGTCCCCTCGGGCGCAACCATAAAGCACACGGATGTGGCGGCCACCCCCGTCTCGTTCGGTTCCTACACATGGCAACCACACATCGCCTGGCGCAGGACATCCGGCGCGGCCGGGGGCGGGGACCCGTGGCACTCCTGGCCTGATCCCAGAGTTGGCGCGGGTGAATCAGCCGGCGCCCCCGGGCTGTTCGCGGTCTTCGTTGGCAAGGGCATAGCCTACTCTGTCCCAGGAGAGACGAATGTGAGGCTTTCGGTCTACGACGCGACCGGCAGGATGATCTGCGGGGTGGAGAACACGCTCTCGGGCAAGGGCGTTCTTGAACTGCCGGAGCTTAACCGGGGCGTCTATTTCTTCACCTTCGCCACCGGAGACTTCGGGTCGGCCAGGGGAAGTTTCGCGCTGAAATAACCTCTTATAATAAAACGAAAACCACGGGCCGGGCTTTGCCCGGAACCATGGACGGATCCTCCCTGACGGAGCTATTGGCGCAGGCCCTTTCCCGTGCATTATAATTTGGTTCTGCTGGTGTAGCTCAACCCGGCAGAGCAGCTGATTTGTAATCAGCAGGTTGTGGGTTCAAGTCCCACCACCAGCTCTCTGGAAACCCGGAGGGATACCCAAGCGGCCAAAGGGGGCGGGCTGTAAACCCGCTGGCTGACGCCTACGGAGGTTCAAATCCTCCTCCCTCCATTAAAACCGGTCGGAAAACCGACCCCCGCGAGGCGGGTCCGAGGAGAGAAGCTTATGAGGAAATACGAGGCCATGATCATCCTGAACCCGGCCCTGGACGATGAGGGCTTGTCCAAGCTGGGCGAGAAGGTAAAGGGTATAATATCAAATAAGGGCGAGGTCGTGAGCGTGGAGGAGTGGGGAAGGCGAGAGATGGCCTACGAGATAAAGGGCCACAAAGAGGGCTACTACCTGGTCATCCAGTTCACCGCTCCGCCGGAGGCCCCAGGCGATCTCTACAGGGAGTTCAGGATGAATCCGGATATAATCCGGGGAATCGTGGTGAAGGAGGAATGAGATGGCAGATCTCAGATTACCCAGCATAAACTATGCGATACTCTCCGGGCGTCTCACCCACGACCCGGAGCTGAGATACACGCCTTCGGGAAGGCCTGTTCTGAGCATGCAGATAGCCTCAAACAGGCGCTACCTGGTTGGCGATGAGTGGAAGGACGACACCCTCTTTATAAGGGTGACCGTCTGGGGCCCGAGCGCTGAGAGATTGGGCGGTAAGCTAACCAAGGGTTCGGCAGTGGTGGTTGAAGGCCGGCTCACATACCGGCAGTGGGAGAGCGAGGGGCAAAAGAGGAGCGCCATAGAGATGCAGGCGATTCGGATCCAGGGCCTGGATAAGACAGCGGCCGAGGCTGTGGAAACAGATCTCCCGGCAAAACCCGAGGTTATGCCCGAATTTGACGAGGGCATACCCGAAGAGGAACTCCCGTTTTGAGGTCAAGATATGCCTAAAAAAAGAAGGACTTGCGAGTTCTGCAAGCTTGATATAAGGTCAATAGACTACAAGGATACCGAGACCTTGAGGCGCTACATAACCCAGAGGGGCAAGATACTTTCCCGGCGTTCCACGGGCGTCTGCGCATACCATCAGAGGCGACTCGCCAGGGCCATCAAGAGGGCTAGGATAATGGCCCTCTTGCCTTTCGTGGAGCTATACTACTCGTGAGGCTGAAATGGGCACTGTAAAGGTCATTCTTACGAAAGAGGTAAAGGGTCTCGGAGGGGTAGGCGATGTAAAAACCGTAAAGGGGGGTTACGCCAGGAACTATCTCCTGCCGAGGGGCCTCGCGGTTCTCGCTACACCTGAGAACATCAGGACATATGAGGAGCTGAAAAAGGTCCATCAGGCCAAGGCCAAAAGGCTAAGGGAGGCCGCGGAGGCGATAGCCGCACGCCTTTCTGAGCTCACGGTGGAAGTTAGCCTTCTTGTCGGCGAGGAGGGAAAGGCTTTTGGCTCTGTGAAGGCATCGGATATCCTGGAGCGTCTGGCAGAGGCTGGGATTGACCTTGAAAAGGGCGCTATTCACCTTGAAAATCCCATAAAGGCCCTCGGCGAATACACCGTTGAGGTGAGGATAGGGCCTGACTTCACAGTGCCCTTGAAGGTTCGGGTAGTGCCGAAGGAGTAAGTTGAAGAACCTGATACAGGTGGAGGTCTTCCGGGTTCTCTACGAACCCACTACTAAGAGCAATCTCGTTATACTCAAGGAAGTAGAAGGCCAGCGCCTTCTTCCGCTCTCAATAGGTATCTTTGAGGCCGAGGCAATAGCGAGGGCGCTCCACGGCATAAAATACGAGAGGCCGCTCACGCATGACCTTCTTAGGAACATAATAAAGGAGATGGGCGGTAGCCTTGAGAAGGTGATAATAAACGACCTCAAGGATAACGTCTTTTACGCACGGCTCATAATCAGGAAGAACGGCGAACTCCTCTCGGTGGACGCGAGGCCTTCTGATTCCATATGCGTAGCGACCCTGTGGGGCTGTCCGATATTCGTGGGGACTCATGTTATGGAGAAAGCCGGAATTGAAATGGATGAGCTTCCCCCGGAGGAGGAACCCGATGAAGGCCCGCCAGAGGGATACGCTTAGTTTGCCAGCATGAACTTGGTGTTGGCGGCTGAGGTCGCCGGGGCATTTGTGGTCGCTTTCTTTCTCGGGAGCATACCGACCGGCTTCCTCATAGTGAGGGCAAGTAAGGGCATAGATATCCGCAAGACCGGCTCTGGCAACATAGGCGCTACCAATGTTGGCAGGGTTCTCGGGAAATGGGGTTTCGCCCTAGTTCTCTTGCTTGACGCCCTGAAGGGGTTTCTGCCAACCCTGCTAGCGCTTTTACTTTTCGGACTCTATCCAGCCATAGCCTCGTTCTGCGGCTCTTTTCTCGGCCACATCTTTACACCCTGGCTTGGATTTAAGGGAGGCAAAGGCGTCGCGACGGGCCTCGGCGCTTTCCTCGCCCTCGATCCCCTGGCGATGGCCGTCGGCGTTGGCGTGTGGCTGATAACCTTCCTGATAGGGCGCTATGTCTCTCTGGCCTCCATAGTGGCCGCTTTGGGCGTTTTCCTTTTCATAACATTCCTTCAGGGCTCCTTTCCCCTCTCCATCCTATCCGGCGCCGCGGCACTGCTGGTCTGGTTCACCCACCGCTCAAACATGAAGAGGCTTTTGGAAGGCACGGAGAACAGGGTCTCGTTCCGAAAGAAAACTAAAGGAGAGTGAAATTTGAAATATAGCGCAAAAGATCTGCCTGATGATATGCTGGATAGCTTGTATGATACGCTGATACTAATACAGGAAGGCAAGAAACAAAGGGCCAAAAGTATGGCGAGGACATCAGATTCAGGCGATACGCGCTCAAGATGTCCTATGAAGCAGAGTTCTACGAAGATGCTCTTGAAGATGCCATTTTTCTTGCGGAGCATGAAGGGGACGAGGAAAGCAAGCTCTTCATAGCAGACTGCATGATACAGCTTGAAAGATATGAAGAAGCCGAGAAGACCCTGCTACGGTTTTCTGAGTTCGCAGGCAAGTCCATTCCCTACCACCTGCTTTTTGGGCTCTTAAAAACAAATACGGGAAGAGAAGAAGAAGCCATTGAGGAGTTCAGGAAGATATTCTTCATTGAAACCACCTTTGAGGACGCTTGGGTTTTCAGGATGGTGGCCAGGTTCTTTATTGCTGGGAACTTTATTTTGATGGGCAAAACCGATCTGGCCCGAAAGGAAGCCGGGCTGGCCGCTCGCGAAGCGAGAGAACCGGAACCCTTTTTTGAGTCCCTAAACGCGCTTGAGTCTGACATAACGCCTGAGCTTCTGGATGCATTGGAAGACATGCGCCTCTTGGCAGAGGAAGAAGAGGAGGAGATATTGTCGGATATGTTGCGCAGGGACAAAGAAAATCTTTAACATTTCCCCCGTATGGATTATTTCCTCACTGACGACGAGAAAGAAATAAGGGCGCTTGCCAGGGATTTCGCGGAGCGATACCTCATGCCGAGGCGCAGGGAGCTTGATGAGCGCCACGAGTATCCCCGCGACCTCCTTGAGGAGATGGCTAAGCTGGACTTCTTCAGGATACTGGTTCCTGAGGAATACGGCGGATTCGGCGACAAGGTGATGTATACCGTGCTCGTCATAGAGGAGCTCTCAAGGGCAGAGGCGGGAACAGCCATTGCCTTCGGCGCGAACGGCCTCGGAACAACGCCGATAATCGTTGCGGGAACAGAGGAGCAGAAGGCCAGGTATCTTCCGCCGGTTGCGGAGGGAAAGAAATACGCAGCTTTCGCGCTCACCGAGCCGGACGCTGGCTCCGACGCCGGCGCCGTTAAAACGAGGGCGGTGAAGAAGGGCGACAGGTATATCCTAAACGGCACGAAGCGGTTCATCACCAACGCCGGCGAGGCGGATATCATGACGGTTGTGGCATCAACGGACCCCGAGCGCGGCGCGAGGGGGCTTTCCATTTTCATCGTTGAGAAGGATTTTCCGGGTGTCTCTTTCGGCAAGGTTGAGGAGACCCTGGGCATAAGGGCATCCGTAAAGCGCGAGATATACTTTGAGGATTGCGAGGTTCCGGAGGAGAATCTGCTCGGCGGAAAGGAGGGCCTCGGATTCGTTCAGGTCGCAAGGACATTTGACAGGACAAGGCCGGCTGTGGGCGCGCAGGCGCTCGGAATAGCCCAGGGCGCTTTTGAGGAGGCCTTGAAATACGCGCGGGAACGCAAGCAGTTCGGCCAACCCATAGCCTCATTCCAGGCAATCCAGATCATGCTTGCAGATATGGCCACGAAGATAGAAGCCTCAAGGGCGCTCCTTTACTCCGTAGCCAGATACATTGACTCAGGGGCCAAGGAGGTTAGCCACCTTGCCGCCATGGCGAAGTATTTCCCCGCGGATGTGGCCATGGAGGTAACGGTTGACGCGGTTCAGATATTCGGCGGATACGGCTACACCACCGAATACATCGTTGAGAAATACCTGCGCGACGCCAAGATAACCCAGATATACGAGGGAACCAATCAGATCCAGCGCCTTCTTTTGGCCGCGCACCTGGTAAGGAAGGGAGGGCTTTAGCCCCTCACCACAGCCCCTCCGCTGAGAGGTAGCGCTGGCCAGTGTCAGCGAAAACACATACCACAAGCGAATCCGCCAGCTCTTTCCTCTGGGCAAACTTCCGCGCCGCCCAAGCGCAGGCGCCGGATGAGATTCCGGCGAGGATCCCCTCTGTCCCTGCTATTTCCCTTACAGCTTTGCGGGCGTCCTCGGCCGAAACATCCATTATCTCATCAATAAGGTTTGGGTCATATAACCCCGGAGTGAAACCAGGGACAACGCCCGGAATGCCGTGTCTTCTGAACTCGCCTGTCCTGAAATAGGGGGACTCCGCCGGCTCAACGCCGACTACGAGCAGATCCGGTTTCCTCGGCTTTAGGGCCGAGGCTACCCCGGTCAAGGTTCCGCAGGTTCCGAGCCCTGCAACAAAGGCCCCTATAGCGCCGTCGGTCTGGGACCATATCTCCTCAGCGGTTGTCCGGGCGTGCGAGAGACGATTATCCGGGTTGTCGTGTTGTCTTATGTAATAAGAATTTGGGATTTCCTTCGCCAGCTCCAAGGCCCTTCTCCTCGCGCCTGCGGTGTGCTCCTCAGCGGGTGTGAGAACCAGCTCCGCGCCCAGGGCGCTCAGAATCTTCTTGCGTTCCTCGCTCATTGCCTCGCTCATACAGAGAACGAGCCTGTAGCCCTTGACAGCGCAAACCATGGCGAGACCTATTCCTGTGTTGCCAGATGTTGCTTCTATGATGGTTGTTTTGCCTGGGGCTATCTCGCCCCTTTTCTCGGCTTCGGCTATCATCCAAAGGGCCGGCTTATCCTTCACGCTGTAGGGGTTGAGGAGCTCCAGCTTGGCCAGGACGCGAGCCCCGCCCGGCCCCCGCGGAACGAACCTGTCAAGCACCACGAGGGGTGTATTGCCAACGCAATCCAGGATGCTATTTCTTATGTCCAAACCTATTCAAGCGGTCTAAACATGTCCTTGGTTACCCCGCAGACAGGGCATGTCCAATCATCCGGAAGGTTTTCAAAGGGCGTTCCGGGCGGCACATTCCCGTCCGGGTCACCCTTTTCGGGGTCATATATGTAACCGCAGACCGAACAGCGATACTTTTTCAAAAGGGTTTTCTCCGGTTCCTTTGACACGGCTCCTTCTCCTTGGTATGTCGGGGCTTTGGGAGGCGAAAAGCCTTTCTTGACCTGGTGATAGTAAGCGTAGGTCATGGGTTCAGAGTCAGAGAGAACCTCAGCGTTGGCAACCTCGCCGACGAATATCGTATGGGTCCCGACATTCAAGGACTCGGTTACCCTGCACTCAAACCAGGCCACAGCGTTTTCCGTGACCACAGGCGCGCCGGTCTGGCCTATGAAGTGCTGTGTGTCGGCGAACTTGTCAGTGTCTCGGCCGGACCTGAACCCGAACTTACCAATGAATGGCATGGGGGTTTCCTGGGCCAGAACCGATACCGAGAATACCCCGGATTCCTTGACGAACTCGCATGTGAGGTTCTCGTTGTTGAGGGCAACGGCTATCCTGGGCGGCTCAGCGGTGACCTGGACCGCAACATTCGCTATCTGGCCGTTCAGATTCTCTCCCTTTCTTGACGCCACGACGAAAACTCCGTAGCTTATCTTGTGGAAAGCGGATTTATTCATGCTCTTCCCTCAACATCAAACTCCATCATGCCGAACCAGAAGCCTGTCTGGGTTACGAAGTCCAGCTGGGCCTGGATGAGCTCTCGGTGGCCCTCCTCAACCTCGGCCAACTGCTTGAAGACCTCCTTTACCTTCGGGTCATCGGCGAGCTCCGCCTGCTTCCGGTAGAAATCCCTCGTGTCCACTTCCATCTTGAGCGCGGCCCGGAGGGCGTCAGCGTCGTGGGCCTCGGCTTTGCCGCCCTTTG
>Ga0068707_1000958_pt1 | contig 19845 bp, 20 predicted proteins | sample YNPNPMetaG_FD_66600 | JGI IMG/M metagenome (GOLD analysis project Ga0068707, IMG submission 66600) | Anoxygenic and chlorotrophic microbial mat microbial communities from Yellowstone National Park, USA - YNP NP MetaG | ecosystem: Environmental > Aquatic > Thermal springs > Hot (42-90C) >...
TTAACGACGACGCAGATCTATACGCATATAGCTACTAAGGATATTAAGAGGTTAGCTGATCTACTTTAGAATGACTCCTGTAAAAGTGATATCTTCTAAGATGATAAAAGGTTGAGGAAGAAAAGTTTGATTTTTTTATCCTTTGAATCTAGGGCGTTTTGATAGATATATAGGTAATGGTAGACTCTGCTGCGGGTAGCCTTGCACGTGTTTGACTATCAGTTCGTAGAGCCCCTTGGTTGAGTACTTCTTATCAGATTCCCCTAGATCCTGGTTTCTCATGCGTATAGTCAGTAACCCATTGTTTTTCTCTTTTTCGCCTACGACGATTATGAATGGTACCCATTCTTTCTCAGCGTCTCTTATCTTACGGTTGACGCTCTCCTCTCGGTCATCTATGTCAACCCTGATAATGTAACCCTGTGATATACTGTTCAGCTCTGATATTATTGATTCGCAGTACTCTACGTATTCATTGTTGACAGGTATTAATCTTATCTGTGTTGGTGATAACCATAACGGTAACATGGGTTTCTCGCCTTTTTTCATTTTAATAGCTTCTCTTTCTAGTATAGCGTATACGCATCTGTCTATACTACCTGATATACTAGTGTGTAGTATGAACGGGTGTTTCTTTGCGCCGTTCTCATCTGTGTATGTTATGTTGAAGCGTTCAGCGTTCTCCACGTCTATTTGCACTGTGGATAATGCACTAGCTTTATTCATGGAGTCTATCACGTTGAATTCGAATTTCATTACGAAGTAGAAGTAACGCTCATCCCATAGCTCTATTAGTACTGGTTTACCAGCTATCCTGGCTAGTTCCTTAGCTAAATCCTTGTTATTCTCGTAGAACTCTTTAACGAAACGTATAGCGACTTCCGATTCAAGTTGTAGGTCACGTATCCATCTCATAGCTGTTGTGAATTGCTTTTTGAATTCCTCTGATGCTTGTTCGATGTCTCTGCATAGTGTATGGAGATCAGGCATGGTGAATGCTCTTAGTCTTTTTAAACCACTGATTTCACCGCTTTGTTCACGGCGGAAGCTGTAATGTGTGAGTTCGTATAATCTGAGAGGTAGATTCCTGTATGATATAGTCATATCCTTCATTATCATGTATTGACCGAAGCATGCGGCGAAACGTAGGAAGAAGTCTTTATCATCTGATCGTACAGTGTATTGTCTAGCTGGGAATTTCTTCATGTAAGCGCTTAATGTAGGGTGCTCTATATCGTACATTATAGGGGTTTCAACCTGCATGCCTCCTATACTCTTAACTATGTTGTTGATATGCTCCTCTAGTAAACCTTTGATTAGTTTACCTTTAGGGTACCATCTGAAGTTACCTGAGTCGCTAGCTGGTTCGTAGTCAACTAGTTCTAGTGATTGCATTATCTTAACATGTGGTGGTTCACCGGTAGTCTTCCTTGTGCCTCTGCTCTCGTACTCGTATAATAGTTGCAGATCCCTGTGTTCTTTGAAGTCGAATTTATCAGCGTCTACTAGTTCGCCTTCAGGTGTTAGTATGCACCATGTGGATTTGATCTCTTTCTCTTTTTCAACTGCTTTCTTATCCTTACCTGGTATGATCTCTCGTGAGAGCTCTGATAATGGATGACCTTTACATGATACTTTGAATGCTTTGTACCATCCGAAAGGTGAGCGTTTAACGTTGAATCTACCATCCTTCTTTAATTCATCCTCTAGTTTAACTAGTATGTCTTTACCTGCTTTAGCAGTTGAAAGGTTTGATGATAAGTGAGCGTAAGGGTATATCATGATGTTAGTGGTTTTCAGCTGCTCAGCTGTTTTTATGATCTCAGAGGCTGCTTCCCTGGCTGCTTGTGCAGGTGAGGCTTCATCAACCTTTTCAACAGCTGTGAATACAACTAAGGCTTCATCTAATCTATCCTTCTTATTTGATATCTCTTCAGGGTGAGGTATCGCTTTCTCTTTAACCTCGTATTCTATATAGTCACTGTGAATTAGTAGTATCTTCATACTCTATCATCTCGTCTGAGTTATTGGTTTCAATCCAAGTAGAATACATGTAAATATTCTTAAAGATGATGGATTTAAAAAATATAAGGGTTTGATGGTTTTGTTTTATGGGGGAGGCGGCGGAGGTGTTTCACACCGTTCTTACAAAAAAGATTTTTTTTGTAGCCTTTGCAATCCCATCTCTCCGCCTAGACTAGGAATACAATTACGAATATAAGAATTTTTCGAATAACCATCAGCCGTGCTAATTGATAGCAATACTATTTGTAGTGTGTTTAATTATCACGCCTGTTGTAGGAGATGAAATACAGCTCCTTATCCACTAATTCAAGCTCCCCGAAATACTTATTATTAGGGTATTTAATCCTCGCATTAAGTATTTTAAGCATTTGTTTTTTCAACCTCGCCCCATAAACTCGTTTTTAAATTAGTAAACAAGACAGGAAAATATGACTTTGTTATATAATACTTTCTTTTTTTGATGCTTATGATGACTAGGTACAGTGTTTTTATCTTGTTTATGGTTACTGATCAACTCTTGAATCCATATGAAGGAAAAAAACCCTTTTTTTTAAGAGTTGGATCTTATCTGATAACGCGTTAACCCTTCTCTTTTTCTTTTTATCAGATAAGAGAGGGGTTTTCTACTTAAAAAAATCATAAGATTAATAATATACTCCTATGCTACGCAGAGGGTAGTAGTTGTCAGATATGATAAAGATGGATCTACATGTTCATTCGCATTACTCAGAGGATGCAACAGGTTCACCTGAGGATATAATAAAGATACTTAAGAAGAAAGGGTTACATGGTTTAGCTATCACTGATCATAACACTGTTGAAGGAGCTTTGAAAGCATTGAAAAACACTGATAAGGATTTCATAGTCATACCTGGTGTTGAAGTATCAACAATCTCTGGTCATATAATAGCGTTAAATGTTAAAGAAGTTATACCACGTGACCGCTCATTAGAAGAGACTGTTGATATAATATATGATCATGGTGGTGTACCAGTTGTACCTCATCTCTTCCGTAGGATGTCAGGTATAAAAAAAAGAGGACTGGATCAGATAAAAAACCTGGTACCAGCGATGGAGGTATTCAACGGTTGCAGCTTACCTAAAACCAATATAAAAACATCTAAGGTAGCTAAGGAGTATAACCTAGGTGGGACTGGTGGTAGTGATACGCATACAGCTGAGTACGCTGGGTACGGTTACACGGTTATAGAAACTACTGACACTAGGATTGATACTATAATATCAGAGATAGAGAAGAAGAAGACATGGGGTGAAGGATCAACAATGCCTATACAGTATAGACGCGACCGTATGCTGCTATCTATTAAACAGTTCTTTCAGAGAGGATTCAAGAGAATTTAGAGTCATATACTCCTTGATCAATCGCTTTTTGTATCTCCTGTGGTTTCTTACCTTCAACTGTTACACCCATGGATACGCAAGTTCCTAGTATCTCCTTGGTTTTATGTTTCAGTGATTTACCTAGTAGGCTATCTGATTTCATCTTAGCGATCTTTATGACTTGATCAATGGTTAAATTACCTATCTTATGGGTTGATGGTGAACCTGATCCTTTCTCTAGTTTTAACTCGTTCAGTATTAACGATGATGCTGGTGGTGTACCTACCTCCACCTCGAACTTCTTGGTTTTAGGATCAACCTTTATAGTCACTGGTACCTTCATACCTGTGAACTGTTTTGTTTTATCATTAATCGTGTTTATAATCTGCATTATATTAACACCTAGAGGACCTAAAGCTGGACCTAATGGTGGGCCAGCTGATGCTTTCCCTCCGTCGACTAATGCTTTCACGGTTTCAACCATAATCTATCCTTCACTCCTTCTTCTCTTTTCCCTCTTTCCTTTTGATAACCCTGACTTGTTCACCACGAACTGTGATAGGTATAGGAACCATAGCGTCTAACAGTTCAACTGTTATCTCCTCTTTTGTATCATCTATATGCGTCACTTTAGCTGTTTCACCTCTGAATGGGCCTGCTATCATCTCCACTATATCACCCTCAGTTATCTTAGCTACTGAGGATGCAGGTGTGAGGAAATGCTCAATCTGTGTTAAAGGTACATCCCCTTCAAGCATACCTCGTACGTATGATACTGTCTTTATCATGTTCTTTATTAGCTCCTCATCGTAACCCTCAATGAAGATGTACCCTCTAAGCTCAGGTGTAACCAGTATAGATGGTATATCTATCTTTGATTTTTTTGCTCTGCTGTTTATCAAGTCAGCTGTATTCTGCTCTTTACCAACTTGTGTTTTAATGGAGAATATCCTCGTTGTTTTCTCTGATTCATCAGGGTTAGAGTTCTGCATAATCTATCCTCTTCTTTTTTTAGTATCCTAAAGCTTTGAGAAGCCAGGGTACCACTATTTGTTTTATTATATAGATGAGGAAACCTAAAGCGCCTATGACTAGTATACCTAGACCTGTTATCTTAGCTGTTTTCTCGTACTCATCCATTGTGGGTTTACGTGACATCTTTAGTATTCTACCGTATTTACCTTTACCTATCTGCTGCTGTTTCTCATCTATACGGCGTTGAATGCTCCATAACCTCTCTATGAAAGGTTTTTTCTCTTTAATGGTTTTTTCTTCCAATTTTTATGCACCTTTTACACAGGGTTTTTATATGGAGGCAAATAATAAGAGATATATAAAGAATTTGGCTGATGTATGATTCTAAACAGAGGGAGAAAGGGTAACAGGAAAGAGAAGGGGGTTATTTTTTTCCCTGTTGAAACACCTTTGTCTTGCTTCTGTTTTTTTAACTGTAAGGGTTTTTTTATGTGACGAAGTCGATACCATACTCGCTACCAGCTGAAGTCCTCTGGGTTGGGCCCAGTATCTGCTTGGATTTAACACCGGTTATCACTAGCATTGTACGTATTGTGCGTTTCAGTGAGGAGTCTATAGTTGTACCCCATATGATCCTAGCGTTTGGGTCTATACGTGAATAAACCTCTTCTACTACCTTCTCTGCTTCACCTATTGTCATGTCATCGCCGCCTATAACGTTCACTAGGGCGCCTGTAGCCTCTGATATGTCAACCTCTAATAACGGTGAGTTCAAGGCTTCTATAACAGCGTTAACAGCTTTATTCTCGCCTTCTGCTTCTCCTAGTCCTATCATGGCTACACCGCCTTTCTTCATAACGGTTTTCAAGTCAGCGAAATCAAGGTTGACTAGACCTGGTTTAGTTATCATCTCTGTTATACCTTTGATAGAGCGCATTAATACTTCATCAGCAACCTTGAAGGCAGCGTTCAAAGCAAGGTTAGGTACTATCTCAAGTAGTTTATCATTAGGTATCACTATAACAGTGTCACATACTTCACGTAGACGACGCATACCCTCTTCAGCGTTATTCATTCTTATAGCGCCTTCTACACTAAAAGGAAGGGTGGCTACGCCTATGGTTAAAGCACCTGCTTCTTTAGCGATCTGTGCTACTACTGGTGCTGACCCTGTACCTGTTCCTCCTCCTAGGCCGCATGTGACGAAGACCATGTCAGCTGGTACTATCATATCCCTTATGATCTGTTCGCTCTCTTTAGCTGCTTCTTCTCCTATCTGAGGTAATGACCCTGCTCCTAATCCACGTGTGAGATGCCTACCGATCAGGATTTTGATAGGAGCGTTGGTGATGCGTAGATGCTGAGCATCAGTATTCAAGGCTATTAGCTCTGCTCCTTCTATGCCTTCACTTACGCATCGTGCTATAGTGTTACTACCTGCTCCTCCGCATCCTACAACCTTTATAGTTGTTTTTAAACCTGATAGGATTTCTTCTAATTCGTCATCAGCTACACCTGCGATTTTAATGTTTGAGGTAGTGGTTTTATCAGGTGTTTTTTTACTTGTTTTATCTGTTGTTTTGCTATCGCTATCCTTATCCATATTATTAACTACATCCTCTATGATTTTTTTCATGAAGTTAAACCCTCCGATTACTCCCTCCGGATGATTATTATAATTTTCGCAATATTGTAAAGGAATATTAATTATTAAAATATTTCCTTCTTTTAAAACACTTTATTTTATTTGCCTGTTTTGGTTATTTCTAATGAGTAATCCTTGCTTTTAACTGAATGTGTTATGTATCCTATTGATATCCTATCAGCAAAAGGTGCGTAATCCTTTATGTTATCCTTGGTTATACCGCCTGAGATTTCTATTATTATGTTACCGTCTATGTTTCTTATCTTTTTAGCTATATGCTCAGCGGTTTTAGCTGGTATGTTGTCGAGCATTATAGCATCTACGTGTAAACGCGCAGCTATGAGTGCTTCCTCTTCGTTTTCAACCTCTACTTCTATGGTTTTATCCTTGATCTTGTCTTTGATTTTTTTTATTGCTGCTTCGATTGACCCGTATGCTTTCAAGTGGTTATCCTTTATCAGTACAGCGTCGTATAATCCGAACCTGTGTGGTTCACCGCCGCCTATTATAACTGCTTTCTTCTCGTATAATCTGAATCCTGGTGTGGTTTTACGTGTAGCAGCTATCTTTACTTTAGGGTTTATCTTTCTGGATAGGTTTACTAGCTCATGGGTTTCTGTTGCTATACCGCTCATCCTGCAGATGATGTTTAGTACTAATCTTTCTCCTTTTAGTATCTGACGTGTATCTCCTTTAATTTCAGCTACTATGGTTCCTTTTTTAACGTGTTCACCGTCTTTAACCTTGTTGGTCATGTTAACGTTTAAACGTTGGTATATTTCTTTTGCTTCTTCTAAACCTGCTATGATGTTATCCTCTTTAGCTATTATTATAGCGTCTGCTGTTTGATCAGTGAATAAAGCATCTGATGTTATATCACCTTCTCTTCCTAGGTCTTCTAATAGGAATCTGTCTATATCATCCATGTTTGAACAATTAGTTTTTATATTAAAACCATGTATTAAGGTTTTGGGGTTGATTTAGCTATGAATCTTGGTATTATAGGTTGTGGTGCTATAGGTACTGATGTAGCGTTGTACGCTGATTCGGTAGATGATATTGAGAGGATATATCTTTATGATATTAAACCAGAGGTTTCTAGTAGGTTATGTAGTAGACTAAGGAAAGCCGAGGTTAAACCTGTTGAGGAGTTCCTGGGTCTTGTTGATGTTGTATTCGAGGCTGCTTCTCAAGATGCTGTTATCGAGTATGGTGAAATGGTGTTGAAAGCTGGTAAACACCTAGTGGTTATGAGTATAGGTAGCTTGTTTGATGATGATTTCCGCATGAGGCTAGTGGAGGCTGCTCGTAAAAACGGTTGTAAGATATATCTACCATCTGGTGCTGTATGTGGTATTGATGGTGTATACGCTGCTAGTGCGGAGTGTCTTGATAGTGTCACCTTGGTTACTACCAAGCCGCCGTCGTCTTTAGGTGTTAATGTTGATAAGCGTACTGTTATCTATAAAGGGTCTGCTAGGGAGGCGGTTAAGCTGTTCCCTCGTAATATAAACGTGGCTGCTTGCCTCTCTTTAGCTGGTATAGGTTTTGATGCTACCACTGTTGAGATTGTAGCTGACCCTGTTGCTACCCGTATTAATCATAAGATATTAGCGCATGGTAGGTTTGGTAGGCTTAGAGCAGAAGTGGAGAACATGCCTAATCCTAAAAACCCTCAGTCTAGTTACATGGCTTCGCTCTCAGCTATAGCTATCCTAAAGAGGATCATGGACCCTGTACAGATAGGATGAGAAAAGATGGATGTTTTTTTCGAATACAAAAAATATAATTATTAACCTATAATCGTATATTAGTAAATTTTTAATGTTTATTTAGTAAACGTGTAAAGACAAAAGATAGTTTTATATACTACTAAGGAGCGGGTTGGTTTTTTTATCCCCCCGTAGGCTAAATATACCATCTATTATTTATCACCCTCTTGAATGCTTGAGTTAAAGGACCGTGACGCAGCAGGCAGGATATGCAAATTCACAACTAAACACGGAGTGGTTACTACACCTACCCTGCTACCAGTGATAAACCCTAATAAGATGATGATCACACCAGGGGAGATGCGTAGATTATTCGGGGTTGAGATGGTTATAACAAACTCTTATATTATATACAAGAATGAACATCTTAGGGATAGAGCAGTAAGGGATGGCGTGCACAGGGTTATTGATTTCGACGGACCTGTCATGACTGATTCAGGTACGTTCCAATCCTACATCTACGGTGAAAGCATAGACATAGACCCTGCAGGTATAGTGGAATTCCAGCGTAGGATCGGTAGTGACATTGGGACTATACTGGATGTATTCAGTGAACCTGATCAGGGTTACAAGGAAGCTTCTGAGTCAGTCAATGAGACTATCAGAAGAGCTAGGATTAGCTCACCGTTGAAGGGTGAAATGTTATTAGCATGCCCTGTGCAAGGATCAATATACGAGGATCTAAGAACCAAGTGCGCTAAGGAGCTGAGCTTGTTGAACGCTGATTTTTACCCTATAGGCGGGGTTGTACCGTTAATGGAGAATCAGAGATACAGGGATCTGGTTAGATGCATTATAGCAGCTAAGAAAGGTTTGAATCCTTCTAAACCAGTGCATCTCTTCGGCGCTGGTCACCCTCTAGTATTCCCTTTAGCGGTTGCGCTTGGATGTGATTTCTTCGACTCATCAGCCTACGCTAAGTACGCTAATGATCACAGGTTCATACTACCATGGGGTACTGAGAGGCTTGATGACCTCTCTGAGCTGCCTTGCTCATGCCCTGTATGCTCAGATTACACCTTGAATGAGCTTAGATCATTAGAAGAGAAGGATCTTATAAGGGAGATAGCTAAGCATAACCTATATGTGAGCTTCACTGAGATGAGGAGGATACGTAACGCTATACATCAAGGTACGTTATGGGAGCTAGTGGAGCGTAGAGCATCATCAAACCCTTATCTACTAGAAGCTATGCGGGAGCTACGGAGAAAAGAGAATAAAAAATGGCTGGAGCGTTTTGAACCAGTTAGTAAGAGTACTGGTGTATTCTACACTGGTCCTTGTACTATACATCGGCCTTTGATACACCGGGTGCATGAGCGGTTAGCAAGTAGGTATAAACTCAGGTATAAGAGAACTATTATACTACCTGAATCCAAGAAGCCTTACAGTCAATCATACAGTGATGTTGTAAAGGTGATACTAGGTAAGAGTCTTGTCAACATCATAGTGGACTCCTCACTAGGACCTGTACCTATAGAGTTGGATGAGATGTACCCTTTTGCTCAGTCTGTTACACCAGCCATGGTTGATGATGAGACTAGAAGGATCAGCAGCAGGGTTCTAAGGAGGATAGTGAAGGATAGTGATTGTATACGATGGGATGGTGAAAAAACCCTTAAAAAACTAATGGTAAATGAGCATCGTGTTGATTTTGACTTATGGCGTTTATCATCAGTAGCTGATATGCAGTTCAGAGAGGGAGCAGGGGCAGTGCTTTTTGATAAAGGCTGCGTTAGTATAGTTAAATCCAAGACTACGCATAAGATAAGGAACGTGTACAGGGATGGTGAACATATACTCTCTATGAGAGCTGAGGATGGTTTATTCACGCTTAAGATACCTGGTGCTGGGTATCTACATGAGGCTTATGATTACCCTGCTCTACGTGTAGTAGTGAAGGATGAAGCAGCACCGTTCATAAGGGAAGGGCGGAATGTGTTCACAAGGTTCGTATCTGATTGTGACGATGACCTTAGGCCTTTTGATGAATGCTTAATAGTTGATGAGGATGATGAGTTAGTAGGTGTAGGGTGTTTACTGTTGAATAAGGAGGAGATGTTAACGTTTCAGAGGGGAGTAGCTGCTAAGACAAGGGAGGGTGTTAAAGAGAAAACAATGTAATAAAAAATCAAAGGGGTTGACGTATGAACAAATATAAAAATGATTAACTGTTTAACATTCCTTTAAGGATTAAGAATGGATCTGGAGGTTGTATTGTTAATATGAGCGATGAGAAGAAGAAATCATCCATGGTGTCAGGTTTCTATAAGCTACCAGTGGGTAAACGTGTTGAATTCGTTAAGGATTTCTCTAATCTAACTGATGAGGAATCTAGGTTTTTTTCATCAACACTGGATATTGGAACCGCTGATAGGATGATTGAGAATGTTATAGGAGTCTTTGATCTACCTTTAGGTGTAGCTGTTAACTTCCTGATTAACGGTAAAGACTATGTTGTACCTATGGCTATTGAGGAGTCTAGCGTTGTAGCTGCTGCTAGTAACGCTGCTAAGATAGCACGTTCTAAAGGAGGCTTCACTGCTTCATGCTCTGAGCCTTTGATGATAGGGCAGATACAACTGTTGAATGTTAAGGATGTGGCTGGGTCAGCGCAGGAGATCATAAAACATAAAGACGAGGTGCTTAAACTAGCGAACGAGCAGGATAAAACCCTTGTTAGTATAGGTGGAGGCGCTAAGGATCTTGAGGTTAGGATACTGGATAGCCCTCTAGGTAGGATGATAGTTACTCATCTCATCGTTGATGTACGTGACGCTATGGGTGCTAACGCTGTTAACACTATGTGCGAAGCTGTAGCGCCGTTACTAGAGGATATGGTTAACGGTAAAGTCAGGTTGAGGATACTATCGAACCTGGCTGATAAGAGGCTCGCTAAAGCATCAGCTGTGTTCGACAAGGAGAAGATAGGTGGTGAATCAGTGGTTGACGCGTTCCTTGAATCATACACCCTGGCAACCATTGACCCTTACCGAGCTGCTACTCATAATAAAGGTATAATGAACGGTGTAGACGCTGTGGTTATAGCTACTGGTAACGACTTCAGGGCTATAGAAGCTGGTGCGCATGCTTACGCTACTAGGAATGGTTATTACACTTCTTTAACTAGTTATCATAAGAACAAGGATGGGGATTTAGTAGGTGAGATAGAGTTACCTGTACCTGTAGGCGTAGTAGGCGGAGCTGCTAATATGCATCCTAAAGCTAGATTATGCAGGAGGATACTAGGTGTAACCACTGCTAAGGAGCTAGCAGAGGTTATAGCTAGTGTGGGTTTAGCTCAGAATTTCGCAGCTGTCTTGGCTTTATCCACTGTTGGTATACAACGTGGTCATATGTCCCTGCATGCTACTAACATAGCGGTGATGGCTGGTGCAGTAGGTGATGAGATAGACAAGGTAGCAGAGCAGATGGTTAAAGAACGTAATGTTAAACTCGACCGTGCTAAGGAGATACTAGAGTCACTTAGAAAGAGGAAGAAGTAACCCTTCTATATCAGGGTTTGTATATCATCAGGTTCTCGTTCGCAGTAGTAGCATCTTATCCTAGGAGGATCCTTACTTATAACACGGAATCTACTCTCTATAGGTTCATTAGCGTTGGATACGCATGTAGGGTTAGGGCATTTAACAGTACCTATGATCTCATCTGGTAGTACAACGTTTTGTTTCTTTACCACTTCGTAATCCCTTATGATGTTGATTGTTGCTTTAGGTGCTATAAGCGCTATCTTGTTGAGTTCACGTGGATCCAGCTCCCTGTTCTCAACCTTTACTATATCCTTTTTACCTGATTTACCTGTGACGTTCATGGCTACGCTTACAACTGATGATGTACCTGCTGGTATGCCTAGTATATGTAGTACTTTGATAGCGCATCCTGGTGTTATATGATCAATGACTGTACCGTTCTTAATAGGTGTTATCTTCAACTCCTTCATGGTTTACGGCCTCCTAGTATGAGTGATAGTAGAGCCATGCGGACTGGTATACCATTGAATGCTTGTTTAAAGTATAAAGCATGGTGTGTTTTATCAACAGCTGGGTCTATCTCTGTTACTCTTGGTAACGGATGCATTATGATCAGATCCTCTTTAGCTTGTTTAAGTAGTTCCAAGTCTATCTTGTATGTGCCTGCTACGCGTTTGTACTCTGATTCATCTGGGAATCGTTCTCGTTGTATCCTTGTAACGTATAGTACGTCAGCATCCTTGATTGCTTTCTCTAAGCTGGTTGTTGATACTGGTTCTACGTTTTGTTCTCTGCATTCCTCTATAACCTCTTTAGGCATACGTAGTGTCTCAGGTGAGACTAGGGTTAACTGTGCTTTGAACCTAGCTAGAGCGTATGCTAAGGAGTGTACTGTGCGGCCGTATTTCAAGTCGCCTAGTAGGACAACGTGTTTACCGTGTATGGTTTTCTTCTCTGTTACTATGGTGAATAAGTCAAGTAGGCATTGTGTAGGGTGTTGACCAGCACCGTCACCAGCGTTTATGACAGGGTGAGTGGCGAATTCAGCTGCTAGCCTAGCTGATCCTTCTTGATGATGACGTATAACTATAGCGTCACTGTAGGCATCAGCCATTCTTATAGTGTCTGTTAAACTTTCTCCTTTTTTTATTGAAGTACCGCCAGCGTCAGCGAAGCCTATTACACGTCCACCTAGTCTGTTCATAGCGCTTTCAAAGCTTAACCTGGTTCTGGTGCTAGGTTCGAAGAATAACGTTGATAGTATCCTACCTTCTAGGGTTTTTAAGTGTTTTTCTCCTTTAGCGTAAGGAATCATCTTCTTAGCGTATGAGAAAAGGGTGTTTATCTCTTCGTTGGAGAGGTCTTTTATTGATATTATATCACGGTTTTTAAAACTTGTATTTGACATCAAATATAAGTGAATGTTTTCTCTATTTAAGAAACTTTGTAGTTTTGAAGTGTTTATAATTAGTGGTAAATAGATCTCTTGCGAAATAAGGATTTTTAACCCATAACGCATACCATCTGTGATCGGTTAGTGATAAAACGAGCAGAAGGACCACCACTTTTTGCACATTTTAACAATGTGTGTTGTTGCGGATGATAATGTAGCTACCGGCATCACGGTTCTCCTTTTGAAAAACGGTTTTCCCCGACTGTTAACCATTAAATGATTCAATACTTATTCATCTCCTAAAAAATCCTTAACCGATCACGAATGTAACGCATACTCCTCTACATCGGATGAGATGTAAAGATGTTAACCTATGAAAAATTATCAAGAAAGCCAAAGATGTTTCACACCTTCACCGGGCTAACTCCTCAAGAATTCGACAAAATATACGCCCAACTGCAACAGCAATATCCTCAATATGAACAGAAAAGATTGACTCGAAAGAAGAGGAAACGATCAATCGGTGCAGGACGACCCTATAAACTCCAACTTAAGGAACGATCTGTGATGCTGTTGATGTACTATCGACTGTACATCACCTACAGTCTCCTTGAATATCTCTTTGATATGGACCAAAGCAACGTCTACCTGAATATCGTTTTGATTGAACCAGTGCTTAAAACCTGTATCCCGATACCAGAAAAGATGACAAAAGAACGAAACAGATAGGGACCATAGAAGAGCTGCTAGAGTTGTACCACTGATATGAAAGCATTCCTTGATGCAACAGAACAGGAAATACCCTGACCGAAGAATAAACGACGACGGAAAAACTACTACTCTGGGAAGAAAAAGAAACATACGGTGAAAACACAGATCATGGTCAATAAAAAAGAACTCATCCTACATAAAACCAAACACCGCAAGGGAAAACAGCATGACTACGATATATTCAAGAAAAACAGGCCACCACCAATACCAACAAAAGTCGAACTCGGTGTTGACCTGAGCTACCTCGACAATCAAAAAAGATTACCCTGAGTTGAACGTCAATATCCCTGTGAAAAAACCAAAGAAAAAGAACTCACCAAACAGGAGAAACGATACAATAAAAAGCATAGGAAAGCACGAGTGATAGTGGAACACACTATCAGCAAGATGAAAAAATTTCGCATCATAGCTGAAGAATTTCGAAACAACCTCGCACGATACGACCGTATGACTCTATCATCTTTGGATTAATCTTTGGATTAGTGAATTACACCACACAATCAGAGTAAAAAATAGCAAATCAGGGGAGGTTAAAAGGAAATAGATGCTCTTGTTTTACAATTACGCAAGAGGTCTAATGGTTTTCTACGTGGGGCGTGGTAGAATTTTAATTACCTGGTTCGTTATCAGTGTATTAGCATTCTATTCTACTATTAAAAATCGTGACCGTAGTAAGATAATATATGATCATTTAAACACTTTCTGAATGTAGTCTTTATACTCCTCTATGGATACCCTATCCCCGTGTGTTTTTTAAGATCCTCAATGATCTTATCTTGTCCTTTGGTACCGAGTTTTCTCATAAGTTCTCTCCTGTGTAGTCTTTCATTTAACTCCTCGCCAAATGTTGTTTGCCATAGCTCATCATAGTCTTGATTTTTTATTATAGACTGTGCTGCTAAATATCCTGAGATGATAGCGTAATGAAGCCCGTAATATGTTGCAGCATCTAAAAACCAGCTGCTCCGCCTACATGTAATTTTTTATTTCTTATCGCTGTTTCAGGTGGATTGAAGGATGCGTAACCGAAGGTATCATTCTCTAAATCAGCGTTTTTTATGATTTTTTTTATAAATTCATTCTTTTTTATCAGTTTGTCGTATTCATTTTTAATATGGTTTTTATTCTTCTTTTTAAGAGAGACTACGACTACAGAGGCTTCTCTCTCTGTGAAAGGTACAGCATATGAAAAAGCGTAAGAGGAATCCATGTTGTTTAAAAAATAGTAGAGCGTGTTAGACTCTATAGCGACATCTTTATAGTGGTTACCGTATCCTACTACTTCTCTACGTGGAGCACCTGTAGCAATTATACTTGCATCTTTTTTTAACTCAGGTGTGACCTTGCAGTTGAAAAAAACCTCTACCCCGTGTTTTTTAGCCTGCTCTAGGAGATCATTATCCAATGATCTTCTATCGCTGTAACCTCTTATTATATTGTAGAAGAGTGGTTTTTGCTTGGAGTGTATCTCAATATTTTTCAGGGATGGTGAAAAACGTATTTCTTTGAATATAGGGTAAAAGTTAGATATTTTAATACCTAATTCCCTGTATTTTTCAATGATATCGTAACTATAAGGGTAATTTCTCAATGTCTGAACATCTTTTTTAAAAAAACTACCGATTCTATCTCGTTTTTCAAATATTTTAACCTTGTAATTGTTTTTTGCTAGTATGATCCCTGCGGTTAAACCAGATACACCTGCTCCTAGGATTTTAACCTCTTCTTTTAACCTAGTTGTTTTTTTTTATCATGTTTAAACCTTTTGACTGACTCTTGTGTTTACTTGATTTATTATGCCGTCTTTGTTTTTCAAATTGATACATAAACAGTCAATAGAATTTAAGATTTCTTCTAAAATTCTATTTTTTTCTGAGACTGGAAAAGGATCATAATCATATCTAATAATATTTATATAATAAGAAGATTATATTTGTTATATTTGATGATTTAAGGGTTACCTATATGGACGGAGTGAAACGTACTGATCTCCTCTGGGATGAATTCATATACGGGGGGGCATCTAGGCTCCCTCTGTTCCTCTGCTTTAGTGTTGACAGCCATGGTCCTCCTTGAAGTACCTTTTATACGCTGGGAGTTCCTATTAATGGCTTATCTGGTAACACAATCACTGTATAACTATAATCATATTAAAGAGATGAGTCACGATGAGAAATCTAATCCTCCTAGAGTGCAACACCTTAAAAAATACAGAGGGTTTTTACCTTTTATACCAGGTTTATATGGGGCATTATTTTTTGTTTTATTGATCTACTTCGGTGATAAACCTAGCATCCTATTTGGGGGGTTAATGTTCGTCATTGGTTTATTCTTCACGGTGAAAGGGAAAAAAATCTCAATGATCATACCTGGTTTTAAATCATTTTACACAGGATTAGCATGGGCCTGCATGGTGATATTCACCGCTGTCTACTGTTCAGAGTATAAAATATTACCAGTGCTTCTGTTTTTTATATTCGTCTTCATAAGAATAACGATAAATGTTAGTTTCTGCGACATCAAAGATATAGACGCTGATAGAGCAGCTGGTCTAAAAACCCTGGTTATGATATTCAAAAACAGAGATGAAGCGTTAAATTTTCTACATGTACTAAACATTTTCTCATTCATATTTTTAATAACCGGAGTAATTATACATGCTTTCCAACCATATACCCTATTTCTAATGTTTTCTTTTTTTAATACTTTTTATTACACACAGCGAGCAAAAAACCCTGATACAGATATATCATCGTTAAGTTATATTGTCGCTGATGGTGAGTTACTCTTTTGGCCTTTTTTCATATTTATAGGGATGCTGCTTTTACCATGATCATTAACTATCTTTTTATACAATGACAAGGGATATAAAAAATCCTCTCAGTCTAAAATACAGTATATAGTTTCGTCCATATCTTTTTGTACACATTTAGTTATATTATAAAAAGGCTTTTCCCCGCGAATTATCATACTATCATACTAACAGATATGGATTACATAAAGTATTTCTCAAGTCATTGTTTTAAGGGGAAAAGTAAACTGATTTGAGTTAATTTATCCGATGATTCAAGTGCATGAGTCTAAAGTTTTTTTGTATTCTTTTATTCTCTGTTGTATTTTAAGAAAAGATTTCAATTTTTCATTGAATTCTTCTTTTAATTTTTTGGAATTAATAATATAAGCATCAAGAATATCTTTTGAAGACGAGTTAAAAGCCTCTGCACAATTCTCAGCACTTCTTAACGCGAAGCTGATACCATCACCTGATCTAGAGCTTATCCAGCCGGCAGATTCACCTATAAGAAAAACATTACCTCTACCTAGAGATAATTCATCAAGTGACTTAGGGATGGTTACAAGAAAACCATTTTTATACCCGCAGTAGATTTTTATTTTCATATATTTTTCAATGATTCTTCTTGCGGTATTCAACTTGTCAATATCAACAGTCTGCCCATGTTCATAGTGAAAAGGAAGACCAAAGACAGTGTACTCTCCTTTAGGCATCACCCATATAAAATGATCAATAAAAGCCTTTGAAAAAATGAAATATAAATGATCAACTTTAGGCTCAGATGTTGCGTAATTCTGTACAGCTAAATACTTGTTAGATACCGGGAACTTCATTTCTTTTCTAACTCTGGAGAGGACACCATCAGCGCCAATTAAATACGAGCAGGTTATCTTAATTTCTTTCCTATCTTTAAGATCATATAGATGGATTAAGATTTTTTTATCAGATCGATTAATTTTCTTAAGACAAGTCTGTTCTGCGGTATCTACCTTATTTTCAATGAGTTTAAACATCCAATGGTTAAAACGATTTCTATCAACATTATATACGACCCCTTGCTCTTTTTCAGTTCCTTTATCTAAATTTACGTATATCTTTTTTATTTTTTTAGGTCTAGAATAAACATAAGATGGGATAGTGAGATTATGTTGGTCTAAGAAATCTATGGATTCTTCAGTTAATAAACCACCACAAATCTTAGATGCTGGCATCTTCTGTCTATCAATTAATAATATCCTGTAATCATTTTTTAAACATTTAATGAAAGTACATCCAGCTGGACCAGCACCAACAATAACAATATCGTACTCTCTCTTCATGTTATACAGTATTTTCATATATCATACAAGCGTTATATAAAAGTAATCAAAAATTTGTATAAAGTCGAATCATCATGCCAACAAAGCTTCTCTCTTTTAATGTTTTATTAATAAAAGATTATGAATATAAGAAATACATATTTATATACAAAAAAAATATATAATACATAATACAGATATTTATAAAAACACTGTGAGAATAACATGAGTAGATCAACCTTCCTATGGGATGAATTCATATACGGAGGACATTGGTTTTCGATCAGTGCAGCCTCTCTCGTATTTTCAGTTATGATTATTCTTCAAGTTCAGATAAGATGGGAATTATTACTCATCATATATCTTCTCATTCAATTTTTGTTTAACTATAATCATTATAAAGAAATGAATATAGATATGCTATCTAAATCTGAAAGACCATTGCATCTTAAAAAATATTTAAATTTACTTCCTTTGATAACATTATCATACGCAGTATGTTTTTTTCTTTTAATCTTATTTTTTAGTAACTTATCAACTTTAATATTCGCTATATCATTGTTGATAATTGGTTTATTATTCACAAAAATTTTTAAAAAATGGACATCAAGAATCACAGGATTTAAAACATTTTATACAGGTAGTACTCTTTCTCTTCTGGTTGTAATTTTCACTGCTTTTTATTGTTCATATGAATTAAATCTATTGCTATTTGTCATATTTGTCTTATTAGCATTACGTTTTATGATCGGAACTGGATTTAGCGATATTAAAGATATGGAGACGGATCATAAACAAAATCTTAAAACATTACCTCTCTACTATGGAAAAGAAAAATTCTTAACAATATTACAGGTTTTAAATATTATAACTTTTATACCATTTGTTATTACTTTAACAATAATCCACCGTGGATTTTCTTTAATAGCTTTTTTTACTTATGTTTACACGTTCATATATACACAAAAAGCAAAAAAAGAAAACGCAGATATACAAAATCTTGTTAATATTTATGTCGACGGAGAGTTTATATCTTGGCCTATTCTATTATTGATTGGTCTTCTAGTATTAGGTTGATATCAAAGTTATTCAGATATTGGCGTTGTCCTAAAAATAAATATAGACTAAATTCTCAATACCAATACCTGGATGGGCTGAAAACAATATAACAAAAAGAAAAACAAACCATACCGAAAACTCAAAATCAACTGGAAAGTATACAATCTTGCAATGAAACATGAAGATGAGTGGTTCATCAACAACGCAAAAAAATCATAAAAAGAATGCCTGAACCCTGGAAACCATCCAAGAAAGGTAGACCACCTAAACACCAGGCGAAACCACTACTACTAGCACTTCTACTGAAGAAGAAACATCAGAAAACATATCGTGAACTTGAATCATACCTCCGAGAGGATGAACGATACAAACAACTAGGCTTCAATACTCCACCAGGTAAATCCACCTTACAAGAAGCCATGGTAAAAGTACCAGAATCGTACCTTATACGTCTGGAATCAGAGCTTTCCATGGTTTTAAAAAAACAGAAAAATACCTCATTGTAGACTCCACTGGTTACAGGACCCGTAGGTATGAATCCTGGTTTGATATCAGAACACAGGAGCGTAGTAAAAGACGAAGATTCAAAGAAATCCCATATGATAGTAGGATACTGGTTTAAAGGTGTACTAAGCCATGAAGTTACACCAGGATATCAGCATGACTCACCAGTCTACCCCTTGTTAATAGAGAAACTACCAACTGGTGATTACATTAGTATAAGCGGTGACACTGCGTATTGCAGTAGAGATAAACTGTACCATCAACCAGGATAAAGGTATCAGACCTTTTTTCAAACCACGAGAGGATGCTACTACAAATGCTAAAGGATCATCTGCATGGCATAAAATGATACGATTATGGAAGGATAAAAGGGGTTTATTCGATGATGAGTATCACAGAAGGAGTATCGTTGAATCTGTGATAAACACTGAAAAACAACGTCTTGGGTATAAGTTATCCTCCAAGAGGGATGATCTGCAAAATAAGGAATTAAGACTGAGAGTGATATACTATGATCCCCTAGTGTTAAATAAAGTAAAAGCATCATTCCTGCTTGGTGAACCACCACTTTACCCAGTAGAGAAAGCAGGTGTTAAAATATAAAGGTGAATGTTTAGAATATTTTACGGGGTCTTTGCTAGAGTAGAATATAATGTGTAAAGTATTAAACTTTTGCAATTTTTAGGTGCCAACAGGATGCAACATAGTTCTTCTACGTCCTCGTAAAGCATCCACTATCCACCGTTTCAACCGTCTACACGCAGAACCAACACTCTT
>Ga0068707_1000962_pt1 | contig 19819 bp, 14 predicted proteins | sample YNPNPMetaG_FD_66600 | JGI IMG/M metagenome (GOLD analysis project Ga0068707, IMG submission 66600) | Anoxygenic and chlorotrophic microbial mat microbial communities from Yellowstone National Park, USA - YNP NP MetaG | ecosystem: Environmental > Aquatic > Thermal springs > Hot (42-90C) >...
TTGCTGGACGCGGACATCATGCCCGTCGTGCGCCTCTATCGGCTAGAGCCCAACCCTGGCCATATCGGCGGCCGCGAGGAGGACACGGTGCGTCGGCTGGTGGCGGCGGGGGTGCGCTACTTCGAGACCAATAACGAGCCAGACCTGCCTGCGGAGTGGAAAGGCGGTCGCATGCCCCCCAACTGGCTGGAGATCGTCATTGACAACTTCATCATTGACGCCGACAAGATCATCAACCTGGGTGGCCTGCCTGCTCTACCGGCCATGGGGGTCGGCAGCAAAGTGAACCCGGTGGCCCTGGTGGTAGAGCGCGGCCGGGCCGACCTGTTCGAGAACGGCGCCTGGGTAGCCATCCACAATTACACCCTGAACCACCCCCTTGACTACCCCTACGACCCGGTCAACCAGGAAGGGGTGCCGGTGAGCCAGGAGGAGTACGACCGCCTCGGCCCCTGGGCGTGGGAAGGACACCCTCGCGAACTGATCAACCAGTGGCGTGCTTCCGACAAGAACCCTGGCGCAACCCTGGCCGAGGATGCCTCTTGCTTCCTGGCCTTCAAGCTGATGGACGACATGATTGTGGAGGCCCTGGGGCACCGGGTGCCGATCATTAGCACTGAAGGCGGCCCGGTGGTGGGGTGGAGAGACGATCGCCGCTACCCACGCGTGGACCCCTACACCCATGCCGAGTGGGTGGTGGCCATCAATGATTTCATGCAGGGCGGACGCGAGATCCACAGTATGCGCTGCCCCGAGAGCTACTTCGCCATGTGCCACTGGCTGTTGGCCAACTACCGGCTGGGGTTCATGGCGCCAGGCTGGGAGAGCCAGTCCTGGTACACCGATTGGTGGAACAGCGATTTCCGCCTCAGCGGCGAGTTGCCGGTGGTTGCGGCGGTCAAGGCCATGCCCAACCGGCCCCTGGTGCCCACGGACAAGGCTGTGGTGGCCGGCCAACTGCGCCGCGCGGATACCGACGAACCGTTGCCCGATCTGCAGGTAGAACTGCTGGATGGAGATCAGGTGGTGGCCAGCACTACGACCGCTATTGATGGCACCTTCCGCTTCAGTGGGCTGGCGCCGGGCACCTATAACCTGGCTGTCCCACGCTGGGGAGTGGTGCGCCGAGGCGTTACAGCCGTGCCAGAACCGGCCGAACCACTGATCATCCGCCTCGCGGGAGGCCAGAGCAGCGTGCTGACAGGCCAGGTGATCAGCCAGCAGGGTGAGCCGCAGGGGAATGTGGTGGTCACCTTGAGCCGGGATGGAATCCCTGTCGCCGAGATGGCCTCGCGTGATGACGGCACCTTTCACTTCGACGGCCTGCCGCTGGGCAGCTACCGCCTCTCCATCCCTGGGGTCACGGTGGCAGGGATCGCGCTGGATGGCTGGAACAGGAAGAGCATCTCCCTGACTGCCAGAAGCGCGGCTGGCTATCGCTACAAGGTGATCACCAAGCGATTGTTGCCCGAGGCCGAGACAGCCGGCCGGCGCCTTTTCTATGGGATGGTCACCGATGCGGCCGGGGTGCCGATGAACGGCATCCGGCTGCGCATGTCGTGGCAGGGTGCCCGGCCGGGCACACAGTTCCCCACCACTACCACCGGACGCGACCCCTTCAAGCCGGTCGGCTACTATGAGTTCGTGCATACCCCTGGCGTGTTCAGCATCGAGGTGGTGCAGGGGGATTGGCCCAGCGATGTGGCCGATGGCCTGGACACTGCCAACGTCCCCGGCCGCGCTGGCCAACCGGTAACTTACGAGGTGAACTTCCGCCTGCAGTCAGTGGCAGCCCAGACGCGGATTGAGGGAGTAGTGCCCGGTGGCAGGCCCGGCCGGCCTGCCACCTATGATGGGAGACAGGTACGCCTGGTCGGCCCTACGGGGGTCCAGGAGCAACCCCTGGCCGAGGACGGCACCTTCGCCTTCTCTGATCTTTCCCCGGGACGCTATCGCCTGGAGCTGACCGGCATCGGCGTGATGGTCGAAGATGTGGAGCTGACACCAGGCGCGTTGTTCAAGTTGATCTTTCCCCTGGGCAGCCGGCTCAGTGGCCAGGTCTTGTCCGCGCCGGAAGGGTTGATCGCTGTACTCTATGCGCCCGCCCAATGGGGGTGGACAAGACAGGTTCCCCTGGAGCCCGATGGCACTTTTGTCTTTGAGGGATTGCCCCCTGGCCGCTACCGGCTGGAAATCGGTGAGCTGGATCTGCCGGACCTGGAACTGACGGGCGAGAATACGCTGAAGCTGGCCACCATTGACCTGGCACGTGGCCGGCACAGCGTCGTGCGCGGCCGGGTGGCTGATGGGGCTGGCCGGCCCAGGCCCGATGTGCTGATGACCCTGCGCCGCGAGGGGTTGGTCGTGGCTCAGACCCGTACGGCTGCCGATGGCACCTATTGCTTCGCCAACCTGCCGGCTGGCATCTATACGTTGGAAGCCGCAGGGATGGGCGAGGTGGCCACCGGCATTGTGCTGGACGGAGAACGTGAACTGGTGCGGGATGTTCTGTGGAGCGGACCGGAGCCGCGCGGGGCGATCCAGGGGCGGGTGTTGGACCCTCACGGCCGGCCTTTGCCCGGCCAGCTTGTGCGCCTGCTGAATGACCAGGGTGAGGTGGCCCGCACCACTGCCGACGCCTCGGGCGTCTTCCGCTTCACCGGCCTGGCCAGCGGCCTCTATGCCCTGGCCTTAGGCGATGCTCCGCCCTTGCTCTCTGGCATTCGGCTGGAGGAAGATGCCACGGTCACCCAGGATATCCTGCTCCCGGCTCCAACTGCCAAACCCCTGGCCCGCTACCTGCTTTTCCCTGCCAGGCCGGCGCCAGGCGGAGACGTTGGCGTTGATGTGGAACGACGAGTGGCGCTGGCCCTGGCCGTTCGCTATCTATGCCGCACAGGTGCCAGCGCCGGCTTCAGCCTGGATGATGCAGCCCAGGCGGCAGAAGTTATCATCGTTGGCGACCTGGTGCCCGCCAGCGCCGAATCAACCCTGCGCGCGGCGGGGTGCGAGGTCAAACGGCTGGCAGGGGATGGTTACGCGCTGGCGGCCGCCTTTGAGGCCCTGCTGGCCAACCTGGGGGAGGGCTAGCCAATGAAGAACGTTGTGCAACGAGCCTGGCAGAGCGTGACGAGCCTGTTTGGGGAGAAGGCGCCCCCTGCGGCGCCGGCACCCCCACCTCCCGACACCAGCCCGCGCGAGGTCGTGAATGACGCGGTGGCCTACGGAGTGGCTATCGAGCCGGCTACAGTGGCCCCGGGCGCCTGGTACTGGCAGGCGGTGCGTGTGCATCACCTGACCCCAGAAGAAAACGGTGGCCGACATCACATCTTCCTGGATGTCTTTGACCCTACCCTGGGCACGGAGACCAACCCCCTGGGCGGCCGGGTTTTCAACGCCCGTCTGAAGGTCACCTGGCAAGGGGGCGAGCAGATCGTGACCATTGATAAGCCCCTCAATGAGCCGGGTACCAATTTCCCCATGTGGAAATGGCAGGTGTGCGCTGTCCAGGCCCTCGGCCTGCCTGGCCAGGAGCTGCCCTCAGACCGGGTCACGGGCCTGCACACCGGCCACCCTGACGAGGCGCCTGGCAACACCTTGTTCCATCACTCCTTCAGTATAACCTTCTGTAAAGTTCGGGTGCCAGAGGTGGCCCGGGCCGACAGCGTCATCTATGGGACGATCCAGGGTGCGGCTGGCCGTACGGCTGTTTTGATGCGCGAAGGGGAAACCATGGCGACCCAGGTGCTCGGCAGCGATGGGGCATTCCGGTTTACCGACCTGGCGGCCGGCACCTATGTGATAGGGATCGAAGGCACCCCATTCCGCTCGGATCCCATTATGGTTACGGGCGAGGATATCGTCCGGGTAGACCTGACCCTGGCCGAGAGCGTACTGTCGGGCCGTGTGCGCAATGGGGCTGGCCGCACCGTTATCCTGGAGCGGGACAACGAACCGGTGGCCAGCGCGCTTGTGGAGGCTGATGAATCCTATCGCTTTGCCAACCTCCCGGCGGGGACTTACCGGGTGGTGGTGGAAGGCACGCCTGTGCGTTCGGGGCCAGTGGTGCTGGATGGGCTCAACACGGGAGTGGCAGACCTGGTGGCACCCAAGGCCGGCAAGCTGTTGCCCTACTACGTGCTCTTTGGCCCGGCCGACCAGCCGGCCACCCAGGCCAACCTGTTGCTGGCGCAGGAATTCCTGTTGACGTTTGGCCCCACCTTCGGCTTCAGCCCCGAAGAAGCAGCCAATGCCGGGATGGTGACCATCATCGCCGATACGCAGGCGGTCAGCCGGCAGGTGGAGCTGGAGCTGGGGTTGGATGGCACCCCGGTGCAGCGCATCGCCGGCAGCGTTGCGGAGGTAGCTGCGGCGCTGGCAGCACGGGTGGCCGCAGGACAACCGTTTGTCTGACCGTGCACCGACTGCTGGCGGAGGCCACCGGCGGGCTGCCCTATTTCGGCCGGGAAAAAAAGAATCACCCCAACGGCCTTGTGGTACAATGGGCCTATGCTTGAGAAGCGTGCCCGGTTACATTTATTTCCCCCCATCGCGCTTGCAGCCCTGGCGGCCGCCCTGCGCTTCTGGCGGCTGGATGCCATCCCGCCTGGCTTCCACTACGACGAGGCCTACGAGGCCCTGGAAGCCTGGCGGGTGCTGACCAGGCCGGGCTACCATCCTATCTTCTTCCCCGGCAACTTCGGCGTCGAGCCCTCTTTCATCTATCTTACTGCGGCCGCCTTTCGTCTCTTTGGTGCCACCCCAGCGGTGATGCGGGGAGTGGCGGCCTGTCTGGGCACGCTGAGCGTGTTGGCGCTCTACGGCCTATGCCGCGAGCTGGCCCTGTCATCGCCGCGGGTCGCGCCGGCCACCCCTTTCCTGGCCGGCCTGGCGCTGGCCATCATGCGCTGGCACATCCACTACAGCCGTGTCGGCATCGAGCCGATCCTGGTGCCACTTCTGCTCATCCTGTGTTTGTGGGCGCTGTGGCGCGGCCTGCGCACGAATAGCTGGCCGGCCTGGACCGGGCTGGGCCTGACGGTGGGGCTGGGTCCCTACACTTACCCGGCCGGCCGCCTGCTGTTCCTGGCGCCTGTGCTCACGGTGGCGATGCTGGGGCTGGCCGACCGGCGTCGGCTGAGCAGTCGGTGGAAGGGGCTATGGGCGGCGGGCCTGATAGCCCTGCTGACCTTTGCCCCTCTGGCCATCCATTGGGCGAGGCATCCGGATCAGCTTCTGCTGCGCAGCAGCCAGGTTGCTGTCGTGGGCGACTCGGCGGCCAGGGGTGGTATTGGCCGCAACCTCCTGGCTACCCTGGCCATGTTCAGCATCAGAGGCGACCTGGACCCCCGCAACAACGTGCCAGGCCTGCCGGCCCTGGACCCGCTGATGTCCATCCCGTTCTACCTGGGGCTGATCCTGGCCCTGGCGCGTGGGTGGCGGCCCCCGAAACCGGACCCCCTCCTGGGCTCACTGCCCCTGGTGGCGGCCGCGTTCTTGCTGCCCACGATGTTGAGCGAGTACGCGCCGCACTTCCGCCGCGGCCTGGGGGTAACCCCGTTGGTGGCGCTCTTCTGCGGCCTGGGGCTGGCAACCATCTTGGGCAGGCACAAGGGCGCCTCCGACGCGTCATCTGCATCAGTGCCCCGGCATCCGGCTTGGGGAGGGGCGCTGATGGCAGCACTGAGGGGCAACCTGGATCGGTTGCGCCCACTGGGCCGGCTCTTGGTGGTGGTGATCATCCTGACAGGCAGCGGGGTGTTCAGCGGGGTGGCCTATTTTGGGCATTGGGCATCCAGCCCGGCCCTCTATTACGCCTACGACCAGGGGCTGTGGGAGATCGGCCAGTATGTGCTGCAGTTGCCAGCCGATGAGCCCGTTTACCTCTCCCCGCGGCCGGCAACCGACATGACGTTGGCTTTCGCCTGGCGAGAGGGCCGGCCGGTGCGCCACTTTGACGGCCGCCACGCGTTCATTGCTCCCGCGTATCGGACGGCAGAGAAGAGGGACGCCACTTATATCGTGATCGAACACGAGGACTTTCGCGGCTGGCGCCTTCTGAATGAGCTGTACCCCCAGGCATCGGTGGTGGTGCGCTTTCTAGACCGCGACGGCAACCTCTATGCCCAGGCCTGGCATGTGCCTGACTGCCGCGAGCTGGCCCGTGGGCCGCGACAGCCGTTCCTGGCCAGCTTCCCGGGCGTTGACCTGATCGGGTACGACCTGAGCCAGGAAGCCTACCGGCCCGGGCAGATTGTCTACCTCCAGCTCTGGTGGCGCGCCACCGGCAGGCCGGCCCGCGATTGGACGGTTTTCACCCATCTGCTGGGCCCACCCAAGGAGGATGGCAGCGTGCTCTGGGCGGGCCACGATGCCCGGCCGGGCCAGGGCAGCGCGGCCATGTCGGAGTGGGTGGCAGGCGACCTGATCCTGGACGAGCACCAACTGCCCCTGCCGGCCGATGCCCCTGCCGGGGAATACCAGATCGAGGTGGGGCTGTACGACCTGGCAGCCGGCGGCGAACGGGCAGTGACCACCTCGCCGGCCGGGCAGGATCACCTCATCCTGGGGGTGGTGCGTGTGCAGTAGGCGAACAGGGCGGCCAGGGTGACTGGGGACTGCTGGAGCTGGCTCGCCGCGTGGGGCCAGCGGCACTGGTGGCATGTTGGCATGCGGCAAGCCACCTGGGCTCTCTTGGGATCGGTTGCCGGCCGGGTATTGGATGTGGGCTGTGGCCCGGGCTGGACCCTGGCTGAGCTACCGCGCCAGGCCTGGGGTGTGGGGCTGGATCGGCAAAGGGGAGAGGGCCTGCCGCAACCTTTCGTCATGGCGGATGCCCACAGGCTGCCTTTCGCCGCCGGCTCTTTCGACGTGGTGCTGGCGCTCGACCTGCTGGAACAGCGGGAGGTGAGGCCCGCCTGGGTATTGGCCGAAATCGGGCGGGTGCTGCGCCCTGGGGGTCGGTTGCTGGTGCGCGTGCCGGCTCACCCGTGGCTCTTCGGCCCGCACGACCGCCTTTGGGGTGGGGCGCGGCGCTATCGGAGGCGCGAGCTCTCGGCGCTGGTGGCACAAGCGCGCTTCCGTATCTGCCGGTTGACTTATGCCAATTGCATCCTCTTCCCGGCCGAGGCGCTTGTGCGGCTGTTGGCTCGCATGGGGCTGGCAGCCACCTATGAAGGGTGGCCTTTGCCCGCCCTCCTCAATCGGCTCCTGCTGACAGTCCTGCAGTGGGAGGCTCGCTGGCTGAGGCGGCGTGATTTGCCCTGGGGGCTTTCGCTGCTTTGCCTGGCCGAAAACCGGACCGATTAACATGTCAGTAGTCCCGTCACACCTTTCGCTGACCGTCATCTTGCCGACTTTCAACGAGCGAGATAACATTGCGCCCTTGGTTGAGCGCATCCTGGCCGCGGTGCAGAGTCCCCTGCAGGTGCTGGTGGTGGATGACAATTCGCCCGATGGCACCTGGCAAGTCGTGGCCCAGATCGCGGCGCGGGAACCGCGTGTGCGGCTGATACGTCGCACCAGCGAGCGCGGGCTGACCTCCGCGCTCTGGACGGGCATTCAGGCGGCTGAGGGGGACGTAGTGGCCTGGATGGACTGCGACCTGGCCATGCCGCCCGAGCTGTTGCCCCAGTTGCTGGCGCGCGTGGCTGCCGGAGCTGATGTGGCTCTGGGCTCGCGCTACGCGGCTGGGGGGCGGGATGTGGGGCATGGCTTCATGGCCCGAGCCTTCTCCCTGGCCATCAACCTTCTGGCCGCGACCCTGCTGGCCGGGCCACTGGGTTGGTGGCGTGCAGGGATACGCGACTGGACGAGTGGCTTCATCTGCGCCCGGCGAGAAGTCTTCGGACGTATCGCCCTGCGCGGGGATTATGGGGAGTATTGCATTGACCTGCTGGCCCGCGCGCGCTGGCTGGGCCTGCGGGTGGAAGAAGTGCCATATACCTGTGGAGCCCGCTTCAGTGGCCAATCCAAGACCGGCTCCAGCATAGCGGACTACCTGCGCCGGGGCTACAAGTACGTGCTCACCATCTTGCGTCTGGCGCTCGAAGGAAGGAGTTGACTGACAATGCTACAACCACGTGAATTATCCCTGGAAGAACTCGGTGATCTGGCTGCCATCATCCCCGGCCCGGAGCCTGAACTCCAGGTCGCGGTGCATCCCATCCCACGCTTCGGCAGCCCTCCGCGGCGTGGCATTATCCCTGTCTGCGAGCCAACCCTGACCGGCAACGAGCTGAAATACGTCACCCATGCCATCGAGACCAACTGGATCTCTTCGGCCGGCAGCTACATCCCGCGCTTCGAGGCCCTCTTCGCTGAGAAGGTGGGCGCGCGCTACGGTGTGGCCTGCGCAAACGGCACCGTGGCCCTGCACCTGGCCCTGGCCACCCTGGGCCTGGAACCCGGGGATGAAGTCATCATCCCCGCCTTTACCATGATCGCCACGGCCAATGCGGTCACCTACCTGGGCGCCACCCCGGTGCTGGTGGACTCGGAACCGATCACCTGGAATATGGACCTCAACCAGGTCGAGGATCGGATCACTCCCCGCACCAAGGCGATCATCCCGGTGCACACTTATGGGCACCCGGTGGACATGGATCCCCTCAACGCGATCGCCGAACGGCATGGGCTGTTCGTGCTGGAGGATGCGGCCGAAGCTCACGGCGCGCGCTACAAGGGGCGGCCAGTGGGGAGCCTGGGGGATGCAGCCGCGTTCAGCTTCTACGGCAACAAGATCATCACTACCGGCGAAGGTGGCATGGTGACGACCAATCGGGAGGATGTGGCCAGGCTGGCGTGGAACCTGCGCGACCACGCCTTCAGCACTGAGCGGCACTTCTGGCACAAGTACCTGGGCTACAACTACCGCATGACCAACCTGCAGGCCGCGGTGGGCCTGGCCCAGACCGAGCAACTGGAGACTTTCGTGGCTGCACGGCGGGCCAACGCGGCCTATTACACCCAACTGCTGCGCCAGATCCCGGGCATCGTCACCCCGCCCGAGGCGGAGTGGGCTACCAACGTGTTCTGGATGTACGGCATCTTGCTCACGGAGGAGTTTGGGCTAACCCGTGATCAACTGCGGGCCGGGCTGGCCAAACGGGGGATCGAGACCCGCACCTTCTTCATCCCCATGCATTGCCAGCCCATCTACTTCGACCGCTATCGGGGGCAGCGCTTCCCGGTGGCCGAGGACCTGTGCCGACGAGGGTTATATCTTCCCTCGGCCTCCAATCTGACCCGGGAAGACATCGAGACCGTGGTGGATGCGATTCGTGCCTGTCGCGCCGAGGCCGGCCTGTAGAAAAGGCCGGCCTCGGCCAGCATCGGGCCTGGTGGCAGGGAGTTACTCGCCCGCTCCCTGGCGGATGGTGATCCTGCCCACACCGCCGTCAATATCCAGCTCCACGCGATCTGTCGCCGTCTGGTAGTCCGGCGAGATGTATTCGTCTCCGCGACGCTCGTACGGTTGGCTGACCTTCACGCCACCCAGTCCGCCGTCAACTCGGATGCGAGCCGCCATCCCGGCTGGGATCGTGATAGTGATCTCCCCGACACCCCCATCCACTTCGGCCTGCACCCGGCCTCGCCGCGGCAGGGTGACATCGGCCCTACCTACGCCACCCTCCAGCTTCAGGTTGGTCAGGTTGAGATAGGTGAGATCGAGGTCAGCCTGCCCTACCCCCATGCTGATTTCCAGCTCGAGCGGCACATCGCGGTTCAGCCTCAGGTCCCAAACCTTCTCATCATCCCAGCTGGTTGAGATGCCGCGGCGCCATGTGCCTCGGCTGCTCAACTGCACGCGGGCGACCCCTCCCGTCTGGTGGAACTCCTGCACGAGCTCCTCATCCCTCCCCAGGTCCACCGTGCCCTCCACCAGGCCGGCGGATTCGGGCAGCGCGGTTATGTGCAGCCTGCCCGTGCCGAAACTGATCTCTACCCGCCCACGCTGAGCATCCCCCAGCGGCAGGTTGATCTCCTCCGTCCTGGCGACAGTGGTAGCACCACCCCGCGGCATCCCCCAGGCGATAGCGGCCACCAGCGCCGCCACCAACAACAGGGCCACCAGCGCACTTCCCCACAGCGACCGCCGGCCGATCAGGATCTCCAACCCGGCTGCGATCAGCAAGACCGGCCAAAACCGCCACAGCGTCCCCCACACGCCCCAGCTCACCAGGCCCAGGTTGTTCAGCAAGAAGACCACCCCTGCCGCGATCAGGATCATGGGCCACACCAGACCTCCCCCGTGGCGTTCCTGTTTGTCCACAGATCACCTCCCGTCATAACTATTCAGCGGTGACTGGAAGTCACCCTTTTGGGGCCTGCGGCCAGAGGTCGGCCTTCGCCGATCTCTCTCATGATGCATACATGAAGGGTGTCGGCGGAGGCCGACACCCGGCAGGAAGTGCCCAGAAGGGGCGATTTCAATCGGCCTGAATAGTTACCTCCCGTCTAGCGCCCACTGCCTGTGCGGCGCCATAGCAGCACCAGGCCGGCCAGGATCAGCAGGAGCGGCCAGAGCACGTCAAAACGGAGCCACCAAAGCCAGGGGAAGTGGAGGTTGCGCAGGAGAGCCACCACCCCCAGGAAGATCAGCACCAGGCCAACGATTACGGCCCCCTGCGAGGAAGGCTGGGCAAGCGCCTCACGCACCTCCGTGGTCAGAGCGCGGGCCTTCTCGGCGATCTCATCCGCGGCGGCGCGGGCTGTTTCGGGTGCGGCCAGAGGGCTTTCCCCCTCATAAGGCACGATCACCCACATCACCAGGTAGACCGGTATCCCTATGCCGCTGGCCAACCCCAATAACAGGAAGAAGATGCGCACCAGGGTGGCGTCAATGTGCAGGTATTCGGCCAACCCACCACATACCCCGGCGATCATCCTGTCGCTGCGACTGCGATAGAGTTTCTGAGCCATATGTCCTCCCGCAGCTCCTTTGCCAGGTAATCGCTGCAACTACTCGTGGCGCAAGATGAACTGGCGCAAGAGCAGATAAGCGCCGAACAAGATTAATGCTACGGGCCAGAGGATGTTGATCAGGTTGCCGGTCGCCACCATCAGCCCCAGGCCCATGATAGCCAGCACTCCAGCCGGGATCAGCGCCCACTTCATCCGGCCTTCGGGGGTGCGTAGCAGAGAGAGCAAGGCGAAGGTGGCTGCTAGGCCCAGGAAGAAGACCCCGCCTGTCTCAAGGCCAGGAAGCGTGTCGGACAGACCCGCCACCAGTGCCAGCGTGAACAGCGTCCCGCCTGGGATCACTGCCCACCAGAAATCACGCCTGGTCAGATAGATGATCCAGAAACTGAGCCCGATGGCGGCCAGGAAGAACGCGCCGGCCAGCACCCCTAACCGATCCCCCATCCCGATCAAGGCGGCAATACCCAGCAGTGTGCACCCTGGGATCACTGCCCACCACTGTTCGCGGTTGCTGACAAAGACCCACAGGAACACCAGGCCGCCCACAGCGAAAAGCAGAGCCCAGATTGCCTGCCCGAACTCGCCGAAGACACCCAGGTTCTGCAGCAGGAACAAAATCCCCACCACGACCAGCAAGATGCCGATCCATATATGGCGTTGCGTGTCTTGCATCCTTTCCTGTCCTCCTCCATCCGGGAATGAACTATTTTCCGCCACGGGATGGTTCAAGCCCGGTTAACACTTTTTGCCCCCTCGGGCCTTCACTGCCCCTCACCCCCCTTTGTCCCCCTTTTCCTCTCGGGGCGTGGCCCTTGGCCTGCGGCCAGGGGAGAGGGGGAATAAGATGGAGGGGGTTTGTGGCGGCCGAAGGCCGCCACAAACCCCCTTTTTCCCCTCCCCTCTCCTGCTCGCCTTCGGCAGCGGGAGAGGGCAGGGAGAAGGGTGGGGGCTCTGGGCCGCAATTTCAATGACCGCAAAAAGTGTAAACCAATTTTCTCGGTGAATTGAACCATCCCTCTACTTCAATACGCAAAACTTGTTCCGGGGTCGCGTGGGTGAAGCGATGCCCTTGCTTCACGGTCCAGCAGCCAGACCAGCCTGCCCTGCCTGGGGCGCACCAGGGCAGCCGGCAACGGGCCGGATGGGGACAAGCCGGCCAAAACAGCACGCACGGCGCAGGCTTTATGTGCTCCCGTCACCAGGAATATCACCTGGCGGGCCGCATTCAACACCGGCAGCGTAAGGGTGACACGCGGCACCGCGGGCCGCGCATACTCTGGCACCGCCGTCGCTATGGCCAGCCGACCCTTTTCCTCCAGTGCTGGCAGGCCCGGGAACAGGGATGCCGTGTGGCCATCCTCTCCCATGCCCAGCAGGATCAGATCGAACCTGGGCCGGCCGGCCTCAGCCAGGTCGAAGCACCGGCGCAGTGCCTCTTCATAAGCGGCTGCGGCGGCTTCCGGTTCCAGCTCGCCGGCGATGCGCACCACGTGGTCGGGCGGGATCGGGACCCGGCTGAGCAGGGCCTCATGGGCCAGGTGGTAGTTGCTGTCGGGGTGGTGGGGCGGGACGCAACGCTCATCGCCGAAGCAGACCCAGACGTGCGACCAGGGAATGGCATCCCGGTAGTCCGGGCCGGCCAGCAAGTGGTAGAGCCTGGCAGGGGTCGAGCCACCAGCCAGGGCCAGGGTGAATCGCCCGCGCCTCTTCACGCCGCGACGGGCAACCGTCACCAGCCGGCGGGCGGCCTCATGCGCCACGGCCTCTGGATCGGGCAGCACGACGACCTCTGGGGCCTTTTCTTTCATCGCCGGCCACCTTCACCCGCCAGGCCGTGACAGCTCAGCCGCCAGCGCCGGCCCGACCCGGCCAGCAGCCGGTCAGCGCCTGGTGGGCCCCAGGTGCCCTCTTCGTAGAACTCCAGGGGCGGGGCTGTCTCAACCCGCCATCCTTCTGCCAGCATCACGGAGCCCTTGTCCCAGCCAGCCTGGATCGGGTCTATGATCTGCCAGCTCAGCTCGATTTCATCGGCGCGCGCAAACAGCGAGGCGTCCCCGATCATGGCATCCAGCAGAAGGCGCTCGTAGGCTTCCGGAAGCGCGGCCTGACCAAACTCACTGCTGAAATGGAACTCCATGTCTACCGAGCGCGTACGCATGCCCGCGCCGGGGATTTTGGCTTCAAAGCGCAGGTGGATCCCCTCATCGGGCTGGATGCAGAAGCTGAGGAAGTTGGCCCGGGAATCTCGGCTGCCGACCTGAGGAAAGAGTTTATGCGGCACATCTTTGAACTGCACGGTGATCTCGCTCACCTTGGCGGCCAGCATTTTGCCAGAGCGCAGGTAGAAGGGCACTCCCTGCCAGCGCCAGTTGTCCACATACAGGCACAAGGCCGCGAAGGTGGCTGTGGTTGAGCCCGGCGTGACCCCTCGCTCATCGCGGTAGGTGCGATACTGACCCCGCACGCTGTGCACAGGGACTTCTTCGGGACGTAACGGGCGTACTGCCTGCAGGACCTTTACCTTCTCATCGCGCAGGAACTTGGCGTTGAAGGCCGCCGGCGGCTCCATGGCTGTTAACGTCAGCAGTTGCAACAGGTGGTTCTGGAAAACATCCCGCAAGACCCCGGCCTGGTCGTAGTAACCCGCGCGGTTACCCACCCCCTCCTTCTCGGCGACCGTGATCTGTACGTGGTCCACAAAGTTCCGGTTCCACAAAGGTTCAAAGATGGCGTTAGCAAAGCGAAAGGCCAGGATGTTCTGGACCGTTTCCTTGCCCAGGTAGTGGTCAATGCGGTAGATCTGGCTCTCGTCAAAGACCTGGTGTAACTGGTGGTTCAGGGCCTGTGCACTGGCCAGGTCGTGGCCGAAAGGCTTCTCGACGATAATGCGCACAAAGCCCGGAACCCCGCGGTTCATCCCCGCGGCGCCCAGATGGGCGACGATGGTGGGGTAGAGTTGGGGAGGGGTGGCCAGGTAGAAAAGGTGGTTGCCGCACGTGCCACAGCGGTCGTCCAGCTCGGCCAGGCGAGCAGCCAGGGCGGTGTAGGTGGCGGGATCGTCGTAGGCGCCCCGGCAGTAGTAAAGCCGCGCAGCGAAGCGCTCCCAGGCAGCGTTGTCCCAGGCGGCATTGGACACCTGGCCGCTGCGCCGGGCATATTCCCTCACCCCCTGCCGCAGGTGCTCCCGAAAAGCCGCATCATCGAACTCGCTGCGCGCCACGCCGATCACCGCGTACTGCTCGGGCAGATGCTTTTCGGCATCGAGCGTGTAAAGGGCCGGGATCAGCTTGCGCTGGGTCAGATCCCCGCTGGCGCCGAAGATAATGATCGCAGTCGGTGCCGGTACCGGCACCCCCTGAAAGATGGCAGATTCTGTCATGGTCATGGCCGCAGGTACCAAGGACAGAGAGCGCTGCTCTCGTTCGTTGGCCTATTACCCCCCACCGAATTGCTGGCGCACCAGGATCAGAGCCGCGATAGCCGCCGCGACGGCAAAGCCGGCCATGGCTACCAGCGCCACACGGCGTACATTGCCGCGCCGTGCGATCATCCCGCCCACAGCCAGCCCGATCAGGGAGCCGATCAGGATGGCAAGGGCATTGTCGAACGCCACGAGCAGTATCAGAGCTATCGCCGCCAGGATGGCATACTTCTCCGAGAGGGAATCGTCTCGCATGGCGCTCTCCCCCCCATGCCGGTGTGATCATGCCCCTCGCATCAGGCTGAGCAGCCGCGCCGGCACCTCTGCCCGGTTGTCAGTTGTCACCCGTACCACCACTATATCGGACCTGCCCAACCGTTCTGCCAGCTCATCGGCCAGCGACTCGCGCACCACCACGATAGCATTGGGCACGCGTATCGGATCAGATAGCGGCTCCAGCGCGAAGGCAAAGCCGCCGCCGGCGTGCAGCTCCAGCGGCCCAATCTCGTCCACCACCAGCCAGTCCACATTGGCCAGCAAGGCCGCCGACAGCACCCCGCGCGCCCATTCGGTAGCCCCTTCCACGAAGCGGTAATTGCCTACCGTAGCCGGCTCATCGCCCCGCACCAGACGGGCCAGGGTACGATGTTGGCCTGTGGCCAGGTCCATCATCTCAATGCCGGTCTTGGTGCCGTTCTCATCTAACAGCGGCGGCGAGACAAAGCCGGCGATCTTCATCCCGGCCGCGCGCAACCCTGGTAATACCTTCCAGCAGGCTGTGGTCTTGCCCGCCTGCTCAGGGCCAGTCAGGAGTATGAACATCGTTGTCCACCTCTTTGAAAGCGACGATAGGATAAGGACAGGACTCAGCGTCTATGCCCATTCGCAGAGCGCCTCCACGTAAGCTGCCGACCCATCTCGCAACCACCCGTCGAGCTGGGCCTGCTCCTTCAGGTTCTGCCCGCGGCGTCGCGGCACCACCACGAAACGGCAATCCAGCTCGGGCAGCGCGGTCATGTCTCCCCACAGCTTCTCGAACTGGGCTACCGGGAAGACATCCTCCTGGCCATGCCCCCACCGCTTCTTGACATCCTTGAGGGTGATGTAAGTTGGCATGCGGCTGGCCACATTACGGATGGCCGAGGCCACCTTGCCCGAGGTATCTCCGGCCTCCTGTGGATCACTGGTCAGGTCGGCACGGGTGAGCCCAAAGACGGCCAGGAGTTTGTCAATGTGCAACCAACTGGTGTTCGAGTTGTAGTAGGAGAGGCTGAACTCGTCCTCCTCGCGCGGCATGGCCAGCCCCTCCAGCAGGCGCAGCCGACCATCAACTCGCGCCAGCCCGCCGCCACGGTCGTCAATGGTGCGGGTGATCACCTCAGCAGTGAAGGTGGCACCCAGGGTGATAACCAGCCCCAGGATGGTCGGGTCCACATCGGTGCCCAGGGCGTCAATGTTGTGCACCATCAGGTACTGCAGGTGGGGGTTTTCCTGCAAGAGGCGGGCCAGGATGCCGTTCTTGAACAGGTTGGGCACCTCATACCAATGGCCGACAGGGTGCAGGCATTGAAGGGGCACGTTATCGGTATAGTCGCTGCCCTCGCCGGCGCGGCGCGCCCACTCGATCAGGGCGGCGCGCAGGCTATCGCGCACCTTCTGGGCCTGCTCGTCCAGCAGTTGCTGGGGCATCTCCTCCCAGGCAAAGCGCAGATCGCGCGTCATTGGCACCAGGCGCAACCCTACGGCGCGGCCCGGGGACAGGTACAGCGGCCCGGGGTAGCCGTAGTTCCTCTCGCCGGCCAGATAAGCCCGGATCGGCTCGTGGGTCAGGTAGCTGGTGGTGATGACATGGGGCAAAGGCCGGCCGCATAGCCGGCCGATGCGTCGGCTTTTGGCCAGATGCACCTCGATAAAGGTGCGGTGTCTGCCACCCAGCCGGCAGAAGGGATGCAGCGCCTTCACCACACCCGCGCCCTGCGTCCAGCGGCTGCCAACCCCGCCGGCCAGCGTCACCACTGCCACCGCGCCGGCTGCCAACGCTTCCAATCCCAACCTGCGATAGCGGGCAAGCTCCTCCCCACCCTGGGTCAGGTCATAAACATCCTCGGGTTCCACATCGCGGATATCCGTATTGGCCGGCAGCCGGTTCTGCGCCAGGCCGATGCGCCCGGCGCGCAGGTCGGCGCGGATCTGCTCATGCTGCAGGCGATCGAAGCCATACTCGGCCAGCAGCGAAGCCAGATCGCGCTCAGCTCCATCCACACGGCTTGCTCGCGGCATGAGCCTGTCGAACAGCACCTGCACCATGCCAGATAGCTCCGGCTGAGTACGGCAGGCAGCCGCGAAGAGGTCCAGCTCAGCGCGGCGGGCAGGGGTGAGTTGCTGGCGATCGCGGCGCACCAGTTGGGGCACGACCAGGGTGTAGTAGCCAGCCGGCATAAGGGGTAGGCGGGTGGGGGGTGGTAGATTGGTAGATTGGCAGAGGGGGAAGGAGGGGCGAGAGCCCGAAGCCTCCCTATCCACCAATTTACCGGTTCCCCAATCTACCAACTTACCAACCTCCCCATCCACCATTCCCAACAACTCCGCCCAAGTGCCGCGTTCGTTGATAGCAAAATCATAGACCACCGGCTCCATGGCGAACGGCAAGGCAGCTTCCAGTTGGCGTTTGGTGGTCTTCATTATCTCCAGCAGGCGGTCCTGGGCTGCCGACCTGACGGCCGGGTCGAAGATGAAGCCCATGCCACCCCCTGACATGCCGCCCAACATCCAGAAACCCCAGAAGCCGGCTCCGAACTCGGCCCGGGCGCGGGCGATCAACAGCTCCGTGTACAGGTTGCTGGCCCAGGGGATGATAGTTTGGATCGGGCCATAGAAGTTACGGGTGGTCAGCGCACCGATGCGGCGTACGTCACCTGCCTTGAGCGCAGCGACCACCTCGTCGAGGATGTGGCAGGCTTCCTGCCGGCCCAGCCATTCGGCCTCCGAACGCAGCAGATACTTCTCGGTGACCATCTCCAGGATGGGACCGACGTTTTGCGCCATGCCGCCGTGGACCAGCACCAGGCTCTCCTGCAGCCGACGCCTGGTTTCGGCCGAGACTTCGTCAAGGCTGAAGATGTGATGGCTGGGCAGCAGCCGGCCGCGGCTGATGCCGTACTCGGGGTCGCCCTCCTGGGCCAGTTCACCCTGGATCAGCTTGACCCCGGGCCAGATGCCGCCGGAATCCTGCCAGCCACCGCCTGAGCCGGCCAGCCACTCCCCCAGGATGGCGCGGGCAGCCACCAGCCGGCGCTCGTGTTCTGCCAGTGGCCCCTGCAAAGTGCGCGCCTGGCCGGTGGCCCGCATGCAGACGGCGATCAGGCAGGCCAGCAGGCTGGTGGAGACGGCCAGCCGTGAACCTTTAGGGATGCCGTTGACGGCGCTGACCAGCTCGATGCCACGGCCCGGCCCTACCAGGCGGGCCAGCAACTCCCTCAGGTCCTGCTCCGAGCCCTCCATGCCCGGCGGCACGATACCCGCCGCGATCAAGGCGGCCTTGAGCAGCCCCAGGTAGTCGCGGGCGAAATCGAACACCTCGCGCAGGTCGGTGATTTCGGCCATGGCACTCAGGTCCACGCTGGCCAGGCGCAGCACCGGCTCGTCAATCACCCGGAAATAGGCCTCCACCGGTGGCCGGGGAGCTGGATCGCGGCCGCGCACGCCCAGGTCGATGGAAACGTTCAGCACGCGCGCGCCCTCGGGGAAATCCATCCCCAGGAAAAAGATGTCACTCCAGGCACTGTGCGACAGGTCCATGCGCACCGGTGTGGCCTCGCGCAAGAGGGGGAAGAGCCCGCTGGGGGAGGGTTGCAAGAGTTCCGGCCGCACCCGCAACGGCTGGTCCGCGGGATGGCCAATGCGGAACATCCACTGGTTGCCGCGCACCGAGCGCACGCTGCGCCGCACCTGGTCGGCCAAAGTCTGAAAGCCGAGATGGTGATAGGCGGCAGCCAACGCGCTGGAGATGGCCTCATTGGGCCCCTGCACAGCCTGGGCTCTCAGGAAAACCTCTATAGCCTCTTCAAAGCGCCGGTGGAGCAGGTAGTTGTAACCGTCGAAGGGGATAAAACCCCTGGGCTGCAGGCCAGGCTTCTCGGGCAGGTGAAAACGGTGGATGGCGTACAGGAAGAAGAGGGCACGCACACGCTCATAAAGGTTATCGCTGACCCGCCGGAACCTGTCTAATGCCTGGCATTCGGCCATCAGCTCGGCCAGCGAGGCCTGGCGGCAGAACGCATCTACCGAGCGGTTGCGGATCTGGGGATCAGGCGAGGTGATGATCTCAACAAGGTGTCCGGTCACAGCGCTCCTCTTGCCATGATGATGAATCATCCCAACCGACGGAGGTCCTGGGCCTCATCTTTCCGCGTGCAACTCCCGCAGGGCCAGGAGCTCCAGCAACAGCCGCAAGACCTCCAGGCGGTCTACGCCACTCAATGCCAGGGCCAGTTGGGCGGTGAGAAGGCCGTACTTCACCCCTACATCGTAGCGCCACCAGGGGCGCTCCAGGGCCAGATAGCGCTCGCGGGTGGCCAGCTCCGCCAGCGTGGGTGAAAGGAAGATCCCCCCGCGGCCAGCGTTCTCGGCCACCTGGCGGGCCAGGATCTCCATCACCGTTGGTGTCAAGACGTGCAGGCCGAAGAAGCAGAGGTAGTGGCCCGCGCGCAGACCTGGCACCAGCAGCTTTTGCTCGGCCTCGGTGGGCGTTGGCTTTTCCAGCACGTTTTCCACCACATAAAGGTCCTGCCGGCCTGGCACGCGATGCCCGCCCACGGCGCCATAGTACGGCAACAGGCTCTCGCGCGAAGCCTGCACCGCGGAGACAGCACATGCCTCAGCCTCGGCCACCTGCACGAGCTGGCGCGCGCAGCCCTGCGCATCCCGGCTGATGTACAGGTGATCGCCCACCAGGTGCAAAAACGGCTCATCGCCGACAAAGGTACGTGCGCAGAACACTGCATGCCCATACCCCAGCGGTTCTTCCTGGGGCACAAACCTCAGGCGGCTGGCGTAATCCCCCACCGCCTCGGCATAAGGAACCTCATCGCCGGGGCAGACGACCACACAGATCTCCTCGATCCCGGCCCGCAGCGCCTCTTCCACAATGATGCGCAGCACAGACTTCTCGGCGCCGTCTCGGTCAATCAGGGTCTGGAGGGGTAGAGTACGTTGGTTGCGGCCGGCTGCAGTGATGACGGCCTTGGTAATCTTCATAGGCAAACCTCACGCGATTATGGTCCGGGGGCAACTCACAGCGCACCTATCATACCACGACCGCGGCGGGTCTGAAAACTCAGACCCCCCGGCGGCTGAGGAGTGGCGTAGGTCAGGCTTTCAGCCTGACCCGGCCTCACACGGCCTGAAGGCTGTGCTACGGAAGGGCACGCCGTCGCGTCGTTTCCCAAGAGGGCGTGTTATAAGGGATAGCCCGCA
>Ga0068707_1000963_pt1 | contig 19816 bp, 18 predicted proteins | sample YNPNPMetaG_FD_66600 | JGI IMG/M metagenome (GOLD analysis project Ga0068707, IMG submission 66600) | Anoxygenic and chlorotrophic microbial mat microbial communities from Yellowstone National Park, USA - YNP NP MetaG | ecosystem: Environmental > Aquatic > Thermal springs > Hot (42-90C) >...
CGGGGGATGCTTGCCCCCTCCCTCGGTCGGCCTCAGCTTCGCTTCGGCCGAGAGGGCTTCCCCCGGGTCCAAATCCTGGAAAATCGAAGCGCCTCCGCCAAGCCGCTCCGAGAAACGCCGCCACCCTGTGATCACTTACAAGATGGGCGCGACGAAGATCTGGCGCGTTTGACCCCGCCCTTTCACTTCGTCCCCAACCCGAGGGAGATCGAGGGTTGGCATCTGTTGGAGGGTCCTTCCGCGTGCGAGGAGCGTGAACTCCGCGGGGGCAATGCTCCGGGGGAACTCAGAGAGTTCATCTTTTCTCCAGAGGTGGGGAGAAGCGTTGTCGGAGCAGATTCAACCCGCAGCGTGGAGGCTCGAGACGTGGAAGAAGTCGAGCGCTTTGGCCGGGGATCGTTGACCATCGAGCGGTTCGCACTGCAATCCAGCGCTGACGGTTGTCCGGGCATCGCGTGGATGGACTTTTCGGTTCGTTTGGAAGGGGGATATTGAAGGCTTTGGGGATTTGCGAGGTCTCGGTTACACGAGACGTCGCGCGACGGCGGGGGCGGTCATGCAAATGGGGAGGAGAGGCCAGAAGCTGCTATGGATTGCCGGATGGACCGGGACTTTCATTTGGGTCGTCATCCTGTCCCTCGTGTTCCTTGCGAGACACCGCGTGGGACCGGGTGTGGTAGGAGTGGTGTTATCTTTGGTGGCTGCTGGTTCTGTGTGGTACTTTGCGCCCTGGCGACACCCGGCGACGCCGTACTGGAAGTTGATGCTCCTACCCTATGGCCTGTTTTTCCTGGCAGTGGCTTGGGTGTGGTGGTGCGACAAGTGGGATGTGATCTGGCTTCTGCAGGGGTTGGCCGCGTCAGTGCTCTTGAGCAACACAAAATGGACGGAATCAGATGCCCAAAGAAACGAATAAGACCTGACAGTGCAACTGGAGGGTCCATCCGCAAGTGCGGGTTGGACCGAGCCGCTGGGGCCGAGTGCCTGGGGCGCTATGCTTGGACGGTGGGCGACATACCGGCGGTAGTTGTTGATTTCCAGGGCATGATTGACCGCGCCAAGTCGTGATAGTCGGGCGTGGGCGCAGCCAGCTAACAGCTGGCTGCAGGGGAAGCGACCGAGGCGGCGCCCTCGCCGGATCGAGGCAACATTGGAGAGACCCGCGCGCCTGTTGTACAATAGGGAAGGCGCGGCCCGCCCGTGCGGTGCACACAGACAGGCGGCGCCCGAATCCTCAGGGGGAGAGCGCAACTGCTGCGGGTGGCCGTCCGGCCCTTACGGGCCTTCCGGGTCCCCTCCGGAGTTCGCTCAGCGCCCCTCTTGGGCAGTGAAGGGGGTGAGATGGAATTCTGATTCGGTCGTGTAGAAATTTAATTTTCTTCTAACGCAACCAGAGGACCTGGGAGGAATGCCATGAGCAAGAAGACGGAAGTTGAAGTGGCCGAGGTTTTCGGGAGAACCTTTGTGAAAGGAAACATACCGGAAATACACCCCGTCCGTTGCATGGGTTGCAGGCATTGCGTCAACCTTTGCAAGAAACTGGGGCCAAACGTCTTAGACATTGTCGACGGTATTGCCAAACCGGTACGCCCTCAGGACTGCATAGGCGATGGGGCTTGCATGTTGGCTTGCCCGACTAAGGCTATCTTTCTGATGAGCAAGTATGATCCGGCGTCACCGCCAGCGGCGATTTAGTGGCATCTGGATGCCGATAAAGGCAAGAATGGCCGAACGACCCGCATGAAGTAAGCGATCACGGGATGGTGGTCTTTGTCGTAGCGTCTCGGCCGAGGCGTTTCGATTTTCCAGGATTTGGACCTGGGGGAAGTCCTCTCGGCCGAAGCGGAGCCGGGGCCGACCCGATCTTGTTGAGACCGAACGGAACAAATAGACGGAACAGACCGATACCGTGACCGAGTGCGATATCCTGGAGGTTTTTGCCGGGGTTATGTGCGCCATTCGTACGGCTGGGGCCGGCTTCGCGGGTGGTCGAGTCCAGGGAAGATGCACGCAGAACGTGTGAGGCTCTCGGAATATAGGTTGACAGGCGCTGTAATAGAACATATGATATGATTGATTTTGGGCTCGACAAGGGCGAGTACGGAGACGAGGCCCGATGGGCAGTCCGCTTTCGGGTTTTTTTGTTGCCCATGGCAAGGATGCGAAAACCGGATCCCTTCGGCCCATACGGTGGCGATCCTCACGTCTTTGCGGGCCGTTGTCAAAATCGTTTGGGAGGTGTGCGATATGATCTGCGGGACCATCAAGGCCGGTATGGAGTGCATCTTCATGAAGAAGGGAGGTTGCGCGTACAACGGCGGACATTGCCACCCAGTGGTCGAGCAGTGCGGGGATTGCCAAAGGATCATGGAGCTCCCCACAGGGAGGTATTGCCTTTCCTTTCCCGAGCCCCAACTCAAATGGAACCGGGGGATATGCCCTTTGGCGACTCACGTCAAGCGAGAGTTCCAGGTGAGCGGCCGAAAGATAAACCCCCTCAAGGCCTCCAAGCGCGCTATCACCAACAGGGGGTGAAGCTCTCCCCGTGCCTCGATCATCCGATGGGGCCCTCCAAGGGTCCCATCGCTTTTCTGGCGCCGCCCTTCTCCCACCGCCTGAGCGATTGCCGCGCCTTCCGGTTGGCCGGATGTCACACCTTTAGCCTGCTCTCTGTCGACCGCTCAAGTGCGTTGATAGTCTCACGCCCTATTCTGCATAGCTATCCTTTTGCATGAGGAGGAAAAGGACGTGTTCAGGCCACACTGGTTGCTGATGGCGATTCTCGGCATGGCTGTGTCGGGGCTCCTGACCGAGGCAGCCTCGGTCCAGGCCCAGACGAAGGCCATCGTTCTCGCCACCACCACCAGCACCCAGGACTCGGGGCTCTTGGATCTGCTCGTCCCGCTCTTTGAGAAAAGGACGGGCCTTTTCGTGAAAACCATAGCGGTGGGCTCCGGCCAGGCCATGGCCATGGGGGAAAGGGGAGAGGCGGATGTCCTCCTAGTCCACTCCCCAGAGGCCGAGAGAAAGTTCATGGACGAGGGCTTCGGCCTCGACCGGAGGCTCGTCATGCACAACGACTTCATCATTGTCGGTCCCTCCGAGGATCCGGCAAAGATCAGATGAGTGAGGACGGCCAAAGATGCCCTCCACAAGATCGCCTCGGCAAAGGCACTGTTTCTCTCAAGGGGCGACGAGTCAGGGACCCATGCCAAGGAGAAGGCTGTCTGGAAGGCAGCGGGGATCCCCCCCGAGGGTGAAAAATGGTACCAGCAGACCGGCCAAGGCATGGGGCAGACCCTCAACGTGGCCTCAGAGAAAAAGGGCTACACCCTGACGGATCGAGGTACCTATCTGGCCCTCAAGAGGAATCTGGCCCTCGAGACCCTCGTCGAGGGCGATGCCATCCTGCTCAACGTCTATCACGTGATCCAGGTCAGTCATGCCAAGTGGCCCAAAGTGAATGCCTCGGGGGCCAAGGCCTTCGCCGATTTCTTGGTATGTGCCGAGGCACAGGCAATGATCCGGAGCTTTGGAGTGGACAAGTATGGATCCCCCCTCTTCTTCCCTGATGCCGGCAAAAAGCTAGAGGAGCTGGGCAGATAGATGGATCTCATCGTGGAAGGACTGCGCAAGGCCTTTTGGCTCCTGGTCACCTTGGACCCCGAGGTGATACGGATCACCCTCTTGTCCCTTCGGGTCTCGGGGACGGCCACCCTCCTGAGCCTGACGGTCGGCGTCTCCCTCGGAACGGCGATCGGGCTCTCACAGTTCCACGGAAGGGGGATTCTCGTCAGCATCGTGAACACCGGCATGGGCCTTCCGCCGGTGGTGGTGGGCCTGTTCGTCACCGTGTTGGTGTGGAGAAACGGACCCCTGGGCTTTCTCGGGATCCTCTATACCCCGACGGCCATGATCATCGCCCAGGCCATCATCGCCACGCCTATCATCATGGGGATCTCCCTGGCGGCCATCCAGCAGCTACCCGTTGAACTGCGGCTCCAGATCCTCGCCCTGGGTGCAACCCGCCTGCAGATGGCGTGGGTCCTGGCCAAGCAGGCCAGGCTCCCTCTGCTGGCGGCGGTGATGGCCGGATTCGGAGGGGTGATCTCGGAGGTCGGTGCATCCATGATGGTGGGTGGCAATATCAAGGGTTACTCCCGCGTCCTGACCACGGCCACGGTGATGGAGACCAGCCGAGGGAACTTCGATATGGCCATCGCCCTGAGCGCCATCTTGCTCCTTTTGGCCTACCTGATCACCATCGCCCTCACCTACGTGCAGCAGCGAGGCCGGCCATGAGGAGTTCTATCATGCCGCTTGTGCAGCTCGCAGACCTCAGGGTAGAGCGCAAGGGAGGCTTTGCGCTGGATATCCCGTCCCTCGAGATCGGCCGAGGCGAGATCCTCTCCCTGCTCGGGCCCAACGGCTGCGGCAAGACCACGCTCCTATTGGCCATCGCCGGCCTACTACCGCGGCGCTCAGGGGAGATACTCTTCGACGGGGAGAGGCTCCCGCGGGCCCTCTTTCCTCTGCGTTGTCGGAGGAGGATCGCCATGGTCTTTCAGGAATCCCTCCTCCTCGACGCTACGGTCTGGGACAACGTGGCCATGGGTTTGCGGTTCAGAGGAGTGGGGAGGAACGCGATGGTCGACAAGGTCACGGAGAACCTTGAGCGGTTCCGCATAGCCCCCCTTCGCGACAGGCCGGCCCGCGCACTCTCCGGCGGAGAGGCCCGCAGGACCAGCCTCGCCAGGGCCTTTGCAGTCGAGCCGGAACTCTTGTTGCTCGACGAGCCGTTCGCCTCGCTGGATCTGCCCAGCCGGGAGGCACTGGTGGAGGATCTCGAGGAAGCGCTGCGGAGGACAAGAACAACGGCGGTCTTGGCGACCCACGACAGGACAGAGGCCCTGAGGCTCTCGGATCGGATGGCGGTGATGGATGCAGGGCGGATCCTCCAGATCGGCCCTCCAGAGCGAGTGATGGATTGCCCGGCCGGTGCATTGGTGGCTTGCTTCATGGGGGTGGAAAACGTTTCACCCGGCAGGGTCGTGGCGCGGAAAGAGCCTCGGCTGGTCGTATCGGTGGCCGGCCACGAGATAGAGGCCTTGGGGGAGTTATCGGTGGGGACGGAGGTGACCGTGTCCCTCCGGCCCGAAAAGGTCATCCTTTCCCCCTGTGATGGCCATCAGGACAACGACCTTCCGATGCGCATCCAGAGGATCGTCCCCATGGGGCCTTATCACCGGGTCTACCTCAGCGGTCCGTTCCCCCGCGTGGCCATCGTGAGCCACCGCGACATGGAGGAGCAGCGACTGCGGATCGGGCAGGTGGTGCGCGTCTCTTTCGAGGCGTCCAAGGTTCACCTTTCCCCTTGACCGGCGGGGCCATGTCTGATACTTTCGGTGGCCGACGTGGCCGTTCGAGCAAAGGCACCACAGGAGACGCCATGGATCTCTTTCAGGAGTTGGCAACCGCGCCGTTGGAGACCGTAGCCCCCGGGATCAAGCGGTTCATCTTCACACTGAACCACGTGATGTGTGTCTATTACGAGATCGACCCGGGCGTGCGTGTGGCGGAACACGCCCACCCCCACGAGCAGATGGGATTCCTGATCCAGGGTAAGTGCCTGTGGCGAATCCAGGGCCAGGAAAGACCCCTGGAGGCCCCTGCCCTTTACCGCATACCGTCTTTGGAACCCCACGAGCTCGAGAGCGTCGGGGACGAGAGGGTCCTGGTCCTAGACATATTCTCCCCCATCCGCGAGGACTTCCTCACGGGAGAACCCCCCTCGTACATGAGGTGAAGCCCTTCGCCATATATCCACGGCCCAAGACATTTGTTTGACACCATAGGCCGTAACTGCTAGAATTTTTTGAAAAACCGGTGGGGAAATCGTGCCATGGATCCAATGGCGACGCGTCTGTTTCCGGATCTGGAGGAGGCCATCGGGCACAGCTTCCTCAACCCTCAGCTCCTGGAGACGGCACTGACCCACAGGTCCTACGTCAACGAGCACCCCCACAAGGGTTTGAAGAGCAACGAAAGGTTGGAGTTCCTCGGGGACGCTGTGCTGGACCTGGCCGTCAGCCACCTCCTCATGGAGCTCCACCCGGAGGAGCCGGAGGGGGTCCTTTCCAAGTGGAGGTCCTCCCTGGTCAAGGAAAAATCCCTGGCGCAGAAGGCCCGCGCCCTTGGACTCGGCTCGCACTTGCTCCTCGGCAAGGGCGAGGAGAGGACTCGGGGAAGGCAGAAGAACTCCCTCCTCGCCGATGCCTACGAGGCGGTGCTGGCCGCAGTCTACCTGGATGGGGGGTTCGCGAAGGCCTTGGAGGTGATCCGGGTCCAGTTCCACAAGGAGATGGTGGAACGGCCGTGGGGGCTCGCGGAGGACGACTTCAAGACGAGACTGCAGGAATACACCCAGTCGCTCTTGAGGGTGACCCCTCGCTACAGGCTCATCCGTGCCGAGGGCCCGGACCACGACAAACGCTTCGAGGTGGAGCTCGACCTGGGAGGAGACCTCAAGACGGTGGGGACAGGGAAGAGCAAGAAGGAGGCGGAGCAGCACGCCGCCATGAAGATGCTCGAGAGGTTGCTGGCCGGGGAGGGCATCCCCTCTGCGCAAGGATCGTAGAGAATCCCCATTGTCATCCTCCATGGCTTCGGGATGGAAAAGGAAATATACCGTTCGGGCTACATCGCCATCGTGGGCCGTCCCAATGTGGGCAAATCCACTCTCCTGAACAGGCTCCTCCAGTACAAGCTGGCCATCACCTCCCCCAAGCCGCAGACCACCAGGAACCGCATCCTGGGGATCAAGACCCTGCCCAACGCCCAGATGCTCTTCGTGGACACCCCGGGGATCCACAGGGCCGACAGGCCCCTCGACCGGTACATGACCAGAGAGGCCGTGAGCGCCTCGGCCGATGTGGATTTGGTCCTAATGCTGGTGGAGGCCGACGGGTCGAGCCGCAAGGATGACGAATACATCATCGAGAACCTGAGGAAGACCCGCAGGCCGGTCATCCTCGCCATAAACAAGATCGACAATGTCCCGAAACCTTCCCTGCTCTCCCTCATGGGGCACTACGCCGGGCGTTATCCCTTCGAGGCCCTGATCCCCATCAGCGCCCTGACCGGCGACGGGGTGGACATCCTGGAAAAGGAGATCATCAACCGCCTCCCGCCCGGACCTCAGTATTTCCCCGAGGACCAGATCACGGACGTGTCCGAACGATTCCTGGCCGCCGAACTGGTGCGGGAGAAGGTATTCAACATGTGCGGTGAGGAGATCCCCTACGCCGTGGCAGTGGTGGTGGAAGAGTTCCAAGAGAGGGAACCTCCGAGGCCGACTTTCATCAGGGCCACCATCTATGTGGAGAAGGAGTCCCAAAAGGGGATATTGATCGGCGCCCAGGGGAGGATGCTCAAGAAGATAGGCAAGGCCGCCCGGGAAGACCTCGAGATGCTCACGGGCCGTCCGGTCTATCTCGAATTGTGGGTGAAGGTGGAGAAGAACTGGTCAAAGAATGAGAGGACACTTCGAAAAATGGGGTATCGTTGAAGTCGACTGTCCATGGTCAGTAGTCAGTGGACCGTCGAGAGACCCCGACAGGAAAAGACAACGGACCGCGGACGACGGACCATGGACACTTCCATGAAGCCCATCGTGGCCATAGTGGGCCGCCCCAACGTGGGCAAGTCCACCCTGTTCAACAGGATCTGCGGCGAGCGAAGATCCCTCGTGGACGACGTGCCGGGTGTGACCCGCGACAGGCTTTACAACGAGGCGGTATGGAACGGCAAGGCCTTCATCGTAGTGGACACCGGTGGGTTCGAGCCCGCTTCCCGAGAACCGCTTCTGGCCCTCGTGAGGGGACAGACCGAGCTGGCCATCGAGGAGGCGGACTCGATCCTCTTTCTCATGGACGCCAGGGACGGTCTCACCCCCTCGGACCGGGAGACCGCGGCACTGTTGCGCAGGACCTCCAAGCCCGTCTTCTATGTGGTGAACAAGGTGGATGGAGAGAGGCACGAAGCCCTGACCTTGGCCTTCTACGAGCTGGGGGTGGAACGCATCTACGCCATCTCGGCGAGATACGGGAGGGGGGTCCCCGAGCTCCTCGACCAGATCACCGCAGGGTTCCCCGAAGGGATAGCCGTCCCTGAGGGGCAAAGGGATGTGATCAGGGTGGCGGTGGTGGGCAGGCCCAACGTGGGCAAGTCCTGCCTCGTCAACAGGCTTCTGGGCAAGGAGCGCTCCTTGGTCAGCCCGATCCCCGGGACCACGCGCGATTCGGTGGACTCCGAACTCCGCTGGCACGGCAAGCGTTTCTCATTGGTGGACACGGCCGGGATAAGGCGCAAGTCCCGCACCCGCCTCCCCCTGGACAGGTACTGCGCCATAAAGGCCCTCAAGAGCATAGAGCGATGCGATGTGGCCGTGCTCCTGGTGGATGCCACCGAGGGGGTCACGGATCAGGATGCGAGCATCGGGGGATACATCGTCGAGAGGGGGCGCGGCTGCGTGATCCTGCTGAACAAGTGGGACCTCATCCCCAAGGACGACCGAACCCTGGGGCAGTACCTGGAACGAATTCGGCATGGCCTCCCGCACTTGGACTTCGCCCCGGTGCTCTCCGTCTCCGCTCACACGGGATTGAGGGTGAGACGCCTCCTCGAATTGGTGGAGCGGGTCCAAGGCTCCTGCCACCGCAGGGTCCCGACCCCGGCGCTCAACCGTCGTTTCGGCGAATGGGTCTCCCGGAATCCCCCGCCCATGCACCGGGGAAGGAGGGTCAGGCTCTACTACATGACCCAGCCCCAGGTGGCGCCTCCCACCTTCGTGGCGTTCAGCAATTCCCCTGAGGCGATCCCCGATGCCTACCGCCGTTACCTGGTCCGCATGATCAGGGAGGAGTTCGATTTCGTCGGGGCCACCATCCGCCTGGAGGTCCGGGAGAGATCCAAAGGGAGCAAGTGAGTCGGTGGATGGAGCGAGGTTTGACAAGACGCAGAGCTTCATGGTACAGGAGATTCGCTCCGATCCGAAGGAGAGGCCTTGTCCCGGGGCAACTCCCCTGCGGCACGCCCCCCGGGGCGGGGTGAAAGACGGAACAGACAGGAGGTGCGAAGATGAGAAAGGTAGGAGCCTTGATCCTGGTCGTCTCCCTTTGCACGATTCTCTGGGCCATGCGGGCCTCGGCGGCGGACGAATGGGGGGAGATCGTCATCCCCAAGGACTCCCCCATCAAGATCGGCCTCGGGGCAATGCTTTCCGGTTCGTATGCCACCCTGGGCATAGACATCAGAAACGGGGCGGAGATGGCCATCGCAGAGAAGGGGACCCTCCTGGGACGCAAGATCGTGCTCCAGGCCGAGGACGATCAGTGCGAGGGCGCCCCCTCAGTGGCCATAGCCGAGAAGTTCTGCAACGATCCCATCCTGGTGGGGGTCGTGGGTTACATGTGCAGCGGCGGCTCCATACCCGCCTCGGACGTGCACAACAAATACAAGGTCGTGATGATCTCCCCCTCCTCCACCAGTTTGGAGCTGACGGCCCGCGGCATCCCTATATTTTTCAGGACCTGCTGGAACGACAAGATCCAGGGCAAGGCGGCCGCGGACTTCGCCCTCAAGAGCAAGTGGACCAAGGTGGCCGTGCTCCACGACAAGAGCGCGTACGGCCAGGGGCTCGCCGAAGAGTTCAGGCGTAACCTGGAGAAGGGCGGGGGAGAGGTGGTGGCCTTCGAGGGACTGACCAGGGGGGACAAGGATTTCACCCCGGTGCTCACGAAGATCAAGCCGCTGAACGTCCAGCTGGTCTATTTCGGCGGCATGGCCGCCGAGGGGTCCCTCGTGGTGCGCCAGATGAGGCGAATCGGGATCAAGGCCAAGTTCCTGAGCGACGACGGCTGCTACACGGAGAAGGATTTCATCCAGGCAAGCGGAAAGGCTGCCGAGGGGGCATTCGTGACCTATGCCAAGACGCCCGAGGCCGCGGCCTTCGCCGATTGGGTCAAGAGGTTCGAGGCCAAGTACGGGCCGCGCCAGACCTTCTCCCCCCAGGCCTACGACGCCGCCAAGATCCTGATGATGGCCGTGGAAAAGGTGGCGCAGAAGAAGGAGGACGGCGGCATCGTCATCGGCAAGAAGGCCCTCAGGGACGCCGTGGCAGCCACCCAGTACGAGGGGGTCACAGGGACGATCACCTTCGACCAGTACGGGGATCGGACGGGATCCGTGGTGGCGGTGAACAAGGTCGTATGCGACAAGGGCAAGTGCTCCTTCAAGGAAGTGAAATAGGCGGGAGATGTCCCTCGTCCCGTCGCCTGAGGTGATCGCGGACCAGGTCCTCAACGGCCTGACCATCGGCGGGATCTATGCCTTGATCGCGCTGGGGTACACCCTCGTCTACGGGATCCTGTTCATGATCAATTTCGCCCATGGCGAGATCTTCATGTTCGGGTCCTTCGCGGGGTTCTTCATCCTCCACCAACTGGTGGAATCCGGGTTCGCTTCGACCAACCTGGCCCTCTCCCTTTTGGCGGCGTTCCTCGGGGCCATGCTCACCTCCTCGATCCTGGGGGTCATACTCGAAAGGGCCGCCTACAGGCCCTTGAGGAAGGCCCCCAGGCTCGCCCCACTGATAAGCGCCATCGGGGCCTCCATCTTTCTCCAGAACGTGATGATGCTGCTGGTCAAGGCCAGGATGCAGATATACCCAGATGTCTTCCCGGAAGGGATCATAGGGGTAGGCCCTGTCTCCGTCTCGTACTTCCAGGTCTTCATAATCCTCGGTTCGGTCCTGATGATGGTGGGCCTCTATCTCTTCATCAAGAAGACCAGGACTGGCAAGGCCATGAGGGCCGTGGCCGAGGACAAGGACACGGCCGCCCTGATGGGGATCGACGTTGACCGGATAATCGTGACCACCTTCGTCGTGGGCTCTGCCCTGGCCGCAGTGGCCGGGGTGATGGTGGGGATGTACTACACCCAGATCAACCACATGATGGGCTTTCTCCCGGGGATAAAGGCCTTCACCGCGGCGGTCCTGGGGGGGATCGGCAACGTGGCGGGGGCCATGCTGGGGGGTTACGTCCTGGGTCTGGCAGAGGCCCTAGGGGTACTGGTGCTCCCGGCACAGTACAAGGACGTCATCGCCTTCAGCCTCCTGGTCATGATCCTGGTATTCAGGCCCAGGGGGATCCTGGGGGAGGTGGTCTCGGAGAGGGCGTGATGAAGGACCCCGTCATCGGCCGGTGGATCGCGCGCCTCCGTCTCGTCCCGGCCTGGGCCTGGTACGCGGCCCTGATCGGTTCTGTGGCAGCACTCCCTCCCATCCTGGGGAACTACTGGACCCACGTCCTCGCCTACATCGGCATCTACATCATGTTGGGCATAGGGCTCAACGTGGTGGTGGGATTCGCCGGGCTTCTGGATCTCGGGTACGTCGCCTTCTATGCCATCGGGGCCTATACTTACGCCCTCTTTGCCTCCCCCCAGTTCGGCATCCACGTCCCCTTCTGGGTCATGATCCCGGCGTGCGTGGCCCTGGCCTCCCTGGGAGGGGTCCTCCTCGGGATCCCCGTCCTCAGGATGCGGGGCGATTACCTCGCCATCGTGACCTTGGGCTTCGGGGAGATCATCCGGATCGTCCTGAACAACCTGGACTCGGTCACCAACGGCCCCAAAGGGCTCTTGAGGATAGACCCGCCTTCCATCGGCTCCTTCCAGTTCACCACCCCGACCCATTATTATTACCTGATCCTGGCAGGCTGCCTCCTCTCCGTGTTCATCGCCCGCAGGCTCAACGACTCCCGCGTAGGCCGCGCCTGGATCGCCATGAGGGAGGACGAGGACGCCGCCTCCCTGATGGGCATAGATGTGCTCAAGTACAAGCTGATGGCCTTCGCCATCGGGGCCTCCTTCGCCGGGGTGGGGGGGATCATATTCGCCGCGCGCCAGGGCTCCATATTCCCCGACGACTTCTCCCTGATGGTCTCCATAAACGTCCTGTGCCTCATCATCATCGGCGGGATGGGGAGCATCCCGGGGGTGATCCTGGGGGCCGTGGCACTCATAGGGGTCCCGGAGGTCCTGAGGGCCGTGGCCCTTTACCGCATGCTCGCCTTCGGAGCGCTGCTCGTCATCATGATGGTCTTCCGCCCCATGGGTTTCATACCGTCCACCAGGAGGCGCCTCGAGTTGAGAGGGCAGGAGTGATCCGGCTCATGGCCCCGTTGCTGGAGATAAGAGGGCTCACGAAGCGCTTCGGCGGGCTCCTGGCTCTGGACGGTCTGGACCTGGTGGTGGAGGAGAGGACGATCGCCGGGCTCATCGGCCCCAACGGTGCAGGCAAGACCACCCTTTTCAACATCGTCACAGGCGTCTACCCGCCTGACGAGGGCTCCGTCCTCTTTCGCGGACGGGAGCTGGCCGGTGCCAGGAGTCACGAGATTACGGCCCTGGGGATCGCCAGGACCTTCCAGAACATCCGCCTCTTCCCCAACATGACCACATTCGAGAACGTCCTCGTGGGGCGGCACTGCCGCCTCAAGACAGGCATATGGGGTGCGATATCCAGGGGGCGTTGGACTCGCATCGAGGAGGCCCAGGCCCGCGAAAGGGCCATGGAGCTCCTCGATTTCGTGGGACTGGCCCAGAGGCGGGATCTCCTTGCAGGATCCCTGCCCTACGGCGATCAGCGCCGCCTGGAGATCGCCAGGGCCCTGGCCACGGATCCAAGGCTCCTCCTGCTGGACGAGCCCACGGCCGGGATGAACCCCCAGGAGACCGTCTCCCTGATGCACCTGGTGAAGAGATTGACAGGGGAGTTCGGTTTGACGATCATCCTCATAGAGCACGACATGCGGGTGGTCATGGGCATATCGGACCGCATCACGGTGCTGGACTACGGGGTCAAGATAGCCGAAGGACCCCCGGGCGAGATCCAGAGGGACCCCAAGGTCATAGAGGCGTACCTCGGCCGTCGCTCGTGGCCCTCGCGGGCGGCGGTGCTCGGACCCCAGGGCTCTCCACCTCGGCACTGACGCACCTGCGGCGAGGGGCGAGGGGCGATGGCGGCCCGATGGGCCCGGGTGTGCGGATCCCTTTGGGAAAAGGCCTCCAGCTCGGACTCGGCCGGGAGGAAAGCAAGTGGTCACGGGGGGTGGCGGCATTTCTCTCCGCTTCAAGTCTTCGGCGCTTGATTTTCCGAAGGATTCGGCCTTCGGGGGATGCTTGCCCCCTCCCCCGGTCGGCCTCAGCTTCGCTTCGGCCGAGAGGGCTTCCCCCAGGTCCGAATCCTGGAAGATCGAAGCGCCTCCGCCAAGCCGCTCCGAGAAACGCCGCCACCCTGTGATCACTCAGGGAGGAAAAGAGGTGTACAAATGGCCGATTCTTCCCCGCCCGTAAAGACCACGCCCCCGGCAGAGGAAGCCCTCCCTGAGGGAGGGGCCGCTTCACGACGCCCCCCCCTCGATCCGGAGGAGATCGCCTCTCTTTTCGACGACATCGACGAGGTCGTCTACCTTTCGGACCCGAGGACCTACGAGGTGGTCTACGTCAACGAACACGTGAAAGAGCTCCTGGGGAAAGACCCCACAGGCGGGCTCTGCTACAAGGAGTTCCAGGGTCTGGAAGGCCCGTGCCCCTTCTGCACCAACGAGGTGATCCTCCAGCTGAAGGGGCGGCCTTACAAGTGGGAACATCACAATCTTGCCCTCGACAGGCACTACGCCATCACCGACCGGATCGTCGCTTGGCCCGATGGAAGAGAGGTCAGATTCGAGATCGCCATCGACATAACCGAGCGCAAGCGACTGGAACTTGCCGTGAGGGAAAGCGAGGAGAAGTACCGGAGCCTGGTGGAGAACTCGCTCCAGGGGGTGCTGGTCCTCCAGGACTTCCGCATCGTCTATGCCAACAAGAAGTGCGAGGAGATCACAGGGTATACCGTCGAGGAGCTCCTCTCCCTCCCGCCGGAGAAGGTTGTAAACGTAATACACCCCGACGACCAGGCCCTGGTCTGGGGGAGGTTCAGGGAACGCCTGGAGGGAAAAGAAGTCCCTCCCTATTACGAGTATCGGGGAATGCGCAAGGATGGATCGGTCAGATGGATCGAGATGTTCGCCAGCCGCATCGAATACGAGGGCAGGCCCGCTGTGCAGGCGGCCTTGGTGGACGTCACCCAGCGGAAAAAGGCGGAGGATGAGCTTCGCAGGAGCGAGGAGAGATACCGCCTCGTGGTGGAAAACGCCCGGGACGGTATCCTCGTGCTCCAGGACGGGGTGATCCGCTTCGCGAACCAAAGGGCCACAGAGGGCACAGGCTTCACAAAGGAGGAGATCCTCTCACGGCCTTTCCTGGAATTCGTCCACCCCGAGGACAGAAAGACGGTGGGCGACTACTACGCCAGGAGGCTCCGGGGCGAGGGGGCACTCCCAACCACCTGTTCGTTTCGCGCCTTCTACAAGAGAGGCAACGAGCCCCGATGGCTCGAGATCAGCGCCATCCCTATCACCTGGGAAGACAGGCCTGCTGTGCTGGCCTTTCTGAGGGACATCACCCGTGCCAAGAAAACCGAAGAAGAGAAGACGGCCCTTCAGGAGCAGTTCCTGCAGGCGCAGAAGATGGAGGCCATCGGGAGGCTGGCGGGCGGGGTCGCCCACGACTTCAACAACCTCCTGACGGTGGTCAAGGGGACGTCCCAGCTCTGCCTTTTGGACCTCAGGGAGGGCGATCCCCTGAGGAAGAAGATGGAGGAGATAATCGCGGCCGCGGACAGGGCCGCTTCCCTCACCCAGCAGCTCCTGGCCTTCAGCAGGAAACAGGTCATGGAGGTGATGGTCATCGATCTCAATGAGATCGTCCGGGGGCTGGAGACGATGTTGCGCAGGGTCATCGGGGAGGATATCGAGCTTTCCATCTTCCTCCAGGAAGGGATCGGTATGGTCAAGGCGGACCCGGCACAGATCGAGCAGGCCATCATGAACATCGTCGTGAATGCCAGGGATGCCATGCCGGGAGGAGGCAAGCTCACCATCGAGACGGCCAACGTGGATCTGGACGAGGAGTACGCGAGGCTGCATGTGGGGGCTCAGCCCGGCCCCCACGTCCTTTTGTCGATAACCGACACCGGCTGTGGGATGGCACCGGATGTAAAAAAACGGGTCTTCGAGCCGTTCTTCACCACAAAGGAGATGGGCAAGGGCACCGGGTTGGGTCTTTCCACGGTCTATGGGATCGTGAAGCAGAGCGGAGGGAACATCTGGGTCTACAGCGAGCCCGGTCAGGGGACGACCTTCAAGATCTACCTCCCCCGGGTGTCGGAGGCCGTCGATGAGAGGAAGGGAAGGGCCTCCACAGGGCTTCCTCGGGGAAGCGAGACGATCCTCGTCGTGGAGGACGAAGAGCCCGTGCGGCAGCTCGCCGTGAGGATGCTGAAGAAACTGGGCTACAAGGTCCTGAGCGCACCCGACGGGCCGAAAGCCGTCGCGCTTTGCGAGGGGTACAGGGAGCCCATCGACCTCATCCTGACGGATGTCGTGATGCCGGAGATGGGGGGCCGCGAGGCGGTGGAGAGGCTCCAGGGGATTCACCCGGAGGCCAAGGCCCTTTACATGTCGGGTTACACGGACAACGTGATCGTCCACCATGGGGTACTGGACAGGGGTACCAAGTTCATCCACAAGCCCTTCACCTTAGAGGGCTTGGCCGGGAAGGTGAGGGAGGTCCTGGACGAGTGAAGGGGTGATGCGGCCAAGGGCAGCTCTTGGATATGGCCCCTGGATGGAGAGGGCCTTATGGAGATCCTGAAGGTCGATGGCATACATACCTATTACGGCGTGATCCACGCCCTCCAGGGGGTCTCCCTCACGGTCCGCCAGGGGGAGATCGTGACCCTTATAGGTGGCAACGGGGCGGGAAAGAGCACGACCTTGAGGACCATCTCCGGCCTGCTCAGGCCCAAGGAGGGTGCGATATACCTGAAAGGGGAGCGGATCGACGCCCTCCCCCCCCACCGGATCGTGGCCAAAGGGGTCTGCCAGTCCCCGGAGGGGAGGAAGGTATTCACCAGGCTCACCGTGGAGGAGAACCTGGAGATGGGGGCCTTTGTACGAGGGGACAAGGCCGGGATCCGCCGCGATATGGAGAGGGTCTACTCCTTGTTTCCAAGGCTGAAAGAGCGCAGGACTCAGGTCGCCGGGACCTTGAGCGGTGGGGAGCAGCAGATGCTCGCCATCGGCCGGGCCCTGATGGCCAGGCCGCAGCTCCTCCTGCTGGACGAGCCCTCCATGGGGCTCGCTCCGGTGGTCGTGGACACCATCTTCGAGGTCATATCCGAGATAAACTCGCAGGGCACGGCGATCCTGCTGGTGGAGCAAAACGCCCAGATGGCTTTCCTCGTTGCCAGGCGCGGCTACGTGCTGCAGTCGGGCAGGATCGCCCTGGAGGACACGGTGGAGAACCTCATGGAGGACGAGACGGTGCGGAGGCTCTACCTGGGCGAGGAGCCTCCATGCGTGTGAGTGCCGCGGCGGGGCGGCTCGGGGCCCTTTTGGGCCTCATCGCCCTGCACTGCTGCTCCCTTCTCGACGGGGCGGCGGGATCCGGCCCTCCGGTGGTCCGCCAGGACGAACCGATCCGCATCGGTATAGCGACCCTCCTTTCGGGCCAGGAGGCCTTCCTGGGCCACGAGATCGTGGAGGGGGCCGAGGCCTTCGTGAAGGATCGGCAGACCATCCTCGATCATCCCATAACGCTGCTCCCCCTGGACGATGGATGCGATCCGGCCTCTGCCGTGGAACGGGCCGAACGGTTCTGCTCCATGGACCCGAGGCCGGTGGCGGTGGTGGGATACATCTGTTCTTCCTCGGCCATCGAAGCGGCCAAGGTACATGCCCGGTGCGGGTTGCCCGTTCTGAACGTCAGTTCCTCGGACCCTCTCCTCACGGAGCAGGGCTCGGGCTGGGTGCTGCGCCTGTGGGCCTCTCACAGGAACCAGGGGATCCCGGTCTCGAGGTGGGCGCAGACCAAGGCCTTTCGCCAGATCCTCCTCCTGCACGAGGGGGACCCGGCCTCTGCGGCCATCGTCAAAGGGGCCCAGGAGGCCCTCTTCAAGCTCTCCCCCCGGCCCCACCTGCGCGTTGCCTCGAGGGAGGAATCCGCCCGGAGCGCTGGCAAACTGCTTCAGGCCAAGGACCCCTTTCACCTGGTCTTCTACGTGGGCGAAGGGTGGGACTTGGCGGATCTCTGGAGGGGCCTGCCCAAGTCCTTGCTCAACGTCCCATGGCTCCTGGATGCGAGGGCAGTGGCCGCCTTCAGGCCGTCGAAGGACGAGCCTCAACCCAAGGACATCTACTCCGTGTCCTTCCCTCCCCCCTCAGGCGATCCTCGTCGGCCGGATTTCCTCTACTTCCGGGGGAGGTTCGGCGAGCCCGGCTACTACACCCTCGTGGCCTACGACGCCCTGGCCGTCCTGGCCGACGCCCTGCAGCGATCGGGGAGGAAGCTCGGCGAGGGGACCTGCTGGGAGCCCGGGGCGGTGCTCAAGGCCCTGCGGGAGACCAGGATCGAGGGTTTGACCGGCCCCATCTCCTTCGACGTGCAGGGGGACAGAAAGGACATCCCCGTCCAGATCCGGCATTGGAAGGGGAGTCGGTGGGAACCGGTGTGGGAGGGAAAGACCCATTAGCCGGCCCCCCGTCACTTGTCCGTGGGCCGCAACGTAAGTGATCACGGGGTGGCGGCGTTTCTCGGAGCGGCTTGGCGGAGGCGCTTTGATTCTCGAGGATTTGGACCTGGGGGAAGCCCTCTCGGCCGAAGCAAAGCTGAGGCCGACCGAGGGAGGGGGCAAGCATCCCCCCGAGGCCAAATCCTTTGGAAAATCAAGCGCCGGAGACGTGAAGCGAAGAGAAACGCCACCACCCCCTGTGACCAATTGCGCCGCAACAGCTGACAATGCCGCGTCTCATCCAGACGAAACAGACGGAATAGACGAGACAGACGGAACAGACCAGATATGCGAGGAGGGTTTCTTGATTTTTGAGGCCAACCTTGGTATAAGACCCGGAACACCTGTCAGACCGACCCGCTGGAGAGACCCATGCCCCACAAGATCCTGGTCGTGGACGACGAACCTCACATCCGGGACACACTGGAGAAGGGCCTGACGATGATGGGCTATACCTGCCGCACCGCCAAGGACGGTGAAGAGGCCCTGGAGCGTCTGGCTTCGGAGTTCTTCGACATCGTTATCGCCGATATCCGAATGCCTCACATGGACGGCATGGCGCTCCTGAGGACGATCCGGCAGGAGCACCGCGACGTGGACGTCATAATGATGACAGGATTCGGCGAGGAGCACACATACATGGAGGTCATAGAGGCCGGGGCCACGGACTTCATCGCCAAGCCCTTCCGGTACGAGGAGCTCCAGGCCAAGGTCAAGCGCGTCTCCAGGGAGAGGACCCTCAGGGCGGAACTCCTTTACCTCTCCTTGCACGACAGCCTCACGGGCCTCTTCAACCGCCGATTTCTCTATCAGAAGCTCCAGGAGGAGGTGGAGCGGGCCAAGCGGCAGAGGCGCGACCTCGCCATGATCATCATGGACGTGGATCATTTCAAGGAATACAACGACCTCAGGGGGCACCTCGAGGGGGATCAGCTCCTGGCCGGCCTCTCGCAGATCCTCACTTCTTCCATCCGCCAGAACGTGGACACGGTTTACAGGTATGGAGGCGACGAGTTCGCCATCCTCCTCATTGAGGCGGACATCTCTCAGGCCCGCAGCATCGCAGAGCGCATCAGACGCGCCTTCGAGGCCAAGAAGATCGACCACTGCACCCTCAGCCTCGGTGTGGCGCAGCTTCTGCCCAATGGGAGCCCGGAAGACCTCATCCGAACGGCGGACGAGGCCATGTACAGGGCCAAGAGGGCCGGCGGAAACCGTGTGGAGGAGGCAGGCCTTTCAACACCCGCCCCGTGACATGGGGGGCATGCAAAGGGCCCTCCTCATGATCCTGGTCGATGGGATAGGGATAGCGCAGCCGGGGGCGTCCGATCCCCTGCGCCGGGCCTGTGCGTTCTTTCGAGGCCTGCGCCCCGACGGCCCCGTCCCTCTCCCCGCAGGGGGGTGGGCCGCCCCTGCCCGCGCCGATATGGGCCTGCCGGGGCTCCCCCAGAGCGCCACGGGTCACACGGCCATCCTCACCGGCATCAACGCCGCTCAGCTCCTGGGCAGACACCTCCCCGGTTTCCCAACGGTCACGCTGAAGGCCATGATTCGCGGCGGGAACCTGTTTCGGAGGCTCGCACAGTGCGGGAGGAGGGCCCTGTACGTGAACGCCTATCGGCCGGTCCACCCGCTGGCCGTAAAAAGAGGGTTGCGCAGCGCTGCCGCCATGGCCGCCGAGGACAACGGCCAGAGGCTCCTCGGCGTCCGCGACATCCTGGAGGGGCGGGCGCTCCATCACGACTTCACCAACACGGTCCTCATCCGCCACGGAGAACGGCTCCCACGCTATACACCGCGTCATGCGGGGAGGCTCCTGGGGCGGATGGCCGGGGCCCTGGACCTGGGCTTCTTCGAGTACTTCCTCACCGACCTGGCCGGCCACGCACAGGACACGGACGAGGCCCGCAAGCAGGTCAGCAGGATCGGGGAGTTCCTGGAAGGCGTCTTGGAGGAGACCGACCTCCGCCACACCAACATCCTGGTCTGCAGCGACCACGGAAACCTGGAGGACCTTTCGGTGCGAACCCACACCAGGAACCCGGTCCCTCTCCTCGTGTGGGGCCCCGGGGCCGA
>Ga0068707_1000967_pt1 | contig 19741 bp, 16 predicted proteins | sample YNPNPMetaG_FD_66600 | JGI IMG/M metagenome (GOLD analysis project Ga0068707, IMG submission 66600) | Anoxygenic and chlorotrophic microbial mat microbial communities from Yellowstone National Park, USA - YNP NP MetaG | ecosystem: Environmental > Aquatic > Thermal springs > Hot (42-90C) >...
CGCCCCGCTTGGCGCAGGCAGGGCGGAGGCGCTTTGATTCTCCAGGATTTGGACCTGGGGTCCGCCTCAGGCGGATCCGGCCGAAGTTGAGCTGAGGCCGACCGAGGTAGGGGGCAGGGACCTGCCTGTGCGCCGCACGCAGACAGGTCCCCCGGAGGCCAAGTCCCTCGAAAATCCGGCCCTGTGCACCTGACGATCCCGTGTTATGTTCAGACCGGACAAGCGAAACGGACGAGACAGACCATGACCAATTGCTCCCGAAGGTGTGAGGCCAAGGGACATGGGGCTGCCCACCCCCCAGGGGTGACGTCCTTCCTTGACCGCGGTGGGAGTTCGGCTATAATAGGCTCTTGTGGAGAGCAAGGATATGGGGGGCCAGGCGGGATGGAGCTGGCCCCTCGCTTTTCTTTGCGAAGGATCTGCCAAAGGAGGGGCGCATGGAAAAGGTCCCGATAACCAAGCAAGGGTACGACCGGCTCTGCCAGGAGCTGGAGCACCTGCTCACCGTGGAGCGCCAGAAGAACGCCGGGGACATCCGCAGGGCCAGGGAGTTCGGGGATATATCGGAAAACGCGGAGTACAGCGCCGCCAAGGAGCAACAGGCCTTCCTCAACGGCAGGATCAAGAAGCTCCAGGAGATGCTGGCCACCTCCGAGATAGTCCCCACGGATGGCCTGCCCAAGGATCGGGTGGTCTTCGGGGTCACGGTCAAGGTCCAGGAGCTGGACACGCGGAAGGTCGGGACCTATCAGCTCGTCGGACCGTACGAGTCCGCACCGGAAAAAGGGCTTCTGTCCGTGACCTCCCCCATCGGGAGGGCCCTAGTGGGCAAGGAAGAGGGAGATGTCATCGAACTGAGGACCCCTGGCGGGATCAAGGAGATCGAGATCCTGGAGATCTTGTCCTGATGAGGTCAACCCACCGTTGGGATAGAGGGGGCCAGATCTTCACCGGGCGCGCACAAAGAGGTGATAGGCCATGAGGGTGAGAGACCCGGGCAAGATATGCGACGGTCTTTGGTGTTTGGGCCGCGAGGAGTCGAGGGTCTATCTCCTGGAGGGTCGCGACGCCTCCATGATCATAAGCGGCGGGGTGAGCTACATAGTCCCGGAGGTGCTTCGCCAGATGGAGCGCTTCGCCATCGAGGAGCGAAGGATCGCCAAGCTGCTCATCCTTCACTCCCATTTCGACCATGTTGGTATCGTCCCGTTCTTCAAGCGACGGCATCCCGACATGGAGATCTGTGCCTCGGCCCGCGCCTGGGAGGTCCTGCGGATGCCAAAGGCCATCGAGACCATCAACCAGTTCAGCCGGATGGTAGCCGCCAGGATGGATATGGAAGAGGCCTGCTCCTCGTACGACCTGGAGTGGAGGGACGATATCACGGGACGGACCGTCTCCGACGGTGAGGTCCTTGACCTGGGCGACATCCATGTGCAGATCCTCGAGACCCCCGGACACTCCTCCTGCTGCCTGGCGGCGTATGTTCCCCTTTTGAAGGCACTCTTCCCATCGGACGGGGCGGGGATACCTTTCAAGGAGACCATCGTCGCGGCGGGCAACTCGAACTACACTCAGTACCAAAGGAGTCTCGAGAGGTTGGGGGGCCTGGATGTGCGCTATCTTTGCGCCGACCACTACGCCCACATAGTGGGGCAAGAGGCCAGGGATTTCATATCGCGGTGCTTGGAGGTGGCCGAGGAAAACCGGGCCGAGATGGCAAAGGTCTACGGCAGGACCAGGGACGTGGAGGCCGCAGCCAGGGAACTCAACGCCAGATTCCATGCGGAACACCCGGACTACTTCTTGTCACCCGAGATCTTCGAGGGGATCTACAGACAGATGGTGCGCCACATTGCGAAATCCCTTGAAGGGACGTGATTTTTTCCCTTGACATTCATGATGTTTCGGTTTACCTTGAGGGCCGTTTTCGCTCGAGCGAGGCGGGTTCACGAGGGGACCTTTCCCCCAGGGGATGGTCGACTCGGGGTGCGCAAGAGGAACTGCCTGACACGAGCCGGGGGGGGAACCCCATGACCCCGAGGGTCTGGAGAGTTTCGGCAGCTTGGGTGGCGCTTTTTTGGCTCGCCTTCGTGATCAACCCGTGCGATGCCCTGACCGCTGCCCCCAAGCCCGCGGTGGAAGACCGTGGGAATGCCCAGGGAAGCACCAATAGTGCCAAGTCCCCGGTCTCGAAAAAGGGCACCAAGACTGCCGCCTCCCGTGCCCAGAAAAGGACTCCCACCCTGAGCCCTCCGTCCAAGGCCAAGGCGGCCTCAGAGGGCACCGTCAGGTCCGCTGCAGCACGGCCTTCGTCCGGCTTGAGCAAAACCGTTGTCTCCAGCGCCTCTGCTGGCCCCCGCCGCTCAGGGGGCCCCGGCGGGGCGGCGACCCTCAAGAAGGCCCAAGAGAGGATCCCGCCGGCGGAGCCGTACAAGGCGGCCATCGTGATGGACGCCGATTCAGGGGAGGTCCTGTACGAGGAAAACCCCCGAAGGCGTCTCATCCCGGCCTCCTTGACCAAGATGATGCTGACCCTTGTGGCAGTGGAGGAGCTTCGTAGCGGGAGGGTTCGTCTCGACGACAGGGTCCGCATTTCGGAACATGCCAGCGGGGTGGGCGGGACTCAGGTCAACCTCAAACCTGGCGATTCGGTCAGCCTGGAGGAGCTGCTCACGGCCGTTTTGGTCAGGTCCGCCAACGACGCCGCAGTGGCCGTGGCCGAGCACGTCGCCGGCAGCCACGAGAGATGCGTCCAGATCATGAACCAACGGGCGAGGTCTCTGGGCATGGAGGACACGGTCTTCCACAACGTACACGGTCTTCCGTGCGGCAACGGGGAAGAGAACAGTTCCACTGTCTACGACATGGCCCTTCTGGCGAGGCAACTCACCAGATATCCCGAGGTCCTCCAATGGAGTTCTCAGCCCGTCGTCAGGGTGCATCACGAGTACTATACGAGCACCAACAAGCTCTTGGGGCTCTATCCCGGGCTGGACGGGCTGAAGACCGGGTACATAAAGAAGTCGGGGTTCAACATGGCGGCAACGGCGGAGAGGGACGGCCTGCGTCTCATCGCCGTCAGCATGGGATCTCCCACCAGCCAGGCTAGATTCGATGCCATCCAGGAACTCCTGTCCAAGGGGTTCAATTATTATCAAGGCAAGGCCGAAAGATCCGTCATCCCAGTGGCCGAAGGCGTCACACGAGGGGCTCAACCCAAATCCGCCTCGATCCACCGCTTCCAACACGGATCGCGCACCGGGGCCGGTTCGTGATGATCGCCCTGGATGGCGCGTGGGTCATCCCCTGCAAGCCCGTTGCCGCAAACCGAAGCCCCGGACCCGATTCGTCCTATGCCCCCTGGTTCCAGATGACGGCGTAAGCCTGGGTGCCGGGATTTCGCTGCGAGGAGTGGTATGAAGCTGCAGCTGCCCTCGAGGGGGCTCGAAGAGGTGGAAAGGGTCGCGAGGTCCGTTCTGATCGAGGCAGGGGCTCTGCTTCGAGCCCGCCTGGGGACACCCTTGTCCGTCAGCGGCAAGAGCGCCTTCGACTTCGTGACCGACGCGGATCGGGAGAGCGAGGCCCTGATCGTCGATTCGATTCGGAGGAGCTTTCCGGATCACCGGGTAGTCTCCGAGGAAGGCCTGGGCATCGAATCGGACCCGGACGCCGAGGTCACCTGGGTTGTGGACCCGCTGGACGGGACCACCAACTTCATACATGGATACCCGTTCTTCTCGGTCTCCATCGCTGTGCGAGTGCACAAGGAGACATTGCTCGGGTTCGTCCTCGACCCCGTTCGAGGGGAACTCTTCAGTGCGAGAAAGGGGAAAGGGGTTCGGTTGAACGATCAGCCGGTGGCCAGGAGGTGGTCCTCAACCCTTGGGGAGGCCCTTGTGCTCACCGGATTCCCTTTCCGGGCCAAGGGGCTCCTGAAACCGTACCTCCAGTGCTTCGCACAGATCCTCCTCGAGGTCAGCGACATGCGCAGGTCCGGGTCCGCGGCCTTGGACCTGGCATACGTGGCCTGCGGCCGGGCCGACGGATTCTGGGAGGCCGGACTGCGAAGCTGGGATATCGCCGCGGGCGCGCTGATGGTCACCGAGGCCGGAGGATTGGTGAGCGACTTCTGGGGTGCGAACCATTACCTGCGAAACGGCCACGTCGTGGCCGGCTCTCCGCTTGTCCATCCCTTCCTCCTGGCCCAGGTCGGGGCCCACCTGGCCCAGGCCGTAGGTCCACCGGGAGGGATGTCACCCCCCGGGGACTCCATGGATGGCCCCATGGGGTGCTGAACACGGAGGCATTGAGGCCAGGAAAGCAAAAAGCGGCGACTCTTGCCCGTCGCCACTGGTGAGTCGCTCGTGGTCAATGTCAACCGGCCACGGACCACTTACAACAAGCCGTGCACGTGCGCTACGCTCTGGCTCTTCCTGCACGCAACAATTCGCTGGACAAATCCCTCCAATTGGGGTAAAAGGAAAGACGGTGGAGGCGTGATTCAGCATGGACCGCAGCGGGCATGACCGGTTCTTCGGCCGTTTCTTTTATTACCGCTTCGAGCTCGGGTCTGCCCACACGGTCCGACTAGACTGAAAATCCTCGAAAGGGCCATGGGCGGACCCAAACGGCGCCCATGGCTCAGGGATCAGGGGGCCATGGGCCGGACCATGGCCCCTTTTCGTTTTTGAGGAAGGCGCGAGATGGTGTCTGAGGTCTCCGGGATCGGGGAGCGGTTCCAGAGGGCCGGGATCGGCCTCAAGGATGCCCTGGCGGTCATAGAAATGACCTTGGAGGACCAGAGGGGGTTGATCGCCCAGCACCCGCAGGAGCTCTTCGACGGGCTCAATGCGTCCATCAACGCCACTGTCCACGGCACGACCATAGAACGTTTCAGACCCGGGGAAGGCGGAAAGCCGTTCCACGTCTTCGAGATACACACCGCCGAAGGCGAGACGCTCGGTTACCTCAACATGCTCTATCTCCGAAAGCCCATCCCGTGCTACTACCTCGTCTATGTGGAGGTCCTCCCACCCTTCAGGGGCCGCGGCCTGGGCAACAGGATCATCGAGTCCTTCAGGTCGTTCGCCCTGGAGAAAGGCGCCGTCGGCCTCCTGGACAACATCATCCCCCCCGAGGAGCCCACCTTCGACATGTACAGCAAGCTCGGCTTCGTCCCCGTCCAGCAGATGGTCGGGGAGGAGATAGCCAACGGGGGAGGGAATTACATGGTCTGGATCCCTTCCTCGGTGAGGATTCAGGATCTCCGGGACAAGATGATCAAACTCCTCTTCAACCTGAGGAAGAAGAGACCGGTCATCGACATGAAGGACAACGAGGCCATGGTCAAGAGGACCATAGAGGAGTTCAGGTCCGTGTACCATGCCCTGGTGCGGCTCTTCGAGGCGGAGCTCTCCGCCGGCGCCTCCACTGCGCTCATGCGTTTCATGTTCACCAAGTTCGCCACGAGGCTCGTAGGCTTCAGGAGGAGGATCTCTCACCTGCTGGGCTATACCGGCGGTGAGTCCCTGGAGCAGATCGCTGTGGACCACAGGATCCTCGGGCTGCCCATTCAGCCTTTTTCCCTTTGGGGGCCGCGCGAGGCTCGCCTGGAGCTTTGGGCTGAGGACGAGGCGCTGGCCCAGCGGCTCCCCCAGGCCTTGAAGGAGGACCCCACCTCGTTCATAGAGGCCCTTCCCCTGTACAGGAGGCCCTATCTCTCCTGGTGGCTGCCGAGAGGGGGAGATTCCCCCCCGGAAGGGCTCACGATCTCCGACATCTTCTCCATGGGATTCGATCCCACTAGGCTGAGGGAGTTCCTCCTTGGCCAAACCCATTACATATTCGAGAGGCTCTCCCCCCGAGTGGCCCCTACGATGGAGAGGAAACGGGCCCTCTTGACGGAGGTCTCACGGGCGGCCTCGGGGAGGCGGTTTCGCACAGCCACTTTGAAGACGAACCCACCCCTGGCCCTCGTGGAGCACAGGGGAAACCTCTACGTCCTGCGCAGGAAGGTGGAGGGGATACACTCTGAGGAGGCCCTGGACCAACTCAGGGGCGCCCCGCACCTGAGGGAGATGAACCGGGCCTTGGGCATGGATCGGACCTTGCTCGGCATCATCAGGGAGGCGAAGACATGGCTCGCCTCGCGCACGGATCCCGGTCACCGCGAGGAGCTTGAGGAGCTGGTCTTCTTCGTCCCGTGGGATCTGGAGCGGAACATGCCCATGGTGTCGGTGGACGCCGCTGGCCCGTCGGTGGACGCGCTCTGGATCGCCTGAGGACGAAACGGCATGCGGCCGCCGCCCCATCAATGCAAAGGTCGGCATATGCTCAGGCCCTTGTCGACGACGGGCGACTCGATCCCGGAACAGTCCATCACGCTGTGGAAGAGGTGATCGTGGCTCAGGGGCTTGGCCTGGTTCTCCTCGAGGCACTGGAGCATGGACCCGTGCTCCGAGGCGTAACGATCCGAGACCCACACGAACATGGGCACTGACCTCTGCTCCGGGTAGTTCTCCTCATGGCCGTGCCCGTAGCGTCCCCCCTCTCCCAATGACTCCCCGTGGTCGGACACGTAGAAGACGATGGCCCGAAGGTCACGTACGGCCTCTATCACCTGCGCGATGAAATGGTCGGTGTAGAGGATCGTGTTGTCATAGGCGTTGATGACCTCCTGCAGGGTGCAGTCCCGCTGGGACTTCTTGGTGCAGACCGGCTCGAAGACCCTGAAGGGCTGTGTGTAATGCCGGTCATAGAGCCAGTGGCTACCCACCGTGTGAAAGACTATGAACTTCCGGGGGCTCGGGTGGCGCAGGGCCTCTTGAAACGGCCCCAGCAGATCCTCGTCCAAGAGCCTCATGTGTATGTTGTCCGCCTCCCTGTCGTTGTAAGAGACCACCGCTGCCTCCCTGGCGATGGCGGAGACTTTTGTATTGGCCTTCCCGAGGAAGCGCTGGTTCGAGAGCCACACGGTGTGAAAGCCCAGTCTCCTGAATACGGAGACGAAGGAGGTCTCCTTGCTGGCGACCTCCATGGTTCCGGGAGTGGCCCGGGTGAGCATGCACGGGACCGCCGTCCTGGTGGAGACACCGCAGGACGTCACGTCCTTGAAGGAGAAGGCCCCGAGCCTTTCCAAATTCGGGGAGGTCTGCCTCGGGTAGCCGTTGATGTGGAAATGATCGGGCCTGGCCGACTCGCCGATGACGAGGACCACCACCAGGTCTTGCTCCCGGCAAGTGAAATCGGCCGCGGATATGTCCTTCCTTTTCTCCAACAGCTCCTGGAACCTGTATCTCTCGTGCAGGTAGGAGAAGGTGCTCTCGAAGAGGTTGAAGGGCAGGGCCATGGGGGGTTGGACGGTGAAGTGCAGGGCCGTCGAGGCCACGGTCGCCGAAAGGATGGCCAGAAGGGTCGGCTTTTGCCCTGTGGATGCCAGGAGTTTGTTGAGCACCACCACCAGCGCCACTGCCAGCAGGGCGCCTCCCACCGTCCAGGCGATGAGCCCCCGGCCGATGAAGCCGGCCGCCTCCTCCAGATTGGTCTCGAAGGCGAATCCCACGGTGTTGAGGCTGAAAGACCTGATCCGCCAATGGGAGATGAAGTGATCAGCGATGGCGCTCACGAAGAATATGAAGGGCAACGAGAGGGAGAGGACGGCCCTGCTCAAGGAGAGGGCCAGAAAGAGCCCGTAGACCATGACGAGGGAGGTGGCCATGTACCGGGCGAACAAAGGCGCCTCCCCTTCGGCCCAAAGTCGGAGGAAATGAGAGTTGTAGAGGGAGTTGTAGATGAGGGAAACCAGGAAGAAGGCAACGAGGCATACGAGGGGCTTCTTGGAGGAGGTCATCGGGATCCGACTCCGAAGGGTATCGTGCGATCCGACTCAGGAAAGCGGGTCCTCTTCGCCAATCCATCTTACCACGGATGACGGTCGTGCTGGAATCCGTCAGGCCCGAGGAGATGGGGCGCCTCGGTCATGAAGCAATGACGACGGGGCTGCTCAGGGAGAGAGCCTGATGAGGCCCTCGGAAGGTCCGATCACCTGGCCCACCTCTGGATGGGGGACCGCTCTTTTCTCCAGGGCCTGATGCAAGGCATCTGCCCGCTTCTCCGGGACCGCTATCAGGAGCCCGCCTGATGTCTGGGCATCGGCCAGGCAGTCCAAAAGGAGCGGATCCACCCCTTCTTCGACCATCACGGACTTCTCGCAGTATCTCCGATTGGCGAAACTCCCCCCGGGCACCATCCCCATGCGGGCCATGTCCAGGGCTTGGGGCAAGAGCGGGATGCGGGAGGCCCACAGCCGGATCTCCACGCCCGAGGCCGCCGCCATCTCCAGGGCGTGGCCCAGGAGCCCGAAACCCGTGATGTCCGTGCAGGCGCTCACCCCCACCTCCTGCATGGCCTCGGAGGCATCCCGGTTCAGGGTGGCCATCCATCTGACGACCTCCTGTTCTGCGTCGGGCCCCAGGAGTCTGCCCTTTATGGCCGTGGAGAGGATCCCGGTCCCCAGGGGTTTGGTGAGTACGAGGCGATCCCCAGGCCTGGCACCCCTATTGGTGACGATCCGCTCAGGGTGCACTACCCCGGTGACGCTCAGGCCGTACTTGAGCTCCGAATCATTGACGCTGTGCCCCCCCACCAGCAGGGCCCCTGCCTCGTGCACCGTCTCGATCCCACCCAGGAGGATCTCCCGGAGGACCTCTTTGGGGAGCTTGTCCCTCGGGAAACAGACAAGGTTCATGGCCGTCAGGGGCCGCCCCCCCATGGCGTAGACGTCGCTCAGGGCATTGGCCGCGGCGATCCTCCCGAAGGCCCTCGGCTCGTCCACGATGGGGGTGAAGAAGTCCACCGTCTGGATCAGGGCGAGGTCCTCCCTGAGGCGGATCACCCCCGCGTCGTCCGAGGTCTCCCACCCCACCAGCAGATCCGGGCTGGATTCCACCGGAAGGCCCTTGAGAACCTCCTCCAGGTCCCCTGGAGGCAGCTTGCTGGCTCAACCCGCTGCCCGGGCGCCCTCGGTGAGCCTCACGAGGGTCTCATCAGCCATGATCCTTCCGCTCCCGCACCATGCTCCAAGGCTCAGACTTTGGTCCGTGGTCGTCGGCCATAGCGCCACGTCCCGCTCCACGCCTGCGAGGAGAACAGGGGGACTCATGCCCTTATCAACCGGCCGGCCCCGAAGAGTATCTCCAGTATGGACAACATGTTGGATACGGACCCGACCCCGAGTTTCTCCCTCAACCCATAGTGGTTCAAACAGGTCCCGCAGGACAGGACCTTGGCCCCCACCTTCTCCAGACCCCGCAACTGCTCCAGGACCGGAGAGCCCTCGACCGCCAGTCTCACCCCGGAGTTCATGAGGATCACGTGGCTGATCCTCTTGGCGAACTGGGAGAGGGTGTCCAGGTAGGCGGCCATGAGGACCCGCCCCAGGTCGTCGTCCCCCCTCCCCAGGACCTCTGAGGAGATCAAGATCACGGTGTCCCTGGCATCGGGGGAGGCACAGACCATGGTGGGCTGCGAAAGCGACGATCCCTGGGCCTCTGCCCTGTGGACGAGGAGATGGAACTCCCCACCCCTCTCCTGCACCTCTACAGTGCATCCCTGGGCCTGGGCAAAGTTCCTGACGTTGGTGCAAGCGGCCTCGTTGTCCACTATCACGCGAAGATCGCCTGGGCCCATGCCCTCCAGGGCCTTCTTGGTCTCCAGCACGGGTTGCGGGCAGGAAAGCCCCCTGCAGTCCAGTTCTCTCTCCTGGGACATGACAGTGCCTCGCCTCCACGGATCTGGGGGTCGTGCGGCCTCCAGAAAGGCCCATCTCCATTATACAGGGCTTGCATCGTTCATGGCAATGTCTTGGATTGGTATTGTGAATGTGATGGAGCAAGCCGTTTCCAGTGCCGCGGGGGCCCGATCCTCGCCTGGCCGAGGGATTCCCGACCTACCGTCTCTCTTCTAAGGATGGGTTGACAGGACCTCCCGGTCCTTGAGCCGGACATAGCCGTGATGGGTGATCCTCAAGTGGGGTATGGCAGCCGTCCCCAGGGTATCTATGGTCAACAGCGGTTTGTCCCATCTCACACCGTTGTCGCGGAGGGCCCTTTCCAGGGCTCGGATCTCGTCCCGCGCCCTCTCCATGGGCGCCAGGGAGACCACCCCGCAAAGGGGGGCCCGGAACTCCGCCATCACCTCCTCCCCCATGGCGTAGACAGCCCCACCGCCTGTGGCCGCAAGCCTCTCCACCGCTGTCCTCATGGATCGAAGATCGCAGCCGACGACGATCATATCCGCCGTATCCCAGCACATGGTGGATCCGCATGCCCCCCTTTGGAGGCCGAAGCCCTTGAGAAAGCCCATGAAGGATCCCCTTTCCCCCACGCGGTCCATGGCCAGGACCATGACGACGTCCTCGCTTCCGGGCCCCTCACGGTTCACCACGGCCTCCCGGGTGACCAGTCTGCTCTCGAGCTCCATGGCCCGGACCCTGTGGAGTGTGGGGACCGAGGGGATGGGGGAGACCTTTGCCTTGACGGTATGGAAGAGGTGTTCGGCAAAGGACACCTTCCCCGGTTCGACCAGGGCCTTGCCATCTCTGAATATCGTCCTGCCCCGGCACATGACGAGCTCGGGCCGGAACTCCCCGGGTGCGGGCACCATGACCATGTCCGCCGCCATGCCCGGGGCCAGGGCACCGAGGATGTGGTCCAGCCGGAAGTGCTCGGCCGCGTTGAGGGTGACCATCTGATAGACCCTCCCCGGCGGGACCCCCAGCTCCAAGGCCCTCCTCACCGAGGCGTCCAGGTAGCCCTGCTCAAGGAACCCCTCGGGGTCCATGGAGTCGGTGGCCATGACGAGCCTCCTCAGATCCAAGCCCCTGTGGAAGACCCCCTTGACCGCCTCGAGCTCCTTCCTGATGGCCCCCTGCCGGATCATCACCCAGTATCCGAGCCTGAGCCTCTCAAGGACCTGTTCCTCCGTGATGGGCTCGTGGCAGGAGGAGACGCCCATGGCGTTGTAGGCCTGGAGCCTCCTGCCAGAGGCCCCTGCCGTGTGTCCCTCCACCCTCTTGCCCAGGTGGAGGGCCGTGGAGGTCAGCCCCCTGACCCTTTCTCCTTGGGGGCCGTCCAGGAGGAGGTTTCCCCAATAGACCTCCCCCACACCGAGGCATGCCGGGTCTCTCAGCAGATCGATGAGCTCCTCGACGGGAGGGGCAGTGGCCTCCTCCGCATCGGTGAGGCCGCACATGGCCGGCACGGTATAGTAGAACCTGATGGGTTGCTCCCGGAGCCCCCTCACCAGGGCCCGGATTCCCTCCGCTCCCACCACCGTGGCCAGCTCTATGGTCTCGGTGATCACGGTCGTGACGCCGCTCGGGATCACGTGCCTGACGAACTCCTCGATGCCGGTGCGATATGCCACGTGGGTGTGGGCGTCCAGGAGCCCGGGGAGGATCACCTTGCCTGCGCAGTCGATGAACTCACCCTCCCCGCCACCCTCTCTCCATGGATCAGGACCCACGTAAGCGATCCATCCGTCTTTTGTCCAGACGGACTGCCCGGGGATGAACTCCCGGGTGAAGGCATCGAAGAGGGTCGCGTTGGCGATGACGGTGTCCGGGGGGGATTTGCCCGCGGCCACCTGGGCCAGTCTGTGCCGCAATCGTCCTCCTTCCATGGGGCTTGGAATACCAGAAAGGCCGGCTCCCTGTCAAATCCCGTATCCGGGTCCCCCCTTTGACCCGACGGCTGTGGAGGGGCAGGGGCGGACCACGGAGTCGTCAGACAGGCTGGAGCTGCTCGGTAGGCCTCGGCCCCCGGCCTCTCAGGTAGTCGATCATGGGCTGGGCCACCAAGGGGACCACCTCCTTGATCATGTGCGGCATGAGGTTCTCCATGACCTTGGGCATGAGCTCTGGCATCTGTTCTTTCATGTAATCCGGCATGGGGATGCGGTCTGCCACGCGGGCCAGCATGGTAGGCATGACCCTGGGCATCATGGAGGGGAGCAGTCTCGGAAATAGGATGGGGAACATGGGCTTCATCAACTCGAGGGCCCCCGGGAGCTTGCCCATGAGCCTCATCATCTTCCCCATGCCCAGGGGCATGGCCCCCAGGAGCTCCGGCCACATGGTCCCCATCAGGCCCGCAAAGCCCTGTGGTGTCATCAGTTGTATCATGGCCTCGAACACGGCCCATTGCCTGCGCACCTCCGGATTGGGGTCCGGGAACTCATGGCCGAGGGCCGAGGCAGTGAACCTTGCGAGGTCGACCACATCTATGGGGAGGCCTTTCTTTTCGGCAGACACGCGCAGCTGGAACTCGCAGCATGGGCACAGGGCCAGGACCTTTTCCGCGCCTGCCTCGGCGGCCTCCTCCAGCCTGACCTTGCCCACCTCGGCGGCCACGGGAGGCTCCTTGATGAGCGTGAGGACACTCCCGCAGCAGTGGGCGGCCTGCCGGTTGTGGCTCATCTCCACCAGGCGGGCATTGGGAACGGCCTTGATGAGCTCCCTGGGGGGCTCGTAAACCCCAGAGACCCGGCCAATGTGGCACGAGTCGTGCCATGTCACGGTGACCGGCTTCTCCGGCCCCTTGGGGAAGCGGAACTCCCCGGAGCGGATCTTCTCGGCGACCAGTTCGCTGTAATGTCTGGCCTGGATGTCGTAATCGATCCCCAGTTTCTCGGCCCAGCTCGGATAGACGTGACGCCACATCATGTCGCAGGCCGGGCAGGAGGTGACCACGGTAGTGGCCCCGGCGTGTCTCACCGCCCCGATGTTCCTTTTCATGTTCTCGGCGAAGAGGTCCCACTTGCCTGCCACGAGCATGGGCGTGCCGCAGCAGTTCTCCTTCTTGCCCAGATAGGTGAAGTCCACCCCGGCCGCATCCAGCAACCGCACGCTTGCCATGCCGATGTCGTGCTCCACGTAGCTCGCGGTGCAGCCGGCGAAATAGACCACGGATGACTCATGGTCGGGTCCATGCCTCTCCCATAGGTCCGTTGGGAACCAGGCGCTCCTGTCCTTGCGGTAACCGGCCCAGATGTTCCCTTCCTTCTCCAGGGCAGCGGCCATCATCTCGAAGGGCGGAAAGGTCATCCTCCTGTCCTCGTTTACGAGCTTGCCGCGGAGCTTCATCCAGGAGGGCTCTATGGGAAGGGACGCCGAGCAACGCAAATTGCACAGTTCGCAGGTTGTGCACGCGAGCATGGTGTCCACCATGAAGTGGTCCCACTCCTCGCGCCCCTCCATGTATTCCCTCAGCCAGTACCACTTCCCTCGCGGGCTCTGGCTCTCCCAGCCGCGGCCATAGAACTGGTCGCACTCCTCTATGCAGTAGCCGCACTGGGAACAGCTGTAGGCGTACCAGGCCACATCGGCCGGGATGCCGCGTATGGGCTCGGTTGGCCTCTCCCCTATCTTGGCGATGATGTGGTTGCCTATGGGGCGGACCATGGGTTCCAGGAGGGCGCCCAGGCCCATCACGGCCCCCATCAGGCCGTTGCCGATCACCTTGCCGGGGTTGAGTATGCCCTTTGGGTCCATCTCTTCTTTGAAGGCCTTCAGGCGTCGGACCCTTTCCTCCCCCAGGACCTCCTTGGCCTTCTTGGCGAAGAACAAACCGGTGGAATAAGGTCGCCCCCCGTGCCTCCGGGCGATCTTCATGATGGTCAAGACGAGCGTGAAGACGAAATTGAAATCGAACTTGCGCTGGTCGCTGGGGATGAATCCCAGGATGACGGCCTCGGGCTCTCCCTTGGACCCCTCGCGGATGATCACCCCTTCCTTGACCACGGGCTGATTCACCTTGCGCTCGATCTCCGTCATCACATCCCCGAGGGACGAGAGGGGGATCACCACCTCAGCAGGGACCAGGCTCGGACCGAGGCGCTTCACCACCATGAGTTTGAACCTGTTCTTCCATTCGTGCTGGGCGATCCGGTCGCTGAGGATCTCGGCCTCGCAAGGCCTGAGCAGGGCGGGGAGCTTCTCCACGATAAGATCGCGGTCCCTCTTCCGGAAGGTGAGGGTGAGGATGTAGGATGCCGGGAGCAGGACCCTCTCCTCGGCCGGATGTCCGTAGTGCTCCATGAGGGGGGCCTTGTTCTTGAGTTCCGCCATCCTGGGGTTTATGAAGAGGAGGGACCAGATGGGGAGCCCGGCTGCCACCATGGACTCCACGAGCCTCTGGAGGTCGTGGGCGTCCGGGCAGCCCACCGCCACCACCTCCAGGTCTTCCAGGGGCTGGACCTTGATGGTGACCTGGCTGATGAGGCCGGTGATCCCTTCGGCGTCCGAAATCAGCTCCAGCTCGGGGCCGCTGAAGTCGCGGAGCGTGCCGTCGGGTAGTACGACCCTGGCCCTCACCACGCTGTCGCGGAACCAACCCGCCTCGTAGGAACCGATGCCCGCGCCTCCTTGGGCCAGCCACCCGCCCACGGTGGAGGCCGGATAGCTCGTGGGGTAGAGCCTCAGGGTGAGTCCGTGCTTGCCCAGCTCCCGGTCCAGCTTCTCCCAGACGACCCCTGCCTGGACCGTAGCGGTCATCGCCCCAGGGTCCACGCTGAGCACGCGGTTCATCCGGTAGAAGTCCACCACCACCCCGCCCTTCACGGGCAGCACCCCGCCGTACCCGGAGGAGGCCTTTGCCCTCGGGGTAAGGGGTATCCGGTTTTCCCTCGCCCACCGTACGAGCTCCACCAGCTCCTCCTCTGTCTGGGGCTGCACCACGGCCTCCGGGACCGTATCGCCCACCAGGAGCTTGACCAGGCCCGGAAGGGCGCCTATGTCGTGACCGTAGAGCTTTCTCTCTGTCCGGCGAAAGCAGACCCGTTCACCGAACATGGCTTCGAGATGAGACCGTCTCTTTTCGTCCAACTGGCCCATGGGGAAACCTCCTCGTCCTGAAGACAGATTCATGGGGAGAACCCGGCGTTTTCATTCATTAGCATATATGGATACAAAGATGTTGTCAACTACCAAACAAGTCGGGATGAATTCGAGGCATGCATCCTACCGCGCCACCCTCTATCCGAGCAGGGAGGCATTGGGTGGATGGGTTTCCTCCCGGGGAGAGAGGCCGGTGACCTGGGCCTCTCCTGGGACGCTCCGCTGTCACCCCTCCCATGACAAGGCCGTGAAAGATCAGAGATCCCGTTGTGTGTAATTGCGTGGGAAGCGGAGATCCAGAGAGTGAGGACTCTTTACTATATGATCTGTGCCCCTGCAGCGGGGCTCAGCGACGCCATCTTGGGTGCCTCTTTGCGGGAACGACCCGTCGTGCCCTGCATGGAGCCCCATGGGCTCACTTGGCGAACCGGTCCTTCTGTCTGGGGCTGTAGGAGACCTCGAAGACAGGGACGCAGTGCGGCCGGATCTGATCCTGGACCTTCTTGCCCAGGTGCTCCTTCAGGAAGCGCAAGGCCGCGTCTCTGTCCTCGTCCATGAGCACGGCCAGGAGCTCTTCCACCTCCTGAGCCGACAGCTCCACCACCACCTTTCCTGTGACCTTCATCGCTTGGAAGTCCTCTGCAGCAGCCTCCGGAAAGACCCTAGCTGCCTGTCGCAGAACAGGACCTGCAGGGCCATGGCCAGGAGCCCTAGGTCTCGGACCAGGTACCATAAGGTATTTCCCGGGCCGGTGCTCGCCGTGCTGAAGCATCCGCACCCTATGTCCAGCCCCCTGGCCATGTTCAGGCCCAGGGCGGCCGCGAAGACCGCCAGGAGTCCCGAGGCCAGGAGACTGCCCCCCGGGACCCACACCCCGAGCAGGAGGCTCACCCCCACAACGACCTCGATCCAGGGCATGAGGATGGCCATGGGGTTTATGAGCCAGCCAGGGAGGATCCTGTAGTTGTAGATGGCCTGGGCGAACCCAGGAGGGTCGAGGCCTTTGACCAGCCCGGCGTAGAGGAATATAGCCCCCAAGAAGAGCCTGAATATCGCCGACACGGTGGGCGAACCGAGCCAGGCCAGCGGATTGGGCTTGCCCACGTTCACCTCCCCTCCGTCGGCAGCCCCGCCCCGCGCCACCTGCTCCAGCCGTTCACGAGGACCTTCACCGATCTGACCCCCTGGGCCTGCAGGCGCCTGGCCAGCTCCGGGCTGAGGGGGCAGTCCACCCCGTCGCAGTAGGCGATGGGTTCCAGTCCCGCCTCGACCAGGACCTTGACCTCCTCGCCGGCGGCTTCAGCCTCTTCGGGAGGGATGTTCATGGCCCCCGGCAGGTGCCCTGCCCTGTAGCTGCCAGTGTCTCTGGCATCCAGGAAGAGGGCTCGCCCCTCCCGCCAAAGGGCAGTCGCATCCTCCAATGAGACCTCCACCAGTCCCTCCAGGTGCCGCGATGCCAGGGACTCTGCCGACCAGGAACCCACCCACGGGAGGGTCGGGGCCCTGGTCTCATGGATCGCAATGCCCACGGCCATCCCAAGGGCGAGCAGGGCTGCTGCCTGAAGCACCGACCTTCGAACCCTGACTCCCCGGCCTTTCCCTGCCTCACTCGGTGACACGGATTCCATCTCCCTTCCTCAGTCCTTGTCGATCCCGGCCTCCTGGATCCAGCGGCTGACCTCGCTATCCTCAGGTGTCGCCTTGCCCAGGCCGTCGAGCTCCCAGAGAAAACGGTTCCCTGTGGTGACGGGTCCAGTGCCAGCCAGTTCCCGCTGCAACTCTTCCTTTTGGCGCGTCAACTGCTCGACCTGCCGCTGCAATGCCTCCCTGGGTGCACGGGCCTGGGCCGCGTTCAAGGCGTTTATACGGGCATCGATCTTGGTGATCTCCTGCTGGATCCTCTTGCCCTTGCCCTCGTCCTGCCAGGGCGAACCGGGTTGTTCCAGCACCACCTTGAGTTTGCCCAGGTACATCCCCTTGCTGTAGGACTGGACCATGAAGGTGGTGCCCTCCTGATGGGGGGCGCTGATGAAACGCCCCTCGTGGCCCCCGAGAACGAACTGGATCCCCGGCACGGCCTTTGCCAACTGCCGATCCCCCGCGAGGCCCAGGTCGGAGAGAAGGATGACATGTTCCGCCTTGCCCCTCAATGACTCCATCACCTCCTTGGCCGCCTCCACCGGCTCCTTGACCGCGACCGAGTCCCCGAGTGCCCGCTGCAGGGCTTGGCTCAGTTTCGGTCCCAGAAGACCGAAGAAGGCCAGACGCATCCCCGATACCTCCTTGACCACGAAGGGCGCGAAGACGGGCTTGCCGGTTCGAGCATCGACGAGGTTGGCCGAGATGAGAGGGAGCCCTTGCCTGGCCTCCTCCCGCAGGAGATCCAGCCCTTGGATCAGGTCCGCGTCCCCCACGTTGACGGCCACAACCCCCATCCGCCGGTATGCCTTGGCGATGAGGGCCGCCTTGAGGCGGGCCCTCTCCTGATGGGCCGACCCCGCAGGGTCAAAGAAGAGATCGCCCGAGTCGACCGGCAGGACCTCCATCCCCTCCGAACGCATCCTGGCCACCAGGGCCGCCCGCCGGGCAAGACCGCCCAGCACGGTGTCCCCTCAAGAGGGACAGGGGAAGAGATGCCCTTTGACGTTGTTGGTGTGAAAAATGGTGACCTGGACGGGTTCCCCTGATGCCCGCTGTGGTCCCCATCCCAAGAGGGCGGCACACAGAAAAACGATGGCCGCGATCCGGCTCCCCACAGCCGGCCCCGAGGGACCCCTCGGACGCCTTTGATCCCTAAAGCCGCTCATAATCTCCATCCCCTTCCTCCGCTCGCACCAGGCGACTTGGCTTCACCACGGCACGGCCCTTCGCCTCTACTCGAGTCCAAAGCCTGACACGTTCGAACCACGACCCCCATAGGAGAGAATCCCGATCTCGATCCCAGCGCCCTTCTGGGCCAGGCCCTGACCTCCTCAGTCCGCCTCGATCCCGCTCTCCCGGATCCATGATCGCACCTGGGGGTCTTCAGGAAGTGCCGAGTTCAAGCTCTCGAGGGTCCAAAGGAAACGATTCCCCTTGATGCCTGTCTCCTTCGCCCTGGCCAGGTCCTGCTCCAGCTTGGCCACGAGCTGCTGGGTCTGGGCGATCTGCCTCTCGATGGCCTCCGTTGCCTGGCGTTCCTTGGCCGCGGTGAGGGCCCGCATGCGGATCCCCAGGTTGGAGATGTGCTCCTGGATCCGGTCCGCAGTTCCCTCGTCCTGGAACGGGCCCTTGGCTTCCTCTACGGTCAGGCGGAGCCTCCCGACGGTCATCCCCTTGCAATAGGATTGCCCTACGAAGGTGCCGCCCTCCCGCTCCAGGTAGTTGGAGTAGCGCCCCTCATGCCCGCCGAGGATGAAATGGATCCCCGGGACCGCCTTGGCGATCTCCTTTGCCTCGGCCATGGTCGCATCCGACAGGATTACGATGAGGTCCGCCTTCCCCTCGAGGCCGGCCACGGTCTCCCTGGCTGCCGCCACAGGGTCCCCTATCTGGAGCGCCTCCCTGAGGCCCTTCTGGATCTCAGGGTCGGCTCTGGTGAGTCCTACGAGGGCCACCCGCAGGCCCGAGGACTCCTTGAGCACGAACGCGGGGAATACCCGTGCCTTTTTCCTGGGGTCCAAAAGGTTGGCAGAGATCAAAGGGAGCCCCTGGCCCGCCTCTTGCCGCAGGAAGTCCACCCCGTGGATCAGGTCCGTATCCCCCACGGCCACGGCATCGACCCCCATCTGCCTGTAGGCCCGGGCGATGACCCTGGCCTTGGCGAGGGCCTTCTGGGGATCGAGTCGTTTCTCCGTGTCGAAGAAGAGGTCCCCGGAGTCCACCACCACTACGGCAGGTTGCTCCTTGCGGAACCTCTCCACGAACGCGACCCGCCGGGCGAGACCGCCCAGCACCCTCTCCCCTCAGGTCTGGCAGCCGAAGAGATGACCGGCCACGCTGCCCGTGTGAAGTATTGTCACCTGGCCCTGGCCGGCCCAGGCCTTACCGGTCCCTGAAAGATGGATGAACAGCGCCAAGCCAAGGATGCACAGTAGCCGAATCACCCCACTCCTCCTTTCCCATGATCCCTCGCCCACGCAAGAGAGGAGGATTACCATCCCTCCCCGACCTCGAACCGGGCCAGATACCCCTCCAGGTCCCCCTTGGCCTCTTGCCCCAGCCGCGGGCAATCGCCAGGCTCCTTGGCCCCGTCCGCCAAGAGGGTGGCGAAGACCGTGCACGTGGGCTGGCCGCACTCCTTGCAATTGGTCCTGGGGAGGCGTCTCAAGATCTCGAGGATCTTGGGCCTCGGGGCATTGGTGGTCGTGGGCTGAATCCCCCCTCGGCGTTCCCAGGTCTCGTTGATCTCTTTGACCAACCACTCGAGGATGCGCTCGGCCTCCCCTTCGTCCTCCAGGGCGTTTATGGCGATCTCCCTCGGATGCAGGGTGATGAGTTTGCCGTGGACCTTGAGGGTCAGGGACGGCGGATCCGCGCTGTAATGAGTCCCTCCCAGGACCGTGTTGAGATAGGGTAGGACCTCCGTTATGTCCTCCCGGAGATGGGCGATGCAGTGCACCGACTGGAAGCTCGGGTTGCACTCCGGCCTGAAGATCTCCTTGGTGTACCCTCGAACCAGCATGGACCCTCCTCCCCCTGCCTCGGGCCTATGCACCTAAGGGGAGAAAAACGGGCTCAGGATGAAGTAGACGGCCAGCAATGCCACCACGGCCCCCGCCGCCTTCCTGAACCAGTTTCCGACCCCCTGCCACGCAGTGTTCTCCAGGAGACGCCTCAAGGCCGCCGTAGAGCTCCCCGCAGCGA